>CXWL01005315.1_pt1 | contig 47101 bp, 34 predicted proteins | sample 590931 | NCBI WGS metagenome assembly CXWL01 (sample SAMEA3498368, study PRJEB10139) | groundwater metagenome | biome: water well; material: biofilm material | place: Germany | collected 2015-04-27 | reverse complement strand
TTTGTAAATCGTCCAGCCACCCCCTCTCCCTTCAAGGGAGAGGGTTGGGGGTGAGGGTGGGTCTCTCCTGCAGACCGCAGCATTCAATCAACGTAAGACTCCCTTTGCCCCCTTGCGAGGTGGGATGGTTGTTCTCCCCCCTCGTTATGGTGCGGTTTGTCCGCTGCGCCCTTTGGGACGCAGAACGACAATCGTTCCGCACGTCAAAAGAAGCAACGTCATTACGACGGTTCCGTATTCGGAGACTGTGGGGATTACCGTCGCCGGGGTCATCACAAAAGCACGGTTGGGACCGCCCGGCCCTGTCCCGTAACCTACGATCCAGCCGGCATCATTAATGTCCCGTGGAATGAGTTCAGACCACCCACTGTTAGCGGGAATCATATTCTCCAGCAATTTCATGCCAAGTTGTGGATGATAAACGAAGCCGTGGAAACTACCCGTTCCCCCGTCGAAGGAGAACCCGACGACTTCTCCGTGGTTATTGATCGCCTCCGCACTGCTAGTCACACCCGCAAGCATTGCCCCCAAGTCAGTCATCACCCCATTGACCCAGCGGAAGGCGGTGTAGTGCTTTCCCCCGCCGGTGCGTTGGCTCCAGCCGACCACCTCCCCAACATCGTTGGTGTCGAAGCCTTCACTGTGTGATCCACCGAGTGTTCCGAGGTCGGTCATCACGCCCTGCTGCCACAGAAAGGCGTGCTCCGTTGGGTTCGCTGTATACGAGCTTCCCGCTACTTGTCCGCCCAGGTTGATATCCCAAGCGATGCTACGGGTTCCGCCAAGCGTTCCCAGGTCAGTCATGGTCCCGTTTTGCCAAAGGAAGGCGTGCTTTTCGCCGCCGCTTGCCGGCACAACGAAAATCCCTACGACCTGTTTCGCGTCATTGATGCCGTACGCACTCTTGAGGACTTGTAGAGGTTCTATTGCGGTTTGGACGCCGTTCTCCCAGATGAACGAAGCGCTCGGGTCGCCGCTCCCCACGGTTCCCACCACCACCCCGTTGTTATTGATATCCCAGGCGTCGCTCTGGGCCGCGGGAAATCCGAGGGTTCCCAGGTCGATCATCACCCCGTTTTCCCAGAGGTAGGCGTGGCGCAGTCCTTGGGCTGTATCGGCGCTGCCCACCACCTGGCCCGCGTCGTTGATCCCATGGGCCGTGCTGGTGAAACCGCCTAGAGTGCCCAGATCGATGATGTTGTAGGTCAGTGCGGGAGGTTGCGCCGCAGGAATGGCTTGCCCGCCAAACGCCGGGGACATAAGCCCAAGAATAACGGCCGCGACGATCGTTCGAGTTGACCGACTCATCCGCCTGTCCTTTTCCCGTGCGGCTCGAAAGAGTCTCAGCCTTGTCGAACCCACGCAGGAGCCGTCCCCTGCTGCGCGATGATGACACTGCGGATTCCACCGCGAACGCCCCATCTCGATTCCACCGACATCCATCGCGGACTGCACGCAGCTTCCAAGTCAGAGAGAATCCGGTTGGTCACGTCCTCGTAGAAAATCCCCTCGGTACGGAATGACTGCAAATACAGCTTGAGGCTCTTGAGTTCGATGCAGTGCGGCCCCGGCACATACCGAATCACCATCGTGCCGAAATCCGGCTGGCCGGTCTTCGGGCACAAGCTCGTGAACTCGGTGGCCTCATGCTCGACCAGATAGTCGCGCTGCGGGTGAGGATTCGCAAACGTCTCCAACGCCGTCTTCACCGTTCGCCCCAAATCTCGACTCACATCTTAAATAAGAGAAGTTGCTCGGAGCTGAACCGTTCCGGCTTCAAGGCGCGGCGTGCTGCACGCACTTGCTGGAGGCTGCGGTCGCGGGCCGAGGCCACAAAGCCGTCCAAATCCTGAAAGTCCCAGGCCACCCGCGAGGCGCGCTCGCCCGTATCCGTTTTGACACACAATCCGAATCGTTCGATCAAATGCCGCGCGGCGAACCGATCGCACATCGCTTCTTTCTGGCGTGTGTTTCGCCCGGCGCGTTTCACCAGCAGGTGATACAACTCGTGCATGAAGATGAAGAGCGTGAGCTGGTATGCGTCCTTGATTTCCATCGAATAGAGCGGCCGCCGCCAGACGATCCCAAATCGCCGCGCCTTGGCGATATTCGTGTTCATCTTGTACGGATAGCGCAGGTGCTTCCCGATATTGATGAACACCCGCCGATCGGCGTAAAAGCACGTGCCCGAAAAATCCGCCCCACGACTGTATCGCACGCGTACCGTGATGCGCCCGATGGACCACCCACGCAGCCCGTTCAAGATCAAGTCAAAAAGTCTGTCGCTGGAAAGATGCGTGGCGTTGCCAAAATCAATCGGCGATGCCAGGAGAATCCGGTCTGGTTGTTTTTGCTTCCGTGCCATGCGACTTCCGCCTTGCTGCTGTCATTACATCCGGCCAATCGAGCAAGCGGTGTGGGCCAACCCGTTAGGCGGGCGGGATCCCTCGTCTACGGGATGCCTATTGCTCTTATTCGATGGCGCCACCCTGCTGTGGGTTGCCCATAATCTACCCTATTCTAGGGCCTCGGATGGTATTCGCGATGGACTTTTTTGAGTTGGGTTTCGTCGACATGCGTGTATATTTGGGTGGTTGTTACATCAGCGTGCCCAAGTAACTCCTGGACGATTCGCAGATCGGCCCCACCGGCTAAAAGGTGGGTCGCAAAACAATGCCGTAAAGTGTGCGGAGACAAGTGTTTATCAATACTGGCGAGGATTGCATATTTGCGCACCAGTCGCCAGATATTCGTGCGGTCCAAAACCTTTCCAGTTCTAGACAAAAATAACGCTTCACTTTGATTGGCGTTTGGCAGCCGGGGACGCAAAGTTTCGATATAGCCCTCGACCGCTTCGATGGCGCACCGGCCAACCGGAATGATCCGTTCCTTGCGCCCTTTTCCGAAACATCGAAGGTATCCGAGTTTCAGGTTGATCTGGCTCAGATTCAGTCCCACCAATTCGCTCACCCGCATGCCGGTGGCATAGAGCAACTCCAATATGGCACGGTCGCGAAGATAGAATTCCGACTTGGGATCAGGGGCCTGTAGCAGCGCCTCAACTTGCGAGTATCGCACCGTGTCCGGGATGGTGCGCCACTTCTTCGAGCCTTCGATCAACGAGGCCAGGTCTTTCCTCAAAACACGTTCGGCATGAAGCCAGCGTAGAAAGACCTTGATCGCCGCAAGGTGGCGTGCGATCGAAGACACCACCAAACCGCGGCGTTGAAGCTCGATGAGATGTCGCTGGACTTCCTCCATGGAGATGTCCGCAACGTCCACCCCGTCCGCATCGACCGATTCCCAGAACTCGGTCAGGTCGTGCTTGTAGGCGGTCACGGTCGCACCGGACAGACCGCACTCCAGGAAGATGTAGTCGAGGAATCGCTTGACCAGCGGCGCGGGGCCGCAAATTTTCGGAGGGGCTTCGCTCAGCAGCAACATGACAACGGACTCCGTGGTCTCAGCACGAGTGCCACCATTTGGCACTACGAAAAATCATTCTACGTTCAGGCGCCGGGATTCCGGCGACGCGGTGTCATTGTATAGGCTCGCACCACGCAAAAAAAGGGTGCGCAACTTCTGCGCATGCTGCGCGATATATCGGACGCACTGGTTTTTAAGGCAAAAATAGGGAAATAGGCGGCGAGTGAAAACAGAGAAAGGATTTGCGGACTATAAGTCGGACTCTGGGCGACCCTGCGTTGTTCCCGGACCTAAAACGTTTGCGAAATTCGGTTCTTCCATCTGAAAGTTTGCGCTGACCACGCGGTTCTGACAAAGATGATAGAGCAGGTGCACCACCGCGCCGTAATCCAGGCCAAGCCCCAAAACACCACCGCTCGCCGTCATGCCCGCATCGCTTCCCAGGATCTTGAGCAGCGGTGCGAGTTCAAACGGTGCCGGAAGAGGCGGCGAAGATCGATCGCGCGACACCACCGTTCGCACCACTGTAAATTCTTCGTCGCCCTCTCGTGCGCTGAGCGTCAGGCCGCCATCGGCAGAACGGTACAGCGCCGGCGGCGAACCGGTCAGATCGCGCCCGAACAACGCAATGCGCCGCTCCGCGTTTCGCTTCACGTACGCAAACCGCGTCGGCGAATCCCGAATCACATCCAACACAAAGTTGTCGCCGCCCACCGCGATGCTCTGAATAGCCGGGTCGCGGCGACGAATGAGCGCCTCATATGCCGCAACCTGCACTCGCGGGTCCTCGTCCAGCAGGAGCTTGCGAAGTGGAACCGCCGTTCCACCGATTGCAGCCGCCTCGCCCAACGCGTGAATGGCCTGAAACCGAAACGGTGACTTTGGGTTGGCGGCGTGTACCGCCAGCACGTCGCCGGCCACATGATCGCCCAGCCGCAACCCGGCCGCCGCGGAATAAAAGCTCACCGAATCCCTGGGATTTGCATACAACTCATTGAGCGCGGGCAGCCCCTTGCGACCAAGCCCTTCGAAGCAGGAGGCGATTTGCGCATGCGGCGCCTCGGGCCGCAGCATTTCCTCGGCCAGTTTCCGCGCCCGATCGCTCTCGAAAGATGGATCGCGTGAAAGGTACAAACTCCGTACGAGATTCAAAAACCTGCCCGTTTCCTGGCGAAACGAAGTAGGGACTTCGATTTGCACAAAGGATGGCGACACCGCGTCGGCGACCTTGGTCGCTCCGGGAAACTGTGCGTTGATCCGATCCTGGATTTGCCGGGCACGCTGATACGACGCCTGCGTCAGCACTAACCGAAGCCGCCGATTGCTGGTCACCACCCCGCCACTCAGAATGACCCCCTCCAATTCGTTGACTTGGGTCGCGGATTGTTCATCCGAAAACGGGTTGATGAACACCGGGCCCGCCGCATGGGCCAGGACGCGTCCCGAGATCGACACGTCGGGCGAAACCACTCGATACATTTCCAGGTCCGCGGTGAATAGACGCCCGCCGCGAAGCGATTTCGTCTGCGTTCCCGGCAGTGCCATCACGTTGACATCAAATCGCGTGCCCTCCGTGGCCGCCGGCGGAATATCGCCGTAAATCACCACCACCGCCGTGTCGATATCGTTGATCATCGCCTCCGGCGTAATGTCGGGCACACCGACCCGACTGCTGGCCCCGAAGCGATGCTGCTTGTACATGCTCTGCACCAGGCGTTCATAGATCGGCTTGGGACAATCGGTCGAACCGTTCTTGCCCAGCCCCACCACCAGCCCGTAGCCGCGTACGCGCATCGCGGCCAGTCCTTCGTACGTCGTGACCGAGCCGATCGTGTCGCGGAAAGCCGCCGACTCGGCCAGCTTCGCCGCCTGGGCTTCGACGCCCAGGTCGTAGCGTTCCTTCCCCTTCTCGGTGATGGTGCAGGCGGGCAGCGTGACGAGGATTGCGCCGGCAAGGGCCAGACGTAAACGTGCGATGATTCCATCAGTCCAGATCATGGATCATTCCGGGTGGATACCTCGGGGTGTCGCCACCCGATGCCCAGGCGGGAAAGCCGTCTCATTCCACGACGGACGACTCTTCTTACAAACGATAGATGGTAACAATGAGCTTCGTCAAGACGGAATCGTAAATCGTAACCCCTTCGTTGAAAAACATGCCCCCCCTTGACTCCCCATTGTAAGCGGGGCTATTGTGCGCAAATGGGATGCATTGGCTAGATGGGCATTTTGGCGGCGCGACCGAATCCTGTTTCTTGCCGGGAATGGGGTCCGTGACACTTCCGGCGAGACCGTTTTTCCGCCTCGGAGAGGCGGAGGAATCCGCCGGAAGTGTCACAGACCCGTTTAATGTGCGCCGGCCCGGTCCTTGTAAGGGGGCAGCCTATTGGGGTTTCCCGTCTAGTGTTCCCATACGTTCATTCTTGCGGGCCCGGTGTGCCACTGCTCTGCGAGCAGTGGTCCGACCTTGGAAAACGCACCCGCAGTTTGGGTCGTGTCGGAACACTAGCGGCCGCATAGATTCTGAGCGTGCTGGACACAAGTTGCGTCCCATTCCGAGTTGCAGCAGAAATTATCCACCGCGCAAACCTTTGCACAGCACGAAACGTTGTTGCAGCCCGGAGCTGGGCGGACCACGTTGCATTCACCACGGCCTCGCCCGCAGGTGGCGCAGATCAGGTCGGATTGACCCACGCAGTTTTCATCCCACGTGGTAATGCAGCAGAACGGGTCGGTCTCGCAGACCGCGTTGCAGCATTCCGCATTGTTGCAGCCGGGAGTGGCTTGGCTGACGTTGCACGCGCCAGCCTGGGCGTTGCACGACGGGAAAAAACCCGTCGCACTGCAGAATCCAGACGCCTGCGATGCGCAAAACGCATCCCAGGTCACGTCGCAGCAGAAGGTATCGACTTCGCAAACGCGGTTGCAGCAACTTGCCGTCGAACAACCCGGCGCCGCTTCGCTGTGAGCGGTCATGCAATCGCCGACGCCGTTCACGCAGGTGTCCTGGCCGCAGCGGATGGTGAGTCGGCCCTCGCCCTGTTCGCGGTTTCCGAAGAATCCGCCCACGCGAACCATATAGGACTGCCCCGCCGTCGCGTTGATGGTCACTCGCGACTGGGTATTGTCCGTACCCGACCCGCAATCGTCATCGCTGCACGCAAGGGGCCGGTCAACCGAGGCTTCTGCCGCCGGACAGGCACAGCCCGAATATACTGCCATCTTGGTGTCGTACCCGCTGCCGCAAAGGCTGATGACGGACGAGCCCGTGCACGTGGCGGTGTAGCAATACCAGATGTCGGAGCGGATATCGCTGCGACCGAAGAAATTGCAATCGTCAAGTTCCAACGGTCCGTCCGTGGTGGCGCCTACGTTGGAATACACCCGAGTGCCTTCGCCAATGGTTGTGGGGCTGGCACAATTGTCATTGACGATGCCGCTGGCCTCCCGTTGGCAGGTTGAACTGCATCCATCACCGCTGGAGGTGTTCTCGTCATCGCACTGCTCGCCAGCCTCGACGATTCCGTTGCCGCAGACGGCTCCGCCGCCACCGCCTCCCGGAGGACAACCGTTGTTCGCGGCCGTTCCAGCCTGGTCGTCGCACTGATCGACGTCGTCCTTAATGCCATCACCGTCGGAGTCGCGCTGGGATTCCGCGCAGCCGTTGGGATCGACGACCGCACCGGCTGCCGTGCCTGCACATTGATCAATATCGTTGGGGATTTCATCTCCGTCGTCGTCGGGGGTTCCCGGCGCGCTCACCGGACAGCCCCGGTTGTCCACTTCGACGGTGGGAGGGGTGCGCTCGCAGGCATCAATGTTGTCCGTGATCGTGTCCCCGTCCGTATCGCGCTCGTTATCCGCACAACCATTGGCGTCCACCTGTGCACCACGAGGGCTGTTGGGGCAATCGTCGGCATTGCCGGCGACGCCGTCATTATCGGGGTCGTCGGAGGGAGGGCAGCCCACGGCATCGACTATGGCGCCGCGCGCGGTGCCGCGACACTCATCGATTTCATCGCGTACTCCGTCGCCATCTTCATCGGCGGGCGAAGGTGGGTTCGGTTCTTCGATCTGACACGTCGCGCTGCACCCATCGTCACTGACGGTATTTCCGTCGTCGCACTGTTCGCCGGTGTCCACGGTCCCGTCGCCGCATTCGCCCACCACGGTTTCCGTCCGACAGGTCGAGCTGCACCCGTCATCGCTGACGGTGTTTCCATCATCGCATTGCTCCCCGGTCTCCACGGAACCATTGCCGCACACGGCGCCTCCCCCGCCCTGCGGAGGGCAACCGCCCATCGACAGGCACACAACTGGAATGGTGAGCAGAATAAGCAGGCTGACGGTTCGGCGGAATGAGTGACACTGCACGCTGTTTCTCCTAAGTACTGGGAAAATGACGGCCTGGCCGTCTTGCGCACACATACATGGAATCGGCGCGATCACAGGAACTTTATGGCAACCCTAACGGTCTAGGCAAGTTTGCCCTGCCCTGCCTTCTTGCCTGGTTGCCTTGATGCCTCGTTGACTCTATCCACTTGAAAGCGGGGTCGCAGGGCCGTAGGGTACGCCGTCTTGACAGGCTGTGGTGCGTTTGGAGGAATCCCTTGGCAGGCTCAACGTCCGCTATTCCCGGCGTTCGCGTGGGAATCGGCTACGATATTCATCGCCTGGTGGAAGGCCGTCGCCTGGTGATGGGCGGCGTGGAAATTCCGCACCCCACGGGCCTGCTGGGGCACAGCGATGCGGATGTCGTCCTCCATGCGATTACGGACGCGATTCTGGGGGCGGCGGGACTGCCCGATATTGGTGAATTGTTTCCCGATACGGACCCTGCCCATCACAATGCGGATAGCAAGAAACTTCTGATGGCGGCCATGAAACGCGTGCAGGAGGTGGGCTTTGTTGTGGGCAACGTTGATGTGGTGGTTCACGCGGAGGCGCCGAAGCTCTCGCCCTATAAGTCGGCAATGGCCGTTTCGATCGCGGAGGCATTGGGGTGCACGGCGAAGCAGGTGAACATCAAGGGCAAGACGAATGAAGGGCTCGGTCACCTGGGCCGTTCCGACGCGATTGCGTGTACCGCGGTGGCACTCCTTGTTCAAGGCGAATAGATGAGTCTGGTCGTATACAACACATTGTCGCGGAAAAAAGAACCGTTTGAGCCGGTCAAGCCGGGGAACGTAGGCATCTATCTCTGCGGGCCAACAGTCTATAAGCCCAGCCACGTCGGACATGCCGTCGGGCCGATCATTTTCGACGCGATCAAACGCTACCTCGTGCACCGTGGATACAACGTGACGTGGGTGGTCAACGTCACCGACGTGGACGACAAGCTCATCATCGAAGCGGGGAAGCAGGGCATTTCGACGTTGATGCTCGCGGAAAAAATCACCGCCGATTACCTGGCGGCCATGAAGCTCCTGCACGTGGACGGCATCGACATCATGCCCAAGGCGTCGGAGCACATGGGGGACATCATCGCGATCATCAACCGGTTGATCGAAAAGAAATGTGCGTACATATCGGGCGGCGACGTGTACTTCGACGTGACTGCCGATGCGGATTACGGAAAGCTGAGCAATCGCCGGGTCGAGGAGCAGGAAGGCCAGCGCGATCTGCAAAGCGGCGAAAAGCGAAACGCCGGTGATTTTGCGCTGTGGAAGGCGGCCAAACCGGAGGAGCCCGCCGAGGTGAAATTCGATTCGCCGTGGGGTCCGGGCCGGCCCGGCTGGCACATCGAGTGCTCGGCGATGGCCAGTCGCTACCTGGGCGAGACATTCGACATCCACGGCGGCGGGCTCGATCTGATTTTCCCGCATCACGAAAACGAAGTGGCCCAGTCGGAAAGTGCCAACGGCAAGCTCTTTGTGAAGTATTGGCTGCACAACGGCCTGACCAAGGTCAATACGAAAAAAATCTCCAAGTCCGATGCCTCGCCGGAGATGCAGGCGGCGCTGGCCAAGATGACGTTGCACACGCTGCTGAAAACATACCCGCCGGAACTCATTCGTTACTTCGTGCTCAGCACGCACTATCGACGCCCGATCGAATACTCCGACGAAGAAATCGACAGCAAGCGCAAGGGCCTCGATACCTTCTACCGGCTCTTCGAGCGCGTCGAACGCCTCACCGGCCAGTCGCCGTATGAGCAAGGCAACGAGGCAACAAGGCAACAAGGCAACAAGGCAGAATCCGAACCCGGAGCGCCAGCGACGGGCGGCAATGCTCTCGCATCCGCCAGCGAAAAAGCCTATGCCGCGTTCGTCGAAGCGATGGACGACGACTTCAACACGGCCGGGGCGATTGCGGCCATGTTCGAATTCGCCGGCGCGATCAACCGCTTCATCGAATCCGAGAAACTCGAAACCGCGCAATCCGAACCCGGAGCGCCAGCGACGGGCGACCCTGTCAGTACCGCGACCGTGAGGGAGCGGGGCCAATCCCCAATCGACAATCGACAATCGACAATCGCAAATGTCCTTTCCGCCACCGCCGACCTCGTCGAACTCGGCCGCTTGATCGGCGTCTTCCTCGAACCACAGAAAAAAGCAGCCGGCACCGACGCCGTTGCAGACAAGGCCATGCAGGTGCTCATCACCATCCGCCAACACCTCCGCAAGAAAAAGGACTTCGAGTCCGCCGACCTGCTCCGCAACCTCCTCGCCGAACAGAAAATCACCCTCGAAGACCGCCCCGACGGAACCCTTTGGAGAGCAGAATGAATCGCTCCAAGTCGCAATCATTTCGGGAGTCCTTGGAAGATGCGGGTGATCTGATGGCGCTGCGCGAAGCACGCGAGAGGGATGACCCTTCTGTGCCGAGCCTTTCCCTTGAAAAAGTAAAGGCGCGCCTCGGCTTAACCAAGAACGGCAGACGACCCAAGTTGATCCGGAGAAAGCGCAGATGATCGCCGTTCATGAAGCAAATGGCACGTCTGACAGTGTCCGCCAGCACCTCCGTAAGAAAAAGGACTTCGAATCCGCCGACCTGCTCCGCAACCTCCTTGCCGAGCAAAAAATTACCCTCGAAGACCGCCAAGACGGAACCATCTGGCGCGCGGAATGAGAGTTGGCGCGGCCAACTTGGTATGGGCCGTATGCGCGCGAATAGCGATCACGCTTCAGCATCGTTGACTGCGACTTGCACTATGGACACGCAGTCGGGCCAAGGTAGGGGTAGGCGCCTCCTCGGAATGCGTCGACGAGATGGCTGATGTCCGAGAAGCTGATTTGCGAATTCGGATCAGGAACCACACCAGACAGCTTCACCCGCGTTCGGCTAAGTGCTCCAGCTTGTTCCTTGAATTTGTTAACACAGGCAGACACATCCCCGAAATCAGGCTGCTGAATTGTGCTTTGTTCTGAGGCGAAAGGCTCGATAATGTCGCCCCAGCGACCCGTGTGAAGGTAATACGGCTCACTCATGCATGATTCGTCCCCGATCGCCAGACACGCTGCATCGGCGTAGCGGGTCTCATAGATCGAGTTCGGGACGATCTCCGACCCATACAAATACAACAGCGCGTTTGGCCAGCTTTGCACATGGGGCGTGCATTGCAAGCGAGCAGCGTAGAATGTCTCCCCTGAAAAACCGTCAGTAATCTCGGCGGGAAGAGCCACCCAATAGGAAATCCCGTTGGAAGCCGGAAACGGCCCTACCTCGATCAACTTGATTCGTATGGCCACGGTTTCGTCCATGCCGACAGGAGGGTCCGCGACGGCGTGTCGCAGAAACCGATTGTTGGTATCGCATTCACAGGGAAGTGTCTCGCTCTCTGAACAATTCAGCGATATTCGCTCGCTGATGTCACATACATCGAGATAGCCATTCGCGTTGCAATCAGTAAATCCCACAACCGCGTCAACCCAATCGGGCTCACCGTTTCCATTGCAGTCGCCATCGTTCCTGAACTCAAATGTGAACCTCAGGAAGTTAGAAGAATCGCTTACTCCGGCTGGAACGGAAGCACTGGATGTGCAAGCGTACGAGGCGCGTACGATGTGTCCCCGGATTCCGTCCAGTCGCACGTCGTGACCGTGCCAATCACCGGGAATGGGCGAACCCTGCAAGTCATCCAATAAGATTTCTCCTGTTGTCAGATTTTCCAACCGGGTGGTGCATGATGCGTCGTAATATTCAGAGTTCGGTGAGTTTATGTGGGTAACCCGATTGAAAAAGCCGAACACGTCGCTGGGAACCTGGACGTCAAATGCCGACGTTACCGACGCACTCGCGGTGCCGCCGAAATACAGTGCCGGATCATCTCCGAAGATGGTAGTGAATCCGAGGCTGAGCCGTACGTGCCCGAAAAAGTTTACCGACGACGCCCCGCCCAAGTCGTAATCCGACAATCCCGCCGCATACATCTGTGCGTGGGTACTTGAGCCGGGGAAATGGAAATTGCTTTCGGCTTCAAAACTCATTTCCGTATCCAGCGGATCGCTCGTGGCATCGCTATCATCAAAACTGAACGCCTGCGCGTTGTTGAGCCGCGCCGTTCCCGATCCACTAGCCTCGTGGCTCAAGAAAGGAATGGTGCCGCTTGCGCTTCTTGCGGCAAACAAGATCAAGAAAACGGTGGGTGCCAACGAAATCGTCAATCGGAGCCAATTCGCGTTCATCTTTCAAGCCCCTTCCCGTTCGAGTCTTCCGGAGCGCGGAACAAAAATCTGTCGACCACTCTGCCGCTGCCGTTATCTTGATTGAACAAGTTACGTGACCATCATATCAATATGCCTCCCTTGCGCCCAATGCGGGCGGGGTGGCACTGTCGGTGTGTGGCTGGTGGCACTGGCGGGGTGCCACTGCTCTTGAGCGGTGCCGGTGGCTGAAAGGCCCAGATTTCTGCCGTATCCAACCGCAAGCCACGATTCGTCGCCCACTTTAATTCGAGCGATAATTTTTTGTGCAACACCTCCATTTGCGCGCGCCCCGCATGTTCTTCAAGTGGTGACAAGAAAAGCGAAGAAGATGTCTAGCGTCTCCCCATTCGACCTTCGCAATTCGCCATTCGAAATTCTTTTCTTCAATGGAGCCTACCATGCCCAATGTCGTTTCCCAGAAAATCCTTAATGCCAACCGCCGGAACGCCGCCAAATCCACCGGCCCAACCTCCCCGCAGGGCAAGGATCGCGCCTCCCAAAACGCCATCCGCCACGGCTTCTTCGCCAAACGGACCGTCATCATCAGTGGAGACGTGCCCGAAGATCAAGCGGAGTTCGACGCCCTGCTCGAACAGTTCTACGCCGATTTTCAGCCCGCCAATGCCTTCGAATGCGCCTGTGTCGAGCGCATGGCCTCCGCCTGCTGGCGCACTCGCCGCGCCTACCAGTTCGAGGTCGCCTCCCTGGAGAATGCTAATATTTGCTACCGCTCTCAAACGCACGACCGTTACCTCCCCGGCGAAAAGGATTCAGACAGACTCGTCCGCTACGAAAGCATGCTTGACCGCCAGTTTTTTCGCGCCCATCAGCGACTGATGAGCAGCCGGCTCGCCATGCAGCAAGCCGCCGCACTTCTCGCTCACGATCACCTCGGCCACGTTTCGCCCGCGCCTGATGCCCGGGCGAGCGCTTCGCATAGCGTCTCCTTGCCGCCGCAGGAAGAAGTCTCCGGTAATATCGATACGCAAGCCCCGATCCCCAATTCCGATTCGGGGGAGTCGACCGCTCAAAATTAAAAAATTGTCAAAACGAAGCGGTTTGAAAGATTCACTTTATCACGAGCCATCGTATCGATCAGGTCCTGGTTGCAACTGAATGAGCTATAATTCCATGCCACATGGACCTGTTTGCCGGACAGCGGAGCGCGAATCGAGGGAAGGTGGAGCCGCTGGCGGTGCGGATGAGGCCGCGGACGCTGGACGAGTTCGTTGGGCAAAAGCACTTCATCGGCGAGGGGAAGCTGCTGCGGCGGAGTCTGGAGGCCGACCGTCTGACCAGCGCGGTGTTCTACGGCCCGCCGGGAACGGGCAAAACCACGCTGGCCCAAGTGATCGCTGCGACGACGCAATCGCACTTCGACTCGGTCAACGCGGCGTCCATCGGCGTGAAGGAAATCCGCGACATCCTGACCAAAGCTCGCGAGCGGCTGGAAATGTCCGGACAGCGGACCATCCTGTTCATCGACGAGCTGCACCGCTTCAACCGCGCACAGCAGGACGTGCTCCTCGGCGACGTCGAGCAGGGCATCGTCATCCTCATCGGCGCGACGACCGAGAATCCGTTCTTCGCCATCAACGCCCCGCTCGTTTCGCGCAGCCAGATTTTTCAGTTTGAGCCGCTCTCGGAGGGCGACATCAAGTCACTTCTTCGCCGGGCGGCCACTGACAAAGAACAAGGTCTGGGATCGTACAACATTGAACTCACCGACGAAGCAATCAACCACCTGGCCACCTACTGCGACGGCGATGCACGACGGGCGCTTACCGCGCTGGAAGTGGCCGTGCTTTCGAGCGCGGGAAAGGGCGACAAGACCGCGCCGGTGGTGATCGACCTGGCCGTTGCGGCCGAGTCGATTCAGCGAAAGGCGCTGCAATACGACGCCACGGGCGACACGCATTACGACGCGATCAGCGCCATGATCAAGTCGATTCGCGGCAGCGACCCGGACGCGGCCGTGTATTGGATCGCGCGAATGCTGGAAGCGGGAGAGGACCCGCGGTTCGTCGCGCGTCGAATTGTCATTGCCGCGTCGGAGGACATCGGCAACGCCGATCCGATGGGGCTGGTGCTGGCGCAGGCGGCCGCAGACGCCACGCAGATGGTGGGCATGCCGGAGTGCCAGATACCACTGGCTCAGGCGGCGATTTATCTCGCCTGCGCGCCCAAATCGAATGCGTCCATGATGGCCATCTCGCAGGCAATGGAAGACGTAAAAAATGGCCGGACCCTGCCGGTTCCAAAACATCTGCGATCCACTGGCTACAAAGGCGCCGAGCGGCTCGGCTCCGGCGAGGGCTATCAATACCCGCACGACGCCGAAGGTGGTATATTGGCGCAGGACTACCTTGGGGTGGAGAAGCAGTATTACCATCCCACGGATCGGGGATTGGAAAAAGAAATCCGCCGCCGCTTGCGCGAAAATCGGGAGCGACTTGCGCAGCAGGAGAGCGATGATGCCAGCCAGCAAAAGTGAGCCGCCTTTGCCCGTCAAGAAAGAGTTACGCCAGCAACTCCGCCAGGTCGTCGCCGAAATCGCGCCCGAGGAAATGGTCGACCAATCGCACCGTGCGTGCCAGTTGCTGTTCGAGCAGGCGGAGTTCAAGAAGGCCGAGACCGTGATGGTGTTTTTGTCGCTGGACGGCGAGATCGATACATCACCGATCGTGCTGCGTTGCTGGCAGGAACGAAAACGCGTGCTGGCGCCGAAAGTGAGCTGGAATCAGCGGCGGATGATGCCTGTCGAAATTCGCTCACTGACGGAGGATCTCATGGTAACGGGCATGGGTATTCGCGAGCCGATATCGGGCATTCCGTTTCCCATTTCGCTGCTGGACATGGTGATCGTGCCTGGTCTGGGCTTCGACGAGAAAGGCAACCGACTGGGTCGCGGCCGTGGGTTTTACGATCGCTTTCTCGCCCACGCCGAATTCAAAGGCATCGCCTGCGGCATGGCCTTCGAACAACAGGTGGTGAAAGAGATCCCTGTCGGCCCCCTCGATCGCCACGTGGACATGCTCGTCACCGACAAGAAAGTCCGGCGATTCAAACACTAGAAAGGTGAAGTCATGGGATATACGGTGATTCTGGAGCAGGAGCAAGACGGGGGCTATGTCGCTTTCGTGCCGACCCTCCCCGGCTGCATCACCCAGGGGGACACACGGGACGAAGTAATTCGAAATATCCGCGAAGCGATGGAACTATATATAGAGGATTGTGTGGCCGCCGGTGATCCGGTCCCCACCGAGGCGGGCAAAGAGTTTATTGAACTCAAGGTCCCCGCGTGATGGCCAAGCTTCCGACCGATTTATCCGGGCGGGAATTGCGGGCTGCGTTGGAACGCGTGGGATTCGTTTTCCGTCGCCAGAAAGGAAGCCACATGATCCTTCGTCGCGATGATCCGTATGCCCGCGTGGTCATTCCCGACCACAAGGAGCTTCGCACAGGCACGTTAAGGCAGATCATGCACGACGCAGGGTTCGACCTGTCGGAACTCCTCAGAATCCTTCAACGCTGAATTCAAATGATCAAACATCATTCTTTTCAGCTCGACCCACGATCGGGGAAATTCTTGTGATTCAAACTGTTCACGCACCATCTTTGGACGCCGGATTGGGATGGTTGAACACCGACCGGCCACTGCGGCTCGAACAGGAGCTTCGCGGGCACGTCGTCCTGCTCGATTTCTGGACCTATTGCTGCATCAACTGCATGCACATTCTGCCCGACCTTGCGTTCCTCGAACACAAATACGCCGGCGAGCCGGTCGTATTTATCGGCGTCCACAGCGCCAAGTTCAGCAATGAGGCCTCGCCCGAGACCATCCGCGCCGCGATCCATCGCTACGAGATCAAACACCCCGTCATCATCGACGACCAGATGAAGCTTTGGCAGGCATACGCGGTCCGAAGCTGGCCCACCGTCGTGGTCGTCAATGCGCAGGGATGTGTAGTTGGCAGCGTTGCGGGAGAAAACAACCGTGAAGCGCTGGATCGGATGATCGCGCAGTCGCTTGCGCAAGGGCGCGCAGACGACGCCTTGGCGGCAGCGCCTTTGCAAATTGAGCGGGACGGTTTTGTTCGTTCGGCTTCGGGGCTGGCGTTCCCCGGCAAAGTCTTCGCGGATGCTGAGCTGCGGAAGATCTTCGTCGCTGATTCCAATCATAACCGAATCGTGGTCTCCGACTGGCCCGATGAGCAGGGCCGCGCCAAGGTCGTACAGGTGGTTGGCAGCGGGGAAATGGGTGCCGCTGACGGTCCGTCAGCTACCGCCACCTTTCATCATCCGCAAGGATTGATCACCGGGCAGGGAAACCTGTATGTCTGCGATACCGAGAACCACCTGATTCGCAAAATTGATCTGGAGTCGTATGAGGTTTCGACGGTCGTTGGCACGGGCAAGATGACCTACGACTTTGCCGGTGGCCGCATGGGCCGGCAGCAGGGCATCAACTCGCCCTGGGACGTGGTGCGGGAAGGTTCGACTCTTTATGTGGCCATGGCCGGGCAGCATCAAATCTGGCGGATCGATCTGCCGGTTGGATTCTCTAGAGCGTTCGCCGGAACCGGGCGCGAGAATATTGCCGACGGTCCCACGGAAACTTCGGCATTCTCGCAGCCGTCAGGAATCTGCATGATGGGTGGTAAACTGTACGTGGCCGACAGCGAAGTCAGCGCCATCCGCTGCATCGACATGGCCACCGAACGAGTCAGCACCATTCTCGGCGAAGGGCTTTTCAGCTTCGGCGATGTGGACGGAGTTTTTCCCAAGGCCAAGCTACAGCATCCGCTCGGAGTCGCGGCACTGGGCCCCTCTCTGCTTGTCGCAGACACGTACAATCACAAGGTGAAGCTCATCGATCCCGCGGCGCGGTCGGTGCGGACGATCCTGGGCGACGGCAAACCGGGAACTCAAACCCAGGCCGGCGGGCCGGCGTTCTTCGAACCTGGCGGACTTTGCGTCGCCGGTGACGACCTCTTCATTGCCGACACCAACAATCATCGTATCGTCCAACTCAACATCAAAACGCATCAGTGGCGGGAAATGATCTTTGAGGGATTGGCCTCGACGCCCGGCACACGCAAAGGGAATGCCGGGATCATTCGAGCGCAACCGGCTTCCATCGCATCCGGTCAGGACGTACGGGTGGAGATCGATGTATCATTGCCCGCCGATTTCCACCTGAGCCCGGAGGCGCCCTGGTCGGTTGGAGTTTCATCGAATGGCGCCACGCTCGCACAACAGACGGGGAAAACAAAGAGTGGGCCGCTCACGCTTGTGGTGCCGGCGTCCACGGCAACTCCCGGCTCGTGGCTTGTGGAAGCCTCCTTTGCGGCTTGCAAAAAGGGCCCTGCCGGACAGTGTGTTCCGTACCATTGCCAATGGGAAGTACGGGTTAGCCACGGCGGGAAGGCATCGTTATTGCAGCTAACTACAAAATAGACGGTCAAGACTTCCTGGCCGGTCGACATCTTCTTCGTCGCGGCCCCATGGCGTGATTCTCCCTTCCTGCACCAGCGATACGATCGCGGCGTGCGGCCTGCACGGAGATTCAGGCGTTGACCTATTGGACGTCGCGGATTTGGCCCTGGTTATCTCCGCCCCATAAACGGGAGACTTTTGGTTCGATCTCTCCAATCCTTGACCATTCGCGTTCATAAGCTAGAGTTACATGCCTGTTGGATCGGCCCTGTTTGGGGTCGGATCGACGCGAATCCCCGATAGCTCAATGGTAGAGCGAGCGGCTGTTAACCGCTAGGTTCTAGGTTCGAATCCTAGTCGGGGAGTAATAACTATAGCTGAGAGCGTGACTTACGCTTGTCTGCCAACGTCCTTTGATTCGGCCACACCCAAGGTAAACGTATCAAAGATTTTTTTCTAGTGGCCGCATCGTCACATGCATATCAAAGGAGTTCTTGAACGCACAACCTAGAGTCACCTTTGACACTCCAATAGACGACTTCATCCAGCGCATGCCGGTTATCCGTTCCTCTGGCGTCAGCGACTCCTGCCGGATCATTTTGGCCGAATTCCGCTTTCGACAGAACTGGTACGCTTCACCGGGCGACAAAACCGTCCCCCTGCCAACGATGTCGCAGATGACTCCTTCGAGGGTAGCGATCTTCTTGGCAACGTTGATCACGGGAATGAGTTACCAGAGGGGGGGTTAGTCCAGCCGCGCCGACCCATCGCGTTCGGCCGCGTCGGCACCGGGTGCAGGTATGGGCCTGTCGATTTGCTGGTCAATCATCGAGGCGCACGGTGGTCGCATAAACTGCGATAGTTCGTTCGGACAAGGCACATGTGTCACGGTAACGATTCCTGTTACTGAAGAGGATGCTCCGAGCACGCGAAGACGGCCTAAATTTTTCTAAGAAAATCACATTCGATGATGAATTCGCTGTCCTTCTCATCAAATCCCAAGGTTTGGTTTCATATTATCCCCGCAGATAGTGATGGCTCGCCGGGTCATGCCGCGTGATGTGGCCCCAAGACATTGGCAGTTGCGGGCCACAAGAAACGACCTGGAGATTCAACATGAAGACAAGTCAAAAGGGACTGATGATTTTGGCGGCGATTTCGCTGGCGGGCGTTGCGTGGGGCTGCGCCGACGTGCTGGCCGCGATCCGCGATCAAAATCGGCGCGGAGGAAGTTGCACCCAGACCGCACAAGCGGCGTTGAAGGCCTGCCGCCTCAGCGCCGATGAGGACTACTGGATTGCAACCGGCAATTGCGAAAACGTATCCGGCGCAACGGCGAAGACGGCCTGCGAGCGGGACGCCAGCGCGGCACGTCGAGAGATACGATCGGAATGCGAAACGCATTTCGACGCGCGAAAGGAAATCTGCCGTGCACTGGGCGAGGACCCGTACGACCCCATCATCAATCCCGAGAACTATGTCACGACGGTCACCAATCCGTTCTTTCCGCTGACGCCGGGAACGACGTTTGTTTACCAAAGCGAAGAAGAGGAAATCACGATCGTAGTGACGCATGAAACCAAGGAAATCCTCGGCGTTACATGCATAGTAGTTCGAGATACGGTCAGGCTTCGAGAGAGTGGAGAGTTGGTGGAGGACACGGACGACTGGTACGCGCAGGACAAAGACGGGAACGTCTGGTACATGGGGGAATTGTCCCAGAGCTTTGAAGACGGAGAACTGGTCAGTCTGGAAGGATCATGGAAGGCGGGCGTGGAAAACGCGAAACCCGGCATCATCATGCTGGCGGCTCCGCAGGTTGGGAAGGTCTATCGTCAGGAGTTCTTCCTCGGCGATGCTGAAGACATGGGCGAAGTGCTGAGCATCACGGAATCCGCCACCGTTCCCGCAGCGTCGTGCGACGGAACGTGCCTGGTGACCAAGGATTTCCTGCCGCTGGACCCCGGACATGTTGAAAATAAGCATTATGCACCGGGCGTCGGTTTGATTCTGGAAGTGAATCCCGATACGGAGGAGCGCGTGGAGCTTGTGAGCGTCACCAACGGGAGCGGCGCGATTCCACTCAAGGAAGCCAAACTCAATATCGAGCACAACGCCACCGACTTGGACACAGGCTTTCAAGGCGGAATCGATGGCGAGGGATGGGAGCGTCTCGACATCACCGGGCCCGACGGGACTGTCCTCACCTTTGAAGGAAAGGGAGAGTTGCGCGCGCTGGGACTCACCGAACTGTTCTTCGAAACGGTGGAACCGGAAAATGCGGACGTGTCGCTTGACGTACTGCTGATGTCTCTTCCTGAGGGGGAGTACAAGATCGAAGGCCCGACCGCAGACGGAGGGTGGACGTCCGGCATCGCCCTGCTCACTCACGATATTCCGGCGGGGGCAGTTTTGTTATCGCCAGCCGCAGGTGCCACCGTCCCACCCAACAACCTTGTTGTCAGCTGGAGCCCGGTCACGCAAACGATCACCGGCGAAAGCGTCAACATTATCCGCTACCAGCTCATCATTGAAAAAGATGAACCGGTACATCCCCATGCGATTGGAAAGCGGGGCCTGAGCATCTTCGTCCCATCGTCGGTAACGAGCGTGACGGTTCCGAACGAGTTCCTCGAACCGGGGACGCACTATCTCTGGGAAGTGTTGGCGATTGAAGTGAGTGGAAATCAGACACTCGCGTCAAGTGAGTTTACGACGCAGTAAGGAAGGGATTGTCCATTGCACAAGAATTGGAATCACTGTTTCATCTTTGGAGAGTTTTTTAGGGAGAATTCGATGCAAAACAGGTTATGGATGGTCGTGTGCAGCAGCGTGGCCGGGAGTTTGCTTGGAGGACTGGTTGTCCTTGCACAGAACAAGCCGGCCGCACTGGAGCAGGAACGGAAAGTGAAGGAGGCGGAGGTTCCCAAGGCCGCGTTGGATGCACTCAAGAAGATTGCCGACAAGGCGGCAATCACCGAATTCGCGGAAGAGATCGAGCACGGAAGCAAGTTTTTTGAGGGAACATGGATTGGGCCGGCGGGCAAAGTCGATTGTCTGGTCACGGAAACCGGCGATCTCGTGGAGATCGAGGAAACTATCCCTGCCGATACAGTGCCCGCTGCAACCAAGGCGGCGGCGGAAAAAGAGATCCCCAAGGACTCCAAGGTTGTGTGGGAAAGGAAGACGGTCATCATGTACGAGGTCCACTACAAGAAGGGCGAGAAGGCCCAAGAGATAATTTTCACGCCCGACGGTCGTCAATATCATGAGCAAGGTGAAAAGAAAGGCGAAGAAGACAAGGACGATGGGGACGAATAATTGGCGAGCCCAAGGGGTCTGCTGTCCACAGGACACATCGTTGAACGACGGCTGCACTGGGCCTTTGGGGAAGAGTACATGAAGCTGCTCGTCGTGGAGGACGATCAGCTCCTGGGGCGGTCGCTCGTCAAAGGTTTGCGCGAGGCCGACTACGCCGTCGATTGGGCGCAGACCGGGGACGAAGGCTGGCACCTGATGCGATCCGGCGATTATGACGGCATCGTCCTGGATTGGATGCTGCCCGGTATCGCGGGAATTGACATTCTTCGACGTTATCGTGCGGGCGGCGGGCAGACGCCTATTCTTCTACTCACTGCGCGGGACACCAGCGCGGACACGGTTCGGGGCCTGGACTCCGGCGCGGATGACTATCTGGTCAAGCCGTTCGATTTCGGCGTTCTGCTTGCGCGGCTGCGGTCTCTGGTGCGTCGCGGCTACGGCAAGCGCGAGCCAGTCCTTCGCATCGCTGATCTGGAACTAGACCAGGCGAAGCGCGAAGTGCGGCGCGGAGGCGAACCGATCGACTTGACGCCCCGCGAGTTCATGCTGCTTGAACTACTCGCGCTTCGCGCCAATCAGGTCGTCACGCGAACGGAAATCTGGAACAAGCTGTATGAAACGGACAACGAAGGAACGAGCAATACGGTCGATGCTTATATTTCCTATCTGCGGCGTAAGATCGATCATGGCCGCCCGCCGTTGATCGTGACGCGGCGCGGACACGGCTACATGCTCCGGGGCGAACCATGCGATCCTCCATCCGACGACGAATCCTGATCCTGTCAACCCTGACGGTCGTCGTCGTTTCAGCGATCGTCGGCGCGGTGGACGCATGGCAGACGGAGCGCGTTCTGCGCGGCGAGTTCGATGAATCGTTACGCTCCTCGGCCGTCGCCTCGGCGACCCGGCTCGAAGACGATGAAGGACAGGTCGCTTTCGAGCTGGAACTGGCGATGGAAGCGTTGGCGCCGATTTGGGGCGAAACGGCGGTCGTCATTGTCGATCGGTCCGGGCGGGTCGTGTTTTCGTCGGTAGCTCAGGACGATTCATCCCACGTTTTGGAAAGATCGCGGCCGTCTGAGGAGCTTAACACTCCATCATGGTTCGACCTGGAGTTTCCCGGACAGAAAACGAAGTCCCGATTCGTTCAACTCACCGTTGAAATTCATCCGATTACCACGGACGATGAGGAACCGATCCCCGTTCGTGACCCACCGCTTCGCGCGACGATTTTCGTCGGGCGCCCGGTTACTGGCCTGGAACATGCCATTGGCGGCATGCGATGGACGCTTGGGAGTGTGCTGATCGCGGCTGCTTTCGCCGCGCTGGCAGGCGGCTATTTTGTGGCGACCGCCGGAACGCGGGAAATCCGCGTCGTCGCGGAACGCATCGCGAATGTCAAAGCCGAAAGTCCCAAGCTGGAGATTAACGAGCGCAGCGTTCCGATCGAACTCCTCCCGATGGTGCAGACAACGCAGGCGCTCCTGCTGCGGATCGACGAGGAACTGTCCCATCAGCGTCGATTGACGGCTGATGTCGCCCACGACTTGCGGACGCCACTGGCCGGGGTTCGCACACTGCTTGACGTTTGCCTGAGACGCGAACGATCGACCCCAGAGTATGTGGAAACGATTTCCCAGGCACTGGCCGCACTGCGACAAACGAGCACGATGCTGGACAATGTCCTGACTTTATCGCGCCTCGACGCAGACATGGAGCAACCGCAATTCCAGCGTGTGGACATTGCACGAGTTTTGAACGATGCGATCGAAGCACTGGCTCCCATGGCGACACAGCGCAGCGTAGTCATCAGACCGTCTTCCGGAGCGGACCAGGGGCGCGGGCCTTCTGGCCCGCACATCGACACCGACCCGGTGTTCTTGATGAAGATTCTGGTTAACCTGCTCTCGAACGCCATCGAACACAGCCCCCCTGGAGGATCCGTGCAAATCCGTCAGGACCTTCAGGATGGACGGATCGAAATTAAGGTTGGCGATCAAGGTCCGGGGGTACAGCCGGAAATGCGGGAGCGGATCTTTGAGAGATTCTTTCGGACTGATGCAGCCCGCTCCGCCGCCTCCGGCCACCAGGGCCTGGGTCTGCCGATTTCGAGAGGACTGGCCCAGCTGATGGGTGGCGATGTCCGCCTCGACCAATCCGGAGAATCCGGAAGCGTATTCACGATCAAGCTGCCGCGATTCGTGAAAAAGTCCCCTTCCCAGCGTTAGTTCAATCGGCGGACCGAGCACGCCCTGCATCATCATGCGACGGCGCTGTGAACTCTTGCGTCGGAGCGGATTCACGCACAGGGGACTATACGATCGCGATAAATCGACCTATTCGGAATCCAATTCCTCAAAGATCGTGAGAATCCGGTCCAGTGTGCTGTGTACCGAAAGGGAGAGGTTGACCTTGAAGCGATCTTCGACGTTCTGATGGGAGCTGGCGTCCCCATCCGTAATCCGTCTTACTACCGTTTTGCGCGGGAAATACCGCGAATAGGTGCGAAAGAATGCGAAGAAATGCGAAGGTTTGCAAAAGGACAGATTTTCGCGCAAACTGCATCAGCAAAACGACTTCCGGGTTTTTTGGCGTGGATCCCCGGCCTTGGCTGTTAACCGCTAGGTTCTAGGTTCGAATCCTAGTCGGGGAGGTCGACGGGCTTTCTCGAAAGAGAGGGCCGGATTACGTCAACGGCCACGCTGTAATGCGGGCGTGTCGCGTGGTCGCGGTAAGGCGTTGCCCGCAAAGGGCTACGGTGGTTTCGCCGCGGCGGGCGGCGCTCTCGGTTCGTAGCCGTGACGTCCAGTGACCGATCGTAACCCCGCAGGTTGCGCTCGAACCCCGAATGAAAGCGTCCCGAACTCTCGCGCTCTTTCGTTAGAGCCGGCTGAACTGCTGCAAGGCAGTAGCCCGCAGGACTTCGGCCTCGTCCCAGTGGCTGCGCCAGAGAAATCCTCCGTCCTTGGTGCGGTGGGTGTGGGCCAGCAACAGGACGTTCAAACGTTCGACGGTGTGTTCGACCCCCACGGCCATGGCCACGAACAATCCCCAAAAGTGCGGCCAGGCGGACTTGGAGAAAAATCGCTGCTGCGGTTGAAAAAAACTGTTGACAACGGCGGGCATGCGTCCGATGGTAACCATGCGGTGGTCCTCCTGACCCGGTGTCGTTTCCAACACCGGTATCGGCAGGAAACACCGCATTTTCATTGCCCAAACCGCATGTGCCGTGAGAATCGGTCAGTTTGAGTACTTATCACTGGCAAAGAGGGGGTTTCAGTGGCCGCCAGTGGCGTAGTAGCAGGTGATTGTGCTATAATCTGTCACGAAGAAAAAAGCCTTGAAAACAAGGCGAAACTCCGCGTTTTTGACGCGGAAACAAATCAACGGGGCGTGGCGCAGTCCGGTAGCGCGCCTGCTTTGGGAGCAGGAAGTCGCAGGTTCGAATCCTGTCGCCCCGAGTTTGGTTGAAGACGCGGTTTGCCGTTTTTTCACGTACCAAAATCATGGGCATCGAGAAAATCGTGATCGCACCTCGCACCCCCTGGCAGAATCCTTATTGTGGACGCCTGGTCGGTTCAATCCGGCGCGAGTGTCTCGACCATGTCATCATCATCAACGAGCGACATCTCATGCGTATCTTGCAATCGTATATCAACTATTATCTGAACGCGCGAACGCATCTTTCGTTGAAGCGAAACTCGCCGATCGGACGAGACGTCGAACCCCCCTGCCGCGGCAGAGTTGTTGCCGTTCCGCAGGTCGGCGGATTGCACGATCGCTACTGCCGAGCCGCCTGAGCAACGGCATAACAGTTCACGATACACACGAATTCAAGGCACCCGGTCTGTGCGCCGACCGGAAATCAGCGCCTGGTCCGCCCCGCGCCCGCCGCAGCGGGTCTACGGCTTGCGCTTGGGGTTCTGATTATGGACANNGCCCGCGCCTTGATCGGCGCACCCGATCCACTTTGGAACTTCTTCACCAGCGCCGCAATGTCCCCCACATCCGGCTGCGCCGTCGTGCTCGGCGGATTGTAGGGAACTTCCACATCTCCCCACCGCGTGGTACCAATCGACAGCGGCGCGGACACGGCAGTGCAGCTTGCTTCATTGCCCAGGCAACTCGCGGCCACATTCTGAACTTCGTATATCGAACTCGGCACAATCGCACTACCCGTCACGTGCAGCAACCCCACCGTACTCCAGTCCTGATAGTGCGGCGTACACTGCAACGACGACGCATAAAACGGCGTGGGGCTCGCGTTCGATTCGATGTACTGGGTCGGCAGACCGACCCAACGCACGCATCCGCCGGTCTCCCCGCAACTCGGTCCGTATTCGAAGGCCGTAAACGGCACCGACGTCCCGCCCGTATACGGCGGATCAACGTGGTGCAACGAAATCAATCGCACGCGCAACCCCGTTGGCAACGTGGATGCAGTTACCGACCCTGGAACCAGAAAGGTGATAAACCGTGTTTTCACGACTTCGTCGGGCGCCAGCACGGAAGGGGGTATCTCACACACATCAGGAATGAGGTTTCCATTGATGTCCAGCGAAGGGTCTGAGGCGATGTCGCAATCATCCGGAATCCCGTTGGGCTGACAGTCCAACTCGCATTCGTCAGGAACCGAATCGCCGTCACAGTTGGCCGCGCCTCCTGCGAGGTCGCAACTGTCGGGAATGTGATTGGTGTTGCAATCCGGATCCTGGCCGCGAGTCATGTCGCACTCGTCAATGACCTGGTTGCCGTTGCAATCCAGCGCGCCACCCGCAAACTCACAGGAATCCAGCGCGTCGTTTCCCTGACAATCAGCCTCCAGCAGAGTCAAGACCACGGCGGGGGTGATCGAGTTCGCTGTATTGTGCGAGTACTGGATGGCGACCTGCGAATTGCGTTGATACCCCACGGTTGCGGACCGGCCAAAGTTCACCGGCGCCCCTAGAAAATCGGTGTCCAGGTAAAGGTACTGTGCGATCGCGCCATCGATCGGCGTCTCGAAGATCTGCGCCTGAAACGTACCCTCGTCGCCATCCAACACCGCGTCTCCCGGGTATCGAGGACGGTTGTGCCATTGCACGATAAACCTGCGGTTCGGAGCGACACCCAATGTCTGATGGTAAACGTTTCCGGTCGTTGCGTCGAAATCGTCCCAATAAACCGCAAAGGCCGTGGCAAGCGAGAACAGGCTATCACTGGGAAGCGGCAAGTTGGGATTGGTCACATCAGCGGTAGTTCCGAATCCGATCGCCCCGTTGTTCGAAATCCGTGCGGAGGAGGATGGGAGTGACGGAGGAGCGAACGGGATGGTGACCGTCGCGGAACCATCATCCGTCAGGTTTAGCGGCGTTCCCGTCCCCGAAATATCCGTAAACCCGTGGATCGCCGGACGGGCATTGGTCAGAGACGCGACCGCCGCTGCGTCGCACTCGTCCGGGATGAAATTGGTGTTGCAGTCGTCACTAAGGCCCAGCAAATCGCACTCATCGGGAATCGTGTTGCCGTTGCAATCTCGCGAAAAACCTGTGCCGATGTCGCAAATGTCAGCCACTCCGTTGGGTTGGCAATCGGCAGTGCTCTCGCATTCGTCCGGTATGCCATTATGATTGCAGTCCAGGCTGATTCCGTCGAATAGATCGCACGCATCGGACTGCCCGTTGTTGTTGCAGTCCGGCGGACCGGGATCATTACAACCGCCCTGAGCGGTAACAATGGCCCGATGGGCGTTGACGAATCCCCACCCGAAGTCGGTGTCCCAACCGGCGACTCCAAGGTCCACCGCGCTGCTGGCCAGGATCGACTCTACTGATGATGCCGGAAGCGCGGGATTGATCGTAAGCACCAGAGCGGCCACCCCAGCCGTGTATGGAGATGCAAAGGACGTGCCCCAGGCAAAGACATAGTCACCGGCGACCCAACCGGCGTTCCCAGTACGATCGGTGGTTAACACGTCCTCCCCCGGGGCCGACACAAACAGGTCCGGACCGTAGTTGCTGAATGCCGCGCGGTTCCCGTGTCGTTCCAGTGCCGCGATGGAGTTCACCGCCGCCAGCGACGCCGGGTACGAACTTACTGGTTGCCCATCGTTGTGGGCGCTGGCAAAGTGCACCATTCCGTTATCCCTGGTCTGATTATATTTGGCCTCGATCGCCGCGGACGCGAGCCCTCCATAGCTATTGCTGTTGTTCGTGACTCGCACTCCGACTGATTCGCCAAAGGTCAGCGCGTCAACCGTCCAGCTCGATTGCCCGTTCCAGGAGCCGCTGCAGTCGAGAGTGCTGATCGCAAATCGCACGCTCACCGACTTGCAGGCCGGAGCGATGCCCACCGTTCCCAGGGCGTTATTAATCGTGGCCGATACACATCCCGCAACCGCGGTCCCATGATTGTCGCACACGTTCACCGGTCCGCCGCCGCCACCGGGACCTTCGCTGGTCACGTCGGCCCCGGGTAACTGGTTGATGTCCGGGTGGGTTTGCTCAACACCCACGTCAAGGATCAGGACTTTGATCGAGGGATCGCCTGTCGTGATGTCCCACGCCTCCGGTCCGTCCATGTCCGCGTCGATCGTTCCGCCGGACTGCCCGGTGTTGTGAATCCCCCACACGTCGCCGAAAAGGGTGTCATTGGGAATCATGTTCCCGCGACCCGTGATAATGAAATCAGGCTCGGCATAGAGAACTTCGGAACGGCGAGCCAGCGCATTCGCAATGTCAAGAACGGTGAACCCGTCACGAGCCGCGCTTTTCATCCGATACGCGCCGCGCATGTTGGCCCAATCGCGATCCAGAATCGTCCCGGCGCCGGCTTCCGCGAGGATCGCCTCGGCCTGGGCGCGGGATACCTCCGGACGGAATCCAACGAGAATCTTCGGAGTGACCACCACCGGGCCGCCGTCGCGGCCAACGAAGACTGGCGATGCAAAACTCGACTTGCCCGGTTGGGCCAACCGTGACACGACCGCTTGAATTCCCGTCGCCGAAGCCTTCTCCGGCCTCATGGCCGCGAAATACCAGCCCTTCAAAGCAAGCGGATCGACGGGCCGGTCCGCCAGTTCTTCCGCCTCTACCGCAGGCAACACGCCCCGGTTGCCCCCGGCCGCATCAATCAAAACCGCAACCCGCGAAACATCCAGGGTAAGTGAACGCCTTTCCTTGAAATAGGAATAGTGGAAGTCTGAATCCGAACCCGGCTCCGCCCCGAATGTTGAGCCGACCGTAGCCAAAAAAATCCCCACCAGACAGCCGAGTGAAATGAGGGTACGTGCCATAGCATTTTTCCCTTTCGATCTCGTCAATACTCCTGCTTGGAGACTCTTACTGTAACTAGGAGATTGACCAGAGTGCAAGACAAAAAAGCCAAATGAAGTGTTTTTTATCAACCGAAATTGGGGTGAGTGGCCCCCGTTGGCCGTTTCAGCGCGGGGCCATGATTTCCTCGCAGCGTCGCTCGCGACCGTGACACCTATCCCCTAATCCCAACCCCTAATCCACGTTCATCAGTGGCCCACAACTCTTTTTGCCTACTTGCCTTGCTGCCTTCCTGCCTGCGTTTGGACGATTGGACTTTTCGATGCTACCTTGGACGTAAAAGGCAGGGACGAGCACGCTATGACCGAAAGAAACTTCTTATCGCAGCGCGTAATGAGCATGGGGCACTCGGGCATCCGCCGCATTTTCGACCTCGGCGCCACCTTGAAAGACCCCATCGACCTCTCCATCGGCCAGCCCGATTACAAAGTCCCCGAGTCCGTCAAGCGGGCCATGATCCGGGCCATCGAAACCGACCGCACCGGCTACACCAACACCCGCGGCATCCCTGCGCTACGCGACGCCATCCACGCCCGCCTGATCGAGGAACTCAACTGGGACGTGCCATGCTTTGTCACCAGCGGCGTCTCCGGCGGGCTGATGCTCGCCTGTCTGGCCTGCCTCAACCCCGGCGACGAAGTGCTCCTGGCCGATCCCTACTTCGTCTCCTACCCGCACCTGGTTCGCGTGGCCGGCGCCGTCCCCATCATGGTCAGCACCTACGACGACTTCCAGCTCCACCCCGAGCGCTTCGCGGCGGCGATCACCCCGAAAACCAGAATGATCCTCATCGCTTCGCCCGGCAATCCCACCGGCGTAGTCTATCGTCGCGAAGATGTCGAAGCTCTGTCGGCCCTGGCGCGCAAACACGACCTGCTCATCGTCAGCGACGAAATCTACAACTCGCTTACGTACGACGGACCCAGCCCCACGCCGGTTCGATTCGCCCCGGAGCGCACGCTGCTCCTGCGCGGATTCGGCAAGTCGCACGCCCTGACCGGCCTGCGAATCGCCTACGCCGCGGGTCCCGAGCCCATCATCAACGAAATGTCCAAGCTTCAGCAGTACACGTTCGTCTGCGCTCCGCACCCCGCGCAGCACGGCGCCATCGCGGCCCTGGATACGGACATGTCGAAGCAAGTCGAAGACTATCGCGGCAAGCGCGATTTTGTATGCCGTCAGTTGGACGGAGTGCTCGAATTCGTCAGGCCGGCCGGCGGCTTTTATGTCTTCCCGCGCGTGCCCAAACAATATGGTTCCGCCACCGAGTTCGTCTCGGCCGCAATCAAGCGTAATCTGCTCATCATTCCGGGCGAAGTGTTCAGCGCTGCCGATTCGCACGTGCGCATCAGCTACGCGGCCTCCGACGACAAGCTCCGCCGCGGCTGCGCGATCCTCCGCGAACTGGCAGGTTGAGATGGAGAATGGAGTCTCCCAGGTTCGATATGGCTGAACCTGGGGCCACTCAGAAAATCGGCCGCCGGAACTCTTGCAAGCTCGCAGCGGCCGACCTTCGATCACCATGACCGGGCTTACAAACAACTCCAAACACTACTATGTGTTTTGGGTCGTAGGTCCGCCGATGCTGTTGTTCAACACCCCACCCGAAGGATCCACTAGTGTCATCGCCTCGCCGCCGATCTGCTGTCCGTCGACGGTGGGGATGGAGGCAGGCTCCATCATGGTGGGCATTTCCACCACCGGGATTTCCAGGGGGACATCCGGTGGCGCCGGAATCGGTTCGCCCAGGTGTTTGACCTTCATCTTCTGGTAACGTCGATATCCCGAACCCGCCGGAATCAGGTGACCGAGAATCACGTTTTCCTTCAGTCCGCGGAGATAATCGGTCGCGCCGGAAAGTGCGGCCTCGGTGAGCACCTTGGTGGTTTCCTGGAACGAAGCCGCCGAGATGAACGACTCACTCGACAGGCTCGCCTTGGTGATGCCCAGCAACAGCGCGGTCGCCTGCGCGGCCTTGGGCTTCTTGCCCTTGGCGGTTTCGCCGCCGGCGGCCTCGGCCTCGGCATTGGCTTCGGACAGCTCGGACTTCATCACCACCTGGCCGACGGAAAGCTTGGTGTCGCCGGCGTTGCTGACGACCGTGCTCTTGGAGAGCCGCTCGTTTTCCATGCGGAACTCGAACTTGTCGACGACTTCGCCGGGCAGGAACTTGGAATCGCCGGGCTGCTCGACCTTCACCTTGCGGAGCATCTGGGTGATGATCGTCTCCAGGTGCTTGTCGTTGATGCCCACGTTCTGGCTGCGATAGACCGCCTGCACCTCGGCGAGCAGGTAGTTTTGCAGGGCTTCTTCGCCCTTGATGCGGAGGATGTCGTGCGGAATGAGCGGACCCTCGACGAGCGGATCGCCCGCATCGACGAAGTCGCCCGCATGCACGAGCAAGTGCTTATCCTGCGGGACGTGGTGTTCCTTCTCCATGCCGCTTTCGCTGCGGACGATGATGGTCATTTTTCCGCGGCGCTTGTCGGGCCGGATTTCGACCTGGCCGGAGATCTCGGCCATGACGGCCGGCTCCTTGGGACGGCGAGCCTCAAAGATTTCCGTGACGCGCGGCAGACCGCCGGTGATATCCTGCGTACCGCCCATCGCGCGGGGCTGGCGAGCAAGCTCGACGCCCGGCGAAATCGCCTGACCTTCGGAAAGTTCGATGCGGGCCTTGGCCGGCAGGTAGTGATAGTCGAGCACGTTGCCTTGTTTATCCTCGATGACCACCTGCGGGTGCTTTTCACCCTTGTGCTCGATGACGACGTACTTGGCCTTGCCGCCTTCCTGTTCCAGCCGGACGGTTTCGCCTTCGGCCACATCCTGGAAGCGGACGAAGCCGGCGACCTCAGCGAGGATTGGCGTCATGTGCGGATCCCATTCGCAGAGCGTATCGCGGCGTGAGACTTCCTGGCCGTCATTGACCTTGAGCACGGCGCCGTAGGGGACTTTATCGCGCGAAAGCTCGCGGCCCTTTTCGTCCACAATGAGGAGTTCGCCGTTGCGCTTGAGCACCACGGTGCGGGTCGATCCGTCCTCGTTCTTCACCTTGACGGGGTTGAGATCGTGATACTTGATGATTCCTTTTTGCGTCGCCTTGAGCATGTTTTCCATCGCCGCCTTCTGGGCAACGCCGCCGGTGTGGAAGGTACGCATGGTGAGCTGCGTGCCGGGTTCGCCGATGGACTGGGCGCCGATGATGCCGACGGCCAGTCCCTCTTCGACGAGGCGGCCGGTGGACATATCCATGCCGTAGCAAAGGGCGCAGACGCCGCGCGGGCTTTCGCAAGTGAGCGGGCTGCGCACACGAATCTTGTCCAGGCCAAGCCCTTCGATGCGAGCGGCGATCTCCTTGGTAATCAGCTCGTTTTCCTTGAGGATGGATTCATCGGTCATCATGTTGCGAATCGGATCGCGGCCGGTGCGGCCCACGATGTTTTCGCGGAGGCTGATGTCGACTTCCTCGCCCTTGTAGGTGGCGGCCTTGGTTACGCCGTTGATCGTTCCGCAGTCGTGGTGGTTTACGATCACGTTCTGGGCCACGTCGGCGAGCTTGCGGGTGAGATAGCCCGAGTCGGCGGTCTTCAGCGCCGTGTCGGCCAGACCCTTGCGGGCACCGTGGGTCGAGCTGAAGTATTCGAGCACGGAAAGTCCTTCGCGGAAGTTCGCCTTGATGGGCGTTTCGATGATTTCGCCGGAGGGCTTGGCCATGAGGGCGCGCATGCCTGCGAGCTGGCGGATCTGATCCACGCTTCCGCGCGCTCCGGACTGGGTCATCAAGTAAATCGGATTCAAATAGGGTTGGGCGTCGGCGTCGCCCGGCAGGCGATAGTCGCCCATGGGCGTTCGATAGTCGTCGCGCAGTTCGATCAGCATGGCCTGGGTCACGAGTTCGCGGGCATGAATCCAGACATCGATGATCTGGTTGTAGCGTTCCAGCCGGGTGAGCGTTCCCTGGTCGAAGGCCTTCTGCACCTCGTCCACTTTCTTCTGGGCCACGTCGATGATTTTTTGCTTGGCCTGCGGAACGCGCATGTCCGTCAAACCAAACGAGAGCCCTGCCAGCGTACTGCGCTTGAAGCCGATTTCCTTGATGTTGTCGAGGAGGTCGATCGTCGCCGATCGTCCCAGCTGTTCATGGCAGTCGGCCACCACGCGCATCAATCCCTTCTGGGAAAGCGCCGTGTTGTAGAACGGCATTTCCCGGGGAAGGATGTCGTTAAAGATGATTCGTCCGATGGTCGTAACCACGCGCCGATGCTTGGGCACAGGGGCGGCGGCGTTCTTCAAGTCCGAAACCACCCGGCCATTATCGATTCGCACCACGATCCTGTCGTGAATGGCAATGCGCTTCTGCTCGTAGGCCATCATGGCCTCGAAGGAGCTGGAGAATTTCGGCGCCTCTTTTTCGTCAATCTTCGGAGTGATGTGGTCGGTCGTCAGATAGAAGGAGCCGAGCACGACGTCCTGGGTGGGCGACATGATCGGGCTGCCGTTGGCCGGACTGAAGATGTTGTTGGTGGACATCATCAGCACGTGGGCCTCGACCTGGGCCTCGATGGAGAGCGGCAGGTGGACGGCCATCTGGTCGCCATCGAAGTCCGCGTTAAACCCACGGCACACCAGCGGGTGAATCTTGATCGCGTTGCCCTCGACCAGGACCGGCTCGAACGCCTGAATTCCCATGCGGTGAAGCGTGGGGGCGCGATTGAGCAGCACAGGGTGCTGATAAATCACTTCTTCGAGAATGTCCCAGATCGCCTGGTCGCGGCGCTCGAGCATTTTCTTGGCGGACTTGATGGTGTCGGCCAGACCGCGCTCCTTGAGCTTGCGAATGATGAACGGCTGGAACAATTCGAGGGCGATCTTTTTGGGCAGACCGCACTGGTGCAGCTTGAGCTCGGGGCCCACGACGACCACGGAGCGGGCGGAATAGTCCACGCGCTTGCCAAGGAGGTTTTCGCGGAAGCGGCCCTGCTTGCCCTTGATCATGTCGGTCATGGACTTGAGCGGACGGTTGCTCGAACCGAGCACGGGGCGGCGGCAGCGGCCATTGTCGAACAAGGCATCGACGGCCTGCTGCAACATGCGTTTTTCGTTCTGAATGATGACTTCGGGGGCGTTGAGATCGACCAGCTTCTTCAGGCGGCTGTTACGATTGATGATGCGGCGATACAAATCGTTGAGGTCGCTGGTGGCGAAGTTGCCGCTGTCCAGAAGGACCAGCGGGCGCAAATCCGGCGGAATCACCGGGATCACTTCCAGCACCATCCACTTGGGATCGTTCGGTGAATTACGCAGGGCCTCGACGATCTTGAGCCGCTTGGCCAGGTCCTTTTCGCGCTGCTTGCTGCCGGTCTTGGCGATATCCTCGCGAAGCTGCGTCGAAAGGGTGGCCAGGTCCAGTCGCGCAAGAAGCTCGCGGACGGCCTCAGCGCCCATCAAGGCCGTAAAGGTTCGACCGTAGGATTCGACCGCAGCGCGGTATTCTTCCTCGGTGAGGAGCTGTCGCGGTTTGAGCGGCGTGTCGCCGGGATCGACGACGATGTAGTCCTGGAAATAGACGACTTTTTCGAGGCTGGTGGTCTTGACGTCCAGCAAGGCGCCGAGCCGCGAAGGCATGGCCTTGAAGAACCAGATGTGCACGACGGGCGCGGCGAGGTTGATGTGCCCCATGCGCTTGCGACGGACGCGCGAGTGCGTCACCTTGACGCCGCAGCGGTCGCAGATGATGCCCTTGTGCTTGGTGCCCTTGAACTTGCCGCAGGCGCACTCCCAGTCGCGCTCAGGCCCGAAGATCCGCTCGCAGAACAAACCGTCCTTCTCGGGGCGGTAGGTGCGGTAGTTGATCGTCTCGGGCTTCTTGACCTCGCCGAAGGACCAACTGCGAATGTCGTTGGGAGAAGCCAGCGCGATATGCACGCAGGTATAGTCATTTACACGATCGTAAATATTATCGAGCATCGTCTTCATCTACCTCTCGTATATCGATGCGTGTTCGGGCCGGGCCGACTTCGACCCGACTCGCTAAGCGACCCATAGGTCGCACTATTACCGATTCATTCACTGGTAATGGTGGACTGAGACCCGGCCGGCTCAGCCATTGTGGCTCGCAGCGGGCCGAGCTCCATCACTTCCACTCCGCGCGTCTTGCGAAAACCCAACTCCTGGCAAAAATCCACCTCGGTCCCGTAGGCGATGGCGTCGATCCGCTCCACACCGTAATCGCGCAGAGACTGAATCACGCGGAAGGCCATCTCCCGACCGATTCCATACGTGTCGTGTTCGATGCGGCCTTGCGTTCGCGTTACGCAAGCGGGCCCCTGATAGGCGGGATCGAGCTTGCACTCCGCCAATCGTCCCCACAGTCCGTCGGTAATGCCCCGGGCGAATCCGATCAGCTCACCGCCGCGTCTGGCCGTCACCACGCAAAACGTGTTTTCGAGCATCCGGCCTAGTTTTTCGGGCGATTGCGTACCGTGCTGCTGCCGGGTGTAAAAGGCCGACAGCTCAGACGGATCGGGCTTCACCCTGGCCTCGAAGGTCACATCATCGAACATGGCCACTCCTCCAACTTGCAAACTTCACAATGGCAGGAGGCCGAGCACGTGTCGGCTCCGCACTTCACCAGGAGTTCGTTGATCGTCAGCCGATCTTTCGCTTCTCAAGATGGATGTTCAGGCACAAGCCACGGATTTCGTTGCACAGCACGTCGAACGAAACCGGGGTGCCCGCTTCCAGGGTGTTCTTGCCTTTGACCATGGCTTCGTAAATCTTGGTGCGGCCTTCCACGTCGTCGCTCTTGACGGTGAGCAGTTCCTGCAGGATGTACGCGGCTCCGTAGGCTTCGAGGCCCCAGACTTCCATTTCGCCGAAGCGCTGTCCGCCGGTGCGGGCCTTGCCGCCCAGGGGCTGCTGCGTAATCAAGCTGTAGGGGCCGGTTGCCCGGGCGTGAATCTTGTCATCCACGAGGTGGTGCAGCTTGAGCATGTAGAGAAAGCCAACGGTGACAGGCTGATCGAGATATTCACCGGTACGCCCATCGCGCAGCCGCATCTTTCCTCCGGCGATGAGTTGCGAAAAACGCAGGTCATCTTCGGCAGCCCTGGCAACGGCACTCGTGTCGTTTGCGCGCCGCGCTGCACAGTCGTTGGCCTCCTTGATGGCTTTGAGAATTTCTTCTTCCGAAGCGCCGTCAAACACCGGCGTGACTGCCTGGAAGCCGAGCATTTTGGCCGCCCAACCCAGGTGGGTCTCCAGAATCTGGCCGACGTTCATACGCGAGGGCACGCCGAGGGGATTAAGCAGAATGTCCAGCGGTGTTCCATCGTCGAGGAACGGCATGTTCTCTTCGGGCACGATGCGGGCGATGACGCCCTTGTTGCCGTGACGGCCGGCCATCTTGTCACCCACGGAAATGGCCCGCTTGGTGGCCACATAGACCTTGACCATCTCCAGCACGCCGGAGGGCAGTTCGTCGCCGCGCTTCATCTGGGCGGCCTTGCGGTCGCGCTCTTCCTGGATTTCCTGGATGCGCGGCCAGAAGCGGTCGGTGATCGCCAGCCCCTCATCGCGTTTGGTTGGCGGTTTCACCCACTTGAGGTCCCGGGAACGAACGTGCTCGGAGAAGATATCGATCTGCTCCATGATGACCTCGTCGAGGTCGCTGTGTCCGACCTTCTGGCGCGTATTGGGGTCGATCATGGGTTGATCGGTGACGGTTTCGATTTCGGCACACATCTGCTTGAAACAGGCGATGACCCGGGCGTTCTGACTGCTGACATAAAGTTGGATTTCCTCGCTCAGCTTCTTGCGGTCTTCATCGCCCATGTTGAGGCGGCGGCTGAACCGCTTGGCCCCAATGACGGTGCCTTCTTCGCCGGCGGGTAGTTCGAGGGAGTCATTCTTCACGTCTTCGCCGGCGCGGCCGAAGATGGCGTGCAGGAGCTTCTCTTCCGGGCTCAGTTCGCTCTTGGACTTTGGACTGACCTTGCCCACGAGGATGTCTCGCGCCTGCACCCGCGTGCCGATGCGGATGACTCCGTTCGCATCAAGGTTGGCCAGCGCCTTTTCGGAGACGTTGGGGATGTCGGCGGTGAACTCTTCGCGCCCCAGCTTGGTTTCGCGAACTTCGATATCGTATTCGTCGATGTGAATGCTGGTGAAGACGTCGCCGCGGACGAGACGCTCACTGATGACGATGGCATCCTCGAAATTATGCCCGTCGAAAGTCATGAAACCCACGAGCACATTGCGACCCAGCGCCAACTCGCCATGAAGGGTGGCGGGGCCGTCGGCGATGATGTCGCCCTTTTTGACCCGCTGCCCCGGAAGGACCAGCGGTTTTTGATTCATGCAGGTGCGTTCGTTGAGCCCCTGGAATTTTCGCAGGATGTATTCGTCGGTGTCGTCGATCATGATGCGCTGCGCGTCCGCGGCCGTAACCTTGCCGCTGGTACGGGCGCGGACCACCATCCCGCTGTTGAGCGCCACGGCCCGCTCCATGCCGGTAGCCACCACCGGCGGCTCAACCTTCAGCAGAGGGACTGCCTGCCGCTGCATGTTCGATCCCATGAGGGCGCGGTTGGCGTCGTCGTGTTCGAGGAAGGGAATGAGCGCCGCGGACACGCCGATGGTCTGCTTGGGCGAAATATCGACGTAGGTCACGGCCTCGCGGGCCACCTGGCGCATGTCGCCATAGGCTCGCACGATGATGGGGCCATCGACAAGCCGCCCGGCCTTGGGTTCCACCGCTTCGGGCGGCCCGAGAATTTCGCGCATTTCCTCGTCGGCCCGGAGGAATCGGTGATCGCCGAGCTTGCCGCCCTTTTCGACTTTGCGATAGGGCGTGATCAGGAAGCCATAATCGTCCACCGCACTGTACAGACTGAGCGACGCGATCAGACCGATGTTGGTGCCTTCCGGCGTCTCGATCGGACAGATTCGACCATAGTGACTGATGTGCACGTCGCGGACTTCGAAGCCAGCTCGCTTGCGGTTCAAACCGCCCGGTCCCAGCGCGGACAGGCGACGTTCGTGGGTGAGCTGCGAAAGCGGATTGGTCTGGTCCACCACCTGCGAAAGCTCGCCGCGGCCGAAGAACAACTCGATCGCGGAGCTGACCGATTTGCTGTTAATGAATTCGGCCACCCGTCCGACCTGGTCCGGGTCCTTGAGGCTCATGCGCTCCTGCACCGTTCGACGGAGCTTCAGGAAGCCTTTGCGCATTTCGTCGGCGCAAAGCTCATCGAGCGTCCGAAGTCGGCGGTTGCCCAGATGGTCGATGTCGTCCACCGCGAAGGCAGCCTCGCCCGTGCGCAACTTGAGCAGATACTTGAGGCAGTTCACGATATCGTCCACCGTCAGCGTCATCGAGCCGCTGTCTTCCTCGATTTCAAACTTGCGGTTGAGGCGGAAGCGCCCGACCTTGCCAAGACGATAACGGTTTTCGTCGCGGAATTTTTCGGCAAATAGCTTTCTGGCCTTATCCAGCTGCGGCGGGTTGCCCGGACGAAGCCGAGCGTAGATTTTGAGCAGAGCCTCCTCGTGCGAACGGCTCGCGTCCTCGGCCAGCGTGTTCAATATGAGCGGATCCGTAACCTTGGCGATGACTTTGATCTGCTTGATGGGCAACGCCTGAATCCGCTCGACGGCGTCGCCGACGGGCGAACCGGAGCGTACGATGACTTCATCGGTTTCCTCGTCGAGGATGGCCGAGACGGTGTACATTTCCGGTTTGAGCGCCGAGGTCTTGATCATCTTCGTGGCGTAGAATTCCTCAACGATGGACTCATCCGTCGAATATTTCTGATCCATGCCGCGCAGGAACGTCGTGGCCGGCAGCTTGCTCGACTGGTCGATGCGCACGACAAGGATGTCCTTCTTGGTGACTTCAATCTCGATCCAGCTTCCGCGCTCGGGGATGATGCGGCATGCATGCAGGGCACGGTCGCCCTCGGCCTGGTCCTTGATGAAGTCCACGCCCGGCGAACGGTGAAGCTGAGAAACAATGACGCGCTCGGCGCCGTTGATGATGAACTCGCCGCCGCCGATCATGATGGGCATGTCGCCCAGATAGACCAAATCCTCCTGGATTTCATCGTGGTCCTTGCGAACCAGGCGCAGCCGGATGCGAAGCGGCATGCCATAGGTCAGGCGAAGCTCGCGGCATTCATCGGGCGTGTAGCGGGCCTTGCCCAGCTCGTAGCTGATGTACTGCATGGAGAGCTTTCCGTCGTAGCTCTCCATGGGGAACATCTCGCGGAGCAGGGCTTCCAGGCCATTGGGTTCACGCTCGGTAATGGGCGCAAACTCCTGGAGAAACCGGGCATAGGAACGCGTTTGAATTCCGATGAGATCGGGAACGGGAATCCCGTCGCCCACTTTCGCATAATCACGTACCGGCAACGTCGCTTGCATTCGAAGTGTTCCTTGTACCGAGGTCGCTAATCGGGTCGCTTAAGCGCGCAAAAGCTGGCTCGGGGGCGACGCTCCTTTTTCGAGCGCCGCTCCCGGACCAACCACATTTCGTCGGGACGTGTTTCGGCCGGCCGCGCATCTGATACACCGGACGTCCCATTCATCCGGTCGTTCTCGCGAGGCCGCGAAAGGATTTCTTGATGAGTCTACTGGATCGTAACAGCGCCGCCGGACTCTTCGATTTCCTTCTTGATCTTGTCCGCGTCTTCCTTGGAGATGCCCTGCTTCAGGGGCTTGGGAGCGGCTTCGACCAGGTCCTTGGCTTCCTTGAGGCCAAGCCCGGTGATCGCCCGCACGACCTTGATGACCTGGATCTTCTTGTCACCGGCAGCCGCCAGAATGACGTCGAAAGAGGTCTTCTCTTCCGCGGGGGCCGCAGCCGCAGCCGGGCCGGCCGCCATCATCATGCCGCCGCCTGCGGGCTCGATGCCGTGAACCTGCTTGAGGCAATCCACGAGGTGCTGCGCTTCTTTGACCGACAAACCAACGAGCTTATCCGCAAGTTCCGTAATTTTTGGTTGAAATTCCGCCACTGCTTCTGCCATGATACACCACGATCCTCTACGAGACTTCGCCACACCGAAAGGCGACCCGCCCACTGCAGGTCATTTCATCCGCCCAAAGGCGAACCACTCAGCATGCAACGATAATAATCCTATTACCGAACCCAGAGGCGCAAGCGATGGGCGATTCCCACTCGCCTGGGCTTGGGAAAGGGGGTCAAGCCGCTTCGGCTTTGTCTGCCATCGCCTTCAAGCAACCCGCAATCTTTCCGCCCGGTGAACGCAGACAACCCGCAATCGCGCGACCCGGCGACGAAACCAGCATCAACACTTCGCCGAGCAACTCGCGCTTGCCCTTCATCTTCGACAGCTCTGCCACCGTCATCAGCGACGGATCGCCATCAAAAATCGCGTTCTTGAGCTTGAGCTTGTTGAACTCCTTGGCCGCATCCATGAGCAGACGGGCAATGTCCACCAGCGATTCTTTGGACACGACCACTGCGCACGGACCTACCATCGACTTGCCCAGTGGTTCGAGCGGACCACCGGCAAACGCGCGGCGGGCCAGACTGTTCTTGACGATCTCCAGCCGGGCGGACTTGGTTCGCAAGGTCTTGCGAATCTTCTCCTGTGCCTGGACGTTTAAGCCGGTCATATCGACCACCAACGCACTGCTGATGCCCGCAAACTTGGCTTTCAGTTCGTCGGTGACCAGCGATTTTACTAACTTGCTCATAGCTCCTCACTTTTATCTTCTGGCGGATGGCACGGTCTGCCGCCTTTTGGCAGGCCGTGCAGGCCACGTCAAAGGCAAAAAACTTCGCCTACGCGCTCACCGCCAACATCACCGATGGCGTGCGCGTCGCGGAAATGGAACCCTTGCGGAAATAATGTCCTTTGGCGGTTGCCGGCTTGATCTTCTTGAAGTGCTCGATCACCGCTTCGATATTCGCCTTCAAATCACCTTCCGGGAAGCTCGCCTTGCCCACGGGGAGATGAACGTTGCCGCCGTCGTCATTGCGAAACTCAATACGCCCGGCCCCAAACTCCTTCACCGCGTTCACGACATCCTGCGTCACCGTGCCCGACTTGGGAGTCGGCATTTTCCCCTGCGGACCCAGCACCCGGCCAAGCTTTCCGACCTTGCCCATCATCGACGGGTGAGCGATGGCCACGTCGAACTCAGACCAGCCGCCCTCGACCTTGGCAACGAGTTCTTCGCCCCCCGCTTCCACAGCGCCGGCCGCCTTGGCCGCCTCCGCAGTGGTCGGGTCGCAGAAAGCGATGACCGTTCGCGACTTGCCAATCCCCTTGGGAAGCGAAATCGCTCCACGGAGCATCTGGTCAGCCTGCTTGGGATCAATGCCCAGGTGCAGCACGATGTCCACCGTCTGGTCCTTGGACTTGCGGCGACGACCGTTCTTGTAAGTTCGGTCCGCCTTCACCGAAGCCATCTTCTTTACCAACAAAACCGCCTCATCGACAGCCACCGGAGCGACATTCTCGCCCTTGGCTTCGACTTGCTTACGATAGGTTACACTGCGATCTGCCATCGATTCGTTCCGTTTAGATAGGCATGGCCCGGCAAACCGCCGTCATGCGAATGCTTTTCATCCATGGAGTTTAAGGGGGCTCCAACAGCCGAAACGACGCCTTGTACACCGAGGGGATGTTAGTTGTCAAGGACCTCTGCGATTCCAGAGTGGTTTAGTTCAAGTGTGGTATGGTTTGCCCGCAGCCGGCTTGGGACTTCCTTGGTTCTGGCATGTTGGGTCGCCTACCAAGGCTAGGATAAAACCACAACATGCAGTCGAGCTGCAATCGTGCGACAACGGGTGCTCCGACACAGACTTTTTTGCTGGTCCGGAGTGTGCCACGGCTCTGTGAGCACTGGTTCGGCTATGCTACGCTCAACCCGCAATATTGGTCGTGTCAAACCGCCAGGGCATGGTGCTCAACCCGATGTTGAGACCATGCCCTGCGTATAGACCAGCAGATGCAACAGAAAAGTGCGAGCGAAGAATCGCCCGCGTTTTACTCTTACGGGCCAACAGCTTCGGTCAGAATCGTGCCAACCTCGCCCTCGACGAAACCGGCAACTCCCGAAATGGCCGCGTCACGCACCTCCCGTACGAATGCTCCGCTGCAGGCATAATTCGTTGTCGCCAGGCCCCAAAGGCCCAGTAAACCAATGATGAGTCGTGCACGTTTCATTTGTCTTGTCTCCATAAGTTAGTCACTCTGTTCGTCCACGGATCGTGCGAACTCCAACGCCCAAAAACTAGAATTTCATCGCGTATTGCACATACACCAGGTCGGCGTCCTCGCTCACGCCGGACTGTTGAATGAAATCGCTGTCCCAAAAATGAGAGTATCCAAGAAGGATCGACGAATGTGCGTCGAGGTTCCACGACAGCGTGAGGTCCAACTCGTGCCCGACCTCCTTGCCGCTGCGTCCTGTGAGGTCCCGGCGACCGGCCCCCCCCGCGGCGTTGTACAGCGCGTCGCGATCCGCAGTGAGCCAGAAGGTGTGATAGGCCAACGCACCCTTCACCTTCTTGGGAAGCGGCCAGAACGTCAGATTGAAGTTGGTGGCCGTCACGTTGCGCCGACCGATCAAATCCAGAAATCCGAAATACTTGTGCCCCGAAGGAAAGAGCTGATCGAAGGTCTCGATCTCGCCGTCCCTCGGATTCTTGTCGCCGCCCGCCCAGTCGAACCCGGCGCCGAACCGAGGCTTGTAGGTGCAGGAATCCACGGTGTACCCGCCGTCCATGGACCAGCTATAAGCGTGAACGACGTCGCCCGCCCAGTGGCCCCACTGACCGGCCAATTCAGCCTCATAATCCCATGCCGCGGTCTTTCCCCAGAATCGTGACCCCAGCGTGTAGGTGCTGATGTCTCCGGCATTCCCGTTGGGATTCACGCGATCGCCGGAGTCGTCGACGGCGAAGAGGAATCCGTCGATGCCGTGCCGTTCGATGCCCTTGTAGGTGACGTAACCGCCGTAGAAGTGAAGGTCTTCATCGTTCCGATCGCGCTGCTTTCTCTGCACGTTGACCGGGCTGGAGAACCAGGCATCGACGTCCCATTTCTCCGTCTTGGCGAACAACTTGACGGCGTCAAAGCGACGACGAATGTTGCCCCAATCCGGAGCCGCCACGAGACGCGAATTCCCGTATTCGAGTTCCTGCCGCCCAACGCGAAGGGTCAGGGGATGATCCTCTCCGAGGAACCGCCAGTCGGCGAACAACTGCTGAATGTCCCATCGGTCCTCGTCCGTCGGTCGCAGGGGCAGATCGCGATCCTCGTCGAAGGCAGCAATGCCCTGCGCGAAGATCCGAAACGTCTTTTTATATTTCAAATCCGCATGAACCATGTATCGATAGAGCGTGAAGGTGTCCTGAGCGGGCTCGGTCGCCCCAAACGCCCTGTTCGTCTCGGCCTCCATGCGAAACCGCACTTCGCCGCCGAGAGTCAGCCGCCAATCGTCATCCAGGTGAATGTTCTTGATGGGGTCGAAGAAGTCCTCTTCATAGGAACCCTCTGCACCGTCCAGATAGCTATAGTCCTCGTCAAATCGCATGTTGAGGAGTTTTAGCTTGGCCGGAGCCGGGGTTGGCGCCTGAGACGGCGCCGGAGCCGGAGTTTGCGCCGCCGGCGTTGGCGCCGGGGTTGCTTCTTTTACTGGTTTTGCTTCCTGTGCCAAGACAAGGAAAGGAAACACGGTACTTACCAGGCACACCATAAGAACGGTACGGCCTTTTAGCCATATTTGCATAGACGTATCTCCAATTGCTCCCTCCCCCCCATACTCGAATTACAATATCGGACGAAGACCGCACATCGGAACACTCATTTCGGGTATTTGTCTTGAGTCGAGGGCATTGCCGGGCGAAGGTCGGAAAAGATCACTTCGCCGCTACGACGGATTCTTCGCTATGCACGTGTTTTTGAATCGTCGCGAGCAGGGTCGCCTTGACGATCGGCTTGCTCGCGTAACCATCGCAGCCGGCGGCGAGGCACTTCTCGCGGTCGCCCTCCAGGGCGTGCGCCGTCAGGGCCACGATCGGACGGTGATAGCCTAATTCCCGGAGTCGGCGGGTGGCCGAATATCCGTCCATCACCGGCATTTGCATATCCNNTTGCATATCCATGAGAATCAGGTCGAACGGTTTCGACGCCGTCAGCGCGTCCATTGCGGCCTTCACCGCCAACTCCCCATTCTCCACGATATCGACCGTTGCGCCGGCTTTGCGCAGCAGATGGGCAACCAGCCGCTGGTTGTCGGGCCCGTCCTCCGCGTAGAGCACCCGACAATTCAGAACCTGAACGGCCGCAGTCGGGACATCCGATTGGGGCTGGCGCCTTACCGGGTCCGCTTTGACCGCCTCCATGGGTTGTGTCAGCATGCGCACGCCATCCAGGCTGCCGCACGCGATGGACGCCCGGAACGTGCTTCCCTTTCCCGGAGTGCTTTCCACGTCGATGCCGCCGCCCAGCATCATCGCCAGTCGCTTGGCGATGCTGAGTCCCAGGCCCGTACCGCCATACTGTCGCGTCAGGGTCGAGTCCGCCTGAATGAAGGGTTTAAACAGAGTCGAAAGCACCTCCGCGGGAATCCCGATACCCGTGTCAATCACGGAGAATTGAAGGAACGGGTTGTCCTGATCGGCGTTTGCGCAACGGACGCGGATGGTCACACCGCCGATCCGGGTGAACTTGATGGAGTTTCCCACGAGGTTGAGCAATATCTGGCGCAGTCGCAACGCATCGGTTTGAATGGTCTCCGGGATCGGACCATCGTAGATGATTTCGAGGGAAAGCCGTTTCCCGATGGCCTGCACGCGCAGGAGCGAACCGACCTCGGTGAGAATGGCCACGACATCGCACGGCGTACGGTGAACCTCAAGCTTCCCGGCGTCCATTTTCGAAATGTCGAGGATGTCGTTGATGATCGCCAGCAGGTGTTCGCCGTTGCGGTGAATGGTCTCGATGGCATCGTCCCGTTCGACCGGCGTCAGGTTTTTGCCGGCCAGTTGCTCCGAGAAGCCGAGAATCGCCGTCATCGGGGTGCGGATCTCGTGGCTCATATTAGCCAGGAACTCACTCTTGCTGCGGTTGGCGGCCTGGGCCTGGCGGAGTGCCTCCGCCAAATCCCGTTCATGCTCAATGTCCGCGGTGACGTCTCGCTGCACTCCGACGTAGCCTGTGATGTCGTACTTTTTGTCACATACAGGGGAAATCGTCAAAGCCGCGTTGTAGAGCGACCCGTCTTTACGCCGGTTGATGACCATTCCCGACCAGGTTTGACCAGCACGGATGGATTCCCACATCTGCGCGTAGAACTCCGGCGTTTGCTCGCCGCTCTTGAGGATATTTGGACGTTTGCCAAGCAGCTCGGCGGAGGAATACCCGGTAATTCGCGAAAACGCGGGGTTCGCATGTTGAATCACGCCACGCACGTCCGTAACCATGATGCCGTCGGCGGTGGCCTCCACCGCCAGAGCCAGTCGATCGCGCTCGGCCGCGCTACGAGTACGCTCAATGGCCAGCGCAGCGAGATGCGCGGCGGTTTCGATCAATTGCAATTCTGCGGGATTGGGCCGCCGGGGATGTGGGTAATACATGGCCAGCGTGCCGACAATTCGGCCGTCGGAAGCAAAAATCGGCTCAGACCAGCACGACCCGATTCCAAACTTGCGCCCCAGCTCGCGGAAATCGCTCCATAGCGGATCCGTGGCAATGTCTTCGACGATGACCCGTTTGCCGAGGTGGGCCGCCGTCCCGCAAGAGCCGACCGATGGGCCAGGGCACAGTCCGTCAATGGCGTCATTGTATTCCTTGGGAAGACTGGGCGAGGCGGCAACCCGGAGCCGCCGCTCTTCGTCCAGCAAGAGGACCGAGCACCGCATGGTAGAACTCTGGGATTCGGCGGCGTTCACCACTGCGGTGAGCACTTCGGAAAGGTCGCGTCCTTCGGTAAGCAGTTCCAAAACACGCTTGTGCCCGGCCTTGAAGGCTTCAATCATCTTTTGTTCGGTGACATCGATCATCAGGCCGCGGAGAATCATCGGCGCACCATCGGCACAAATGACTCGAGTTACGTCATGCAGCCAGACGACCCGGCCATCGGCGGCGATGGCGCGATACGAGAACGTGTGATCTTCGCCCCGCGTGGTGGCCTGGAGGCAGGTGGCAACAGCTTGCTCGCGGTCATCCGGATGAAGGACGTTGACCCAGAAGTCCTTGTCGTCCAGCCATTGAGCAAGCGGGTATCCGAGAAGGTCTTTCGCACGATCGCTGACAAAAGAGAAGCTGAACGTCTTGGGGTCAGCCTCCCAGACAATGGCGTCGACATCACGGAGGATGCCGTCCAGCCGCTCTTTCTGGTCCGCGAGCTGGACGGTTCGTTCCCGGACACGTTGTTCCAGCTCATCCCGTGCATTCCGAAGCGCGGCATCCCGGCCCTGGACCTGGCTGACCATGAGATTGAAAGCATCGGCGAGATGACCGAGTTCATCGTCGGCGTATTTGACCACACGCGTTTCGTAATCTCCGGTTTCGGAAATGGCCCGGGCTGCGCGGTCGAGGTCGGTCACGGGGCGCAGCAGGGCCGAGCGGATCGGCGTGGCGATGAAGTGGGCCGCCACCAGCGCCCCACACAGGATCAAGGCAGCCATCACGACCTGCCAATACATTTCGGAGTAAGCACTGTCCAGACTGTAATGGACGATCACGGTGCCGATGGTTTCGTCCTTCAATCGGATCGTGCGAACGAGCGTGAGCCGGCGATTCGCAATCGTGTGTCCGGGAGACAGGCCGCATTGGACTGAGGGTTGGGCGTCTGCGGTCACCGGATAGGTCGCAAAGAGTGATTCGTCAGATTTGCAGACAAACGCCGCCAGAACTTCGGAGTCAGCACGGAACGACGCCAGGGTATCGGCGGCGTCATCGGGGTTATCAAAGCTCAGTGCAGCGCTCAGGTTCGCGGCGACGATGTCGGCTTGCACGGACACCTGAGATAAAGTCTCCTGTTGGATCTCGATCCACTCGTGAATGAGTGCGGCCGCTGCGGCAATGGCCAGTCCGCTCCCGCTGATCAACAGGGCGAAGAGAAACAGCTTTCGCCGAAAGGTCATGGCTAGATTAGTCGTCATTCCGGTCCGGTCTCTCGGTGTACGTCAGAATCCTGTGCCTGAGTCCAGCTGATTCTGCGGGCGAGGGTGGCATGCCCAAGCCCGGCCTTATCGGGCGCCGGCATGTAATCGCGACCGCATGGCGGCGCTTCGCTTGACCATGCCACCCGGGTCCGCGGAACTTCCGGCGGATTGCTTTCAACCCCGATAGGGGTCAAGGAGTGTAGCCACGGGTGGAGCGATGTTCGCCAAAAGGCGGACATCGCGGAACCCGTGGTTGGCAAACGCTCCTCTCGTTCCCGCCCTGAAAGGGCGGAGGATCGCTTCGCCCCCCGATTCCTCCGCCCCGGCGGGGCGGACCGACCTTCTTCTTCCTTTTCCACGGGTTCCGCTTCGCTGCACCCGTGGCTACCTTCCTGCGCCTCTCCGAGGCGAAAAACGACTCCGCCGAAACTGTCACGGAACCCATGCCACCCGCCACCTTTTTCGTATTCCCTGGCGTGCATCAGAATTTTAATCGCCCTTTTGGCCTTCCGAAGATTCCGAATTCTGTGCAACCGCGCCCTCGACGGGCCGGGCCAGCTTCAACAGTTGCGAACTGAGCTGGAGTCCTGCGGCATCCGTGGCCTTCTTGTTCGCCCAGAAAACGATCTTGCCCTCTTCCAGAATAAAACCAAGAGCGCCACCCTGTTTGGCAAACTCCGCGCCTTCCCCGATGAGCAAAACCGGCATACGCGCGAGGGCGACGATCAGGTCACCCGTTTCGTCTCCCAGCGATCTGCTTACATAGAGTACATGACACTGTTTCATCGCCGACACGCCGCCACCCG
>CXWL01044028.1_pt1 | contig 47176 bp, 52 predicted proteins | sample 590931 | NCBI WGS metagenome assembly CXWL01 (sample SAMEA3498368, study PRJEB10139) | groundwater metagenome | biome: water well; material: biofilm material | place: Germany | collected 2015-04-27 | reverse complement strand
ATGCTTAGACGACAAGGTTGTAGCGCCGCGTCGGCGACCCCGGATATGCATACATGGCCGGCAAACGGTTCGGCTTCGGTGTATAGTCAAAGTGTACGTACCTTGAAGGGTAGTAATACCTTTTTCTTGCAATCATTGTTTTATTGTTCACGACCATGGGTATACAGATTCGCACCGCGGCACCTGAAGATGCATCCGCCGCATGCGGCGTGCTGCGCCGTTCGATCCTGGAGTGCTGCGCGCAGGATCATCGCAACGACCGCGAAATCCTGGAAACCTGGCTGGGCAACAAGACACCGCAGAACGTTGCCGCCTGGATGGCCTCGNNGTAGGCGTGGCGCTGCTGACCCAGGCCGGCAAGCTGTCGCTGTGCTATGTGCTGCCGGAAGCGCAGCGCAGCGGGATCGGCAAGGCCTTGCTGGCCGGCGCCGAAGCCAAGGCGCGCGAATGGGGAATCGGCGTGCTGACCCTGAAGAGCACCTCGGTGGCGCGCGAATTCTACTCCCGCAACGGCTACACCAACGCCGGCAGGGACAAGACCTGCTACGGCCTGGAGTGCGAGCTGTTCTGGAAAAAACTCAGCGCCGAGGCGGGCGCCGCCAGCGCTCCCGGCAATCGCTTCTGCAACTGCAACACGCAGTAATCCCCCCTCCGAAATTTCTGTCCAGATTCGTTGTCGTCCGAAAGCGCCTTGCGTTATAGTGTGCGCCACGTATTGATGAGAACATTATGGCTTCGCGCAGAGAATTTTTGTCCCAGGGCTTGTGCCTGTCCACGCTCGGCGTGCTGACCACCCCGCTGATCGGCTGCGCGCACGCCGGCGCCGCGGCCAACGCGCCGGCTGTCAAACCGGCCGCTCTCAAGGCCGCCAGCCGCCCCGCGCCGGCCCGCATCGTGATCGCTTCGGCGGATCCGGCCGGGATGGCGCCGCCGCCCGACATCTTCGACGCCCAGGCGCTCGATCTCGACTTCTGGCTCAAGCCGCGCACGCTCACCGTGACGCGTCCGCAAAGCGGCGAACGCGCCAGGGTGCTGTACTGGCGCGACGGCGAGATCATCGACTCGGCCTACCAGGAACTGTGCCACCTGATGCGCGACGTTAACGGCAAGGAAACCGCGCCGATCGATCCGAAACTGTTCGAAACGCTGTGGGGCACCCAGGCGTTCGTGGCGCGCTACGGCATCGAGCAGCCGCTGGAAATCCTGTCGGGCTACCGCACCCCGAAGTCGAATCTCCGCCTGATCGAGCAGGGTGTGCCGGCGGCGCGCCAGTCGCTGCATATCGAGGGCAAGGCGGCCGACATCCGGATCGCCAACCTGAACTCGGAAGTGCTCGGCGGGCTGGTGCGCAGTTTCCGCCAGGGCGGGGTGGGATTCTATTTCCGCGCCGGCGCGAATGGCGGCTGGATCCACGCCGACACGGGCCTCAAGCGCAGCTGGAAAGGCTAGGCGCCGCCGCTGGCGGAGCCGGCAAAACTTTCCCGGTTTTCTGTTGTCCAATTCTGTGTCCCGCTTCGCGGCGGGACCGGCGCCGTTGCATGACGACGCCTTGGAAAACAGCAGAAACGAGGAGGTAGTGATGGCAACCATGAACATACCCACCACCGATCGCCGCCACATTCCCGAACGGCGCACGACGCCCATCGGCGAGCGGCATGAACTGAAGGTGTCGGTGCTCGATTACATAGCGATGGCCCTGCTCATCATCGGCGGGCTGAACTGGGCGATGGTGGCCCTGTTCAGTGTCGACGTGGTGGCGACCCTGTTCGGCATTCAAAGCCCGGCCACGCGCCTGGTGTACCTGCTGGTCGGCATTGCGGCCCTTTATTCGATTTACCTGACCAGCCGGTGGGCGACCCGGCATTAGCGGCGCCACGGCTGGCGATCTTCCAATGTTGGAAATAAAAGTGCCCGCAGAAAGCGGGCACTTGGTGCGGGTAACGATGGGTTGCCGGCGCGAGAGTGTAGACAAGCGATCTGGTGCGGGGCCCAGGAATCGAACCCGGTTATCAGTCTTAGGTTTGCAACCGACCTCGACTGGGCTTTACCAATAAGCGAACCTCGCCACTGAATACTACCGCAGAATTCCTATTTGGCAATTAAAATTCGCAGGAATCAATATTAATTCTTTCACGGAATTTAGTCATATTGATAGGATTTTACCGGCACGTCATCATCATGCCGCGGTTCCAGATCCTTCGGGTCAACCTGGTGATCCCACCAGATGTACCAGCCGCGCCGCTGGTCGGCCTCGACTTCGGGATGACTGGACATGAAACTGTTAATGAATTGATCAAATTCCGATACGTAGCCGCCGTGGCGAATACGGTAGTTCGCAGGCTTCGGTTTCATAAATCCTCCTTCTTCCGCTCGTTTGACCTGTCGCAGCCTTCCCAGTTCGGCATGTACTGCGGACCGGAAATGCCGTAGCATACGCGCCGTCGACTGCCTATTTCAAAGACGCAATGAATCAAGAATTACACCACGAATCGCCCGCGGACGAGTGCGCGCCGCGCTTTCGTCCGGTCCCGTGGATCGCGCTGGAAACGCCGCAGGATGTCGAATTGTGGATCGACGAGCACAACCGCAGCCTGCAGGAACATATCGGCCCGCAGGAAACCGGCTTCGGCGTGTGCTTCACCCTGGCTGTGGGCGGCAACATATTCATGCACACCAGCGGCGACGCCGTGATGCTCGACGTCGAGCCGGACGCGCAGTGGATCGCGCCGCTGATCATGGCGGCGGCCGGTTGCGCCCAGCCTGCCGGCCAGCTGTGGGTGCTGCCCGAGGACAAGCTGATCGAACTGATCGTCGGCCTGTCCAGCCTGGTCGCCAGCACGACCCTGGTAAGCGGACACAAGTTTGGCTCGCGCAATCGCAAGATGATGGCGTAGCGCACGTTTTGTTCGCACGCCGGCTTATTTTTCAGTTATAAACGCAGACTCAGCTTTTTTCAATACGAATCGGTGCCCCATGCGCAAACAACTCCAGGATAATTTTCGTCGTCATGCCCTGAAACTGGCAACCGCGCTGCTCGCCGCCGGCCTGTTCATGCCGGCGGCGGCCGCCGACCTGCTGGCCACCGCCAAGGCGCGCGGCACCTTGCGCGTCGCGCTGGAAGGCACTTATCCGCCGTTCAATTTCAAGGACCCGAAGACCGGCGAACTGACCGGCTACGACGTCGACGTGGCGCGCCTGCTGGCCGCCAAGCTGGGCCTGAAGCCCGAATTCGTCAGCACCGAGTGGGCCGCGATCCTGGCCGGCCTCGGCGCCGGCAAGTACGACGCGATCGTCAGCCAGGTCGGCATCACGCCCAAGCGCCAGGAGGCGTTCGATTTTTCCGATCCCTACACCTACTCGAGCCCGCAGCTGATCGTGCGCAAGGCCGAGCGCGCGCACTACGCCAGCCTTGCCGACCTGAAGGGCAAGAAGCTCGGCGTAGGGCAGGGCAGCGTGTTCGAGCAGCAGGCCAAGGCGGTCCCCGGGATCGAGGTCAGGAGCTATCCGGCGGCGCCGGAGAACCTGCAGGACCTGGCGGTCGGGCGCATCGATGCGGCGCTGAACGACAGCCTGATGGTGGCCTATTTGCTGAGTAATTCGAAGCTGCCGATCAAGGCTGGCGCGCGGGTCGGCAATGTCGAGCGGATGGGCGTCACGTTCCAGAAGGGCAATCCGCAGTTCAAGGCGGCGATCAACAAGGCGCTGGCCGATGCCGGCGCCGACGGCAGCCTGAAGAAAATCTCGCTGAAGTGGTTCGGCGCCGACGTCAGCCGCCCGGCGCCTTGACGCGCTCCGCCCGGCCTCGCTGATTCGATGGAACTCCTGGAACTGCTGCGCGACGCCGCGCCCGTGATGCTCACGGGTGCCGGCTACACCCTGGTGTTCGCGCTCGCCTCGATGGTGGGCGGGCTGGCGCTGGGTTTTCCGGCCGCGGTGCTGCGGATGTCGCCTTACGCCGTGCTGCGCTGGCCAGCCACGCTGTATGTGAGCGCGATGCGCGGCACGCCGTTGCTGGTCCAGATCTTCGTCATCTATTACGGCCTGCCGAGCATCGGCATCGAATTCACCCCGGTCACCGCCGGCGTGCTGGCGCTGTCCCTGAACGCCGGCGCCTATCTGTCCGAGAGCTTGCGCGGCGCGATCGACAGCATCAGCGTCGGCCAGTGGCGCGCCAGCTTCAGCCTCGGGCTCGGCTACTGGCAAACGCTCGGCCACATCGTGCTGCCGCAGGCGCTGCGGGTTGCGGTGCCGTCGATGAGCAACACCCTGATCAGCCTGATCAAGGATACCTCGCTGGTGTCGGTCATCACCATGACCGAACTGATGCTGTCCACCAAGGAGGTGATCGCCACCACCTTCCGTCCCTTGCCGCTGTATATCGCCGCCGCCGCCATCTACTGGTGCATGAGCCTGGCGTTCGAAAGCGTCCAGCGGCGTGCCGAGAAGCGCCTGAACCGCGGCCATCGATAAGCTGCTCGACGGGCTGGGCCGGCGATGACGGCATAGGTTACATATTCGGATAGTCCGGCCCGCCGCCGCAGCTCAGGGCTGGGGCGCCACGATTCCCAGATCGCTGACGGTCGCATAGGTCTGGTTGGCGCCAATGTCGACGCAGCGATCGAGCAGGGCGGCTGCGCGGAAGGCGGCGTCGCCATCCTGTGCAAGCACGGGCGCGCACGCGGCGAAGCACAGCGCGGCCGCCGGCGACGCGAAATCGAAACGCAGGATGTGCCCCGCTTACATGTTCGGATAGTTCGGGCCGCCGCCGCCTTCCGGCGTCACCCACACGATATTCTGTGTCGGATCCTTGATGTCGCAGGTCTTGCAATGCACGCAATTCTGCGCGTTGATCTGCAGTCGCTGGTTGCCGTCCTCGGCCTGCACGAACTCGTACACGCCGGCCGGGCAGTAGCGCGCTTCCGGGCCCGCGTACTTGGCCAGGTTGATACTCACCGGCACGCTGTCGTTCTTCAGCGTCAGGTGGATGGGCTGGTCTTCCGCGTGGTTGGTATTCGAGATGAACACCGACGACAGGCGGTCGAAGGTCAGCTTGCCATCCGGTTTCGGATAGGCGATCGGCTTGTAGTTGGCGGCCGGCTTGAGGCATTCATGGTCGGCGTGCGTATGGTGCAGCGTCCACGGCGCCTTCCCGCGCAACAGGATCTGGTCGATCCCGGTCATGATCGAACCCAGGTACAGGCCCTTCGACAGCCACGGCTTGACGTTGCGCGCCACGTGCAGTTCTTCCTTCAGCCACGATTGCTCGAACGCGACCGGGTAGGCGGCCAGTTCGTCGTGCTGGCGCTGCTCGCCCAGCGCGCCGAACGCGGCGTCCGCGGCCAGCATGCCGGTCTTGATCGCCGCGTGGCTGCCCTTGATGCGGCTCATGTTCAGGAAGCCGGCATCGCAGCCGATCAGCGCGCCGCCCGGGAACACCAGCTTCGGCAGCGACTGCAGGCCACCGGCCGTGATCGCGCGCGCGCCGTACGAAATGCGCTTGGCGCCTTCGAAGAAAGTGCGGATCGCCGGATGGGTCTTATAGCGCTGGAATTCCTCGTACGGCGACAGGTAGGGGTTCTCGTAATTCAGGCCCACCACGTAGCCCACCGCGACGGTGTTGTTCTCCAGGTGGTACAGGAACGAGCCGCCGTAGGTGTCCGCGTCGAGCGGCCAGCCGGTGGTGTGGATGACCAGCCCTGGCTTGTGCCTGGACGGATCGATCTCCCACAGTTCCTTGATGCCGATGCCATACGACTGCGGGTCCTTGCCCGCGTTCAGGTCGTACTTCACCATCAGCTGCTTGCCGAGGTGGCCGCGCGAGCCTTCGGCGAACAGCGTGTACTTCGCGTGCAGTTCCATGCCGAGCTGGAAAGCATCGGTTGGAACGCCTTCGCGGTTCACGCCCATGTTGCCGGTGGCGACGCCCTTGACCGAGCCGTCGTCGTTGTACAGGATCTCGGCGGCGGGGAAGCCGGGGAATACCTCGACCCCCATCGCCTCGGCCTGCTGGCCGAGCCAGCGCACCACATTGCCCAGCGAGACGACGTAGTTGCCGTGATTCTCGAAGCAGGCCGGCACCATGAAGCCGGGGGTGCGGTAGGCCTTGGTTTCGGTCAGGAACAGGATGCGGTCTTCGCTCACTTCGGTATTGAGCGGCGCGCCGAGTTCCTTCCAGTTCGGGATCAGTTCGGTCAACGCGCGCGGGTCCATCACGGCGCCGGACAGGATGTGGGCACCCAGCTCGCCGCCTTTTTCCAGCACGCAGACCGACACCTCCTTGCCTTGCTCGGTGGCCAGCTGCTTGAGCCGGATCGCGGCCGAGAGGCCGGCCGGGCCGCCGCCGACGACGACGACGTCGTATTCCATTGCCTCGCGTGGACCGTACTGTTCGAGAATATTGATTGGCTCTGTCATGGTTTTGTCATGGGTGAAAAATTTAAGCACGAGTGTGCGGCTTTTTGGCGAGGATTGCAACTTTGACGCCATTTTACGGGCTTTATGGGGTGCGCCGGCCTCATACTGGCAATTTGTGTAATGATTATGCATTCGCAAGCACACCGTACAGGAGTCGAACGTGGGCATTGAAGTTAATTTTGAAGGAAAGATCGCGCTGATCACGGGCGCCTCGAGCGGCCTCGGGGCGCGTTTTGCGAAGGCGCTGGCCGGCGCCGGCGCCCAGGTGGTGCTGGCGTCGCGCCGCACCGACCGGCTCAAGGAGCTGCGCGCCGAGATCGAAGCCGACGGCGGCGCCGCGCACGTGGTCGCGCTCGACGTGACCGACCTGGCCAGCATCAAGTCGGCGATCGCGCACGCCGAGACCGAGGCCGGCCCGATCGACATCCTGGTCAACAATTCCGGCGTTTCGACCACCCAGCGGCTGGTCGACGTGACGCCGGAAGACTATTCGTACGTGATGGATACCAACCTGCGCGGCGCCTTCTTCGTGGCCCAGCAGGCGGCCAAGCGGATGATCGCGCGCGCCAAGGGCGACCCCAAGAAGCAGCACCGGATCATCAACATCGCGTCGGTTGCGGGCCTGCGCGTGGTGCCGCAGATCGGCGTGTATTGCATGAGCAAGGCCGGCGTGGTGCAGATGACCAAGGCGATGGCGGTCGAATGGGGCCGCTACGGCATCAATGTCAACGCCATTTGTCCGGGCTACATCTCGACCGAAATCAACGAAGAGTATTTCGAAACCGAACAGGGCAAGAAACTGATCGACATGCTGCCGCGCAAGCGCGCCGGCAAGCCGGAAGACCTGGACGGCCTGCTGCTGTTGCTGGCGGCCGAGGAAACCCACTTCATCAATGGCGCCATCATCACCGCGGATGACGGCATGACCGCGCAATGACAGTCAAGCTGGTCCACTCGATGCGCATGCCGATCCGCTGGGGCGACATGGACGCGATGGGGCACGTGAACAATACGGTGTACTTCCGCTATTTCGAGCAGGCCCGCATTTCCTGGTTCGACGAGATCGCCTGCACCCCCGATCCGAAAGGCGAGGGGCCGGTGATTGTCAATGCGCGCTGCACGTTTCTCAAGCAGCTCAAGTATCCGGGCGAGATCGAGGTCAATACGATGGTCGGGCCGCCGGGGCGCTCAAGCTTCGAGATGATGCACGAGATCCGCCTGGTCGGCGCCGACGGGCTGCCCGGTCCGGTATACGCCGAGGGCGGCGCGAAAATCGTCTGGGTCAATTTTCCGGCTGAAAAATCGGTGCCGCTGCCAGACAAGGTCTGCGCGCTGCTGCCGGCTTAACCGGGGTCAGACTTAGGTCTGACCCCGGTTTTTCTGTTGGGGACTGCCCCTAGCGGCTGACGCCCATCAGCTTGTGCACCAGCTCGGACGAGGTCGACGCGGCGAACTTGCGCATCAGCTTGGCGCGGTGCATCTCGACCGTGCGCGGGCTGAGGTCGGTCTCGCGCGCGATCACCTTGCTGGTCTTTCCTTCCACTAACAGCGCGGCGATCTCGCGTTCGCGCGGGGTCAGTTCGGCCGTCACCGGCCGCTTCTCGCTGACATCCTCGAACGTCCACACGCCCGCGCCGAGCGGCTGCTGCTGGTCGAGCGCGCGCCCGCTCACGTGGCACCAGAACAGTTCGCCGCTGGCGCGCCGCATGATGCGCTCGTCCGAGTAGCGTCCCTTTGCGTTCATGATCGGGATGATGCGGTCGCCGGTGCGCAGAAACTCGTCCATGGTCGGATACAGCACCTGGAACGAGCGGCCTTCCAGGTCGGCGCAGGCGTAGCCGAACATCGACGCCAGCGCCTCATTGGCGGACTGGATCACGCGGTCGACCGAGATGCACATCCCCACCGGGGCGTGCTGGAATATTGTCTCGTAGTCAAGGGCGTATGATGCTTTGATCTGGTGCAAATCGATTGGTCCAGGTTGTTGGATTGGCAGGTAGTTCTACGGTATTGTGCTTTTGGCTGGCGTATTTTATGCTGAGAATCTACTCTGAAGTACACAAAGAGCGATTTCGGCTTAACTATAAAAGGGACGGGTATGAATAAAGTTTATCCTGACGCGGCATCGGCACTGGCCGGTATCGTCAAAGATGGCCAGACCATCGCGGTCGGCGGGTTCGGCCTGTGCGGCATCCCGGAGGCGCTGATCGTTGCCTTGCGCGATTCCGGCGTGACCGGCCTGACCGCCATTTCCAACAACGCGGGCGTGGACGACGCCGGCCTGGGCCTGCTGCTCGCCACGCGCCAGATCAAGAAAATGATTTCGTCGTACGTCGGCGAAAACAAGGAATTCGCGCGCCAGTACCTGGCCGGCGAACTGGAGATCGAATTCACCCCGCAAGGCACGCTGGCCGAGAAGCTGCGCGCCGGCGGCGCCGGCATTCCGGCTTTCTTCACCAAGACCGGTGTCGGCACCGTGGTGGCCGAAGGCAAGGACGTGCGCGAATTCGACGGCGAGCAGTACGTGCTCGAACGCAGCCTGGTGTCGGACGTGTCGCTGGTCAAGGCCTACATGGCCGACCGCGCCGGCAACCTGGTGTTCCGCAAGACTGCGCGCAACTTTAATCCGAACGTGGCGATGGCCGGCAAGATCACCATCGTGGAAGTCGAGAAACTGGTTGAAATCGGCGAGATCGATCCCGACCACGTGCACCTGCCGAGCATCTTCGTGCATCGTATCGTCGTCAATGCAACGCCGGAAAAGCGCATCGAACAGCGCACCGTGCGTTCCAACTAAGAACAGAATTCGGAGATCGACATGGCATGGACTCGTGATGAAATGGCTGCGCGCGCAGCAAAGGAATTGAAAGACGGTTACTACGTCAACCTGGGAATCGGCCTGCCGACCCTGGTGGCGAACTTCGTACCGAACGACATGGAAGTGTACCTGCAGTCCGAAAACGGCCTGCTCGGCATCGGCCCGTTCCCGACCGAAGATGAAGTCGACGCCGACGTCATCAACGCCGGCAAGCAGACTGTGACCGAACTGCCCGGCGCAGCCTACTTCAGCTCGGCCGATTCGTTCGGCATGATCCGCGGCGGCAAGATCAACCTGGCGATCCTCGGCGCGATGCAGGTGAACCAGTATGGCGACCTGGCCAACTGGATGATTCCGGGCAAAATGGTCAAGGGCATGGGCGGCGCGATGGACCTGGTGGCCGGGGTCAAGCGGGTGGTGGTGGTGATGGAGCACGTCGCCACGGCCAAGGACGGCAGCACGTCGCACAAGATCCTCAAGCACTGCAACCTGCCGCTGACCGGGGTGCGCGTGGTCGACCTGATCATCACCGACCTCGGCGTGATCGAAGTGACCGACAAAGGCCTGAAGCTGACGGAACTGGCGCCGGGCGTCACCAAGGAACAGGTAGTGGAAGCAACTGAAGCCGAAATCGACGTTTCGGCAGTTTGATTGTTACCAGGCCTGGCCGGCGCAATGCCGGCCAGGCCCTTTGGCGTTTACTTCAGCGTCCAGACATATTGCATCTGCATCCATGCAGGCACGGGTATACCGCCTTGGGTTGCAGGCTTGAACTGGCACAGCGCGATCGCCGTGCGCGCGGTTTCGTCGAGTGAAACGAAGCCACTCGATTTATTCACCCTGGAAGCCTCCACCCTTCCTTCGGCGCTGACCTTGAACCCGAGCGTGACGGTTCCCGCCTGCTCTTGCCTGAGCGCATCCCTTGGGTACATCGGCTTGACGCATGAGGCGAAGTTGGCGACCGGGGGGATAAGCTGCTCCGGCGCCTTCTGGCTGACCGGCGCCTGCGCGCAGCCGGCGATGCAGGCCGCGGCCAGTCCCAGCACGGGTATTGCCGCTTTCCAGTTCAGTGCCTGTGCGTCGGGCCGAATCAATCGTTTTATGCGTGACATCAAGTCTCCTCCGTTGGCCGCCTGGGCCAGGTGGTGGGTTGAAAACTGGAAGCGCTCCAGTTCGGAAAGGGCAAGCGCAAGACGGCGCGGTTCGCCCAGGTGCATTGCCGCCAAATCGTCGGCAATCTGTTCGCGTTCGGCGCGGACCTGGCGCGAGATCCACCACACGGCCGGGTGATAGAACAGCAGCGTTTCCACTACGTTCTGGCCCAGGTTGACCAGGTAATCGCAGCGTTTCACGTGGCCCATCTCGTGCGCCAGCAGCGCTTCGAGCAGGTCGGGCGGCATGCCGGAAATGAGCGAGGCGGGCACCAGCACCACCGGGCGCCACCAGCCGGCCGTGATCGGGCTGGCCAGGTTGTCGACCACGCGCAGGCGCACTTCGCGGGTGACGCCGAACTGCAGCGCTATTGCCGACAGCCGGGCCTGCCATTGCGGGTTGCCCGCATGCTTGCGCGCTACCTGGCCGATCCACAGCAGACCGAGGCCCATGCGCACGGTCAGCGCGGCGGCGCAGGCCGCCCAGGCCATGACGATCCACGGCAGCTTTCCGTGCAGCCAGTCTGGCAGGCCACCGTCGCCCGCGCCCTGGCCCGATACCATGCGGACCATCAGGCCAACGCTGGCGTTGTCGGTATTGCCGCCGGACAGGCGCGTGACCAGCTCAAGCGCCGGCCACGCCAGGCACAGCAGCAGGGCGGCGCAGGCTACCGCGTAGCGCTGCTCCGGTCTGGCGTTGCGCATCGCGATCAACGCGAGCGCAGCGGCGCTGCCGATCAGTGCGCCCTGCCACACGAAGTGGAGCAGGGTCCAGCCGATGCTGTTGACGAGGAATGTGACGCTCATTTCTTCTCTTCTTTCAACATGTTTTCGATTTCCTCGCGTTCTTTTTTGGAGATGCCACTGCGCAGCGCGGCCAGCACCAGCGCCTTTGCCGAGCCCGAAAACGCCTTCTGGATCAGGTCCTTGAGCAGGTTGGCTTGCAGCGAATCCTGCGCCTGGGCCGGTGCGTACACATGGGAGCGTTCGCTCTCGTCGCGGATCAGCAGTCCCTTGGTGTGCATGATTTGCATCAGGCGCAGCACGGTGGAGTAGGTCACGTCGGGCCGTTCTTTCAGGATTTCCTGGTGGACCTGCTTGGCGGTCGCGGAACCGAGCGGCCACAGCGTCTGCAGCAGGTCGAGTTCGGCCGCGGTCGGCTTGGGGATTTTCGGTGTGGCTGGCATGTCGATTCCTGATCGTGCGGTGGTCATGTGAGGCAAGGTTAGCGCATCTAGACTATCCTGTCTAATTAAATCTTTATTTTCAAATAACTTGCCAAGGCGAATAAATAGACATAATTGTCTAATTCAAATTCTGGGCGGGATGGTGGCGTAGCGGCTGCGCAGTGCGAATGTCGCCTGCGCTGGCGCTCAGGGCTTAATCGAAGTGGAAGTCGCTGGTGTCGCCGCATGATGGGAACCCTCGAGCCGAAGTACGGCGAGCAGTGCCGCCTGCGCGCGGGCCGGCAATCCTCATAAGAAAAACGCCGGGACTCGCCCGGCGTTTTTGCGTTGAAGGAAAGAGCGTTACGCGGCTTCGCGCACCGGGAACATTTCCTTGTCTTCCTCGAGATGGGTTGGATGCTTCAGTTCGCTCGCGAGGCGGTCGTGGTCGAGTTCCTTTTCCCACTTCGAGACCACGATGGTGGCCACGCCGTTGCCGACGAAGTTGGTCAGCGCGCGGCACTCGCTCATGAAGCGGTCGATGCCGAGGATCAGCGCCATGCCCGCCACCGGGATGGTCGGCACCACCGCCAGCGTCGCCGCCAGCGTGATGAAGCCGGCGCCGGTGATGCCGGACGCGCCCTTCGAGGTCAGCATCGCCACGCCGAGGATGGTCAGCTGTTGTCCGACCGTCAGATCGGTATTGGTGGCCTGCGCCACGAACAGGGCCGCCATCGTCATGTAGATATTGGTGCCGTCCAGGTTGAACGAGTAGCCGGTCGGGACGACCAGGCCGACCACCGATTTCGAGCAGCCGAGCTTTTCGAGCTTGCGCATCAGGGCCGGCAGGGCGCTTTCCGACGAGCTGGTGCCGAGCACGATCAGCAGTTCTTCCTTGATGTACGCAATGAAGCGGAAGATCGAGAAGCCGGTGTAGCGGGCGATCAGGCCCAGCACGACAAAGACGAATAATGCGCAGGTCAGGTAGAACGAGCCCATCAGTTTAGCCAGCGGCAGCAGCGACGCCAGGCCGAACTTGCCGATGGTGAAGGCCATCGCGCCGAACGCGCCGATCGGGGCGACTTTCATGATGATGCCGACCACGCCGAAGATCACGTGCGAAATGTCTTCGATGAAGCGCGTGACGGGCTTGCCGCGGTGGCCGAGCATCGACAGCGCGAAACCGAACAGGATGGCGATCAAGAGCACCTGCAGGATGTCGCCCTTGGCAAACGCGTCCACGAAGGTGTTCGGGATGATGTTCATCACGAAGTCGGTGGTGGTCTGGCTCTTGGCCTTGTCGGTAAACTGGGCGATCGCCGTGGTGTCGAGCGTGGCCGGGTCGGCGTTGAAGCCGTCGCCAGGGCGCAGCACGTTGGCCACGATCAGGCCGATGGCCAGCGCGAAGGTGGACACCACCTCGAAGTACAGCAGCGCCTTGCCGCCGACGCGACCGATCTTTTTCATGTCCTGCATGCCGGCAATGCCGGCGACGACGGTACAGAAGATCACCGGCGCGATGATCATCTTGATCAGCTTGATGAAGCCGTCGCCGAGCGGCTTCATGGCCACCGCAAGCTGCGGATAGAACACGCCCAGCAGCACGCCGCACACGATGGCGAACAGGACCTGGACGTACAGGATTCGGTAGAAGGGTAGTTTTTTCATGGCGGTCTCTCTCGCTGGCGGTTTGGTGATGGCTGCATGATTGCCCAAACGGCCAGCGTGATCTATTGTGGATTTCCACTAGAACCGCAAAGGCAATACATCAGGCACCGCACGCGAAAATCGGTTGTGCAGTTCGGATTGACAAAATATACTCAGCGCTAACGAGTATTGACCATTTGCATCGGCGCGCTCGCTGGAGCGCGCCGATGCCCCGACTTTCCACGGTTTGGCGAACGGACCTATGACCCGACACCTGCATGAGCCCGCAAATGCGCTGCTGTACAAGGCGCTTGACCTGCCCGCCGAAGAGCGCCAGCGGTTCGTCGCCGACGCCTGCGCCGGCGAGCCCGAGCTGCTGGCGCTGGTCCGCACCTTGCTGTCCCGCATCGACGAGCTCGACGAATTCCTCGAATCGCCACACGAACTGTCCGCCGCACCGCGCCCGGCGCCCATCATCGATCTCAAGCAGGGCGATGCGGTCGGAAGCTGGCGCCTCGTGCGCGAGCTGGGGCGCGACGCGGCCGGCCGGATCTTCCTCGTCGAGCGCCACGATGGCGGCGTGGCGCGGGCCGGTGCGCTCAAGATCGCCCAGTCCGCCAGCGACCCGCTGGGACGCATCCAGCGCGACCGCCAGATACTGTCGAGCCTGAACCATCCGGGCATCGCGCGCGTGATCGATTCGGCCAGCGCCGCCGACGGCCGGCCGTATTTCGTCATGGAACACAGCGAAGGCGTCGCCATCGATCAGTACTGCGCCGACAAGATGCTGGACCTGCCCGAGCGCGTCGCCCTGTTCGCGCCGGTCTGCCGCGCCGTGCATTACGCGCACCAGCAACTGGTGATCCATCGCGACCTGAAGCCGGCCAACATCCGGATCGGCCAGGACGGTATGGCCACGGTTCTCAATTTCGGACTCGCCGGCGAGGCGGGCGAGGCTGGCGGCTGGCCGCCGACGGCGCTGTTCGCCAGCCCGGAGCAACTGGCCGGGCAGCCGCTCGGCATCGCTTCCGACATCTATTCCCTCGGTGCGATCCTGTACGGCTTGCTGACCGGCCGCTCACCCAACGAAGCCGAAGCGCACGGCATCATCAACGTGCTGGCGCGCCCGACGCCGGCCAGTCCTTCGGATGCGGTGACGGAAGCCGCCGCCAGGCACTATCCGCCGTTGCCGGAGTTTCCCCTCGACGACGTGCTGCGCCCCGACCGCAAACTGGCGCGCCAGTTGAAAGGCGACCTCGACCGGATACTGATGAAGGCAGTCGCCCTCGACCCCGCGCAGCGCTACGCATCGGCGGACGAATTTGCGCGCGACCTGCAACGCTTCCTCGACCGTGAACCGGTCCAGGCCGCGCGCGATGACAATGCGAACGCAGTCCGGCCGCGATCCGTGCTGGGCGTCATGGCCGCCGGGGTCGTTACCGGCGCGCTGCTCGCCGGTGGCGGCCTGGCGTTATGGAAGGTGCGTGGCGCCGGGCCGGCCCCGGCGCCCGCGGAACAGCGCGTCGCGCAGCCGTCCGGCAAGCCTGCCGCCGGCATGCTGGCCGAGCTCGACGCCGCGATCGAAACGGCGCCCGCCGCCGATCGCACGCAGCTGATGGGCGCCGCCCAACCCTACCTGGGCCAGCTGGCCCACGCCCGTCGCGTGACCGGCCGGCTCGAGGGCGCGCACCAGGCGGCGACGATGTCGCTCGGCCTCGCCGAGCAATTATTGCTGTCGAATCCAGGCGATCCGCGCTGGCGACGCCAGCTGAGCGTGGCGCGGGGCCAGGTGGGCGGCATCCTGATCGAACAGGGCCGCACCGCGGAAGGCTTGGCCGAGTTGCGCAAGGCGTTGGAAGTCCGCCAGGAAATCGCAGCCGCCGATGCGGGGAATGATCAGGCGGCGCGCGACGTTGCCGATGCCCACGCGACGATAGGCGCAGCCTTGCGTGCCACCATGGACAACGCCTCGGCGGAACAGGAATTCAAGCTGGCGCGTGGCGTGTACGCGGGTCAACTGCAGGCCAATCCGGCCGACGCGGCATTGCGCGCCGGCTTGATCGAACTGGAAATCGGCCGCGCGGATGTGCAGAACCTGCAGCGTCATGGGCGCGATGCGGTGCAGACGCTGGCGGCGCTGCACGTGCTCGCGCGCGGCGCCAATGCCCACCTGGCGGCCCGCATCGCCTTGCTCGATGCGTATATCCAGCCACGCGGCACGCCCGCCCAGGCGTTCGCCGCCGCTGGCCAGGCGGTGAGCGAGCTGGTCAAGCAAAGCGAGAGCGATCCGCTCGACACCTACCAGTTGCGCGATAGCGCGCAGGCGTGGCAGCGGACCGGCGAAATCGGCCTGCGCGCCGGCCAGACGGGGCCGGCCTGCCGCTATCTGGGACTGGCCGCGAAACGGTATGAAGAGTTCGCCGCGTCCGGTCGCCTGAGCGCGATCGACAAACTGCGCCAGGGGCAATTGCAAACCTTGCGCAAAGACTGCGCCTGATCGGTAAAGGCTCGCGAGGGGCCGGACCCCGGTTGTTCAGTTGGGGGACTCGGCGTCCCCGTCCGACCCCGGTTGAGTTGGCGTCTTCAAACCGGGGTCAGAGCTAGGTCTGACCCCGGTTTTGTGCGTAGGCAGGTTATTTGGCGACACTTGACTGAGCGGCATTATCTCTTTAGCCAGCTTATCCACGAGCTGGTCGACCAGGTCGATCTGGTGGAAATCGTGCGCGGTGCCCTGAAGCTTCGCGTGAACCTGCGCGGCAGAGGTGAATGGCGCGGCCAGCGCGGCATAGCGGCGCTGCAGGAGCGGCTCGCCCGACAGTTCGAGGAACCTCAAGTGCGTGTACAGGTAGATGAGGTCTTTGGTATGGTGCGTGCCGATGCTGGTGCCGCCGATGTGGTACACGCTGTCGTCGCTGAGCGCTGCGATCTGCGCCACGCCCAGGCCGTCCGCATAGGCGAGCGCCAACATCACATGCAGCGTGTCGTAAAACGAGTGGTAGCTTTTCATCGTCTCGCCCTTGCGCAGGCCGAGGCTCTCGAGCCGGCTCCTGGCCCGCTCGGGCACTGCGCGATATGCTTGCGCGCCCACGCCGTATTGCGCCATCAGGCGCTTGAACACCGCGATCCGGAAGTACAGGAAATGGGTCAGCGGATAGATCCAGCGGCCGTCCGCGCTGGCATCGTTGAACAGGCAAAGCAGGAAATCCTCATCGTCGAATCGCAGCTGTTCGAAGATCGATTTGTCGAACAGGTACAGGTCGTGATCGAGCAGGCCGAAGTCGTGCGCGCTGCTCTCGAGCAGCAGGTTGATCATGGCTCCGTGTCCCACGCTGGAGTTGGGCAGCGCCGCCACCCGGAACTGGGGAAACTGCGGGAAACGCTCGCGCAGCAGCTGCGCTTCCCAGCGGCGCGCGCCGTTCAGCAGCAGTACCACGGGCACCTCGCCGGCAACCAGGCGCAGGCAGGGCAGCAGGAAATGCAGCGTTTGCGGCATCACGATGACGTAGAAGCAGCCGTCCAGCTGGCCTGGCTGGCGGGCCAGGAAACGCCGGAAGCGCGCCGGCGTCACCCAGCGCTGCAGCAGGTGGTCATTGATTGCATAAGCCAGCTTGCGATAGGCGCGCAAGGCAACCGCCTGCGGGATCCGGCGCAGGATCACGTCCCGGTGCGAATGGCCGCGCGCGCTCAGGCGCTGGTACAGCAGCTGCGCCGCGCGCAGATTGCCGCGCAACGCAGTCAGCAAGCCCATCGCCGCTCCGGATGAAGGTGGACGCTCGATATGCTCATGGGCGGCGGAAGATCGTCCCGCCCTTCATCACGAAGCCGACCTTGCGCACCGCGGCGATATCGGCGGTCGGGTCGCCGTCCACCGCGACCACATCGGCCAGCATGCCTTGCTTGAGCTGCCCCAGGTCCTGCGACTTGCCGAGGATGGCGGCGCCGACGGTGGTTGCCGCGCGCAGCGCTTCGGTCGGCGTCATGCCCAGCTTGACCATCCATTCGAGTTCGCGCGCGTTGGTGCCGTGGGCGAACACGCCGACGTCGCTGCCGTTGCCGATAATCACGCCGGCCTTGCGCGCAAGCTTGAACGCCTGCGCCGCCTGCTGCATGGCGGCCGTCGGCGGGCCGCCGCGCACATGCTTCTGGAAGTATTCGCCGATCGCTTCCGGCGCGGTCAGCGTCGGGATGAAGGCGGTGCCGCGCTCGGCCATGAGGCGAAAGGTCGCTTCGGTGATGCCGTAGCCGTGTTCGATGGTGTCGGCGCCGGCCAGCACCGCCATCCGGGTCGCCTCGTCGGTGCTGGCGTGGACCGCGACCTTGCGGCCGGTCACGTGCGCGGCCTGCACCATCGCCTTCATTTCCTCGGCCGTAAAAGTGGGGCGCGCGCTGCCGTCGACGCCGGTGCGGTAGTCGGCGTAGAACTTGATCCAGTCGGCGCCGCGCGAGGATTGTTCGCGCACCGCGCGCGTCACGCCGTCGACGCCGGTCGCTTCCTGCGCGCCATGCGGCAATTCCATGTCGGGACGGAAGTTGCGCCCGGCCGGGCCGTAGCTGCTGCTGGCGACGATCGCCAGGGTCGCGATGTACAGGCGCGGACCGGCGATCACGCCTTCCTCGATCGCCCGCTTGATCGCCACGTCGGCGTAGTTGGCGCCTTCGGTGCCCAGGTCGCGCAAGCTGGTGAAGCCGGCCTGCAAGGTGGCGGCCGCGTGCTTGCCGGCGAGCAGGGTGCGGTATTCGACCGCTTCCTTCATCACCTGGTCGTCCCAGCTGGTTTCGTTATACGGATGCAGCAGCACGTGCGAGTGCAGGTCGATCAGGCCGGGGATCAGCGTCTTGCCGGGCAGGTCGATGCGTTCGGCGCCGGCCGGGACGGCGATCGTGCCGGCCGGCCCGATCGCCTGGATGCGGCCCTGCGCGACCAGTACGGCCCAGCCGGTGTGCGGTGCGCCTTCGCCGGTCCAGACGCGCGCCGCGGTCAACAACACCGGCGCCGGCTCGGCCGCATGGACAGCTTGCGCCAGCAGGGGAAGGATTGTCAGTGCCACGCGCGCCCATGTCCGCATCATCGTCGTCTTCGAAAATTGGTAAAGAGCAATCATAACGGAAGGCTTGGACGTTGGTGACTATTCGCGCATTTTCGGCAAGAATCAGGCGCTACAATCGAAGGACGTTCTCAATAGCCAGAAACCCGATGCCACTATTTCGCTGCAATCTGCTGATTGCCGCCCTTGCCGCCGGCGCGGCAACGGCGGCCGACGTCAAATCCTATTTTCCCGAACGCGAGCTGGGCCGGTTCCTGGTCGCCAACCTGGATGTCGCGTCGATTCGCAGCTCGCTCGGCCCGCGCCGCACGCCCGAGAAACGCACCTTCGCTTCGCTCGGGGAATTGGCAACCCGGGTTGGCGAGGATTTGGTCGAGTTTGACAGGGCCGACTGGTTCTACAGCCTGCGCATCATCCGGCGCGCCGATATCAACCAGGACGGCATCGAAGACCTCGAAATCTGCTTCACCGACAAGGCCAGGGGCGCTTCCTACGACAGCCAGCAGGCATTGCTGGTGAGCCGCTATTCCGACTCGAGCCTTGCGGTCGCCTTGAAATACGAAGTCCACGGCTGCGAAAGCTTCGCGCGTTAAACGGGCCTGCCGCAGGTCGCCAATGCGATCCAGGACTATTGCGCGGCCCAGCCGCCGTCCATGTTCCACGCCACGCCGCGCACCTGGGCGCCGGCCGGGCTGCAGAAGAATACCGCCAGCGCGCCCAGTTCCTCGGGGGTGACGAACTCGCCCGACGGCTGTTTCTCCGACAGCAGCGCCTTCTTGGCCGCCTCGTTGCTGATGCCCTCCCGCGCGGCGCGGTCGTCCACCTGTTTCTGTACCAGCGGCGTCAGCACCCAGCCAGGGCAGATCGCGTTGCAGGTCACGCCGGTGTGCGCGGTTTCCAGCGCGGTCACCTTGGTGAAGCCGACCAGGCCGTGCTTGGCGGCCACGTAAGCGGACTTCTGCGCCGAACCGACCAGACCGTGCACCGACGCCAAATTGATGATGCGGCCCCAGTTTTTCTGCTTCATGCCCGGCAGCGCCAGGCGCGAGGTGTGGAACGCCGAGGTCAGGTTGATGGCGATGATCGCATCCCATTTTTCGGCCGGAAAATCTTCGATGTTGGCCACATGCTGGATGCCGGCATTGTTGACCAGCACGTCGACCCCGCCGAATTTCTCGCCGGCGAACGCCATCATCGCTTCGATCTCGGCCGGCTTCGACATGTCCGCGTTGTGATACGCGGTGCGCACGCCGAACTGGGTGCCGATGTCGGTGTACAGCTTTTCGATCTGCTGGGCGTCGCCGAAACCGTTGAACACGATGTTGGCGCCCTGTTCGGCCAGCGCGCGCGCGATGCCGAGGCCGATGCCCGAGGTGGACCCGGTAACGAGTGCTGTCTTGCCGCTTAACATACTGCTTTTCATTGTTTCCTCTATGAAAAAATGGGGCTGGGAGATGGACGGGAGCGCGACAGGCTGAATTTCAATAAGATTTTAATCGCAACGCCCGGTAAAATGTCGGTTGTAGACAAAATTGAAGCATAGCGTCGAATCTGGGAGCCGGCATGACCGCAGCAAGAATCCAATCAGTCCAGTGCATCTCGCCCGCCGGCCTGCACCGCATGGCCTACAAGGAGTGGGGTGACCCCGCCAATCCGGTCGTGCTGGTATGCGTGCACGGCGTGACCCGCGTGGGCGACGACTTCGACTCGCTGGCGCGCGCGCTGTCCGACCACTACCGCGTGGTGTGCCCCGACGTGGTCGGGCGCGGCCGTTCGGGCCGCCTGCGCAATCCGCAGTTATACCAGGTGCCCCAATACGTCAGCGACATGGTGACTCTGATCGCGCGCGTCACCGCCAATTCCGACAGCGGCGCGGTGGACTGGTTCGGCACCTCGATGGGCGGCCTGATCGGGATGGCGCTGGCGTCGTTGCCGGACAATCCGATCGGCAAGCTGGTGCTCAACGACATCGGCCCGACCCTCGACCCGGTCGCGCTGCAGCGCATCGGCGACTACATCGGCCAGGACCTGCGCTTCAAGAGTTTTGCCGAGGGCGCCTCGTTCGTGCGCGAAGTGTCGGCTTCGTTCGGCAANNCGCGGCCCGCACCCGACACTGGTCGAAATCCCCGACACCGGCCATGCGCCGACCTTCATCAACGCCGACCAGATTGCGATCGCTCGCAAGTTCCTGGTCGGTTAAAACAACAAAGGCATCCGAATACCATGGAAATTACCCGACTGCACGTAGGAAAACGATTGTCCGAAGTGGCGATCCACAACGCGACGGTGTACCTGGCCGGCCAGATCGCCGACGACACCACCGCCGACATCGTCGGTCAGACCCGCGAGGTGCTGGGCCACGTCGACCGCCTGCTGTCCGAGGCCGGCAGCGACAAGAGCTGTGTCCTGATGTGCCAGATCTTCATCGCCGACATGGGCCATTTTCCCGGCATGAACGAGGTGTGGGACGAGTGGGTCGCGAGCGGCCACACCCCGCCGCGCGCGACGGTGGAGGCGAAGCTGGCCAATCCGGCCTGCCTGGTCGAGATCGTCATCACCGCGGCATTGCGCTAGACCGGAATGGTTGCCATTGCCGCGCTGGGCAGCGCAACAGCTGAACTCGTTCAGGGCCTGGGCCCTGAGGACTGCGCGCGGGTCGAAGCGGCGCTGGCGTACGCCAGCGAAGCCTACCAGGACAAGCTGTGCAGCTCGGGCCAGGGCGCGCTGGAGTTCTCGATCGGCGTGGCCAGCACGCTGGCGTTCCTGAGCAGCGACGCCGAAACCCGCATTGCCGGCCTGATGTTCGAAATGACGGTGATCGAGCCGAGTGCCGCGGCCGGGCTGGAGACGCGTTTCGGCAAGGAGGTGACCGACCTGGTCAGCGGCGTGCGCCAGCTGATCCGGCTGCGCGACATGACGGTCGGCCAGACGTCCGCCGGGCAGCAGGCGCCGGCGCGCGGCAAGGGCGCGGCCCAGCAGGCGGTCGCGCAAGTGGAAACGCTGCGCAAGATGCTGCTGGCGATGGCGACCGACATGCGGGTGGTGCTGGTGCGCCTGGCCTCGTGCGTGACCACGTTGCGCTATTTCGCCGACCAGAAACTGTTCAACGAGATGACCCGCGCCTACGGGCGCGAAACGATGGACCTGTACGCGCCGCTTGCCAACCGGCTCGGCATCTGGCAGCTCAAGTGGGAGCTGGAAGACCTGTCGTTCCGCTTCCTCGAGCCGCAGACCTACAAGCGCATCGCCAAGATGCTCGAGGAAAAGCGCATGATGCGCGAGGGCTTCGTGCAGTCGGCCATCACGCGGCTGGAGAACGAACTGGCGGCGGCCGGCATCAAGGCCGAGGTGTTCGGCCGGCCCAAGCACATCTACAGCATCTGGAACAAGATGCGCGGCAAGGAGCTCGACTTCTCCGAGCTGTACGACGTGCGCGCGTTCCGCGTGATCGTGGCCGACGACAAGACCTGCTACGCGGTGCTGGGACTGGTGCACAACATCTGGACCCCGATCCCGAAGGAATTCGACGACTACATCTCGCGCCCCAAGCCGAACGGCTACCAGTCGCTGCACACGGTGGTCACCGCCGACGACGGCCGGCCGCTGGAAGTCCAGATCCGCACCCAGGAAATGCACAATTTCGCCGAGTACGGGATTGCCGCGCACTGGCGCTACAAGGAAGAGGGCGGATCGAACTTCAAGGGCCAGAAGTACGACGAAAAGATCGCCTGGCTGCGCCAGCTGCTGGCCTGGAAGACCGACGTGGCCGACGCCGTCGTCGGGCAGGAGGAAATCCAGCGCGAATGGGTCGAAAAACTCAAGTCCACCACCCTGGACGACCGCATCTTCGTGCTGACGCCGCAGGCGCGCGTGCTCGAGCTGCCGGTCGGCGCCACCCCGATCGACTTCGCCTACCACTTGCACAGCGAGGTGGGGCACCGCTGCCGCGGCGCCCGCGTCGATGGGGTAATGGTGCCGCTCAATACCGCGCTGCGCAACGGCCAGACCTGCGAAATCATCACCGCCAAGGGCGCGCCCGGCACCGCCGGCCCGTCGCGCGACTGGCTCAATCCGGAATACACGGTCAGCACCCGCACCCGCGCCAAGGTGCGCGCCTGGTTCCATGCGATCGACCTGGAAGAGACCCTGGCGCACGGCCGCGCGCTGGTGGAAAAATCGCTGCAGCGCGAGGGCAAGACCGCGGTCAACCTCGAGGCGCTGGCGCACAAGCTCGGCTTCGGCAAAGTGGACGACCTGTTCGTCTCGGTCGGCAAGGAAGAATTCAGCCTGCGCCACGTCGAGCAGGCGCTGCACGATACCGGCGAACCGGTCGAGCCGGAAGACGCGGTGGTGCTGAACAAGAGCCGCGCCTCCAGCGTCGAGCAGGGCGCCAAGTCCGGCGTGCTGGTGGTCGGCACCGAGGGCCTGATGACGGCGCTGGCCAAGTGCTGCAAGCCGGCGCCGCCGGACGGCATCGTCGGCTTCGTCACGCGCGGCAAGGGCGTCTCGATCCACCGCGCCAACTGCAAGAACTTTGCCGAGATGCGCTCCAAGGCGCCCGAGCGCGTGATCCACACCGACTGGGGCCGCGCCGGGCAGGACACGGTGTATCCGGTCGACGTATTCATTCTCGCGAGCGACCGCCAGGGCTTGCTGCGCGATATCTCGGAGGTATTCTCGCGCGAGAAAATCAATGTGATCGGGGTGAATACCCAAAGCGCGAAAGGGCAGGCGCGCATGACCTTTACTGCCGAGATCGGCTCGACCGCGCAGTTGCAGAAGGCGCTGCTGGCGATCGGCGAGGTCAGCGGCGTACAGGAAGCGCGGCGCCATTGAGCCGCCCGCGACCGGCCGACTGCGCTGGCGCCCGGCTGGGCGTTATCATGCTGGCATGCGCATGATTTCTTTCCTTTACGCCAAACCGAGCCATTGGGGCCGCTTTGCCGCGCACTGGGCCGCCAGCTGGTGGCGCATGCTGCTGCTCGGCGCGATCGCGCTGGTGCTGGCGTTTTCGCCGTCCACCTACACGCGCGCGCACCGCAGCGCCACCGCGCGCCAGATCTACCTGGGCGCCTGGCAGGTGCTGGCCTGGTTCACCGCGCTGTCGGCGCTGGTCAGCCTGGTGATCATCCGCATCGTGCTGGTCACCGCGGTGAGTTACGGCCTGTCGAACTTCGCGCTCGAGATGGTGGTGCGGGTGCTGGTGCTCGAATTGATCCCGCTGGCGGCCGCGCTGTTCGTGGCGCTGCGCGCCGGACTGGCGTTCAATGCGGCCGCGCTCGCGCCACTGGCGGCCGACAATTCGCCGGCGGCGGCCTGGCGCCTGCGCCGCGAGCTGGTGGCGGAAGTCACCGGCAATGCTTTCGCGGTTCTCACGCTGGCCATGGTCAGCAGCGTACTGGTGCTGGCGCTGGCCTACCTGAACGTCTACGGCGTATCGCCGTGGGGCCTGGACGACTACACTCGCACGGTCGGCCGCGTATTCACGCCGACCGTGTCGATCGGCTTCGCGCTCAAGACCGTCCTGTTCGGACTGTCGGTGGCCGTGATACCCGCCGCCGCGCTGCTGGAGATTCAGCGCTTCGGCATCCAGACGCGTTCCACCATGCAGCCCGGCGCGGTACGCCTGCTGTTCGTGTTGCTGGTGATCGAGGCGGTGTCGCTGGTCGCCAAATACTTCTGAAGGAATTCCCGATATGACCGATCCCACCACCGAGTCGCCGCCCCATGTCGAGGTCAAGGCCGTCATCCTGCTGATCCTGACGACAGCACTGGTGGCTGCCTTCCTGCTGTATGTGATGTACGCGCGCGGCGTGTTCGAACCGACCCAGCGGCTGGTGCTGGTGTCGGAGGACTCGGAAGGCGTCATCCCCGGCATGGACATGACCTTCGCCGGCTTCGCGATCGGGCGCGTCAAGCAGGTCGAGCTGGCGGCGGACGGCAAGGTGCGCATCCTGGTGGACGTGCCGAGCAAGGACGCCAAATGGCTGCGCATATCGAGCGTCTTTACGCTGGAGCGCGGGATGGTGGGCGAGACCAGGATCAAGGCCTACTCGGGCATCCTGACCGATCCGCCGCTGCCGGACGGCGCCACCCGCACCGTGCTGCGCGGCGACACCGCGGCCGAGATTCCGAGGCTGGTGGCGAGCGCGCGCAGCTTGCTTGAAAACCTGGAGACGATGACGCGCAGCGATTCGAGCCTGAACACCAGCCTGGCCAACGTCCAGACGGCGACCGGGCGCTTCGCCGGCAAGTACGGACTGCTCGGCGGCGCGCTCGGCAGCGACGAGGAGGCGAAAAAACTGATGCTGACACTGGACCGGGTCAACGCGCTGCTGGCCAACGCCGACCGCCGCGTGTTCGGCAAGGGCGGCGTGATGGACGATACCCAGGCCGCCGTGATCCAGCTCAACGTGGTGCTCAAGGAAGCCGGCGCCACCCTCAGGAAAGTCGACGCGGTGCTGGTCGAAGCGCAGGCGGTGGGCAAGAATGCGCGCCTCGCCACCGACGACCTCGGAGCCTTGCGCGCCGAGGTGGACAGCAGCTTGCGCAAGGTCACGCGGCTGGTGGACGAGATCAACCGCAAGTGGCCATTTGCCAAGAAAACGGAGTTGAAACTGCCATGAAGATACTTCCAGCAATCGTGGCGGCGTCCTTGCTGGCCGCCTGCGCCAGCAAGCCGGTCCAGCCATCGTGGCGGGCGAACGCGGCCAATTCGCTCGACAGTTTCAGCGACGCCTACCTGAAAGGCGATAGCCGGATTGCCGCCACCGACTTCGCGCGCGCGCGCGCCGAGATGAGCAGCACCGGCAGGGCCGACCTGGTCGCGCACGCCGAGCTGGTGCGCTGCGCGCTGCGGGTCGCCAGCCTCGAGGTGGGCGAGTGCGAAGGGTTTGCGCCGCTGGCGCAGGATGCCAGCGCGGAGGAGCGGGCCTACGCCGCGTATCTCGCCGGACGCTGGCAAGGGCTGAATCCGGCGCTGCTGCCCGAGCAGCATCGGGCGATTGCCAGCGGGACGGGCGGCCTGGCCGGGGTGGCCGATCCCTTGTCGCGGCTGGTTGCGGCCGGCGCGATGATGCAGGCCGGGCGGATTGCGCCGCCCGATATCGTGCTGGCCACCGACACCGCGTCGGCGCAGGGATGGCGAAGGCCGCTGCTGGTGTGGCTGGGGGTGTCGGCGCACCGCGCGAAGGCCGCCGGCGATACGGCGGAACTGGCGCGCATCGAACGCCGGATTGCGCTGGCCTCGTCGCGCTGACCCGTGGAAGAACTGTTGAATCAATACGAATCGGTGCGAAATTCAAGATCTTGCACGTTGGACGTGAGACCGCGGGATGGAACAGCGGCAACAACAAAAATACGCTGAATAGGATATTCAAGGCTAACGAGGCAGGGTCGACACGTTCCGTTGTCGACGACAGGTGCGCGGGCTTGACAGCCCTATTTGCCGAGCAACTCCAGCGTGCGGTTCCACTCCGTATCCCATGCATGCAAAAATTCATGCGTGTTGAAAGCCCTTTTCAGGTGCGACATCGGCACCCGATGCACATCATTCAAACCCAGCGCCAACGTGACAGGGTTCCATACGGCCTGCTTGATTGACTTTCTGGCGCTGCCTTTGACACGTGCGCCGTCGTCGCCGAAGATGCCGCCGCCACTGGCGAGCGCCTGTTCCAGATCGATCCTTGCCAGGCTGGAAAAAGCGATCAGCACCTGGTCCCTGCTGATGCCGCTCTGCGATTCCTTTGCCGCCTCTACTTTGGGCGGTTCGGCTTCCCGTTTGAGTTTGCCTGCCAGGCGCTCCAGTTCCTTCTTCAGGAACCGCAGCTCATGCAGCTCCCTTCGAAACCCCGGCTCCTCGAGGCGGGCCACTATCTTGTACGCGTCTTTCGTCATCGTGATGAGCACATCCTCGCTACCTGCTGCAAGGCGCTGGGTGTCGCCTTCGAAAAATATCGGCGCCGCGTAGCCACCGTTCGCGTCACCGAACAGCTCGGGATAGGTGGCGTCATAGTTCAGCCAGACGTAGGGCGTCAGCCCGTTCTCGATCAGACGCGCCAGGGTCCATGGGGTTCCGGTTTGCTGCGCCAGCCACTGGCAAGCCTGTTCCGTTGTCGCTCGGAACGGCAGTTCGACGATGCTCATTTACTTTCTTTCACTTGCCAAATTTTGTCCATCATATGCGAAAACCGGCGCGGCTCGGCAAGGCGAACCCGCGTGAGATAATTCGCGCCCGGTCTGGAGCGCGTCTGCGCGTGCTCGATCGAATATTATTGCAGGAAATATGGCTCTGAAAATATCCAGGATACTTCACGCGGGTTATGTCTTCGAGTGCGGCGCAACGACGATCGCCTTCGATCCGATCTTCGAAAACCCCTTCAGCCGGAATTGCCACGCATTCCCGGATGTCCGGTTCGACCATGCCCAGATCAGGAGCCTGAAATTCGACGCCGTTTTCATTTCGCACTTCCACGACGACCACTGCTCGCTGGAGAGCCTGGACTTGCTGGAGCGCGGCACGCCGATCTATATCTATTGCTGGTTCGACGAACTGTTCGCGATGGTCCGGGAGCTGGGCTTCGTCAATGTCCAGCAATTGCGGATCGATGTTCCCGTCAGCGTCGGGCCGTTTGAGGTATTTCCGCGAAAGGCGCTGGATTCGGACGTGGATTCGATGTTTCAGATCAAGGCTGCCGGACTCAATGTCCTGAATGTTGTCGATTCCTGGATCGATCCCGAGGTGCTGGTTGAACTTGCGCATGACGCACCCTGGGACATGGTGCTGTGGCCATTCCAGACGATGCGCGAGATCGAGGTGCTGTCGCCGTCCAGGGCCGCACCCGCGCCATCGGAGCTGCCGGAAGAATGGATCGATCAACTCAGGCAGCTGAACCCGCGCTACGTGGTGCCGAGTTCCTGCCAGTTCTTGCAAGAGTCGTGGTCGTGGTACAACCGCGCTTTCTTCCCGATTACCTATCGACTGTTCCAAGCAGAGGTGGAAAGCGCGCTGCCGGATGCGCGCGTGGTCAGGCTCAATCCATCGGTGTCGGTGACACTGGACGCGCAATCGCTGCAGGCATCGGCGCCGCTCGGCTGGGTCTTGCCCGTCGGCGAGCAGGACGTCGATTACCGCTACGAGGGAAATGCGGCGCCTCCGCACACGGCCGACATTGCGCGCCATTTTCCGCCCCTGACTGTGGCGCAAGCCGACACGGTGATCGGCTACTGCCAGGCAGGATTGCTGGAGAAGTACCGGGAAATGGCGCTTCCGCCAGACAGCTATTTCGAGAAGGCGCGCGTGTGGCGCCTGACTGTGTACGATCACCTCGGAGCGAGTACGCATTTCCACTACCGGCTCGAAGGCGACCGTATCGAGCGCGCTGGAGACGACGCCGGCTTGTCGTGGACCACCGAGATCCCGACCGCAAAACTGTACGCCGCGCTGGAACTGGGCGAATCGCTCACGTCGATGTACATGCGAATCAACGACTCGGTGTTCGACCCCGATATCGAAGAGGAAGTTGCATCGGCGGACATCGTCGACGATCCCCTGATCCGCTGCCTGTTCAACGACGTTTTCGGCGCCTATCAGGCGGCGCAGTTGCGCCGGCTAGGATACCGGCCGTAAAGTCCACGGCAAGGCATTGTGGATCCGGGTGGCCGCCACCGCCGCCTGGCCCGTCGCCACGCTGATCTGGTTCAGCCCGCGCACCACGTCGCCGATCGCGTACAGGCCCGGCACGGTGCTGCACTGGAAATCGTCGACCACGATCTCGCCGCGGTCGGTCGTTTCCGCGCCGAGCTGCGCGGCCAGTTCGGAGCGCGCGGTCTCGCCCAGCATCGGGTACAGCACGTCGAACTGGCGCGACGCGCCGTCGCAGGTGTTGAGCACCGGCTTCATGTCCTCGCTCATGCTCACGCCGCGCACCGCCGAGCTGATGTAGCGCACCCCCGCCGCCTCGAGCTGCCGGCGCTCCTCGTCGCTCAGGATCGAGCCCTCGCTGCGGTCGAACAAGGTCACCTCGGCGCTGAATGTGCGCATGAACATCGCGTGGCCCAGCGGGTTGGTTTCGGACGACACCACCGCGATTTTCTTGTCGATGACATCGTAGCCGTCGCACACCGGACATAGTCGCACCGCGCCGCAGGCCACCGCTTCGCGCCAGTTCTCGATCGGCAGGCCGGTGTCGGCGATGCCGGTCGCGATCAGCACGGTCAGCGCGCGCACCTCGCCGCCGTCGTATTCGCCGACGAACGCGCCGTCTTCAATGCGAAGGCTCAGTATTTCGCCGTCGCTGACTTCGCCGCCGTAGCGGCCGAGCTGGGAGCGCAAGTTGTCGAGCAGCTCGGTGCCGCCCACGCCGTCGGGAAAGCCGGGATAGTTGTGCGATACGGGGATCAGGCTCAGGCGGCTGTTGCCCTTGTCGAACAGCGCCACCTTGCGCATGAAGCGGCGCAGGTAGATGGCNNGCAGGGTCATTGGCGGGCATCGCTCATTATCCCAATATGGATGAATTCGGCGTATCGGCGCGCGCGCCTGGCTTGGGTAAGACATCACTTACAGGAGTGCGCTTCCGGTTGCAGCGTGACGTGGTCGATGCCGTGCTTGTCGAGAAGCATTTCCTGCACCGATTCGAGCACCTGCGGCCAGCGCGCCAGGTCGTCGATTTCGAGGTGCCCGATCAACGCCGGTTCGCCCGGCGACATTTCCCAGATGTGCAGGTCGTGCACCGACTTGACGCCGTCCAGCGCCGCGAGGTCGGCGCCGACTTGCAGGTAGTCGATCTGCTCGGGCACGCCCTTCATCAGGAAGTGGTAGGACTCGCGCAGCACGCCGATGGTCGACTTGAGGATCAGCAGCGAGACGAACACCGACAACAGCGGGTCGATCCGTACCCAGCCGGTGTAGTAGATGACTGCGCCCGCCACTACCGCCGCGACCGAGCCGAGCAGGTCGCCCATCACGTTGACCATCGCCGCGCGCGTGTTCATGTTCTGATGGTCGCGCGACAGCACCCAGGCGACCATCAGGTTGATGACGATGCCCACCGCGGCCACGCTCAGCACCACGCCGCCTTGCACCGGTTCGGGATGGGCGAAGCGGGTGACCGCCTCGAACACGATCCAGCCGACCAGGAACAGCAGCGCGACGCTGTTGACGAAGGCGGCCAGCGCTTCGGCGCGGCCGAAGCCGAACGAGTGGCGTGACGACGGCGGGCGCTTGGCGATCAGTTGCGCCAGCAGCGCCAGGCCGAGCGCGGCGGCGTCGGTCACCATGTGGCCGGCGTCGGAGATCAGGGCCAGCGAATTCGACATGAAGCCGGTGACTACTTCTATCACTGCGAACAGCAGCGTCAGCAGCAGCGCTCCGGCCAATGCCTTCTGGCTGCGCGCCTCGACGAAGTGGGCGTGCTTGGCGTCGCCCTCGCGGTGCGCGTGCAGGTGGGCGGAAGAGGGGGCGGGGTTATCTATGTGCATGGGGCGGACAGGAATAATCGCAATGGCGAAGTGTAATGGATATTTGGCATGCGAACCGGGCAGGACTTCCTTCACCTTGCTATTAACCCATGCTGAATATGATCTTGGCGGCTGGGCCGACATTTTTCGGCTTTAAACTTAACCGCAAAAAAGCCCTTGTCATTCCCGAATCGGCTCTCTATAATGCTGGTCTTCGGGCGGTTAGTTCAGCTGGTTAGAATACTTGGTCGACATCCAAGGGGTCGGGGATTCGAATTCCTCACCGCCCACCAGAATTTAGCAGTACAGCAATGTAAGAGCGAGAAAGGCACCATGGTTATGACACCGCGAACTACGACGGAGTTGTTCCAGCGACGCTAGTCGAGGTGGATTCTTTCGCTCTACGAAAAGAAAAAACGCGGCTAGCCCGCGTTTTTTTTCGTCCGCATTTTTGTTTGTTCTATCATCAGCAGTTATTGGCGCACGGCGCCACATGGAGATCAGTATGCTTTCAGTCCGCCTTCCCGATGGTTCCGTCCGCGAATTCGACGGCCCGGTCACCGTAGCCCAGGTTGCCGCCAGCATCGGCGCCGGCCTGGCCAAGGCGGCGCTGGCCGGCAAGGTCGACGGCAAGGTGGTCGATACCTCGCACCTGATCGAGCGGGACGCCGAGCTGGCCATCATCACCGACAAGGATCCGGAAGGGTTGGACGTGATCCGCCATTCGGCCGCCCACCTGCTGGCCTACGCGGTCAAGTCGCTGTACCCGGAAGCCCAGGTGACGATCGGCCCGGTGATCGAAAACGGTTTCTACTACGACTTTTCGTACAAGCGCCCGTTCACCCCGGACGACCTGGCGGCGATCGAAAAGAAAATGGCCGAGCTGGCCAAGAAGGACGAGCCGGTCACGCGCAAGGTATTGCCGCGCGACGAGGCGATCGAATACTTCCAGTCGATCGGCGAGGCGTACAAGGCCGAAATCATCTCCTCGATCCCGGCCGGCGAAGATGTGTCGCTGTATTCGGAAGGCGGATTCACCGACCTGTGCCGCGGCCCGCACGTGCCGTCGACCGGCAAGCTGAANNGCGGAAAAGCGCGACCACCGCAAGCTGGGCAAGCAGCTCGACCTGTTCCACTTCCAGGACGAGGCCCCTGGCCTGGTGTTCTGGCACCCGAAAGGCTGGACCATCTGGCAGCAGGTGGAGCAGTACATGCGCCACAAATACCAGGTCAACGGCTACCAGGAGGTGAAGGCGCCGCAGATCCTCGACCGCACGCTGTGGGAGAAGACCGGCCACTGGGAAAACTATCGCGAGAACATGTTCTCGACCGAATCGGAAAACCGTTCCTACGCGCTGAAGCCGATGAATTGCCCGGGCCACGTGCAGATCTACAACGCCGGCATGAAGAGCTACCGCGACCTGCCGCTGCGCTTCGGCGAATTCGGCCAGTGCCACCGCAACGAGCCGTCCGGCGCGCTGCACGGCATCATGCGGGTGCGCGGCTTCACCCAGGACGACGGCCACATCTTCTGCACCGAAGAGCAGATCGCGCCGGAAGTGATCGCCTTCCACGCCCAGGCGATGGAAGTGTACCGCGACTTCGGCTTCGACAACATCGACATCAAGATCGCGCTGCGTCCGGACAACCGGATCGGCTCGGACGAAGTGTGGGACGAAGCCGAAGCCGCGCTGCGCGCCGCGCTCAGCGCCTGCGACGTCAAGTGGACCGAATTGCCGGGCGAGGGCGCGTTCTACGGCCCGAAGATCGAATACCACCTGAAGGACTGCCTCGGCCGCCCTTGGCAGGTCGGCACCATGCAGGTCGACTTCTCGATGCCGGGCCGCCTCGGCGCCGAATACGTCGCGGTCGACAACTCGCGCAAGGTGCCGGTCATGCTGCACCGCGCGATCGTCGGCTCGATGGAGCGCTTCATCGGCATCCTGATCGAAAACCACGCCGGCGCGCTGCCGCTGTGGCTGGCGCCGGTGCAAATTGCGGTGCTGAACATCTCCGATGCGCAGGCTGAATTTACGCAAAATGTCACGGAACAGTTGAGAAAAGCCGGGTTCCGGGTTCACGCTGATTTGCGGAACGAGAAAATAACCTATAAAATACGTGAACATTCCGTGCAAAAATTGCCATACATCCTAGTGATCGGCGATAAGGAGCGGGATGCCAACACTGTGGCCGTGCGAGCACGTGGCAATGTCGATCTGGGCGTAATGTCCGTCGATGCCCTCGTGGAGCGTCTCAAGCAAGAGATCGCATCCAAAGCTTGAATCTGCGCGGCCGATACATCAGACTTTAAAAGGAAACAACATAGCTACTGACAAGTCGCATCGCATCAATGGCGAAATCACTGCCCCCGAAATGCGTTTATCCGGGGTGGAAAACGAGCCGCTCGGCATTGTGAGCCTGGCCGAAGCATTTCGTCTGGCCGAAGAGGCCAACGTCGACCTGGTGGAAATTGCGCCGACCGCGCAACCACCGGTATGCCGCCTGATGGACTACGGCAAGTTCAAGTATTCGGAGCAGAAGAAGGCTCACGAAGCGAAGTTGAAGCAGAAGATCATCCTGGTGAAGGAAGTCAAATTCCGTCCGGGTACCGATGACGGCGACTACAACATCAAGCTGCGCAACCTGATCAAGTTCCTCGACGAGGGTGACAAGACCAAGATCACGCTGCGTTTCCGTGGTCGCGAAATGGCGCACCAGGATATCGGTTTCCGCATGCTGGAACGCCTGAAGGCCGACCTCGAGCCGTACGGCCAGGTCGAGCAGTTCCCGAAGATGGAAGGCCGCCAGATGATCATGATCCTGTCGCCGAAGAAGAAGAAAGCCTAAGGGCCAGGGGCTCCGGTCCGGAGCCAAAGTCGCCTCAAACATACAAGGGCGGGTGAGTTTTCTCACCCGCCCTTGTTATTTGTCCCGGGATTCGTGTTAAAATCCTCGGCTTCCTTCCTCCCGGGGAATGGAAATAATGTGAAAGCAGGCATCTAAGCGCAGCGAGTTGTTGCCACCTGCAATCCTATAATGGAGCTGTCCCACAGGACAGAACTGCTATGCCTAAAATGAAGACCAAAAGCTCTGCGAAAAAACGTTTTCGCGTGCGTCCAGGTGGAACCGTCAAGNNGCGGATGTACGTTCCGTCATGCGTATGATGCCAACCGCTTAATCTCACACTCAATTTAAGGAGTTACTATGCCTAGAGTAAAACGTGGGGTTACAGCTCGTGCCCGTCATAAGAAAATTCTTGTACAAGCTAAAGGCTACCGTGGTCGCCGCAGCAAGGTATACCGTGTAGCCAAGCAAGCAGTGATGCGCGCTGGCCAATACGCCTACCGCGATCGCCGCAACAAGAAGCGCGTATTCCGCCGCCTGTGGATCGCCCGTATCAACGCCGCTTCCCGTGAGCATGGCGTAACGTACAGCGTATTCATGAACGGCTTGAAGAAAGCCGCTATCGAACTGGACCGTAAAGTCCTGGCCGATATGGCCGTGATGGACAAGCCGGCGTTCGCCGCGATTGTCAACGCCGTCAAGGCAAAGATCGCCGCGTAAGCACGATCGTTTGTCAAGCGCCGCTTTCGGGCGGCGAAAAGAGCGGGGCAGAGGTTCAAACCTGTGCCCCGTTTTTGATTGTGGCGCGAGGGCGCCGCACCCAGACAGGAAACCACAACCGCATGAACTCCCTGGAACAACTCGTCGTTGCCGCGCAGGCTGACTTTATCGCCGCCGAAGACGCTGCCGCACTGGAAAACGCCAAAGCCAAGTATCTTGGCAAGACTGGCCAGATCACCGAACAGATGAAGGGCCTGGGCAAGCTGGACCCGGACCAGAAGAAAACCCAGGGCGCGCTGATCAATGCCGCCAAGGTGCAGATCGAGGCCGCGCTGACCGCGCGCCGCGACGCGCTGGCCAACGCCATACTCGAAGCGCGCCTGAACCTTGAAGCGATCGACGTCACCTTGCCGGGCCGCGGCCGCTCGATGGGCGGGATCCATCCGGTGATGCGGACCTGGGAGCGGGTCGAGGAAATCTTCCGCTCGATCGGTTTCGACGTGGCCGACGGCCCCGAGATCGAAAACGACTGGACCAATTTCACGGCGCTCAACAGCCCGGAAAACCACCCGGCCCGGTCGATGCAGGACACCTTCTACATCGAAGGCAACGACAGCACCGGCAAGCCGCTGCTGCTGCGCACCCACACCAGTCCGATGCAGGTGCGCTACGCGCGCACCCATACCCCGCCGATCAAGGTGATCGCGCCTGGCCGCACCTACCGGGTCGACAGCGACGCCACCCACTCGCCGATGTTCCACCAGGTCGAAGGCCTGTGGATCGCCGAGGACATCAGCTTCGCCGACCTGAAGGGCGTGTACCTCAATTTCGTCAAGGCCTTCTTCGAGACCGACGACCTGCAGGTGCGCTTCCGCCCGTCGTACTTCCCGTTCACCGAGCCGTCGGCCGAAATCGACATCGCGTTCGGCAGCGGCCCGCTCAAAGGGCGCTGGCTGGAAGTGTCGGGCGCCGGCCAGGTCCACCCGACGGTGGTGAAGAACTTCGGCCTCGATCCGGAAAAGTTCATCGGCTTCGCGTTCGGCTCCGGCCTCGAGCGCCTGACCATGCTGCGCTACGGGATCAACGACTTGCGCCTGTTCTATGAAGGCGACCTGCGCTTCCTGAAGCAGTTCAACTAATAACCCCTACGCAGCAAGGCACGCATATGCAATTTTCCGAAAACTGGCTCCGCACCATGGTCAATCCGGCGATGACGTCGGATGAACTGTCCCACCTGCTCACCATGTCCGGCCTCGAAGTGGAAGAAGTGGAGGCGGTCGCGCCGCCATTTTCGAACGTGGTGGTGGCCGAAGTGCTGGAAGTGGCCAAGCATCCGAATGCCGACCGCCTGAACGTGTGCACCGTCAACGTCGGCACCGGCACCTTGCTCAACATCGTCTGCGGCGCGCCGAACGTGCGCGCCGGCATGAAGGCGATCTGCGCGATGGCCGGCGCGGTGCTGCCGCCCGGCGCCGACGGCAAGCCGTTCGAGATCAAGGTCGGCCAGCTGCGCGGGGTCGAGTCGCAGGGCATGATGTGCTCGGCGCGCGAACTGAAGCTGTCGGACGATGCGAGCGGGCTGATGGAGCTGCCGGCCGATGCGCCGGTCGGCCAGAACATCCGCGACTACCTCGCGCTGAACGACCTGAAGTTTACCATCAAGCTGACCCCGAACAAGGCCGATTGCCTGTCGGTGCTGGGCGTGGCGCGCGAAGTGTCGGCCTTGACCGGCACCGCGCTGGTGCTGCCGGCAACGCGCATCGTCGCGGTCAACGGCGACGAAGTGCTGCCGGTGAAAATCAGCGCGCCGGACCTGTGCGGGCGGTTTACCGGGCGCGTGATCCGCGGCCTGAACGCCCGGGCGGAAACGCCTTCATGGATGGTGCAGCGGCTCGAACGCAGCGGCCAGCGCTCGGTGTCGGCGCTGGTCGACATCTCGAACTACGTGATGCTCGAGCTGGGCCGGCCGTCGCACGTGTTCGACCTCGACAAGATCCACGGCGGGCTCGATATCCGCTGGGGCGTCAAGGGCGAGACGCTCAAACTGCTGAACGGCAACACCGTTGCGGTCGACGACTGGATCGGCGTGATCGCCGACGGCCAGCAAATCGAATCGCTGGCCGGCATCATGGGCGGCGACGCCACCGCGGTCTCGCTCGCCACCACCAACATCTACCTGGAAGCGGCGTTCTGGTGGCCGAACGCGATCCAGGGCCGGGCGCGCCGCTTCAACTTCTCGACCGACGCGGCGCACCGCTTCGAGCGCGGGGTCGATTTCGCCACCACGGTCGAACACATCGAGCGCATCACCGCCCTGATCGTCGAAATCTGCGGCACCGGCGGCACCGTCGTCGGCCCGGTCGACGACCAGTCGGTCAACCTGCCGCAGCGCGCTCCGGTGCTGTTGCGCACCGCGCGCGCCCAGAAAGTGATCGGCGTGCCGCTCAGCGACGCCGTGATCGCCGACATCTTCACCCGCCTCGGCCTGCCGTTCACGCAGCAGCCCGGCCAGTTCGCGGTGACCGCGCCGTCGTACCGCTTCGACATCGAGATCGAGGAAGACCTGATCGAGGAAGTGGCGCGCGTGTACGGCTTCGAGAACATCCCGGCGCTGCCGCCGGTGGCCGCCAGCCAGATGATGGTCGCGCCCGAGCACCTGCGCTCGCTGTTCGCGCTGCGTCACCGGATGGCCGACCTGGGCTACCAGGAAGTGGTCAACATGAGCTTCGTCGAGTCGGCCTGGGAAACGGATTTTTCCGGCAACAGCGACCAGATCAGGCTGCAGAACCCGATCGCCAGCCAGATGAACGTGATGCGCTCGTCGCTGATCGGCAGCCTGGTGGCCAACGTGCGCTACAACCTGAACCGCAAGGCGGGTCGGGTGCGCGTGTTCGAAATCGGCGCCGTGTTCCAGCGCAATCCGTACGCGGTCGACGGCGCGCTGTCGATCGCCGGCTTCGACCAGCCGAAGCGGCTGGCCGCGATGGCCTACGGCCCGGCGGCCGACGAGCAGTGGGGCCAGCCTTCGCGCGCGGTCGACTACTTCGACGTCAAGGCCGACCTGGAGGCGATGTTCGCGCCGCTGCCGTTGCGCTTCGTGAAGACCGAGCATCCGGCGCTGCATCCGGGCCGCTCGGCCAGCATCGAGTTCGACGGCAAGGTGGTCGGCTTCGTCGGCGAACTGCATCCGCGCTGGCTGCAGAAGTACGAACTGGCGCAGGCGCCGGTCCTGTTCGAGGTCGATGCAGTTGCGCTGCAGCAACGGTCGGTGCCGAAATACGAAGAGATNNGTAAATCCAGCCGGAAACATCGTGCAAGCCATTGTTTTGTTTGATGAATATCGCGGAAAAGGATTGGAGGCGGATGAAAAAAGCCTTGCTTTCCGCTTTAGCTTGCAAGATACTCAAACCACCTTGCAGGACGATGTGGTCGACGCCTTGATGGCGGCGATGGCAGAGTCGGCCAAGCAAAAACATAACGCGAGCATGCGTACGTAAGATCTCCAGAACGTACCCGGATATATAAGGCAGGGCTGCAAAATTAATAACAACGACGTTGATTCGGCCGTACTCCAATCGGCATTGGCGGCCGACCTGCATCGCGCGATGCAGGTCGCCAAGGTGCGCCAGGAGGCCGAGAAGGACTTGCCGACCCTGACCAAGGCCGAACTTGCCGAACTGCTGTTCGAGCAGGTCGGCCTGAACAAGCGCGAAGCGAAGGACATGGTCGAGACCTTCTTCGACGAGATCCGCAATGCGCTCGAACGGGGCGAGGCGGTCAAGCTGTCCGGCTTCGGCAACTTCCAGTTGCGCGACAAGCCGCAGCGGCCTGGCCGCAATCCGAAAACCGGGGAAGAGATTCCCATCACCGCGCGCCGGGTCGTGACCTTCCATGCCAGCCAGAAGCTCAAGGCCATGGTCGAGGCGACCAGCCCGCTCGCGCGCGCGGCCTGAACCAAGCCATGAACGATCGCCTGAGCAAGACCGATCTCATCGTGCTGCCGTCGATTCCGGCCAAGCGCTATTTCACCATCGGTGAAGTGAGCGAGCTGTGTGGCGTCAAACCGCACGTGCTGCGCTACTGGGAACAGGAATTTACTCAGCTGAAGCCGGTCAAGCGACGTGGCAACCGGCGCTATTACCAGCATCACGAAGTGCTGCTGATCCGCCGCATCCGCGAACTGTTGTACGAGCAGGGCTTCACCATCAGCGGCGCCCGTAACAAGCTCGACAGTCGGGGCGGCGAGGCGGCCCTGCTGGCGGCCGGGGGCGTCGACGGGGACGGCCATGCGGCCGGCGCCGGCCCGCAGCCGGACCTGGCGCTGATCCGCGCCGAGCTGAGCGCCATCCTGGCGCTGTTGAAACACGGCGCCTGAGCCTGCGCCGGGCCGTTTTCAACGAGCTCATCTATTCATGCCGCTGTTGTTTGCCCGCCGGAGTGATAGAATATTGATATTGTAGTGTTGCTGACCCAACGCATGCGCAGTACCGGGCGTGAGGTTCGCCTCGGGCTCTTTCCTACCAGGAAAAATTGAGGGAAGACAATGATACGCGTTGCCATTTGTGACGATCACCAAATTGTACGAGCAGGTTTCAAGCAGATTTTTTCTTCTTCGGGCGATGACTTCACCGTCGTGGCCGAAGGCGCAACCGGGCGCGAAGCCCTCGACATCGCACGCCGCGAGATTTGCGACGTGCTGTTGCTCGATATCGCGATGCCCGACCAGAGCGGGATCGATATCCTGCGCACCATCCGCCAGGGCCAGCCGAACCTGCCGGTGCTGATCCTGTCCGGCTATCCGGCCCAGCAGTACGCACTGAACCTGTTCAAGATGGGCGCGAACGGCTACCTGAACAAGGAATGCGAGGCCGACGAGCTGAAAACGGCCGTGCGCACCGTGTTCCAGGGCCGGCGCTACGTCAGCTCGACCGTCGGCGAACTGCTGGCGCAAAGTTTCGACCGCGATCCGAATACCGCATTGCACACCGAACTGTCGGACCGCGAATTCCAGGTCTTCCTGCGCCTGGCCAAGGGCGCCACCGTGTCCGATATCGGGGTCGCCCTGTCGCTTTCCATCAAGACCGTCTCGACCTACCGCACCCGCATCATGGAGAAAATGGGCCTGCAGTCGAACAGCGANNCTGGCTGCGCCGCCCGGAGCCTCGGTCTATAATTGCCGTCAGATAGGCTTTGCAGCGAGCAAAAGGAACACCGAGGATGTATTTCACCACTGACTCCGAGGGCAAGCCCGGCCTGCCGTTCTACAAGACGATGCTGTGCCTGGTGTGCGTGCTGATCCTGATTGTCAACGGCTTCAGCCTGGCCCACAACCTGCAGTCGCTCAAGGGCGCCAACGAGCTGCAGAGCCAGGGCGCGCGCGTCAGCGACAAGGTGCAATACCTGAACGTGCTGGTGATGGATGCCGAGGGCAGCCTGCGCGGCTATTTCCTGTCCGGCTCAGCCAGCTACCTGGGCCCGATGCGCACCGCGCGGGCCGAAATCGACACCCAGTTCAGCCAGCTGCAAGCCTTGCTGGCCGACAGCCAGTCGCAGCTGAAGAACCTGGCGCAACTGCGCACCCTGGTCAACCGCAAGCTCGGCATCATGGACCAGACCCTGGCGGTGTACCGCGCCGGCGGCCTGCGCGACGTCGTCAAGATTGCCGAAACCGCCGACAGCAAGAGCGTCATGGACGAGATCCGCCTGCTGGTGGTGATCATCGCCCAGGAACAGCGTGAATTGCTGGCCGCGCGCAGCGCCGCGTTCTACCAGCAATACCAGAATGCGGTGATGCTCGGGATCGGCATCAACCTGGCCGCGATCCTGGTCATCACCCTGTTCTACCGCCTGATCCGGAGCAGCTTCTTTTCGCGGGTGGTGGCGCAGCGCGCGCTGCAGAACGCCAACGACACGCTCGAATCGATGGTGGCGACCCGCACCGAGCAGCTGTCGGTGCTGTCGCGCCACCTGATCAGCGTGAGCGAAGAGGAAAAGGCCAGGCTCGCGCGCGAGCTGCACGACGAAATGGGCGCCAACCTGACCGCCATCAGCATCGATATCAACGCCGTCACCGAACGACTGCGGCCGGAGCACAGCGTGCTGGCCGGCATGCTCGAACGCGCCCGCGCCACCCTGGTCGACACGGTGGAGCTGAAGCGCCGCATCGTCGAGAACCTGCGGCCCAGCCTGCTCGACCACCTGGGCCTGTCGGCCGCGCTGCACAGTTATTGCGAGGAATACGCCAGGCTTACCGGGCTCGACTGCGAAGCGCTGATCGACGGCGAGGTCGATGCGGCCGGGCCGATGCAGTCGATTGCGGTGTTCCGGATCGTCCAGGAAGCGCTCAACAACATCGCCAAGTACGCCGGCGCCAGGAATGTGATCGTGCATTTGTCGCGCGAGCAGGGCGGACTGGCGCTGGAAGTAAGCGACGATGGGGTGGGAATCGACCTCGACGCCGCCAGGCAACCGAAGTCGCACGGCTTGCTGGGGATGCGCGAGCGCGCCTTGCTGCTGGGCGGGACCCTGATCGTCAAGCGCGGCGTCAACGACATCGGCACCTGCGTGGAGGCGACCATCCCGTTGTCCGAACAGGGCGCCGCTTCCGGCCAAACGGCGCCGGAAGCCGTCGCCCCTGGGGAAGTCAGCGCGCTACATCCATCAGCAGGCGGTCATATTCCGACTTTGCCACCTTGTAGCACTCGCCCGCATATTCCTCAAGACCTTGACGGTCAATTACGGTGATGTTGCCGCGGCGGTACTGAATCAGGCCGTCGTCCTGCAGCTTGCCGGCCGCCGCGGTAATGCTTTCGCGCCGCACGCCGAGCATGATCGAGATCAGTTCCTGGGTCACTTTCAGTTCGTTCGACGGCGAACGGTCGAGGCGGTCGAGCAGCCAGCGGCACAGTTTCTGTTCGATCGAGCTGTGGCGTCCACCGACGGCGTTCTGGGCCATCTGGGCGAACAGCGCGTTGGTATAGCGCATCAGCAACTGGGGCAGGGCNNCCGGCGCTCTGCACGACGGCGCTGCACATGGCGCGCTCGCCCATGAACAGCGACATGCCGACCACGCCTTCATGGCCGATCACGGCGATTTCAGTGGTTGCGCCGTCTTCCATCACATACAGCAGGGAGACGATGGCGGTGGTCGGGAAATACACGTTTTCCAGCTTGCTGCCGTATTCGAACAGTTCCTTGCCGAACGGCAGGGCGACCAGTTCCAGGTGCTCGAACAGGGTTTCCAGGTCGTGCCGTGGAAGGGCTGCGAGCAATTCGTTTTGTTGGGTGCCGCTATAGCTTACAACGGGTTTTGACGCAACTTTGAATTCCTGTGGATTGCCGGGAATCTGGTTTACCGAGTGCGCTTTCTGCGCGCTACCAAGTTGGGTGTTGTTCATTTTTATCCTCGTTATCTCTACTGACATCAGGGGCGGGTTCGGCTTGCTTTAAGTACTGCCGTTCGCGATGTATGAACAGTAAAGCTATAGTCCGTTGGCGAACATAAGATTAGCAGTCGCCCCCGTGTAGGCACTATGCATAGCGCCGTGTCAGTCCAGTCCTACTGGGGGGAATGGCTCAGTGCCGGGAGTCTTATTGGGCTGGAGAATGAAAATGCCGCATAATGGGCGATCCCTGGCAACCGACGGCAGCACAAATGCACGTATTACTGGTCGAAGACGACGCCGTCCTGGCTGACGGACTGTGCCGCATCCTGGAAGCGCACGGCATGCAGGTCGAGGTGCTCGGCAACGGCAGCCTGGCCGACCAGGTCTTGCAGCGCTCGGAAGCGGCGGTCGCCGTGCTCGACATCGGCCTGCCCGGCATCGACGGCTTCGAGGTGGTGCGGCGCCTGCGCGCGCGCGGCAGCGCCATGCCGGTGCTGCTGCTGACCGCGCGCGACGCCGTCGAAGACCGCGTGCGCGGCCTCGAAACGGGCGCCGACGACTACCTGGTCAAGCCGTTCGCCACCGCCGAGCTGGTGGCGCGGATCAAGGCGCTGGCGCGGCGCAACGCCGCCAAGCCGGCCCTGCTGTCGCTGGGCCAGCTCACGCTCGACACCGGCGCGCGCCGCGCCCGCATCGGCGAGCGCGCCATCGAGCTGTCGGTGCGCGAATGGGCGGTGCTCGAATACCTGCTGCAGCGCGGCGGCCGGGTCGTTTCCAAGCAGCAAATCATCGAGGCGATCCTGCCGTGGGGCGACGACCTGACCCTGAACGCGGTCGAAGTCTACATTTCGCGCCTGCGCCTGAAGATCGCCGACGGCGGGGTGGCGATCCGCACCATCCGCGGCTTCGGCTACATGCTCGAAGCGGGCGCATGACCAGCATCCGCCTGCGCCTGCTGAAGTGGCTGATCGGCCCGATCCTGCTGATCAACCTGGCCGGCGCCAGCCTGACTTACCTGCTGGCATGGACCCCGGCCCAGCTGGCGTTCGACCAGGCCATCGGCGACGCCGCCGCGGCGCTGGCGGCGCGCCTGCTGGCGGGCCCGGACGGCGCCTTGTTCGACCTGCCCAGGCAGGCCGAGCAGATGCTCCGCACCGATGAGTTCGACGCAATCTATTTCGTGGTCCGGCGCAGCGACGGCAGCTTGCTGGCCGGCGACCCCGACTTCCCGCCCCTGCCGGCCGGCGCCGCGCTGTCCGACGCCAGCATGCGCGGCGAGCCGGTGCGGGTGGCCCAGCGCAGCGCCCGGGTCGGCGCCGCCACGCTCCAGGTCGGGGTCGCCAAGACGGTGCGCAAGCGCCTGCAGCTGCGCTCGGCCATCGTGCGCGCGATGGTGCCGCTGGTGGCGCTGTTTACCCTGGCGCTGGTNNGCCTTCAACGGCCTGCTCGGCAAGGTCGAGGCCGGCGCGCGCGCGCAGCACGACTTCCTGGCCGACGTCGCGCACCAGCTGCGCACGCCGCTGGCCGGCGTCAAGCTGCAGCTCGAGTGGCTCGACGCGCGCCACGGCGCCGACCCGGAGACGGCCCATTCGATCCGCCTGATGCTGTTGTCGAACGGGCGCATGATCCGCCAGACCAACCAGTTGCTGGCGCTGGCGCGCGCCGAGCCGAGCCGGTTCGAAAAGAAGCGCCTCGAAACGCTCGACCTGGCCCTGCTGGTGCAGGAGTCGATCCAGTATTTCGTCGAGGAAGCGGCCAAGAAGGGCATCGACCTCGGCTTCGAGCTGACCCCGACCCTGGTCGCCGGCGACCGCTTCCTGCTGCGCGACCTGCTCGACAACCTGGTCGACAACGCGCTGCGCTACACCCCGGCCGGCGGCGCCGTCACCGTCAGCTGCCGGCGCGACGGCAGGCACGGCCTGCTGGTGGTGGAGGATTCCGGCCCCGGAATCCCGGCCGCCAGCCGCGAACTGGTGTTCGCCCGCTTCGTGCGGCTCGACGACAAGACCAGCGGCAGCGGGCTGGGGCTGGCGATCGTGCGCGACATCGCCGCCGCGCACGGCGCCCAGGTGGCGATCGACGAACGGCCCGGCGGCGGCGCGCTGTTTTCCGTCCGCTTCGCGACCTAGGCCTTCGATTCCGCGCAAACCGTGCGCGTTGTCAGGAGATTGTCAGCATTTCCTCAGGGAAATGAAAGGTTCATCCGGTAATATGTTCTCCATGGGCAACTCCAGCAGGCCGCCCCGGCCGCTGGCCCGATGGAGGAACAAGCGATGAAACGTGCTGCAAACGGATTTACCCTGGTCGAGATCATGGTCACCCTGGCGATCATCGGGATCCTGACCGCGGTGGCGCTGCCGTCCTATCGCGACTACGTGCTGCGGGCGCGCCTGACCGAAGCGTTCGCCGGCCTGTCGGCGATCCAGCCAGCGGCGGAGAATCTCTGGTCGAACACCCGCAGCTTCGCCACGGTCGCCACGGTATTGCCACCGAACACCTCCAGCTTCACGTATGTTGCGTCCAACGTCGGCGCGGCGTCCTATACGGTGACCGCCACCGGCGCCGCCCAGGCCCTCGGTTTCATCTTCACCATCGACCAGTCCGGCGCCCGCGCCACCACCGGCGCGCCGGCCGGCTGGACCCTGAATGCGGGCTGCTGGATCGACAAGCGGAGCGGCCAATGCGTCCAGTAAGCCGGTTCCGGCTGCGCGCCGCGGCCGGCTTCACCCTGATGGAAGCGCTGCTGGCGCTGGCCATCCTCGGCATCACGCTGGCCATCGGGGTGCCCAACCTGTCGGGCTGGCTGCAGTCGACCCGGGCCGCCTCGGGCGCCGAATTCTACGCCGACGGTTTCCGGCTGGCGCGCGCCGAGGCGCTCAGGCACAACGGCGCAAGCCGGATCTTGCTCACCGAAAACCCCCGCAACGGCCAGATGGACTGGCAGGTCGACATCTGTTTCCCGACCGCCGCGGTGCCGTGCAACGCCGAAAGCGGCGCCTGGTCGAGCACCGGCTCGAACGCCGCCGGCGACCCCGAGGGCGCGAGCGGCTTCAAGTCGGTGTTCCGCACCTCCGACGCGCTGCCGGGTAATACCGTGCTGGCGCAGTCGCTCAGCCCGTCGGGCGCCACCGACGTGTACTTCACCTCGCTCGGCTGGGTCGATACCGTGTTTTCGCCGCGCCTGCGGCGCATCGACCTGGCCCCGGCGGCCGGGCGCAGCGGCGCTTTCCCCAGTTCGGCCGTGGTGGTGACCCTGGCCGGCCTTGCCACCAAGTGCGACCCGAGCGTGGGCGCCACCGATTCGAGAGCGTGCCCGCCATGATCCAGCACCGACACCAGGGCGGCATTGCGCTGCTCGAAGCGATGATCGCCACCGTGATCCTGGCGATCGGCCTGCTTGGCACCATCGGCATGCAGGCGCGCGCCTATTCGGCGCTGTCGGAGGCCAGCATGCGCGCCGAGGCGACCATCGCCACCGAGCAACTGCTCGGCGTGATCGCCAGCGACCAGGCCAACCTGGCCAGCTATGCGCTGGCCAGCGGCGCCGTCCCCGGCGATGTGCTGCAGGGCTGGTACGCGGCCACCCGCGCCAGCATCCCGGGCGCGCTGATCGACATCACCGTCGCACCCACCGCCGGCACCGCGCGCAGCCAGGTCGACATCCGCATCCGCTGGACCCGCAAGGCCGGCGCCGCCCAGAACGTGCACCAGGTCACCGCCTACATCTCGACATGAGCTACCTCCTTCCTACCCGCCGCGCACGCGGCTTTTCCCTGGTCGAGCTGATGGTCAGCGTGGTGATCGGCATGCTGGCGCTGATGTTCGCCACCCGCATGATCATCGGCGCCGAGCAGAACAAGCAGGCCGCGCTGGGCGGCTCCGACTCGATGCAGAACGGCATGCTGGCGATGTTCTCGATCAGCAACGACGCGGCCCAGGCCGGCTACGGCCTGAACGACCCGATCATCGTCGGCTGCGACACCATCATGACCGACACCAGCGGCTACGTGCTGGCGCCGGCGACCCGCCTGGGCGCCGTGGTGCGCCCGCTGGCGGCCGCCGTGATCGAAGCGAACGGGGCCGATTCGGACCGGATCAGCCTGTACGCCGGCAGCTCGATGGCCGGCACCGGCACCTTGCGCATCACCACCCAGTACAGCGGCGGCAGCGACCTGTCGGTCGACCGGGTGCCGTACGGTTTTGCCCAGAACGACGTGATCGTGGTGGCGCCGGAAGCGGCGGGCGGCAAGTGCGCGCTGGCCGAAATTTCCTCCAACCCGGCCACGCTGGCGCCGCCGCCGTCGGCGCAGGCGCTCTCGGTGGCGGTCACCCCCGGCACCCGCTTCAACCGGGCCGGCCTGGGCGCCACCTACGAGGCCGGCATCGCCCGCATGTTCAACCTGGGGCCGGCGCGCAGCCTGTCGTTCCACACCTGGTCGGTCGGCGCCGGCTTCCTGCAAATGCGCGCCACCGACCTGGGCGGCGCCGCGGCGGCGCCCTCGACGGTGGTCGACAACGTGGTCTCGATCAAGGCCCAGTACGGCTTCGACCGGCGCCTTGCGGCCGCCTTCGATCCGCAGGCCGGCATGCAGGTCACCGAATGGTCGGCCGCCATGGTCGACGCCGACGGCGACGGCATCATCGGCGGCGCCACCGATTACCAGCGCATCACGGCGCTGCGGATCGCGGTGGTGGCGCGCAGCAAGTCGCCCGAGCGTCCGGCCGCCGGCGCCGCCTGCAGCGCCACGCCGGACCGCCCGGTGCTGTTCGCGACGGCCGAACCGTCCTCGGTCACCGCCGTGCCGGTCACCGTCAACGTCGCCGTGACGGGCGACCCGATCGACTGGAAATGCTACCGCTACCGCGTGTTCGAGACTATCGTCCCGCTGCGCAATTCGGCATGGAGGCCAACCGCATGAAGATCCCGTTCCGGCGCCAGCACGGCGTCGCCTTGCCGGTCATGATGATCATCCTGGTGGTGATGCTGGTGGGCAGCATCTACCTGTTCAAGGCCAGCAATTCGACCACCATGACCACCGCCAACCTGGCCTACGACGCTTCGCTCAGCAAGGCGGTCGACCTGGGGCTGCACGCCGGCTTCCAGTGGCTCAACGATACCGCCGCCGCCAACAAGGGCTTGCTCAACGTCGACGACCCGGCCAACGCCTACCTGGCCAACCTGGACGTCACCCTGACCCCGAGCGCGTCCAGCTTCTGGGTCGGCTCGGCCACCCTCACCGACAGCGCCAACAACCGGGTCGAATACGTGGTGCACCGGCTGTGCGCGGTGGCCGGCGCCTACGACATGCCCGGCAACACCTGCGTGCAGACCGCGGCCAACGGCTACAGCCTGGGCACCTCGGTGGCGGTGGGCGACAGCCTGGCCTCGGACTCGCCCAGTTTTGCCGGCACTCCCCAGGTCCATTACGTAATCACCGCGCGCATCTTCGGGCCGCGCGGCGGCAACGTGGTGAACCAGTTGGTGGTCCTGATCGGCGCCTGAAGCCGCTCACCTCAGCACAGCGCAGCATTCTTTGATTGGAACGAGCATGAAACGACTACTCCCATTACTTGCGCTGGCGCTGCTGTCGGGCCCAGCCGCAGCCGGGATCACCAGCATCGCCCAGCTGCCTTTGCTGAACATCACCGGCACCGGCGCGGTCAAGCCGAACCTGATGTTGCTGTTCGATAATTCCGGGTCGATGACCAGCACCTTCACGCCCGATTACGTGGACGATTCGAGCACCTGCCGTTCGCGCGCCCTGATGAGCAGCGGCACCCGTTCCTGCACGGTCGGCCATCCGCCGTTCAACAGCCCCGACTTCAACAAGCAGTACTACAACCCGGCGGTGCCGTACACGCCGCCGGTCAAGGCCGACGCCAGCTCCTACCCGAGCCTGAACCGGGCCGCGACCACCGGCTGGACCAGCGTCACCACCGACGGCTTCGGCGTCAACGACACCAACCTGCTCGGCGCCGGCGCCACCGTCACCAACCTGGTCACCGGCTTTCCCGACCTGCGCTGGTGCGACACCGACAACAACAACTGCGTCTACAACACCGCCACCTACTCCTATCCGAACGACGTGCGCTACACGCCGAACAATTTCAACGCGAATCCGTATTACTATTCGATCGGCGTGGCCGAATACTGCACCGACGCCAGCATGACCGTTTGCCAGAGCGTGACGGTGGGCGCGCCGGCGCCGGCCAGCTATCCGGTCCCGGCCAGGGTGCGCTGGTGCGATTCGACCGCGCTGACCAAATGCCAGGCCAAGTACGTCGGCAACTACAAGTATCCGCGCTACTCGAGTCCGAACAGCGGCCAGATCGCCGCCTACGGCACCATCAGCATCGATGCGTCGGCCGGCAGCAGCGCGCTGGTCATCAGCAGCGCCTCGGTGGGCGAGCCGGGCGGCGCGGTGGTGATCACCAACGGCGCGGTGAGCGCGCCGGACGGCACCAACAGCACCACCAAGCAAGCCACCATGGCCACCACGCTGGCCGCTTCGATCATCGCCAAGACCGG
>CXWL01000557.1_pt1 | contig 47281 bp, 45 predicted proteins | sample 590931 | NCBI WGS metagenome assembly CXWL01 (sample SAMEA3498368, study PRJEB10139) | groundwater metagenome | biome: water well; material: biofilm material | place: Germany | collected 2015-04-27 | reverse complement strand
GCCAACCAGACAGACGAACCCGGGCGCGTTGCGCGAGCAAAGAAGATCGATCAGCCCCCATCCCACTCTTGTGCCTCACGCCTGACGATTCACATCCTTTCGGTTTTGCGGCGCATGGTGGAGAGCTGGTCTTTCTGGTTTATCTGGTCTATTTGGTCTGTCTTGGTGGCCAAAACGGTAAACCCACCAGAGGAACCAGATAGACCAGATAGACAAGAGAGGCAAGGACTTTGTTCGAACTGATCATCTCACGCAGGCGGACAAAGGTCCGCATAATGGCGATGTTCACCTCGATGGCGCGCTTGCTTCGCAACACGCTGGATAGCATGGCCACGCCCTGCTCGGTAAAGGCTTACGGATAGGCTCTAGCCCGCATTATTCATGACAGTCCGTCGCGAGATCGCTGAGCCGCGTCGCGAGAGCGGCGCACGGAGCCCTGAGGACCTGAGGCTTACTCGTGCAGTACGTTGAGGGTCCGAAGGGCGAGCCCGCCGACCGAAGGCTTGTCGTAGCAGCGGATCGGCGATTGCAGCAGAAGTGTTCATGAATAATGCGGGCTGGGGAGACCGCCCCAACTTGAAATCACAATTTGTGATTTCAAGTGGTTTAACTCCTGCTCCGTCAGTTGCAACATGAAGTCGGCTGGAAATCGGCCCCTGTTGCGTTTTACAGCCTGGATAAGCACACGCGGCTCAACGACATAGAGATCGGCAAGGTCTGTGCTCAGCATGACTCGATGACCACGAATGATGAGGATTGTCTGCTCAATCCACCACGAGGCTGAAAATAGATACCCCGTTCGTTCTATAAAATCAACGAACGGAAGACCAAAACGGAACCATTACGCTAGAGAGCGGTCATGATTCCGGCATGCCAGATGCGCTTTCTGTTCGATATGCGATGTTCTGTTCGAGTGAATCCTTTTCTCCCCACCATCATCCCTCAAGAACAAGACGCGAATGGCCGATAAGCTGTATGGAAATCTCACAACTATGGAGCGAACATGCTGACAGCGATCGGCGATGTGATGCGGCGCGTGTATGAGCGCGGTTGGATTACGACGAGAGACGGGAACATCAGCATGCGGAAACGCGAGGGGAAGTATCTCTACATTACCCCCTCCGGCTGGCGGAAGACGATCGTGCATCCGGAGCATGTCGTGCGGATCGAGATTGTGAAGGAGGCGCAGACGGGTGACCCGATTCCGAAAATCCGTGAGGGCCAGCAACCGTCCGGAGAACTCTGGATGCACTGGAACCTGCAGCGTGATGGAAGAAAAAGCAGAACGGTCGTGCATGTCCACGCCACCCATATCGTGGCCGCCATGTATGCCGGCGTCGACTTGCAGGCCATCAGCGCAGAGTTCCCCGAGATTTCACGCTACACCAGAGTGGGACCGACTGTGCGCACATTGCCGGCACTGTCACGTGAACTGGCGGATGCGACGGCTGAATGTTTCGGCCTCGGCAAGGATGGAACGCTAGCCTTCGATATCGTGGGACAGGCCAACCATGGCGTCTGTGCCGTCGCGACGGACCCATGGTCCGCCTATGAACATATCGAGCGCCTCGACCACATTTGCGAGATTGTCCTCAAAAGCGGTGTGACAAGATCTCCCCGCTCATAACGGTTCACCGAGAAATCCCACAGTCGTCTCACGAGACGAGCAGCCTTTGATAGATTAGTTTCCAATTTCCCCAGGAGAGGGTCTTCCGATTTCTCAAGCTTCTCCTGGAGGGAGTGGCCGAGGCTGCCCTTTACTGCGCGCATCGAACGAGCACATTCCGATCGTGCGCGTTCCGCGAGCAGGAGGACGACCAGACTACCCTTCCCATCCTTCTCAGGGCGCGCCTTCCGGGAGCACAGGACCAATTTGGGTGTCCGTCCAATCCTTTCATCGTGGGGGCTCTGCGAACAAGAAGGATGGTTGCCTGCTCCCTCTCATCCTTCTGAGGCCGCACGTTGCCCGAGCACAGAAGATCATCAGGCCGCCGTCTCCCTTGCTTTTCCGTGAGCAAAGGACCGGCATGGACGTCGCTCACGTCCTTCCAGTCCCTAAACCGCTTACACTGATTCAATGGCATAGTACTTTTCCCTCCGGATGGGGAAGTTCCGCATGAGAAGGTTCAATTATCTTGACAAATAAAGTATGCGCACTAGTCTGAGTAGTACACCGATCAACGGTTGGTTTTTCAACGAAGGAGGATTTATGTTTCAACGAACAGTATTCATCCTGATCGCCTGCTCCTTATTGGTATTGCAGGCTGGCGGCGTAAGAGCGGCCGGGAACCCGGACAATGGTCCTGGATGTGGTCTGGGAAAGCTTGCCTGGATGGATTATGGGAGCCAAAAACAAATTGCGCCCCAGGTTATGATGGCAACGACGAACGGCACCTTCGGCAGCCAAACCTTCGGGATCTCCTCCGGCACGTCAGGTTGTACCAACGATGGCGTGATTATGAAGAACAAGCACATCAATATGGCGAGCCGCGCTTTTGAGAGCCTGGCAGAGGAGATGGCTCAGGGGCGGGGCGAGCATCTCGCCTCCCTGGCAACATTACTGGGAGTTCCAGAAGAAGCCCAGCCGGAATTTTTCGCGCTGGTTCAAGAGAAATATACTATCTTAGTCGGGTCCGACGACACGACTGCGGTGACGATGCTGCAGGCGCTTCAGGCGGCCATGGCCGAACGTCCTGCCCTTGCCACGGTATCCTTTGTCAACGAGGATCTGCAGAAGGAGATCCAATAACGAGGGGAAAACAACGGGACCCTTCTCCAGTGGCCATTCTTTCGTCCTCTTTGGATATTCCCGTTGGGGATTTGGGCCCGTTTTCGTGGGAGAGAATATGCGCGCATGCCGATTGATCTTAGGCAGCCAGCGCAATCCCTTCGGTCTTAAATGAGAGAGCGGCTATCAACGATGGGCGTAAGGCTGCCCTTTACTCCGCGCGCTGATTCGCACTCTCTTCTCTCGTTCAATACCAACCAAACAAGGGTGTGAGGAGCTTTCGACTGCGGCCGTCGAACGAGGTTCTTCTGAGGGCGCACGTTCCGGGAGCAAAGAAAGCTCCTCACACCCTTGCGCCCCCCGTCTTCACGAGGGATTCGGCGCGACGAACACGAGAACTTTGAGACGCTGATCTGTATGATTCTTTACCCCGTGCTCTTCACCGGCCGGCGCCATCGTCCCCTGCCCTGGACCCAGCACCTGTTTCTCTGAACCGACCTGAAAGGTGCCCTGTCCCTCTAGCACGAGATACACCTTATCTTGCTCGCCATGGATATGGCCCTTCTGTTCCTGCCCCGGCTCGAAGCAGTAGGTGTCGCAGAAGAACCGCGGCGTCTGAAACAGATTGTTCTTCTTCATTTTCTCACTGCTGAACTGCTGATAGTCAGAGAGGTTGATCACCTTCATTCGCCGACTCCTTTATCAGGATGCTGAAAAAGTCCTCCAGCATCGTTCTCGCATCGCTCCCAAGGATGGTGAAACGTGAGGCGTGAAACGAAGGTCGGCCTCGGAGCTGCGGCCTTGCTTAGGACAAGGCGCGTCTCGGCGCGCTAGGGTTGGGTGGGTGAGAAGTCTGGCCTTTTTGAGCATCCTGCGACTATTGTAATGTTGGCGCCATTGGAAGATTCCATCGGCGTTTTGTATATAAATCGGGTTTCCCCGCAGCCTGTTAGGAAGGTTGCGGATTCGTTCGACGCCGCTCTAACGTGGCCAGAATGGAATCGACCGAGATCACATGATGCGAGAGCCCCAAGTCCTTGGCCGGAAGCCCCATCGCCAGACCGAGTAACTGCGGCACATGCAAGATTGGTAAGTGGAGTTCGCGGTTCACCGCACGGCCGGCCCGCTCCTGATAAATATCCAGACTCATGTGGCAAAGAGGACAGGGCGTGACCATAAAATCGGCTCCCTGCTCCTTGGCCTCGTTCATGTGCATCCCCGACATCGCCACGGCGATGGCTTCCTTTTCTAGGATGATAGGAAATCCACAGCACTTGGTTCTTCCTTCATAGGCCACCGGTTCGCCACCGACCGCTGTGATGAGACGCTCAAGGGATTGAGGGTTCTCAGGGTCGTCAAACCCCAACTCCCACGATGGCCGCAGGATATAGCAACCATAAAACGGAGCGATATGAAAGTCTCCCATCGGCACAGAAGTCAGCGCGGCCAGGCGAGCCAGTCCGATGTCGCGCACCACAATCCACAACAAATGTTTGACTTGGACCCGACCGTGGTAGGCCAGACCGTCCGGCGCCAGAAGAGTGTTGATGCGATCCAGGGTCTCTGTCTCTGTCTTCAATCGTCGATTGGCTGCGCTCATCACCCCTTGGCAAGTTCCGCAGATCGTCATCACATCCAGTCCTAGCGCCTCCGCCTGCGCAAAGGTTCTGGCATTCAGCGCCAACGCCATATCAGGATTCGCCTCAGTCACGACCCCGGCGCCGCAGCAAGCTGCGGCAGTGAGCTCGACAACCTCGATCCCCAATCGCCCGATGATGGCTCTCGTCGATTGATAGAGTTCCGGCGTAGCCCCTTGAGCCGCACAACCTGGATAGAGGGCATATTTCATTGATGTACCGTCACGGAAGATGCGACAGCGTCCGGTTGACAGAGTCTCGAAGATCGTCCATCGCAGCCGCAGTTTTCGACTTGACCTGCTCCCAGGAAGAAGCCGTCGCGGAATGAATGTCCTCCGCTTTCTTCTTCGCCAAGTCTCTTTTCTTTTCTAATTCCACGATCGCCTTCTGAATATCGGTTCTGGCTTCGGTCGACGCATGGTTGACTTGCCCACGGAGCTTCGTGATGTGCACTTGTATCTCGTCCAGTTCTACTTGCACCTTTCGCTGAAATGCGTCTTTCTGCTGAATTGTATAATCCTTGGTGGCGATCACTGCCTCTTGCGTTTCTTTCATAACCGTACCACCGGAGACCGGTTTGTCAGCCGCGCCAGCCGCAACTGCAAAAAACAAGTTACAGAGTCCAATCCCCATGATCGCCCAAAGCGCTCCCACATGACTCTTCATAGAAATCTCCTTCATCTCATCGACACGCACAGCAGCCAGAAGTATATCTTCCGCTCTTCTGAAAGTCACCGTACATGAACTGTGAAACTGAAGGTGTGCGTGGTAGGCTGGACGAGCGAGAGGGATCAGCCTAACGGAGTCGCTAGCCTGCTTTGCGCATAGAAACCGCTGGGAGTGTCTGGGCAAACACATCAGCCGGCATTGGCTGACCGAAAAGATAGCCTTGAGCCTGATCGCAGCCCTGTGCGAGCAGCAGTACTCGTTGGGCTTCCTGTTCGACCCCCTCGGCAAGCACCAAAAGATCGAGGCTATGGGCCATGGCGATGATCGCCCTCACGATCGGAGCAGGATGGGTATCCGTCAATATCTCATGGATAAACGATTGATCGATCTTCACCGTGTCGATCGGCAATCGCTGCAGATAGCTGAGGGAGGAATAGCCTGTGCCGAAATCGTCGATAGAAAGCTGCACCCCCATCGACTTCAGAGCAGTCAGCATGACGATCGATGCCTCCACGTTTCGCATCGCGATCGATTCAGTCAGTTCCAACTCCAGACAGGCCGGCGTCAACCCGGTCTGACGAAGGGATTTCTCCACGACCGAGAGCAAGGTATTGCCGTGAAACAATGAGTTGGACACATTGATAGATATGCGCACCGCCATTTTGCCGCGTTGTTGCCACCCCTGGATGTGATTGCAAGCCGTTTTCAGTACCCACTCATCGATCGCTCGGCTCAAGCCCGTATCCACGGCAGCCGGCAGAAACTCTCCAGGATGGATGAGTCCTCTTTTCGGATGCTGCCATCGCACCAACGCCTCCGCTCCGATAATCCCGCCTGTTCTCAGATCGATCTGTGGTTGGTAATAGACCACGAACTCTTCCCGGTCGACGGCGTGGCGCAATTCCCCTTCCAAAACCAACCGCTCGTTGGCGGTCGCATTCAGGGTGTTCGAGTAGAACTGAAAATTATTCCGGCCTTGTTCCTTCGCATGATACATCGCGCTGTCCGCATTCTTCAGCAATGCATCGACCGAGTCTCCGTCAACCGGGAAAATGGCAATGCCTACACTGACCGTGACAAAAATCTCCCGCCCTTCGATCGAAAATGATTTCTGCAGCGACTCCACAATTCTGCGGGCAACTTTGCCGGCATCCTGCACATCCTGCAGATTGGTGAGCAGCACAGTAAACTCATCGCCGCCCAATCGCGCGAGCGAATGGTTCTCTCCTTCGCCGACAGAGCGGCAAACGGAGTCGCTGTGCCGCACGGACTCAGCCAGACGGTCCGCCACACTCTTCAAGAGCAAGTCACCGACATTGTGTCCCAACGTATCGTTGATGACCTTAAACCGATCCAAATCGAGAAAGAGCAAGGCCAATGTGGTGCTGTAGCGGCGGCCATGCAAGAGGGCCTGCTCGACGCGATCTTTAAACAAAACACGGTTCGGCAGTCCCGTCAGGCTGTCGTAGTAGGCCAGGCGATGAATTTCCCGTTCAGACTGTTTCCGATCGCTGATGTCTTGCGTAGTTCCAATAACCGAGAGCGCTTTCATTTGGTCGTCCAATATCAATTCTGCTTGAAGATTGACCGAAATGTTCCCTCCGTTCGGCAGGACGAGACGATGGTCGAGAACGCAGGGAACTCGATTGACCAACAGGCGCTTCAGGGCCTCTTCCACCTGAGTTCTGTCTTCTGCATGGACACGCTGGATATACCCGTCGAAGGTGCCGGAAAAGTCCTGCAGGCGAATCCCCATCAGGCGACAGAGTTCGGCCGACGCAGCGAACTGATTCGTATCGGGTCGCCATTCCCAGTTGCCGATCTTGGCGATCCGTTGCGCGATTCCAAGCCGCGCCTCGCTTTTCAGCAGGGCATCCAACATGCGGGTACTGCGCAACAAATACCGCACCCGATGACCCAAGATCATCGGGTTGAAGGGTTTCGTAATGAAATCCGTCGCACCCTGTTCATAGGCCCTGGCGATCGATTCGTTGTCGTCGAGTCCGGTCATGACCAAGATCGGCACTCGGCTGCCGCCCACCAAACCGCGCAATTTCGAGGCGGCAGTGAACCCATCCATACCAGGCATCACAATATCCATGAGCACGATATCGGGACGGTGCTCGGCGAATCGCTCCAGGGCTTGCGCGCCGTTCTCGGCCTCGCAGACCTGATAACCCGATTGCTCAAGCACTTCACGGACGAGTACTCGTATGAATGGTTCGTCGTCCACCACCAATGCGAGCCGACACTTTCGTTCTTGTAATAGTTCCATCTTCACTGCGCTGTTGTATTGCCCAATTCGTTCAGCACCGCCTGCTTCACTGCTTCGTACACTGTGTCCAATTCAGCCATCCTCGTTTGGACTCCTGCCACATTACCCTGACGGCTCATTAATTCAAGGTCTTTCAGAATACTGGATAGCCCCATGGCGCCGATCATGGCGCTCGACGATTTCAAGGCATGGGCCGCATGAAAGAGCGCCGCTGCATCCTGATGAACCATAGCCTGCTGAATGGCGCCTATATACGTGGCCGAGCTGTCCAAAAAACTTGTGAGAATTTGTGCGACCGGGTCCGGACGGCCAGGACGTCTGAGAGCCCGTATCTGGGCGAGCACCTGGTCGGCAAGCGGCTCATCCGCCTGGGCGAGAGCCTGCCACGATGTCGCCCCTGGCTCTGTTAGATCGGATGAAGATGGGATAGGTTCTGGCTGCACTGGTTTTGATTCGTCTGATGATAGGGTTGTCCTGTCGCCGCACCTCCGGCCCCACTTTTGAACCATCTGTCCGAGTTGCGCCTGCGTAAAGGGCTTGCTCATGTAGTCGTCCATACCGGCAGCCAAACAGCGTTCGCGATTGTTATCGATCGCATGCGCCGTCAACGCGACGATGGGCACATGCCGGCCAGTACGCTGCTCACCTTGGCGAATCGCCCTGGCCGCGGAGAAACCGTCCATTTCAGGCATCTGGCAATCCATCAGCACCACGTCGAATCGGCCGGATTCCGCCTGCGTCACAGCCTCCTGGCCATACTCGACAGCCACAACTTGGCAACCCAATTGCTCCAACATACAGACAGCGACCTCCCGATTGACCGGATTGTCCTCCGCCAGCAAAACTCTCGCGCCGCTTATCCCCGGATCAGGGAGCTGGGCAGGAGCCTCAGACAAGAGACCTGCCAGCTGCGCGGGATATCTCTTCCCGGCTTCGCGCATGTTCCCGGAAATTTTTGCCAAACGAGCGGTACACCAAAACGTCGCTCCTTCCCCAACTTCACTCCTGACGCCGACCGTCCCCTCCATCAACAGAATCAGCTGTTTGACGATAGACAACCCTAAGCCGGTCCCACCGAACTTTCTGGCCGTCGACCCATCGGCCTGAGAAAACGCATCGAATATTTTGGTATGCGCAGCAGGCGCGACACCGATCCCCGTATCTTGGACCTCGAATCGAACGAGGGTATGTGCAGCCGAATCTTCCTCCAAAGTAGCCGTAAGCGTTACACTCCCTCGCTCGGTAAACTTCAAGGCATTGCTCACCAGATTCATAAGCACCTGTTGTAACCGAACGGGATCTCCCTGGAGAACTGAGGGGATAGACTCATCCAGCACACAAGTCAGCTTGATACCCTTGCCCTCCGCCTGGTCGACTAAGAGATCCACCACCTCCCTGACTGTCTTGTCCAGATCAAATCGGATTCGCTCCAGTTCAACCTTCCCTGCCTCTACCTTCGAAAGATCCAACACATCGTTGAGGAGCGTCAACAGCGAGGCCCCGGATCGATAAACTGTATCGACGAAGTGTTCCTGCTTCGTTGATAATTGCGTCTGCCTCAACAGCTGGGTCATCCCAAGGATTCCGTTCATTGGGGTTCGAATTTCATGGCTGATATGAGCCAAGAATTTGCTCTTGGTCTTACTTGCCGCTTCGGCAAAGTTCTTTGCCTCCTCAAGAGCCTTGAGCGTTTCAGTCCGCATGACAGCCTCCAACTCAAGCCGCGCCCGATACTTGCCTTGCGCCTCTTCGGCCTGCCTCCGCTCGGTAATGTCACGGATAAAACTGGTCAATACATATCCCCCATCGACCGAAATCGCAGTCATGGACCATTCCACAGGGAACTCGGCCCCATCCTTTCTCATGGCGGTCAGTTCAACCCGCCGATTCAAGAGCGAAGTCTCGTGCGACTCACGGAATCGCGCGAGTTCTTGGCGATGCGCTTCGCGATATCGAGCGGGAATAATAATGGACTCGAGGGGCTCTCCGATGGCTTCCTGCTCGGACCAGCCAAAGATCACCTCAGCCTGAATGTTCCATGCAACGATTGCTCCGCCCGTGTCTATCGTGACGACCGCATCGAGCGCCGTATCGATCGTCTTCCGCAGCCGCCTCTCGCTGCTTTCAAGATTCTGACTGAGACGTCTGATAGTCTTGCCTACAACGAAAATCGTCGCTACGGTGAGCAAGGCCATCGTCAATATCTGTAGTACAAGCGACTGCCATGCCTCAGCCTTCAGCCTCCCGAGGGACATCTCGATTCGAATCCATCCGGCGAATTTTGGCGCTCGGTCATGCCCATCCTCAAAGGCATTCTCAGTTCCGGTCCGATACAACGGATCTTGATAAACCGGCTCGAAGATCACGACGGTATCATCGCTTAAGCCGACCTCTGAACCGGAGAAGACAACTCCCTTTTTCTTCAATTCTGCGTTCCTGGTCGCTTGATCGTCGAGGATCGTGCCGATCAGCGTTGTCACATCCGATGCCACCACCATGCTATCGGGATCGAGCATCATGATGCGCTTGATGTCGTGCTGGTTTTTGATTTGAATAAAGGCGCTCTGCAGCATGAAAAGGTTGTCGAACAAAGCCGTTGCGCCGATAGCCGCGTAGCCGCTGCCCAATACTTGCCCCTGTTCCTCGGCCTGTATGCGGACGGCTTGTTGTTCGTTATGAATGAAAAAACCGGCGTACCCTGCCACCACAAGGAGGAGAATGACGCTGATCGCCAGCGTCATCCGCTGGACAGGAGATTGTACAGGTCTGTGCAACTGCAGGTGTTCGTCGTTAGGCATCCATAGCGCCCTTATTTATATTCCAGGTCTACCGCGACCGTGCCCTGCGCCGGAACTTGCACGTCCTTCTCCAGCAGACCTAAGGTCTCATGCCACACGGTGATCCTGTGCGACCCAGGAGAGACTCCGGCAATCGAAAACTGACCTGTCTCTGTCGTCTGGTCAAAATACGAATCGTCGAACACCAACCGATACGCCCGCATAAACATATGCACGTTACAATTCATCTGTTGCAGGCCGGCTTTCTTCAGCCGTTTTTTGATCGGCGACCCTCCCGCCACCATCGCCACATTGAGCACCGTGCTGTTGGCGACGGTAATATGGATATTGTGCAACAACGGGTCGTCGTTGACAGTTCCCATTTCATTCCCCACCTGCGCTGCCGAGACATGTGGATGGAACCGGCATTGTGCGTTTCGAACGACGACAGGAGCCGCCTTAAAGCCTGCCTCAGATGTTTCGCCTTCGCCCAACTCTACATGCACTACGGCATTCTGGAGTCCATCGGTGGCTGTGTCGACCGACAGCGCGACCATCGACATGGTCGTTCCGCACACATCCTGATCCCGATTGACTTCGAACTGGGTGGGAGCCGGCACTGGTCCCCGATACAGGACGCGCCCGGCTATCACCGGCCCCGCAGATGTCGAAAATGCCGGCCCAGGCGGCGCCGCTCCCCTGCCTTGCTGCGGCGCCTCCGGGGCAGGAGACTCTCTTTGAAGCTCGGCCAGAGGAGGGAGCACTTCCTGTGCACGGCGAAATTTGGCTAGCGCTCCCAACGCCTGACCCTGTAATTGCCGAGAAACCGGAGCCTTGCCGCCTATTTTGTCCCGGTTGGCGTCAAACTTCGAGGCAGCGAGAAGCGTCGACCCATAGGCTAGTCCGATCAAGATAACCGACATAGCGACAGAGAGGGGACGGATGAGAACCTGCACAAACCTCGCAGGGCAACCAGCCATAACGCTTCACCCTCATTTATATTCCAGATCCACGACCACCGGACCCCACACCGGAACCTGCACTTCCTTCACCAACACACCTAAAGTCTCATGCCACACACTGATTCTGTGCAATCCGGGTGAGATGCCGGTAATCGAGAACTGGCCGGTCTCTGTTGTCTGGTCGAAATACGGATCGTCAAATACCAACCGATACGCTTGCATGAACTTATGCACGTTACATTTCACCAGGTGCAGACCCGATTTCTTAAACAGTTTCTTGATCGAGTTCCCTCCCGCCACCATCGCCACGTTGAGCGCCGTGCTGTTCTCGACGATAATATTGGTATTATGCATCACCGGGTCGTCGTTGAAAATTTGCACCTCAGTCCCCACCTGTGCTACCGCAACATGGGGATGAAACCGACATTCCTTGTTTCGAACAACGGCAGGAGTCGCCGCAAGTATTCTGAGAGAAGCCCCACCGCGTCCCGTCTCCACATGCACCACAGCGTTCCGTAGTCCATGGGTCGCTGCGTCCACCGAGAGCCCGGCCATTGTTATTGTCGGCCCACACACATCTGCATCCCGATTGACTTGCAACCGGGACGGAGCTGGCACCGGCCCTTGATACAGAACCCTCCCCACTATCGCCGGCCCGGTCGATTCCTGAATCGCCGACTGCGAAGCGGCAAGAAGCGGCGACCCGTACACCAGTACAATCACCGCGAATAGCACAGCCACAAACAGACGGCGCTCCAAAGCCTGCTCATACATGTTCGAACGACCCGCCATGCCCCTCCTAACTACCAGTGCCTTTCATGTGATAACGACAGAATGTAGTACACGAGATCCCAGACGTCCTTGTCATTGCCGCCGATGGTGTCGGCATACGACGGCATGGGTGTGCCGTTTAACCCCGTCATGATGCTGCGGTAGATTGCCTGAGCAGAAGACCCGCCCTTGAGAGATGCCCGCTCGGTCAAGTCGCCGGGAGAAATCGACAAGCCATATGTATCTTTCAAGTTGCCGTCGAGAGCTTCCTTCCCGTCCCCATAGCCATTATCTCCGTGACAATTCTGGCATCCATATTTGATATACACCTTGCGCCCGTTTTCAATCCCCGCCTCCGAGGGTGGGCCTGGAGGATTGGGCAGGGGAAGGGCCGTGGGCGTCTCTTTTCCGAAGGACTGGTTGAACATTTTGATATAGGCAATCACTTGCCACCGCTCTTCTTCACTCAATACGCTATATGACGGCATATGGCCGGGAATGCCTTGCGTCACCATAAGGAACAGATCTTGATCGGTCGGCAGCTCGCCGGATGGCGTACTGCGAAACTTATAGCCCCCTCCGGTAAAATCGCGCGGTCGTGGCGATTCATAGCGGCCAATGAACCAGCCGGACGGTCCATCGCCCTTTCCATCCGCGCCATGACAGAGAAGACACGTCCGCTCATAGACCTGCTTTCCCTTCTCCCTGGTCGCCTGACTATCGTCAGGCTTCGCAGCCTGAGCGAGCGATGCTGCACCGAGCGCCGCAAGAACGGCTCCGATCGCGACAAGTGTATGAATTCGCATAGATCGTCCCCTCAGAAAATCACATCGATGCCGGAAAAGAAGGCGTTTCGGAGATTCCGCGCCGCGGCATCTCCGCCTTCTGATTGCCTGAGATTGAAATCGCCTCTGGCAAAAATCGCCACATTGGCGCGGAGAAACTGTTTCGCTTGCAGTCCGATAAACGAGGCAGATGTTCGTTGATCCAGCATCCCACCCGCATCCAGGTTGTCGTACCGCAGGGACACCAGTGTCTGGCTCGTCACATAGGTATCGGCGCCGACTGTGAGTCCGGTAGCGGTAGAATCGAACACACCAGCCACGCCCATCGGCGTCTTGTTGATCTTATCTACGGAATATGCCGCGTAAACATCCACCATCTTGTAAGTCGCCCGAGCCGATAGCCCATAGCGATTCCAATTCACGTCCTCTTGGGTCTGCACTTTGGCATTGCTGTTGCCTTGGTAGATAAACCCCGACAGACTGGCGGAGAAAAAATTCGACCTCGCATAATCGAACCGAAGCATGCCATAGACATCCTTCCCCTTGTTCGAATCGCCCAAATGCTCGTTAGCCCCATTCAGCACCCCGACCTGATATAGGAACCAGTCTCCGAAGGGTCGCCCATGAATATCGACGCCGGTTTCATGCCCTGAGTTAAAGAGCGACGCGGCGAAGGGGGACAAAGAGTTGCCGGACCGATCATAGAGGCCATAGAATTTTGTCGCAAAGGCGCTGGGAGATAGGCCCACTCGGTTAAATGCACAGGGAGCGAACGCCGTACATCCACCCTTCTGGCTTTCTCCGACGTCCCCCAACTGTTGCCGCACCGTGGCATAGGACGAGAAGGTGTTGGGGTCGAACTTTCCGACTCGCAGATGCGCAAGGTCACGATACCCAAGGTTGTTAAAGGTCACGAAGCCTCGTTCCACCTCGGCGCCACCCTCTCCGACAGGATGGCCCAACTCGACAAAAAAGCCAACATTTTTAGCCACGGTCCCGCCTGCGAATACCACGAAATTATTGGGGAACGAAAACTCGGTCTTGTTTTCGACCGCTCCGGCAGCTGCGCCTGGAGGGTTCTGTTGCTTAAATCGCCAACTGTTTGTCACATTACCGACCAGGCGGAATCCGAGATACTGATTCACATCGTCCAGGTTTAGGTCGCCCAACTTTTTCTTGCCGGTGCTGCCGCCGTCTTCTGTGCCAGGCAGTTGATACCCGTTTTCGAGAAATCGCTGGCCGAACGCGTTCAACATCGGCGGCGCCGAGTGGCAGTCCATACAGTTGGTATTGTATTTACGGGCAAAGGCTGGAATGGCCTGCGCTTCTTCGGGCGCCAGGAGTGGCGTCAGTAGCGCCACACCGAGTATGCTCAGTGCGACGGCGAGGAAAGACGTACGAGTAAACATAGGACTCTCAGCATCAATTGGCGGTATGACAGCTCGACCGACCAAACCCGCATTATTCATGAGCGCTTCTGCAGCAATCGCGGTGTTTGGAAACAGAATCCCTGCGGAACTCTTTCTTCGGGCCAGGATCATGCTAAGGGCGCTCGACCTCGCAAGCGCGGCAACGACGCACCTGGACGCGGTGGCCGGCGTCCAGGCAGGCGGGCTCGCCTGGCGACTGCGCGATTTCGCGACGAACCGTCATGAATCATGCGGACTAAGGGTGCTGACGACTACAATCTGCACACCGGTCACGTCACCATGACGGTAGCAGATCGTTCGATTCTGGCAATAAATTTCAGGATTTATGCGCCGGAGAGAGAAGAATTATTTTTGCCGGCTTTAAGAGGCTTCGCCAAACTCAGCTGCCTGTTTGTCCCTAATGTAGGGCTCCATTTCGATCTGCTTCACAATGTGCTGGAGGCGGGCCCATTCTTCCGGAGCGATTGTCACAAACTCAAGGCCAAATTGCCGCCCTCGGCTCCACCGGACTAACGCGTGCTGAATCTGAATTGGTCGATCGTGCTCAATCGCCTCAATCCCGACCCTCAGAGAGGCTCCTGGCTGAACATCGACGGAACTTTCGATGCGACAACCTCTGATGGAGAGATCCATGAGACTGCCCTCTCCGCCAACCATGCCGACGGAAGAAAACGAGCTGCGAAATTGGACGTGATACCGGTGATTCTTCCGTAGCTCCATCCTCGCGCCTCGCAAATCGGTGTAATACTACCCCTTTATATTCCCTATTGGACGAAGTTCCGCCACCTTTTTTATAATTCCTGCACGATCGACCGACTCCACCACTTCAGATATATTCTTGTAGGCCAAGCCGGCTTCCTCCGCGAGGCCCGACATCGACACGGCCTTGACCAGAATGCCGCGCTGTTTCATCTGCTGTTGCAGCTCCACGCCGCGGACCGTTCTCTTCGCTTGCGCGCGGGACATCGTTCGTCCGGCCCCGTGCATCGTCGATCCGAACGTGTCTCGCACCGCGTGATCTGTCCCCGCCAACAAGTATGAGCCGGTCTCCATCGATCCGCCGCAGATGACCGGCTGGCCTGTCTGTCGAAACATCTCGGGCAATTCCAGGCTCCCTGGCCCAAAAGCCCTGGTCGCTCCTTTGCGATGCACCACCAGATCCCCTTCCGGATACCGTTCGACCTTGGCAATGTTATGCGCCACGTCGTACACCAACTCCATCCCCAATGCCTCGGCGGATTGACCAAAGACCGTCGAGAAGGCCTCGCGAATCTGATGCGTAATAACCTGACGATTGGCAAATGCTGTGTTCGCGGCACAATTCATGGCTGAAAAATACTCCTGTCCCTCGGGAGATCGAAACGGCGCACAGGCCAACTGCGAGTCCTTCACCGCGATGCCGTAGCGACGCATGGTTTTTTCGAACACCTTGAGATAGTCGCTCGCCACTTGATGCCCGAACCCGCGCGAGCCGCAATGCACCATCACCACGATCTGCTCGTGGCCGGTGATGCCGAACGCCGCAGCCGTGACCGGGTCGAATATCCGCTCGTTCGAGACCACCTGGACTTCGAGGTAATGATTACCAGACCCCAAAGTCCCCAGCTGATTGATGCCACGTTTGATCGCGTGATCGGTCACGATCGACGGATCGGCTCCCTCAATGCAGCCACCTTCTTCCATGCGAATGAGATCCCGATGCCATCCATATCCTCGCTCCACACACCACTTGGCTCCATCGGTCATCACACGGCCAAATTCCTCTCCGGAGAGTCGAACGAATCCGCTCGCGCCGACGCCGGCAGGCACTTTCCGAAAGAGTTCTGTCATCAACCGCTCCAGACGAGGCTGCACATCCTCCAGCGTTAAATCGGTCCGAATCAGCCGCATCCCGCAATTGATGTCGTAGCCCACACCGCCGGGAGAAATGATTCCGTCCTGTGCGTCGAAGGCCGCAACACCTCCGATTGGAAATCCATAGCCCCAATGGCCGTCAGGCATGCAGAGGGCATACCGACGAATGCCCGGCAGGCAGGCGACATTGGTCACCTGATCGAAAACCCCTGAGTCCATCGTCTGAAGGATATCCCGGGTGGCATAAATTCGAGCCGGTACCAGCATGCCGGATTTCTCCGAGATGGGAATTTCCCAGATCTCGTCCGTAATCCTATTGACCGTCATGTCGGTGTTGAGCTTCATGTTAAGTGGGCGAGACAAGCGAGACACGCGCGACATGTGCAAGACAGTTGTCTTAGCTTACGCTTCTCGCTTGTCTCGCTCGTCTCGCGTGTCTCGCAGAGATTAGACATCAAGCACCACGCGTACCTTCCAGCGATCGCCTGTCTGCTTGAGTTCGTAGAGATGTTTCGTGACGCCTTTTACATCGGCATGGAGTTCTTGCGTCTGATAATCCACAGGCGCACCGATCAGACGTGCGCGTAACAGCCAAACTTCCCTTTCCTGCGTGAGGGTGAGCGGCGCCTCTCGGAAAACCACCCCCGCTGCATCCTTCCAATACACCATTTCCGACAGCCAGTCGAACAACAAAGCTGCCTGGTCCACATCGCTCCGTTCAATCGCGCGCTCCCATACTCCCGACACCGTGGAAGGGTTCGCCATGCTTTCAAGCAGCGCCTGTGTTGCACCGCGAAAGACTTCCTCAACCGACTCCCCCTCGGCCTCGAAGGCGATATCGGCCAGGGCAATCTCTTCAAGAAATCGAAATGTCCAGGCCATCGACGTCAGTCCGTCAACTTGGCGCGTCTCACCCGCCGAATGAATGCCTGGAGCTGGCTAAGCCCTGGGAGCGCATGTCCAAAAGGGTTGGGAACTTTCCCTTTCAAGAACATCTTGATACCCAAAGGCATGATGCGCGAGATACCCTGTGGCGCAAACCCGACCACTTTCAACGGCATAATCGCTTCATTTAACCGCCCTTGCTGCTCGACCAACTCGGTAAAGCCCAAGATATGGCGCGCTCCGCCTGCCGTCGTGAACCCCTGTTCAAGCGAGGCTCTCCGCAATCTGATGATCGCCTCCATCGGTTTGACGTCTTTCGGACAGACCTCCACGCAGAAGTTGCAACGTGTGCAGTCCCAGATTCCGTGATCGTCCTGGAGCGCCGAGAGCCGAGCCCTGATGGAAGAAGGAGATTCTCGCGGGTCGGAGAGGAAACGATCGGCCTTCGCCAAGGCTGCAGGACCGGCAAATCCCTTCGAAACCTCATGCACGGTGCAGGCGGCAACGCAGGCGCCGCACATGATGCAGGCATCCACATTGTGAAACTGTGGATGCGCATCGTCCCGCGCTTTCGTTTGAGCAGGCACGCCCTCCGGCGCAAGCCGAGCCGCCGATACCAGCCAGGGATGCACATCGCGAATCTTCTCCCAAAACGACGCCATGTCCACGACCAAATCTTTGATGACCGGCAGATTGCGGAGCGGCGCGACCGTGATGTGCCCGTGCCGTTCAAGTTCTTTTCGGAGGGACGTGCGGCAGGCCAGCTTCTCACTGCCGTTGATTGTCATCGCGCAGGAACCACAAATCGCAGAGCGGCAGGAATAGCGAAGCGCCAAACTCCCATCGCACTCGTTCTTGATGCGAATGAGCGCGTCGAGGATGGTCATCCCACGGCCGACATCGAGCCGGAACTCTTGAGAATGTGATGTGGAATCGACTTCAGGATTGAATCGGTGGATCGTGAAGGTCAGGCGCATAGGCTAGTGCTGAGTCGTGAGTGCTGAGGACTGAGTTTCGATAGACGGACTACGAGGCACTCAGCACTCATGTCTCAGCACTTCGGTCAGCCCAACTCGAATATCTTGGGAGAGTTCGTCAGATTGCGACAGCCGTCTTTCGTAACGAGCACCATGTCTTCGATCCGAACGGCGCCGAGACCGGGATAGTAGAGCCCTGGCTCAACGGTGACGACGTGGCCTTCCTGGAGCAGCGACCCAGTCCGGCTGATGCGCGGCATTTCATGGATATCGAGTCCGACCCCGTGACCTGTGCCGTGAAAATAACCCTGCATGCGTCCGTTCACCAGTCCAGTCTGATAACCGGCCTTTTCGAATCTGGCCAAGATCCCTTGGTGTATCCTCTTCCCGTCGGCTCCGTCTTTGACTTTCGTAATGGCCTCTTCCTGCGCAGCCAAGACCGTCTTATAGAGCCGCTTCAACTCGGGACTCGGAGTCCCCCGCACCACGGTCCTGGACATATCGGCAAAATACCGATTGGTGGCTGAACGGGGGAATACGTCGAAGATAATACTACGGTGAGCCGGCAACGGACCGCTGCCTTCGTTGTGGGGATCGCAGGCCTGTTCGCCCCCGGCGACGATGGTATGTTGAGCGACGCAGTCGCACTCCATCAACGCCATATTGATCAGCTTCTTCACTCGCTCAGACGTCAGGGGTATTCCTTCGAACCATAATTGGTCATTGTTGATTGAGGCCTTACGCAGCAGATCGAACGCAGCGGCGACTGCCTGCTCTGTTGCGCGCTGAGCTGCTTCGATATAGCTGACTTCCTCGGCGGTTTTCACCACACGCTGTTCGTAAAACGGATCCCTCTTCGAAGAGAGCTGATAACCCAGGGACTGGAATTTGAGCGCGTGACCGAACGGAAAGTTTGCCGGAACCAGGATCTGGGTGATGCCGGCTTCTCTTAAAAGGATATGAACGACCTCGACCGTGCCGGGTTCGGCGATGCCTTGTGTCTTGGCTCGTCCTTCCACCTCCGAATAGGAGAGCACCCGATCGACGGACGATTGGCCCTTCGCCCGTTCCATTTCGAGATCGCTCATCACCAAAATCCGTTCCCCTTTGATTTCCAAATAGATGAAGGGGTCCGGCGCAATAAACTTCGTCGCGTAATATAAATTGGAGTCTGCCTCGCTGGCAGCGATAAAGACCGTAGCGCGTTGAGAGTGCGAGGTGGATGAGGCCATAATAAATGCAGAACGGAATCTAGCACGGGGGAGGAAGTCGGTCAAGGCGCGGATGGAACCGGTTCAGGCGCTGGGATGGTATCTTTGTCGACGGCCTTCCCTTCATCAGGCGTCATCAGATCAATCGGCAGCATGACCGTATTTTTCAAAATATCGAAGGCAAGTTGTGCCAGTCCCGTCACACCGGTGGCGAACGACTTCATCGGCAGATATGTTACCTCAGGATCCTCGATCGATCCTTTGACGGAGAATAGCGCCGTGGCAATGCCTTTACGATCACCCGCAAACAGCCGCCCAAAGAGCGGAATCGTTTTCAGAAACTGCGAATAGGATCCGAACGGGCTGACGGCCCAAACCATGTCGATTTGATCCGTCGGCAAATCATAGTTACCGGCGGCGGTAATCTTGACGATCGGGCTGTCGATGATCAGATTCTCGGTCTCGAAGAGCCCGTTCCGTACGAGAAGCTTCGCCGAAATTTTATTATAGGGCAACCCGTCTTTCTCCAAATCCACCTTGCCCTGGAGCACCGCCGGCAGGTTCAATATACTGATGATTTTCCAGATCGCCCGCCCCTCCGACTTGAAGATGCGTCCGTTTTCAAGCAGCACATCCACTTTGCCGTCCAGGGTGGGGGAGAGGCCGTGAGGGTTTTTCCCATCGCCGCGGATCGTTCCCGTTACGCGAGCCTCACCGGTAATGAACCCCGCTTTGGGGCCCAATAATTTCAACAGGTCTTCTACCAACAAGCCTGTGGCCCGAACCGAGAGCTCCGCATCGGCTGGGGCCTTGCGCGGGAGCTGCACCACGATGCGGCCTGCGACTTCTCCATTGGTCGATTGGCCGGAGAGACGATCCAAATCGAGTACCCCATCTTGAATCATGACACGGGCGGAGAGGCTCCCGAATTTGAGATGTTTGTACCGGCCGCGCGCCATCGATACGGTTGCCTGAACCTTACTTGTGGCGGCGAGAATCTCCAGCAATTCTCGGATCGGCGACCGTTGGCCTTTCGGAATAAGGAGATCGAGATCCATCTGATTGGACTCGATCTTGGCGGTAATCGAAGGTTTCACCGCCCAGTTGCGAATGGCCCCTTCCAGCACTAAGTCGCTGTCGAGCAAGTGAAACGACAACCGCTTGATCTCCGCGCCATTCTTCACAAACCGGACCCGCAAATATAAATCCTGGATGGCCCCTTCGGTGCCTTTGACATTCATCAGACCATTGGTCAGCGCAAGCCATCCGGTCATCTTCCAGGATTTCCAATCGAGACCCTTTCCTTTCATGTCGAGCGACAATTCGATATTCCCCGCTTCAAATCCTCCCTTTGCGATCCATTCCGGCACGCGAGACAATGAGAGCGTGCCGGTCGAAATCGCCGCGTCGATGGAGAATCGTTCGCCCAATTGTATCTTGCCTTTGATCGGAAGTCGGATCGGCGGCACGATTAGCTCGAGCCGATCGAGCAAGACGCCGGTGGTCTGTGGAATCATGCCTTCGAATTCCACCGTCGCTTGGGCGCCGATCGGTTTTTCCACCAGATCGGGAAGCATCATTTTCGATTCGGTCAACACTACCTCGCCCCGTAAGTGCGGCGTGACTGTCGGACCGGTCAACACCACCGCTCCGTTTACCAAGCCCTCGATGACCCCGGCAGGAATGGCCTGCGAAGGCAACAGCTTAGCCATATGTGCCGCATCGCCATTGACTCGAATCAGAAAATCTTGGAAGGTACTGCTGCTGCCCCCCGTGATGCCCCCGCTGACTTGCACGGTTAGATCGCCCAAATGCCCTGTTACCTGATCGAACAGCGTTACGCCATCCGACAATACAAATCGGCCCTGCAGCGCCGTCACCCGCTCGGGCAACAACGAATTGGTGAGACTGACCCGTTGAACGGTAATCTCCCCTCCGGCAAAGGTGACACCGCCGGTCTGATTGAGCGGACCGACCAGCCGAAACGTGGGAGCAGCATTACCTTCGACTTGGCTCGAAGCGGCCAACACCCGCGACAGCTGTTCTGATTTGACTGTCTTCGCGAGAAACTGCAACAGGTCGGCAGCAGCCATCTCCCCGGTGATATCCATGTCCAGCCAGGGGCCGGCATCCAGAAATGTCACGAGCGCCTTGCTCTCGATCATGCGGATCGTGTCATAGACTCCGCTGAGATTCGAGACCCTGAGACGTCCGGTTTCGACCGACACGAGGGCGGCCAAATCCCTGGCAGGAACCTGATCACCCCCGATCAAAGCTCGCCCCTCTGTTACGCGAAACTCCCCTGTCATCGATAGTTGCGGCCCCGCCACCGGCGACCCTGTGACGGTTGCCGATACAACCTCCACAATCCCATCGATCTGCCGATCTTGAACGATCGCCGGCAACTGAGGGTGCAACCACTCGGACGGCGCCGCTTCGAACAGCCGGCTCAATCGGATCGGGGATGAGGCAAAAGTCACAGCAAATGTCGGCTGAGGTGTCAGCAGCCCGGAAAGACTTGCTTGGCCTGTCAGCAGTAGTTCGTCGAGATTCGCGGACAAGTCCGACATGACCACATCATAGCCCGCGACACCAGGCACAACTCGGACATGACTATGCACATTGACAGCGCTCTGTGCCTGATGCGGAGTTGGGGACGGCCCGAAGAAATCCGCCACCTCCCGGAGATTAAGATTGGATGCTTCGAGCGTACCGTCGAATTGGAGTGTGGGCTGAGAAGCCGAGGATTCGCCGATCGGTATGGTCTGCCGTTGGGCGATACTAATCGTCCCTCCCAGAGAGAACCCGGACAAACCTTTGCCTGCCGCATGGCCTGCAGAGACGTGCAAATCCGCCTCTCCCCGCTCCGCTCTGATGACTAACGACGCCTCTACCGATTCCAGCGTCATCGACCCTGTCCCGTCTGGACGCGCCTCGTCTACGACGAGCAGTTTCCCCTTCACCAATGTCGCTTCACGGATGCGGAAAATCCGACCGAATGCCTGCATCGCCTCTCGATCGAAGGAGCCCCCCTGGACGACCAGATCGAGAAGATTCCAGTGCCCACTGCGATCGCGCCGAAGCGTAAGAACCGGCTCTTCGATGAGCAACCGCTTCCCCACCACCTGCTTGCGCAACAGCGGGAGAAACCGCAAAACCAAATCCATTTTCTTCGCCGATAACAATACGTCATCGGAATTCCGGTCGTGAATCACAACCTGGGTCAATTCCAATCGAATTCGAGGGAAATCGCTTAGGACCAGCTTGATGCGATGGACACCGATCTTGCGTCCAATACTCTGCTCAAGCTGCTGAAGGAAGAAGTTTTTGAAATACTCCTCGTCGGTCAGGTAGGATAAGGAAATAAAGAGACCGACAACGCCGATCAGCACAATGACAATCAGGGCGCCAACGACACGAGTTCGGACCACTCCTGCTCCCTGGATTAATCATCCTTGGTAGGTAAACCGCATCAGTTCTACCGATGCGGCCATCTTACCGAATCACCTGCGTGAAATCTACTAAGTCTACGTCTTGACAGGGATTTCTCCGCTTTCCGGCTTAACATTCAGGAAGTTGCCGGAAGGGTCTGGCGTGCTACTGGAAGGTTCAGGCTACGGTCGAGGTTGAGTGAAGATCAGACTCTCTGTAGCTCTGCCTTAGCCTGATCCTCGACCTGCTTCGTGTTGATAAATTTATTCAGCGCCCTGCTTGCGACGTGAGAGGATCAGAAAGCGTTTTCGTCAGATCGATGACCAGTTCGTCAGTCGTATTGGCCAGCAACGTATCCCAGAGGCTGTGCTGTTGGCTGACAGTCGCCTCATCCGGATTGAAAAACAGGTTAAATCCTTTCGCGGCCGTCGGGCGCATGGGATATCGACGATCATAGATCATCCCATAGGTTGGAATGCCATAAACGATCTGCCAATTTCCCAAAATGAAATGCAGATTCGTGCCATGGACGTATAATCCACCGGTGGTAATGATTCGCTTGACGGAGGTTTGGGGTTGACTGAGATAGAAAGTCACACGTTCGTCCGATTTGGCTTCGGCGAAGGCCTCTGCAATCTCCCTAGACAAGAGCGTGAGCTCATTCGGACGAAACGCCGGAACCAGCGGCGCTTCGCCCTGTAGCCACTTCTGTAACCAAATCCGATGTTCTTTGACCGAGATGCTGCTAAGGATACGAGCGACATGCTCGGCATTGATCGCCTTCGGGTGCGCATGCTCGCTGGGTGGCCATTCCGGCAGAACTGTTTCATCGCGCTCAAGCCGAACATAATTGACCGGATCTTCATAAATCGCGCGATAGGGCACCACAGGTATGGCGCAGCCGGCGAGCAGTGTGCACACAAGTGCGCCTCGTAAAACGTGAAATGTGAAACGTGAAACGACAGTCCGGACAATGGCTCTCTCTTCTCTCACCTTTTACGTTTTACCTTTCACGTTATTCGGTAATCGTGACTGTCATCTCGACTCGTTCGAGCGGATTGTCCCGGCCATCCCGCTTCATGTTCACCACCTTGTCCGCCACGTCCATTCCGCTGACCACTTCTCCGAACGCCGTATACTGCCAATCGAGAAAATTCGCGTCGGCGACGCAGATAAAAAATTGAGACCCGGCGCTGTCCGGGTCGTTCGAACGCGCCATTGAAAGCACTCCGCGTTTGTGAGGTTTGCTGTTGAACTCAGCCTTGACCTTGTGGCCAGGCCCCCCCATTCCATGCGACGATCGGTCAGGGTTCTTGCTGTTGGGATCGCCACCCTGAATCATAAAGCCAGGAATGACTCGATGAAACGTCGTCCCATTATAGAAACCTTCCGTGGCCAACTTCGTAAAGTTCTTCACATGCCCCGGGGCCACATCGTGAAACAACCGCAACACAATCTCGCCCAACTGTGTCCCCTTGCTGCTGACGGAAATCGTGGCCCGTGTTTTCTCTGTCGGCTCTGACATCGTCCTCTGTCCTTTCTTGGTTAGCGGAAATGGAAGGGAGCCGGAGCCTCTCCCCCCTCAAGACCCTGATTGATGGCATTCCACGTTCGTCCGTCGTCATTGCTACGGAACGCCCCATCGCTCGTACCGGCATAGAGTACTCCAGCGCCCGATTCGATCAGAACCTGGATAGCCATACTCGTCAACCCCTTATTGAGCGGCACCCACTGGCGGCCCTTGTCGGTCGTTTTGAAAATACCATGCCCCGTGGCGACGAAAAGCCCCCGGCTATTGAAGAGAATTCCGCGAATCGAATCGTTCGGAAGCGCTCGGCTGATTGGCCGCCAAGTCACACCCTCATCGACGCTGCAAAAGACTCCTCCGTCGAACGTGCCTGCGTAGATACCGCCCTCGGGGTCGATCGTCAATACACGAATAAAGTTTTCCGTCATGCCTTCATGGTCTTTGAGTCCATGCTGCTGGCGCGCCCAACTGGTCGATTGGGCCTTAAACCGCACGATGCCCTTCCCAGAGGTTCCGGCAAACAGCGTACCATCGGACGAGAGGGCCAATGCGTGGACCAGAATATCATCGAGACCAGCGGTCACCACTGACCAGCGATCAGCGGCGGCAAGCCGATAGACCCCGTCGCTCGTACCGGCATAGACCCCTTCCCCTACGGCAAGAATGGCTTTGATTTCCAGGCGCTTGAGCCCATTATTGATTGCCTGCCAAGTCTTCCCTTGGTCGCGTGAACGAAACACTCCGCCACGGAACGTTCCGGCATAGACCGCGCCGTCTTTCCCCGTGGTGAGCGTCAATATAAACGGATCGGTCACACCCTGACCGGATTTTTCCCAGGTGGCGCCCCGATCTACGCTACGGAATAGGCCGAGGCCAAAAGAGCCTGCATAGACCAGATCGTTCCCGACAGATGTGAGGGCCTGGATGCTCACAGCCTGTTGACCGTAGAGTTCGTATTGACCCTGGCTTTCCCCGTGCCCTGGGGCCTGCTGCAGAGGCGGCGGAATCGGTGAGGGCGCCTGCGTGGCAGCACTCAACATCCCGCCTGCACTCCATATACTCACCGCAATCGCTGTGCATACTATCCAAGCCCGAATTATCATCGATCTCTATTCCTTACTCCGTTATCCCTGGCTCTATCCGCAATCCCCTTACTACTTACCTCTTACCACTCACCAATTTCTATCTGATCCTCTGTCCTGCCGGCCCTATAGGCAAATCCGGGTCGAGCGGCAAGTTGACCTCGGTTGGTCCCCTCCGACCAAAGATACGTGCACCGAGAATGCCGATCTCATACAACACCATTACGGGTATGGCCATCAAGAGCATGGTAAAGAGCGTTGCATCCGGTGTGACAATAGCCGACAGAATCAACGAACCCAGGATCGCGTGTTTCCGATACTTCGCCAACACCTGGGCCGAGACCACACCGACACGCGCCAGGATGGTGAGGACCAGCGGCAATTCAAACGCGCAGCCGAATATCAGGAGAAATTTGACGTTGAAGTCGATGTAGGTGCCGACGCTCAACTCCGGGGTAATATCGTGATCCATACCGAAGCTGACAAAGAAGTTGATGACCAGCGGAAGAATAACGAGATTGCAAAAGATCAATCCAAAGACAAAGAGCGCTCCCGCCAGCATAAACAGCGGAATGCCCCAGCGTTGCTCCTTGGGGAGCAACGCCGGTTCAATAAACTTCCAACATTGGTAGAAAATAACCGGCAGACTCGCCAGGACCGCCGCAAGAAATGAAACCTTGATCGATGCGAACAAGGCTTCCGTCGGTCCGTAGAACACCAGCTGGTTTGGAAACGGACGATTCAACCAGGCGACCATGTCGCCGGAAAAGAGAAACGACACCATCAGGGCCACTAGAATTGTGGCCCCGATGATGATCAGACGTTTCTTGACGGTCTGGATGTGTGCGGCAAGGGGATTGAGAATCTGTGCCATGGTTCCGGTCCCGGTTGCTGGTTGCCGCCAGCCCCATGACGAGGCTTCTCACTGAGAAACGGCCTGCAGCTCGTGGTCTCGCCAGGCACGAATCATCTCGGCCATCTTGTCTTTCTTCGCCAACTTCTCTTTATGCAAACCCTTCAGGGCCAATTCCTCAGCCGGGGTCAGCACATGTCGCTTCTGCAATTGAATCAACTCCAGGTCTAGACGGTGGTGCGCTTCCTCCAGCGCACGAAACTCATGATTGGTTTGGCGCAACTGTTCCGAAATCACCGCAATCATACTGTCTGTCAGCATGTCGCACCTCCTGGCTAGAGTATGAGATTACTGCAGTGGCCTAATACGTCCTCCCTCACGACCGGCTGCTGGTGTCGATCGACCCGACTCTAACACAATTGGATCCAGTTCCATTAACAATGCATCATCTGTTGGATTGGTATAATACATCGGTCTGGTCGACACGTTGCGGAACCCAAGACTTCGGTAGAGCGCATGAGCAGCACGGTTTGAAGCCCGCACCTCAAGCACGGCGCGTACCGCCGCCTGTGCCTGCCCCAGCTCCAAAGCCTCCGTCACCAAGGCCTTGGCGATACCCTTGTGCCTCATCGACTCGATGACAGCCAAGTTCATCAGCCGTACTTCCTCAAACACGACCCAGAAACAGAGATACGCGACGATCGAGCCGCAATCAACTTCGCACGGCGGCAACGGTTTTGCCAATAGAAAATGCGCAAAGGGATTGCCGCTCAATTCCGCCTCTAGCATTTTGCGCGTCCAGGGGGCCGAGAAGCAAGCTTCTTCAATCTTCAAAATATCCGGCAGGGCTTCGACGGTTGCCGGTTCAATGACCCATTCACCCATCACTACCCCTCCTCCGGTAGGATGCTGAAAAAGTCGTTTTCACAATCCGTGAAAGGTAAAACGTGAAACGTCGGATTGTCGAGTGCTTATCATCCGAACCTTTCACGTTTTACGGTTCACTGGACGGCTCTTTTGAGCACCCAGCCGCGCCTTCACTTTCATCGCAACCCGTTCCTGTCGCAGGGTCACAGGAGACATACCGCCGGACTCTTCATATTTCAACTCTGCCGCAGTCCGTTGTATATACAAAGGACTGACGCCGGCCCCTGCGTACTTGCCTTGCCGGAGCCGCTCAATTCCCGCCAGACCGATTGAGATAGCCGATGGTTTTATGGCAGAGGCCTGTGCCTCCGTCATCGTAATAGTTCTAGGAATCGCCGCACGGATGGCAGGGGCCTCGACCGTCCAGCCTTCGCCGAATACAAGAACCGATTCTGTAAGGCTGTTTCCCAACGTGCTAGGCGTGCCCACTTGTTCCGATTCCACTCGCTCTAATCGGTCCGCGCTGGCCCAGCGAAATACTGCCCAGTAGAGTTCACCGCGCCGGCTATTGAGAATGGGGCAGAGCACCCTCTGGCTCCCTTTTAGATTCCAGGCCATCCCCTCTAAGGTCGGCACCACTGCCAAAGGGAGTCGGCTGATGGTCCGGAATCCGAGGAGAGTTGCCAGGCCGACTCGCAGTCCTGTAAAGGATCCTGGACCGATCGACACTACCAGGCCATCCAGGTGTTTGAGCGTCAGATCAGTCTCGTGAAATAATCGATCGATTGTCGGCAACAATAACTTGGCATGGGATCCGCCCGCATCTTGGTCATTTCGGGCAAGCACACGCTCCCCATCGAGAATCGCCACGCTCTGCCAAGAGGTTGCCGTCTCAACTGCCAATACTTTCATTGGAGCGATGCCTGGGCAAGGTCGGTTGCGCTCAACGGAATATTCGGAGTCAGCTCGTGAAACATGACCTCCACGTTCCCCTGCCCATTTCCATCTTCCAATTCAATCTTAAACGGCCTCAACAGCCGCTTATCGCCGGTGCTTGCGGCTGTCTCCACCTCACCGATTGGACGAAAGTCTTCGTACTGAATGGTTGCTTCCACCGCTCCGGACTCTATAAGCCGGTCCTCACGAACAACATGTAACGTCTGCCGCTCAAACCACAGCCGGCGGCGAATACACTGCGCCCCGCTGGGGGATGGACCTGAGACATCAAGCCGATAGCGGCTCCCCTCTTCCACGAGAGCGACCGTCTCATTTTTCGCAATGGCGCCTGTTCCCAACACACCTCCCATCGCCCATATACTCAATTGAATGGGCCGAGCGAGCTTTCCCATCTCGTTCATGTCGGACGGACTGCCGGACAAGATCCGGCCCATCGTCGGTAATCGCAACCGAAACTGATCGTCTGCCTGCACAAATTCAAAGAGTTCGCCGCCGACTGGGGTGAACCCGCGTAGACGCATGGCGTTCGGACGACGATAGTAGACCGTCCCCTCCACCCTCGTTGCGATAGGAATGATCCCTCCCCGTACCTTCGCGCTGAAAAGCCCTTTCATGGTCCGAATCGCCGCCTTCTGCTGACTCAGTAACGCCGTCAGTTCCTCTGCCGTAGCCTTCTTCAGATGAGCATCCTCATGCGGCGCAAACAATGCGCAACCGGACAAGGTCGCTAGGGTAAAAACGCAAAAGTAAACGGCAAGGAGGCCGATGCCTTCACTTTTTCCTTTTAACTTTGTACTTTTGACTTGCGCGCTATGCCAATACAACATCCAAGGCCTCCCCCACTTCTCTAATCCCGATCAATTCGATCCCATCGATGGGATCAAGTTTGGCCAAGTTTCGTTCCGGCAACAGGCAGCGTTTGAACCCCATCTTTGCCGCTTCACGAATCCTCATCTCAGCCTGGCTAATCGCCCGCACTTCACCGCCGAGGCCCACCTCGCCCAATACCAATAGCCCCGGCTCTATCGGCACCTCCCGCAAACTCGATGTGACCGCCGCCACAATGCCTAAATCGATGGCAGGCTCGTCGATATGCATCCCCCCGACGACGTTCACATAGACGTCTTGTCCGGACAGGTGCATGCCCAGCCGTTTTTCCATCACCGCGAGCAAGAGCGAGACTCGATTCTGTTCCACCCCGTTCGCCATTCGCTTCGGCATCGCGTAACTGGTGGACGACACCAACGCTTGCAGTTCGACCAGAATCGGACGCGATCCTTCGAGGCTGGATACCACCACCGATCCTGTCGTGCGCTGGGACCGTTCCGCCAAAAACAACTCGGAGGGGTTGCTCACTTCCTCTAAGCCAGAATCCTTCATTTCGAACACACCGATCTCGTTGGTCGAGCCAAAGCGATTCTTCACCGCGCGAAGAATACGAAAACTGTGCCCCTTGTCCCCTTCAAAGTAGAGCACCGTATCCACGATATGTTCCAAGAGCCGCGGACCGGCGATCGCCCCATCCTTCGTCACATGCCCTATAATAAAGACCGGGACGCTGCTGCGCTTCGCGTACCACATCAATTGCCCCGCCACTTCCTGTACCTGGCTGATACTGCCTGGCGCGGAAGTAATCTGTTCTGTGTAGACCGTTTGAATCGAATCGACGACCATTGCAGCCGGCTGGATCTCTTGCGCCGCCTTGAGGATTTGTTCGAGGGAGGTTTCCGCCAGAATTAAAAGATTCGGATGCTCGATACCGAGCCGCTGCCCCCGCATCTTGATCTGGCGAGGAGATTCCTCACCGGAAACATACAGGACCGGCTCTTTCTTCGAAGACAGACGCGGAAGCGCCTGGAGCAAGAGGGTCGTCTTCCCAATCCCAGGATCGCCGCCGATCAAGATCACCGAGCCGGGAATCACTCCCCCGCCCAACACCCGGTCGAATTCACCGATCTGGGTCAGCCGCCGATCTTCACCGACCACCTCGATCTCAGCAATAGGTGTAGCCTTGGCCTGCGCCGTCTTCATCGCCACAGGCCGCCCCTTGCCGGTCGGCGCCTGCCGCTCCTCTTTCATGGTATTCCAGCCGCTGCAATCAGGGCAGCGGCCTAACCATCGTGGCGACTGATGGCCGCAAGCTTGGCAGGAAAAACTCGTCTTCGCCCGCATCAGGAAAAGCCTCAAGAGGATAGAAGTCTGAGGACCATATTAAAGGATAGGAAAGATGAATGGAAGGCGATACCGACCCCCTATGCCGCGGCATACTCCAACGCGCCCGGATTCTCCATCCGGAGAAATGAGATGGAGCCATCTACCCAACCCACCATACATGGGTTAGCAGTCTGCGGAAACACTCGATTTATACATAAACCGCGGCTGAAATCTCGCCGAGTGTTTCTGATGCCGCAATAGCTCAGGACGCTCAAAAGGCCGTCCAGCGCGGACTTTTCCAGCATCCTGTTAGCCTCACGGTCAAGCGCACTTGATGGCGCATGCACGGTTCAGTTGCCGCCTACGCTCGGCAATGGCAAGGCGCTTAGCTTGTCGTTCTCCGTAGCTCGAAACGAAAAACTTACGCTGATGTCTGACACCGCACTCATTGGCCCAGGAGGCAAGCCAGAATACTTGACGGCGCCCGGTATTGGGATTGGCGACGACGTCATAACGGCCCACACCAGGAATACCCGATGTATTGTTCCTGCGAAGGCGGGTGCGGACCCAGATGTGATGTTTAAACGGCGATTGCTGAAGGAGAAGCGCGTTTCGATATTCACCTGCAGCCTTCAATGCTTTTCGCTTTCCACCATAAACTGAGTCGGAAAACGTCTTGACGGTAATCCCATTCCACCGTTGCAGCGTAACCCGCCACGCATGGGTGTGGCTTCCCTCGTGGTCGACGCGGATGATGTTGCGAGGAGGAGTCATTCTGGAAAATTTTAACGTTGGAACTAGCCGGCATGAACCATGCGGGCTAGTCAACGGCTCCTGGAGCCTTAGGGCGCTCACGTGTATAGCGCTCGTGCAACTCGGCTGGCCGAACCGCACGCTTCCTCATTCGGATGTTCAGCAATTCGACAATGACCGAGAACGCCATCGCAAAGTATACATACCCTTTGGGAATATGGTGGCGAAATCCGTCGGCGATCAACACGACGCCGATGACCAGCAAGAACGCGAGGGCCAACATCTTAATGGTCGGATGGTCTGAAACGACACGGCCGATCCCACCGGCAAAGGCCATCATCAGCAACACCGACAGGACGACGGCTGCAATCATGACCCCCACTTGGTCGACCATTCCCACAGCGGTAATAATTGAGTCAAAAGAGAAGACCATGTCGATGATCGTGATCTGAAGGATCACGGCTGAGAACGTGGCTGGGACTGCCGTTGACCCTTCGCCTTTTTCCCCTTCTAGTAACTGATGAATCTCCTTGGTGCTCTTCCAGAGCAGGAAGAGACCACCGCCGATCAAGATCAGGTCCCGACCGGAAATCTCCTGTCCGAATGGAGAAAAAAGCGGCTCGGTCAGTCCAACGATCCAGGAGAGGAGGAACAGGAGCCCGATGCGCATGAACATGGCAAAAAACAAGCCGATTCTACGCGCTAAATCACGTTTCCCCTCCGGAAGCTTATCGACAAGGATCGAAATGAAGATGACGTTATCGACCCCGAGCACCAGCTCAAGAGCGGTCAGCGTCAATAACGCGATCCACATCTGGGGATTAGAGAGCAGCTCAATCATGTCACTTCAATTATAGCGGGCTAAGAGGAGGAGATGGGGTCATTGTGAGGCGTCTCAGAAACTACAGACAGCTGGATACTGAGAAGCCCTCGACTCTGGACCGTTTCAAGACGTGAGAGGAATCCAGTTAATGCTTCTTGGAACATGCGCGATGAAAAGCAGCAGCGTCATATAGCTCAAGCGCAATGAGTAGCCGCTGTTCAGGAATAAGTCGCCGGGCTTCGGCGATCTTCCATTGAGCCAGCATGCCGCCACGCTTACTCGAACGCCGCGACGCATTCGAACCGGGAGCCGGGGATGTGGATTTCGATTTCATAGCGTTATCTTACATGGAAACGACGTACCCGTCACCACTCAAGTCGATGGCCTTGTAGAAACTCCCCACCATGACAGGAAAACATTCTCCGTCGGGCTCGATTCCAGGCGACTGCGTCAGGCAGCACAGCGCGAGATCGGCTCCATCGATAAGTCAAAACTCATGTCTGGCCCTATTTTATTGTAGTGCCATGAAGGCCTGACTCCACTTCAGACGCAATCCCATTTCATCACGGGCGTCTGTGGAAAACCGATTCGTAGAAAGTGCGGACTGATGGCAGGGCGGATACCAGAAGCTCGGCCTGCAGCAAAGCCGTAATAGCAGGTTCGATATCAGGGAACATGGGATTTCTCAAGTGTGGGAGGCTTTTCAAGGTGCCCGGAAAACAGGCTGCCGGTAATGATCATCGCCCCGCCTATCCATTCCTGCAAGTTGAGGGTTTCGTTCACCCACCACCAAGACGAGAGCGCTGCCACAACCAGCTCGAACAAAAAAATGATAATGGCCTGATTGGCCAGGGTATGAGACAAACCATACTGCACCGCCAGTGTCATCGCGCCGGTGCATAGGCCCACGCCGAGCAAAATCAGTACGGTGTGCCTGTTGACCGTGGCGAGAAATGCGAACGGCTGCACGAGAAACCCGATCGCAACCCCGGCCACTACGCATACTCCGGTCAACACCGCGAGTGTTTTGGCCCAGTGGTCAACCTCATCGATTTTGCGCGTGATCACATTGGCCAGCGAAAAACTGACACCTGCGGAGAGCGCGATCCATTCTGCACGATTGGCCGGCAGCGGCAGGCCACCGTCCGCAGGCCACAGCATGACCAGCGCGCCGGCGAATGAAAACAGCAGAATGGCCCAGCCCCAGAGCGTGAGCTTTTCACTCAGCAGTCCGCGGGCGAAAAACACAGTCCACACTGGCGCGAGATAAAACAGCAACACCACGCGCATGACCTCGCCTTCGATCACCGCCAGCACAAAGGCCATATTGGCCCAACCCGCCGCCAGCGTTAGCACTGCGAGCCAGACAAGGTGGGCTCTGGCGGTCAGCAGATGGCGCCAAGTAAAGGGCAGGGTCACCGCCAGCGGCATCAGATAGGTGAGGAAAGATGTCGCCACTCCCCCTGCCCCGGCATCCTGCAACAGCCGGTAGGGATACCAAATCAACCCCCATGTGGCGGCGCCGAACAGTAGGCCGGGAATAGCCCAGAAACGGAAATGAATAGCGTGCGACATTAGTACTGTCCAGTTACAACGAACCCCATGATCTGGAACCCAAGTACTGGAGCGAGCCTTGAAGCGATGAAGGGCGGTGTCGTGAGAGAGATAAGGAGGGGTTGGGAATCTTTCTAGCCGTGACTGCAAAATTGTGCATCTGATTCGTGTTACGCGAAAAGTGCCGACATGCCGGTGCATTCTAGCAGAGCGTGCAAAATTTTCAATGTGCTGGAGCGTGGCCTCTTGCGATGGCATGGTTAAGGGCCAGCAATAAAGCTCCCCGCAGCACGCTGCGGGGCATCCTGCGGAATTCTCCGAAGCCGCCAGCCTCCTTCGCCTAGGCTACGGAGGGTTCTCCTCGCCTTCAACCCCGTAGCAAGCTATGGGATATTCGGCGAAAGAGAATAAGTTGAGTAGCCCAGCGGAATCTCACCGCCAGGCCCTCCCAGAACCGGACGGGAACCTCTCGATTTATCCGGCTCCCATCGTCCCACCGGTGATAACCGGTGGGTGTGATCCTTGCGAGTCCTCCTCTTACGAGTTGCCCGCTCGATCACACCGGACAACGCCACCCCTTCGGTCCAGTTCCATTACAGAACCTTCATTCCTACTACGCGTGGCTCCACCCCTGTGCGCCGCATTGGTACTCAGGTGCTTGCGGGGGCCGCCCGCTTGCGCGTCTCCCTTGGCATCGGCACGACAGGTTCCTACGTTTCTCACCCATGCCTGAATCAAAATCACGCCGCCTTCATGCCGGATGCCGGTGGAGCCGTACACAGGTCACCCTCCACCTCTTTCGCGGGACAGAGTCTCGATCCCGGTTTCGACGTCGCTTTCGTTCTTTCGACACTTCATCAGCGGTTCACTTGCGTTCGTCTTCTTGATTCTTACCTGACGGAATACGTTCCGTCTTTTCTGGCAATGCTTACGACGAAGACTCTTGATCGACTCCGCTTGCCACGGTTTGAAATCTGCGCCTACACGCCGACTTCGAGGGACCGACCCTCATCATGAGTAAAGCACCGCTACCATCGCTACCGCGATAGTGGCGCTCGTAGCACACAGACTCCAGGCCCTTTTTTCTTCTTACTACGTGCGGCCGTCGAACGAGGCCCTTCTCAGGGCGCCCGTTTCGGGAGCACCTAGACCAACGTGAGTGCCAGTCCAACCGTTTCATCTTCTACTTTCCTCCTCCACCAGAGCGGAAGACCTCCCCACAAGAGGGCGGTCAGCTGGCTCCTCCACTGCGCGTGTAGAACGAGCACTGTTTCATCGTACGTGTTCCATGAGCAGTGGAGATTAGCTCTTCCATTGCGCATTTCCTCTTTCTTCTAGTGGAAGGTGTCCTTTCGCTCTCGAAGCGGGTGACTGGACTGGCCTTCACTGCGCGCATCGAACGAGCACATTCCGATCGTGCGCGTTCTGCGAGCAAGAAGGATGGTCCAGTCACCTGCTACATGATCTTCTTCCGCACCTCCTTCCACTCTTTCGCCACCTTCGCCTTCCTCGGCGCCTCGCCCTTAGCCGGTTCCGGCACCATCACGGCGTCGAGACGCCGCTGCAGAAAGGCTTCGGCAAAGGCCTTCGTGCGCCCTACACCCATTTTGAGCGTCTTCCACCCGGCAGCATGCAATTCATCAAGTTTCGTCCCAACCGCCGCTGGATCAGATGACAGCACAAGGATATGCCCGACCGGAAACTTCTGGTCTTTGAGCCATTGCTTGGCTTGCGCATTCACTTGATCGTTGGTGCCCACTGCCTTGTCTTCCATTACCACATAGAGCACGTTGTAGTAGAACTGCGTGAGCTTGCTGAGTTCGTTCGCGGCGTCGGGCATCGGCTGTCTGCCCTCCGCATCCTTTCCAGGCAAGGTCACAGTCGACCCCTGTGCGGTCGGGGCTTCCATGAGCGATGCCATTTCCACCGCTATGATCGGAGTGCGACGCTCCCACACGGCCAGATTCGCGCCGGCTTCGGCTACGGCAATTTTAGAAGCAGCTCCAAGACGCACGGTAAACGGGACCGATCCTTTGGCCTTCGGGATATATGACAAAAAGGCCCGCCCGTCGCCACCGGTCATCGCGGTAGCCACGACATTGCCGGCGATGAGAAGCTCGATGGGTTCTCCTCCCAGCGGGATCTCCGTCCGGAGGCTCTTCCCTGTGAGCGTCGCTTCAATAGTGGCTGGCTGGTTGGGAGAGGTAAGACTGTCGTGGACCGTCAGAACGCCTGGGATCTTCTCCTCAGCGGAGAGGATGGTGGTCGCAGTCCAAAAGAGGAGAATCGTAAAAAGACCGGCTCTGCGGAAAAAAATACCCATAGGCCGCACAGCCGCCTAAGAACAAAAGGAATGCACCGAACAAGACGCTCAAAAAGTCCGTCCAGCAAGGCCGCAGCCGATGAAAGCACCGGAGGCGTAGCCTCTGGGCTACGTTGAGGATGCTTTCGAGGGGAGAACGCCGCTGGCGGGCTTTTTCAGCGTCTTGAAAGGTTAGGCCTTCAGGGCCGCTATCACTTCATCCACATGGCCGCCGACCTTGACCTTGCGGAAGATCGCCTTCAACTTGCCGGCCTGGTCGATCACGAACGTACTGCGTTCGATGCCCCAGTATTTCTTGCCATACATGCTTTTTTCTTTATAGACCCCATAGGCTGTCGCGGCCACCTTATCCTCGTCGCTGAGCAACGTGAACGGCAAGGTAAACTTCTTGATGAATTTCTGGTGGGATTCCTGGCCGTCAAAACTCACGCCCAGCACAACCGCGCCTGCCTTCTTGATCGGCGTGGCAGCATCACGAAAGTCGCACGACTCCGTCGTACAGCCCGGAGTGTCATCTTTTGGGTAAAAGTAGAGAACGACTTGTTTGCCCGTAAAATCTTTCAGGCTGACCGATTCTCCCGATTGATCGGGAAGCGACAGAGCGGGCGCCTTATCGCCGACTGTAAGTTCCTTTGCCATTAGCTATCTCCTATTCCCATGCGGCATGCTGGAAACCCGTGAATCGTATCTCGTGTTTACAAGGACTGTTGAATTGAACTTTCACCATTAAATATTGAACATTCGGCCCTTATTATCTCGGCCCACCAGTCCCGCCGCCCAGGCCCTGCCTGCCGGAACCAAGTGGAATGAGTTTCTTTTTCGGCGTCTCCACGTTGCCGTAGGGACGGAGCGCCGGCGAATCCCAAATCACTTTGTTGCCCGGAGCGTAGTTGGCCGCCTCCATGAAATGTTGGCGCGCCTGTTCCGTCTCGCCCACGTTATTTAAGGCTAAGGCATAGTTATAGTGCGCGGGGCCCGATTGAGGCGCCTCGGCTACTGCTTGGGAAAAATAATTCTTCGCGTCGTTGAATTGTTTCGATTGGTAGGCCTGAGTCCCCTGTTCTGTCAAAGTCATAGCTTGCGGCTTCACTCCCTGCTCCAAGGCCAGTGGGACCAACGGCTTCTCCTTGCCCATGAAGGAACAGGCGGCCATTCCGAGGGATAGAAGAGCTATGCCAAGCAGGGGCAGATACTTCTTTGCACCGCCACGTTCCATCGACATGTCATGACTTTGCATGTTTTCTGGCTTCCTCCTCGAACGCTTTCCGATAGAGCACCTCCCACTCCGCGCTGCCCTCGATGATCCCGCGTGAATAGGAAGCGAGCTTCGCTTTGACCTTTTGATTGATGTCTTCTTCTTGCGCCATCTCGGAAGCGAGTACCCGCTTGATCTCTTTCAAGACCCGCCCTTCATCGGCTTGCACCGTCACGAGCGAGCTTTTCTTGATCGTCTGAAGAATGACGTGGGAGAGATGGCTGATTTTATCTTCGCTCAACATAGCAAGCTCGTGAAAAGTAAAATGTGAAACGTGACAGGTGCTGAGGTTGAGTGTCTAATCATACTGCGTTTTACTTTCTACCTTTCACTTCTCACACCCTAGAGAATGATGCCCCGCTCCCGTGCAAGCTTCGTCTTCACCATCGTGAACATCCTCTGATAGTCCACCTGCCCCCGCTCGATATCTTGCTCATAGGCTTTCAACAATTGTCGCACTTCGGCGTTCAGGCGGTCTTCGACCGAGAGTTCCTCAGTGATGGCATGATCCATTTGTTCGACAAATGATTTACGGTCTCCGACGATCGCCACCTGCCCCTCCTGCTGCAGCTTGGTGGCAAGCGACTCCGCAATGTGGCGAACACGTTCTCTCGACAGTCGCATGGCTATATTTTCGTGATACGAATCGTCGAAGCGTCCATCGCGCGCCGCAACACCGAGGCATCTCCGATAATGCGGCCGATGACATTGACGCGATCGGCCGGGACCGGATCCTGCCCCATACTCATCGGTGTGCGCCCGAAGAAGATGGCCAAGACCTGGCCCGCTCCCCAAAAAGCGACATCGCCGACCTTGACCTGATTCGTCGCCGTCTCTCGATGGTCTTTCACCCCTGCCAGTTTAAAATAGAACTCTTCGCCCCATGTATTGACCGGGCTCTCAACCGGCAATGCGGCATAGACTTCATTCGCTGTTTTTGTTGCTTTGAGCTCCGCGTCGAGCTGCACCGCTCCGACCGTAATGCGTATCTTGTTGGAGTTGTCAGCCATTGTATTCCATGTTGTGTTCCGGCGTCGACCTGAGAAAAGCCGCTAAGGACGCGGACTCTAGCTTGTTTATTCAGTGAAATCAAGGCTACAATCGCCCGACCATATGCTCGCTTCATCCTTCGTACTGCTCAAAGGCATCGGCCAAAGTTCTGAACGCCGTCTGTGGCAAGAGGGCATTCTCGATTGGGCTTCATTTCTCCAATCTCCGACCCTGCCCGGCATCTCGCAGAACAGAAAAGAGTGGTATGACCGAGAACTCGCCGTCGCTCAATCGCGTCTGGAATTAGGCGACGCGCATTTCTTCAGCGCTTGCTTAAAGAGTCGTGAGCATTGGCGCCTCTTCGAAACGTTTCGCCCTCGCGCGCTCTATCTGGATATCGAAACGACAGGGATGTCCGCGCGCGAAGGGCACGTAACCGTGGTCGGATTGTATCGAAACAGTCACATGACGAGCCTGGTCAGGGGAGAAACGCTGACGGAGGACCGATTGCATGCGGAACTGGAACAGACAGACATCCTCGTCACATTCTTCGGCAGCGGGTTCGACATTCCCTACTTGCAGGCGAAGTTTCCCCGGTTAAATTTCAAGAAGCCCCACTTCGATCTCTGTTTCGCCGCCCGCAGGCTCGGTATGCAGGGAGGGCTCAAACATATCGAACGCGAGGTCCAGATTGAGCGAGCGGCCGATGTGACGGGACTCGACGGATGGGAAGCCGTCCGCTTGTGGCACCGGTGGTGCGCGGGGGATGAAGCCGCACGCGATCTCCTGCTGAGGTATAACGAAGCCGACACCAGAAACCTCGAACCGCTCGCATCCTTGATCTACGACCGGATGGTTGCCAGATTCGGCCCGTCCTCTTTGGGAATTCTACCGACCCACCGCCGAGAACCGAACGAGGTTGCTCCGTGACAGAACCCCAGCAATGGACCGGAATCGGTCGAACAGAGAAAGGGCATGTCCGAACGTCGAACCAGGACGCGCTGGCTCTCTTGAATGATTGCGGCGTCTGGCTCGTGGCAGACGGAATGAGCGGGCACCCGGCAGGAGATATTGCAGCCCAAACTGCCGTGACCGCCGCTTCTCAGAGGGCATTGGAACGGGCATCCTGGCTCCGCGAGCACCCGGAAGCCGCAGCCGAGTTCACGGCAGATCTCGTGACAAGCGCCAACCGGCGAATCCACAGTCTCATGCTGGCAGACCAGTCATTAAAAGGGATGGGCACGACTCTCGTCGCGCTGACAATGGCGTCGGCATCGACGCCGGTCGCCCATATCGCCCACCTGGGAGATAGCCGCGCCTACCTCTATCGCGCAAACCAGCTCACACAATTGACGCGGGATCACACCCTCGTCCAGTCGTTTGTGCAGCGTGGCTTGATCGATGCCGCCACGGCACTCGTACATCCAGAGCGTCACATCTTGACTAAAGGACTGGGAATGGGTGTCGGCATGAAACCTGAATTGACCTCGACACCGGTAGCCGCTCACGATCTCATGCTATTGTGCAGCGACGGACTGACGAAAATGTTGGACGACGCAGCCATCGCATCGATTCTCTCCCACGCAAACGGCAACCCCCACGAAGCCTGCCACGACCTGATCGAGGCAGCGCTGGACAGAGGGGGTGAAGATAATGTGACTGTAATCGTCGTAATGTTTCATTAACCCAGATTCCTCAAGACGACTCATCGCAAAAGCGTTCCGACAGTACCATCTTGCCCCATGCCTCCTGCCTGAACATTGGCAATGGCAGCGAAGTATGCATCCGTCGTGCAGGCTATCCTGGTCCCTAGCTTTTCCGTTGACAAGATGTGCCTGGCTGTGTAGCCTGCAACTCCATCCAGCTCCTCCTCTCCCACCACAGAGGGGGCTACGATATAAAGAGGTTCGCATGCCCGGCATTGTTCTCGGCGCTTTGTTCGCCGCAGTATTAGTCTTGATGACCAACCAACCGACGATCGGCTTCGCGTATGACTCGAACGGTCCTGAAGCCGCGATCCGCACCTTAGTTCGCGCCAACGCCGAACTGGATATGGCTACCCTCTCTCGCTTCATGGCACATGACGCTGATATCACCAGCTACACCATCGGCGGACGAAAGTATGTGGGATGGCCGGAGTTCGAGCATGACATGCATGAAGAGTTCTCCTCCGTGGCCAAGCTTGAAATTCCTATTACTGAGCTTAAGGTTTGGACGAAAGGCACTGTGGCCTGGTTTACCATGGAACTGGACTACATCCGCTACATCGGAGAGGGACCGGATCAACGGAGAATGGTGCTTCCTCTGAGAGAAAGCGGAGTCTTAGAACAACGCGGGGGACAATGGGTTCTGCTCTCCTGGCATGAGTCGCTCCGGGAGATGCAGCTCGGCGTCTCGTTAGCCCAGCGGCCCACGACATCTCCTCCGCAACACTTGGTCAGCACTACTCAAGCTTCGGCAATCCCTGACTTGAGCGGGGAATGGGATATTCTCGAGGTGGAGGACGACAAGCGCTACAAAGCCACACTCGACAAAGCCGGCAACGGTCCCTATACCCAGCATGGTGGACGATTCGTCACGACAAAATATGCCGACCGTCTCTGGCAAGGCACCTGGCTTCAGCCGGGTAACGATCGCGAAGGAGAATTTGAATTGCTCCTCTCAGAAGATGGGACCCAGGCCAAAGGAGTCTGGTGGTATTCCCGTGTCGGGACTCAAAAAAACATTCCTCCTCGAGAACATGGCGGAACCTATCTCTGGAAGCGGCTGACCCCGCTCCCACCTTCACGATGACATCTGCGTATCACACAGGCCTACACGATCAGCGCTCCGATTATTCGCGTGACTACTTTTTATCCTTTGGAGGTTTTATGCGTCAGCTACTTTTCACTCTGCTCGCCGGCATCTTCCTAGTGACTCCGGCCCTCGCAGACGGCGGTCACGACCACCATGCGGTTCCATCGCTCAAGAATCAGACAGCCACGACCGTCACGGTTCAAGACAATGTCGTGACCCTCACATTCGGCCCCATCGATCTCCCCGCCTCTCACGAAGGAGACCTGGCGGCATCGATGCCCAAACATAGTTTTCAGCTTCCCAAAGATATGTACCTGGTAGGCTACAAGACGGCGGTCTTTACCAAAGAGGGGAAACCGCTCCCCAAGAACTATCTCCATCACATCCTGATGCTCAATAACAGTAAGCCAAGCGTTTCATGCGATGGCGAGCCCTTGTTCTTTGCCGGAGCGGGGCTGGAGATGACCGAGACTCGTTTCCCGGCCGGCTATGGGGTGAAGCTTGCCAAGAGCGATCATCTCATGTCGATCGTCGCGTTTTATCACAAGGCGCCGGTCACCAAGGATGTCATGGCGACCTTCACCATGTACATGGCGCCTGAAGGCGCCACCGTCAAAGAGATGGACGTATATCAGGTTGGCGTCAACATTGTGTGCTTCAGCAAGTTCGCCCAGCGAGGCCCCAATCAGACGGATGAAGGGATTGAGATTAACACCGGAGTCCAGGTCCACCGTGAGCCGCTCAAGTTCTCGATGGATGGCTGTGTGAAATTTGCCTATCCGCATGGACATGACGAACTTCTCATGATCGGGCTGGATAATATGACGAAGAAGCAAACTCTGCTGCGGACGGTTCCCGATGTCGACCAGGAGGGAACCTTTCTCCAATTTCAGCCGCATCAAGTCTATCAAGACGGCCAAGGGTTCCCTGTGACGAAGGCGGATGACTATGAAATGGTCATGGTTCATCACCATCCCTTGCAGAAAAAAGAACCCCAACATGGGATGGGAAACTACTTGCTGTACATGACCCCTGGCACATGTCCGACGACTTCCTCTTCGCCACTCGCCCTCAAATAACAGTCCCTATGATACGGTACCCGCCGGACAGTCTGCGCGGGAACCGTAGCCGTTCCTCACAACCTGCGCTTCGATCCCCTCGAGTTCCGTCCAATTTTGTTCAAAATCGAACCCGTTGGGGCTCACCCCCTACTAAAGATAGAGCCACTTTCTCCGCATAGAGACTGGGTTTTCCACCTCCTCCTATGCTATTCACATCGTTACCCTTAGATAGGGCCAAGTTGCGTGCCACAGAATCGCAGAAACCAGTGCATCTGAGATCGAACGAAGGCGAATCTAGTGGCATCGCTCGAAGACTGGATTTGCTCGAATTCCCAGGAAACACAGGGATATCTCGATGCAGCAGAGCGAACCGGTCGCAGTCCTGATTATCAGCGGACAGGCTGAGTCAGTTAAAGTTATCACCCTCAGTTTGCGCGGCTTTTTCCCCAACTGCCGCGTGGATGTCGCCTATTCCGCTGAGGAAGCCCGCTCATGGATATCGGCGCAAGAATGGGCCCTTGTCCTCATCGACGAACAGTGTCTCGCCGAAAACGATAACTCACTACCAAACGATTTCCGACGCCGCGCACCCTACGCCACAAGTATTCTGCTCGGCGACCATACCGACTCAGCCTCGGCCCTTCAGGCTCTCCAGGCCGACATCGGATTTTTCCTCTCGAAGAAATCTCCGGCCTTTCTCACCGAACTCCTGTTCTGCGCCAAGGAAGCCATCGAAACGCGCCGGCTAAGAGCGGCACTCGACCATACGATCGAACGCCATCGTGGGCTCACAGAATCGCTCAGCGATATCGTCTACGAACTGGATGCCGGCGGCATGTTTGTCACGGTCAGTCCGAACATCGCCGCGCTGCTAGGCTACTCGCCTGACGAGCTCATCGGAATGCCCTATACCACTCTTGTCCCGCCCGACCAGGAGTCGGCGGCTCGATATCGAATGAATGAACGTCGGTCAGGAGCGCGGGGCGCCAGCCGTGTTGAATTGATCTTGCGGCTGAAACCCACCCTGGACAACAAGCTGCGGACCTTCACCGCTGAGGTGAATGCCAGAGGACTCTATGACTCGCTTCGTCGATTTCTCGGCACGGTGGGACTGATCCGAGACCTTTCTAAATCCAGACAGCAAGACACGACGATCCACGAACTTCACCAGCACCTCCGGCATAGAGAAACACTGCTCGTTCTCGCGCAGAAAGTTACCATGCTGTCGGAACAGCTGCACGATCCACTGGCGTCACTCCTCACGCAATCACAACAACTCCTTGCGACCATACGCGACGCACGCCTGGACGACCAAGCCGAAGCCCTCGCTGCCCACGCGGCAGAAGCCACGAAACTCGGTGCGCAGCTGACGCAGGCTCTCCAGAAAAAAGAGGGACTCGCATTAGGACCGACCATCGACGAGGTACTTGACGACATACTCCTGTCCCCGAATCCCTCACTGGTAGAGGGTGCCGGTATCACACGGCAGTCCCCCTCTCACCTCCCTCCCCTTGCCGGCGATCGAGAACAGGTCACAAAGCTTTTGCTCGGTCTCGTGAGCTACGCGCAGACCTATCTAATCACGGTCGGACGCGCACATCGACTCATTGTGTCTGCGCGCCCAGTGGGGTATTCCTCCATCTCTTCAGACAATCCTACTCTTTTTCCTCTTGCTCCCCCGACTGAAATCGAAGTCGAGCTGCTCGAGTCCGATAAGGTGTGGTCGCCGGCAACTCCCGCGCCGTTAACCCAGTCCGTCGATCTCCTCGAGTCCTATGAACTCGCTCGCAGATTGAACGGCGCCTTCGACTTATCCGCCCCTATGCAAGGCCCCTTTCGTCTGATCCTCCGTCTGCCGGTTGCCTCTCGTTTTCCTTTTGAGAATCTCCCATCGCCGACTACTGTCTCTCCCGTTCAAACTCCGGTCATACCGGCAGAACACAGCGACCAGCCGGTATCAGCTCCGGCAACCGATTCTGACAGGCCGAAACTGGAGCGACGCCGAATCCCTCGCATTCGCACCACCCTGCCTGCCACGATCACTGTTGGGTCAGCAGCATGGGATGGCACCATCTCAGATCTCAGCTCCCGAGGAGCCTGCATCACACTGCCCGGCGACTTCCCAGCCGTCGAGACACAAGATGCCTACGTGATAGTCAAAACGTCTGTGGGCATTCTCGAGTTGCAAGGCAGTGCGCAGGAACGATCCAACTCACTCCAAACCAAAACACCAGCCGCGCTGTTGATCGTGACTTTTGATCCCCCCGGTCAACAAGAAGATGCTGTCCTGGCATCACTAGTCCAAGCTGCGCAAGAGAAATCTCTTCCCCTCTCGCTTGAAATTCTGCTCGCAGCAAAACTACCGAGTGCCTTGACAGCCAGTCCCTCCCCCACGCCAGTGGAACCGGAAGACTTCGACCCACGCGAGGCCACGCGAGTACCTCTAGCTCTTCCAATCCGGCTCGATGTCATAGATCCTGCCGGGAAACGGTATCGCCTTGAGGCGCGAACCAGCAACCTCAGCCGAGACGGCGCCTGTCTCCATCTCACTGCTCGCCCCGAACTCCTGCGTGGTATGGCGACGATACACTTCGCTGCAACACAGACCAGGAATTATCCCATAAGCCATGAGCCAGGTGCGCCTGACGCTCCATTGGTTGCTCGAATCGTCTGGCTGGCTCCCGATCCAACAGCGCCCAGCGATTATCGTCACCAAATTTCCACCCCTGCGCTACGAGTCGGTGTCCGTTTTCAAGACCTCACAGTCTATGCTGAGCATGAAGTGAACAGGGTCGTCCGAGAACACCTGACATCCACGAGCGAATTGGACCCCTCCACACCACAGGCGTCGGTCGTGAGTATTCTGCGAGAGTGCCGTAATCCACGCGGCCAGGCGATCATGATGACCGACGACCACCTTCGCCAGTCAGTCACCCCAAACACACCGGTCGTCATCATTTCTCCCGGCTACGGCCAGACTGCGTTAGACGCCAGTACCTTGTCATACTATTTGGCACACCATCGGCTCCGCATTCTTCGTTATGATCACACCAATCACTTGGGCTTGAGCGACGGCGAATTGCAGCAAACAACCCTACGGGGCATGCAAGCCGACCTCCTCAAAGTGGTGGAGTTTGTGCAACATACATGGCCGACCGCTCCCCTGATTGTCATAGCGAGCGACTTAGCCGCGCGCGTCGCCCTCAAGATGGCGGTGCAATCACGCCCACTCGACCTGCTTTTCCTGATCAATCCGGTCGTCGACGTTCAAGCCATACTTCTGACTGTCCATGGCCACGATCTCGTGGCCGACTACCGATACGGGCTGCGACGCGGCATCGCGAATCTGCTGGGGCTCAATGTCGATGTCGATCGCTTTATCGGCGATACGGTTGCAGGCCATTTTACCGATCTGGACGCCACGCTTGCGGATCTGAGACTCCTTCGCACACCGTCGGCCATTCTCACGATTCCCAACAACCCACTCGGACCGTTGCCTCCCGCCGACCTCCCACAGGCATTTCTCACCGCGCTTGGATCCCATACAAGCCTGATAACGGCTCCTACACCGCTGATCGGCCAGCATCTCCCGCTCAATGAACAACATCCCTTGGCGTTCCAGCAAATCCTGGAACAGATCGCCACAACCGTCTCTCTGCCGACTATTCCGGCTGAGTTCAGCACACAGACCCGTCACGGACTGGTTCGTCAACAGCGGATCGAGCTGGAACGCACACGTCTGCGCCACAACATCTCGCAAATCTCACGAGAGGCCCTGAGAATCATGCATCTGCAGCAGCTGCCCCAACTCGGAAACCTCCATGAGCATTGGAAGCTACTGGACGATCTTTACAGGCTGCTAAGTCCGCTCGAGTCGGGCTCCATGCTTGCGGATGTGGGAGTCGGCCAGGGCGATTTTGTCAGAGCCACGATGGTCAACCACGCCTACCGTTCACGACAGCGTGGATGGAGTCCTGAGCGTCCGGTTCAGGTGATCGGTCTGGAACATTCCCAAGACTCACTGACGCAGGCCAGAGAGAGTCTTCGCGCGTTGCATCGGGAACTCGACACGGACTTTGCCGGCACCCTGACCATCCACCCCCCTCTGACCACTGGTTGGATGCAAGCGGACTGGACACAGCATCTTCCGTTTAAGGACGAGTCTCTCCAACGCATCGTCTGTAATCTCTCACTCACTTTCGTCCCCTCGCCACTCGTCACGATTCGGGAACTCTACCGCATGCTCCAGCCGCAGGGGCGCTTGGTCCTCACGGTCCTTCACCCCGACACGGATCTTTCTGTGATGTATCGCCGACACCTGCGCAGGGCCAATCAGGATGAATTTACTTCTCATGCTCACCTCGTTCTGCACTACCTGGGACGACTCCGAGAGGCGATTCGGCATGGATTACTGCAGACCTTTGACCGGTCTTCCTTGGCCTCATTCCTCCGGCAAGCCGGTATCCCCACCCCCCGTATCCTTCCTGCGTTCGACGGGCATGCCCTCTTTGCCGTCATTGAAAAAGGTAAATCTGCTAGCTGAACGTGCCTGTGCCATGTATACTCTCATCCGCACATCTTTGAACACTTAAACGGCTCCTGGTCAATCCGTATGTCCCCCGGCGGGACACACGGCGTTATGGCATTCCCTGTTCACTATGACATCACACTCATCTCAAACGGATATCTTGGCTCCTTCCCCTGGCACACTCTTAAATATCGTCACGCAGTTTGCGGCAGACCTGGGAACGATGACCGACCTGACGGCAATCGGAAACCGTATTATCAAAGAGCTATGTGAGGCAGGTGGTACGACCCATGGGACGCTGTTTCTCCTCGATCGCGAGCACGAATGCTATCGCCGCGCCAGCATGGTCGGACCGGTTGCACCGGCGCTTGTTCCTCCAACGCTGGCCATGGACCATCCTCTGCCTCGCCACCTACTCGCAACCAACCGGATCATCACGCAAGGCAACGCCCCTGCAGACCCCCAGGAAACCGATTCCGAAGTCGGCGCCCGATCAGCCATGGAATCCATGCAGGCCCTACGGATCGTGCCCCACATCAATAAAGGCCGTCTCATCGCCTTCTCGCTCCTCGGCGCGGCACAGCCTATGCCCGAAGAAAATTCACCGACCAGGTTTCTACTCGCTGCACTGGCGCAAACCGCCACGAACGCCCTTGACACCATTGTGCTGTACGAAGATCTCCATCGCTCACACTTGCTCATGAAACGCACGGATCGCCTGAAATCCCTTGAAACGATCGCCGGGGGCTTCGCACATGAAATCCGAAATCCCCTCACCTCGATTAAGACCTTTATCCAGTTGGCTCCTGAACGAAAAGACGACCCCCAGTTTATTCAAGAGTTCAGCAAGGTGGTGCTCGACGATGTGTATCGGATCGAACGGCTCATCCAGGAAATCCTCGACTACGCCCGATACATGGAACCCAAGCTGACGGAAGAGGATTTCAACGATATTGTGGCCTCCTGCCTCTATTTCATCGATGTCACGGCGGACAGCCAAGGGATCAAGATTGAAAAAGAGTTGGCGTCCGACCTGCCTCGTGTCATGTTGGACCGGCAGCAGATCAAACAGGTTCTACTCAACCTCTTCCTCAATGCCATGGACTCGATGGCAAGAGCGGGTGGACGGTTGCGCGTTCTAACCTACAAGCTCGTGAAGCCGGGTGGAAGCGTCTGGGTCAACATCGAAATCGAGGATACAGGAGAGGGAATCCAAGAGACGAATCTCGAGCATATTTTCGACCCGTTTTTCACGACGAAACACGAGAGCGGAGAACACGAAGGAACAGGACTGGGTTTGACGATCGTCCATCAAATCATTCAGGAACATCACGGCGAGATCCGGGTGAAAAGCTCGATCGGGG
>CXWL01012637.1_pt1 | contig 47388 bp, 51 predicted proteins | sample 590931 | NCBI WGS metagenome assembly CXWL01 (sample SAMEA3498368, study PRJEB10139) | groundwater metagenome | biome: water well; material: biofilm material | place: Germany | collected 2015-04-27 | reverse complement strand
TGGACCCCATCTCAGCACAGTCGGACTTCCTAGCCAATGGTCTAGTTTTCGGGGGGAAGGTCAGCACCACCCACCTCTGGTCAACTACGCCATTAAGAGAGCGTATATATGCCATCTCGCTTTTTAGTCGCTTCCCTAGTATCCTAGTGGTGCTCTCAAAGCAAGACCTGATTAGAAGCACCACTTATTTTTCCATTTCCACAAACAACCTTTTGCAGGAGGAGGATTTATGCACCCATACCTCTTGATTGGCTTGCTAGCTGCTGCCCTTCTCGAGTCATTTGGTTGCTCTACTCCTGCTCCCATACTCGAGAAATGGGTTACCGACCGAGGCTATATCTACTACAGGGATTATTCGACCATAAACCCTCTCGGACGTGTCGTGCATTCGGAAGGACACTTGGTGGAAAGCAGTTGGCTCGCGGTAACCGACGCCATACCGGGTGGGGTAACGGATTTTTCTGCGACTACGACCGGGCACATCACAATAAAAGGAAGAGCAGAAGTTGAACACCTCCTCAAACATCTAGTCGACCCTCATGTCGAGGGAGCTTTCGAAACAATCGCCTCAGCTGAGCTGACTCTGGTAGGTCCTTACAAATTAGAGGCAACCCGTTTTTCTCCACGTGGCAGATGCGACAATTCAGAAATTACAGTAGTAACTAAGGTTCTCAATACTGGAGAGTTTTCCTTGCGCGTCCTTGATTCGCGGGGTGGCAATATTACTGCGAACTTCGGGTTCAAAGGCGGCAACGTGACCGTTGGGACCTCCGCGGGAGCCACTGAACGGATTAATGTTAAGGGAAATGGGTTCATTGGTTATTTTCCAGAAAGTTTTAGATGTAAAGTGCTCTCTATGAATCCGAAGTTTATAATCAAGAGGGGGGAGCATGCTGAAATCGCCGGTGTCGATTTTCTATACAAGGACTTTGTTCCACCCCCTGACAAGGAAACCAGATCTCTGCCCGCAGGCACCGTTTATATTGTTCCCAGTGAGTTTCTTGTTCAGACCGGCAAGCTTATCGACTTTGCTCGCGCTTCCCATGAACTAGCAAAACAATCGGCAACTATAGCAGTAGAAGACCTCATTAGGCCTCTTGAGTCGAAGGTTTATCAACAGTCGACAAAGGCTGAGCAAGTCGAATACCTCCTTGCAAAGATCAACACCCTTGAGTCCGACTCCAAACGTAGCGATGCGATTTTCTCAACCAGATTCGACTTGCCAAAGCAATCTCAAGAAGAACTATTTAATTCTTATTCCCCCTGGAACTTACGCACAATGTCATTGAAGAAAAAGGTCTCGAAAGCAAGTGGAGAGCCCGAGGCCCTGCAATTGCTCGCTCAAGAAGCTGAACAAATAGCTCAGGGGAAAGCTTTAGCACTAGCTAAAGCCACCACTGGCGAGCCTATCGTCATTACAAAGGCGGAATGGATTTCGTTAACTTTTGGGAGCCATGTCACCATTCCAGCCCAGAGACCGACGGCAGGGGTATATCTGGAAGTAGTAGAGGTAAATAAGGATTCCATGACTGGCAGAATGATGAATATCGAGTTTGAAAGAGTTAAACCTTAGTATGCGTACCCTGGCTCAACGCCTTCATGAAAGGTGAGGATAATTGCAAAGCTTCCATAAACCGATAGGCAGCTTGCAATAATGGCACTTACAAAAGACTCAAGGTTTCTGTCCATTGCCCAGTTACATCTCAATTGGGGAGCCGAGCAGGGCTTGAGCCAGATACAAAATGCGGTCGTATAGCAGAGCGATTTTCCGCTCATTCCGTCTCACTCAATCTCACTCAATCTCAGCACTCAAGTTGCTGAGTTCATGTAGTAAAAACTGTGAAGCTAGCGCCAGTGTTGAGGGTGTGAACAGGCCCCAAATCAAATCCCGCCTTTGGCACCACAGTAATTTAGGGCGGCTGATGTCTTAGCCCGCATTATTCACGAAGGCTTCTACTACAACCGCCGATACGCCGCTACGACAAGCCTGACGGCGGGCGGGCTCGCCGCTCGGTCGGTCAACATACTGTTTCAAGTATGCCTCCCTCCCGCGCGACTCCGCGCGCCCGTCTCGCTTGGCGTCTCGGCGGTTTCGTCACGAACCCTCGTGAGTAATGCGGGCTGGCGCCTGACCGATGATGTGAACCCTTGGACCACGGGGGAGTGGAATCACACGGTCGTCGTCCGGCTCACCGCCTAACACCCACACGAACAGTTTCCGTGCATCGTTCAACTCCGGGTCTTTCGGAATGCCGTACTGCTCATTCTGCATCGGCTCGTCATAGAGGCCGATGCAGCCATGCGAGGCCGGAAAGCCCGGCATGTCCCGCCCATGGATCCAATAGGACACGCCTTCCCGATTCACATGGAACCGGAGCGCATAATTCATCGGGTACGGCCGGTCGGTCCCCTCGATCGTATAGAGATCGGATTGATGTTGAAGATGTGCGGCGGTCAGACGGAATGCCCCCGTAGGCGTTTCGTTGAGTCCATCACCGGAAGCAATGGGAGTCGCGAAGCGAAGGGCTCCAAATTCATAGGCTCCGAGAAACTGCTCAGTCAGATCGATCAGAATGAATTTCTCGTTCAGCTCTCCTGGCGGATAGACCAGCGGTAACGGCGTAAACTGCGCCAGATCCTCGAGCCGCCTCGGCACTTTGATTGAGAGACCAGGATGCGCGTGACGCCGATCGATCCGATTGAACCGGGCCACGTCTACCCAGTCCTCACCAAACATCGTCTCCAGCGACTTGCCGAGTGGAATGACACGGCAATTCCACTCCACCATGGCATCACTCGGATAATGAATCTCGCAGGGACCGCGATGCTTCTTGGGCGAATCAGCTTGCGCGGAAACGGGAAGGGTCACAACCATCATCACGGCCACGGTAATCAATGTTCTCCGGAGTGACCAGAGCATAATGGTGGGCATGATCGATGTATTTCTGAGCAAGACGCACCGAATAAACGCAGTTGCACCCCGCAGGATGCTCAAAATGACATCCCAGCAAGGCCGCAGGGAGCCCGGCGACTGAAGCGTACCCTTGCGGTACGTTGCAGGGAGACGGGCGACTGAGAACGACGCTGGGGGTCATTTTCAGCATCCTGCTAAGACCAATATTGAGACGCTTTCGTATACCCAAACAGCAAATCCCGCCGCGCCAGGATACCGACGAGTTTGCCGTTCCGAACCACAGGCACTCGCGTGATGTAGCGATCCTGGAACAGATTTGCGACCTCTTCCAACTTCATATCTTCGGTCGCCGTCACCGGATGAGTGCTCATCAATTCGACGGCCATCACCTTCCGCAGATCCCGGCCTTCGATCATTGCTTGAAGCAAATCATACTCGCTGATAAGACCAACCAAGGTCCGGTCCTCTTCCACCACCGGCAGGCTGCCGAAGTTTCGCTGGGTCATCATCCGGCTGATAGTCAGGGCATCGGTCCTGGAGCTACAGGTAAAGACCGCGTCCTGCATCAGTTGTCCCACAGTCAAGGTCTTCGGGTCACAGGCTGTCGCAAGAAACTCCGTTCGTCGCATCGCTTCTCCTCACTTTCTTCGAATGGAGGAACCTGTAGTCAGGTAACTTCGCAGTACATCGCGTCTTGCGATAATACCCACTACCCGATCCTTGGCGTCCACCACCGGCACACGAACCAAATCGCTGGCTCTGAACACATGAACCAGCGTCGGGAGCAATGCTTCCGGGTGGATCGAATAGGGGTTGAACGTCATGATATCGCCGGCAGCGATGGCGCCAAGCTTGTGCCCATCATCCATGGCAACCAGCAAATCATGTTCACTCACGATGCCCAGGAGCTTGTCTTTGGCATCCACCACGGGCACGGCCCCGAACCCCTCGATCATGAGCGAGGCGATGACGTCGCCTTTGGTCTTGAGATGAGCTGACTGCACCTGTTTCTGCATGACCTGCTTGACCGTCATCTCACCGAACTCTTTCTTCCTACCTGTCCTGGCCTTTTTCTTTGTCGGCATTATCCCCTCCTCTAACAATAGCCAAGTGAGACGAGTGAGCGTTGATTTGGTTTGTTTGGTTGATTTGGTTCATCTGATTCGTTCCATTCAACCAAACAGACCAGACAAACCAAATAGACCAAACGAACAAGAAAGACTGACGCCAATCACCACAGTGGCATATTCCTCTCTGCTGCAAAACGCCGCACCATCCATAGGAACCGGAGTACTGTTTCTCTTCGCAACCTCTTGGAACAGGGCTGATTCTCCTTCTTTCCTCCCGTGCATCACAGGCACATCCAATGCAGAACTGATACCGGAGTCGCCCGCTGGTTGTTGACGGCTGTGATCATTAAGGAAGGGAGTCTGTCATGCGAATTCTATGCGCGGTGGATGGGTCTGAATGGTCTCAGTGGGGGGTACAAGCGCTCGAAGCGCTCGCCGAACGTGAGCCGGAAGTGGTGACGTTGCTCCATGTGGTCGATCCGTCGGCCCTTCGAGCAGGTCGAGGGGGGAATCCCGTGGCGGAGAAGCGCGCTCTGGCCGCCATGGAGAAAGCGGGTGGCATCCTCCTCCGTGAGGCAGAGCGATCCGCGCGAGTCGCCCTCGGGCAGGCCGCGACCGGCCCTCGCACCACGCTCCACCGTGTCTTAGCCCATGGCCCTCTCGCCCGGACGATCGTACGACGGGCGCGACAGGCCAAGGCCGATCTCATCCTCATCGGATCCCGTGGATTGAGCGACATTCAAGGATTCTTGTTGGGGAGCATTTCCCGGCAGGTCGTGTCGATTGCCTCCTGCCCCGTTCTCGTTGTGAAACAGCCGCTTCCGAAGCTGACGCATGTGACTCTCGCGGTCGATGACTCGAAGCATTCCCGAGCCGCCGCTCGATTTCTTCGATCCCACATTCTTCCCGAATCCGCCACGACCACCATCCTCTCCTCGGCTGAAAGACCGGTGACCGACTTGGCCGTTCGATACTTGTCTAAAGCCCAAGTTGCAGAATTGGAACGGCCGGTCCTCGAACTTGCCACGCGGCTGGTTGCGTCATTGCGGGATGAATTTCTGAAAGAAGGTTACACCGTCGTCACAGACGTGCAGATGGACCACGTCATCGACCGCATCGTCAAACAGGTGGAGGCGGATCATGCCGACCTGCTGGTGATCGGGTCTCGCGAGCTGACCAAGAGCGAGCGGCTCTATCTCGGCAGCGTCTCGGAAAGCCTCCTGAGACACGCCCCTTGTTCCGTTCTGATCGTGCGAGGCCGGCGTGCCTGACCTCGACGAGCGACCGCTCCACCAACTCACGGTTGCTGAAATCTTCAAACACCTGGAAACCGGGGAAAGCGGCTTGTCGCCCGAAGAGGCCCTGCGGCGTCTCAGTCGGTATGGCCCCAATGTTCTGGAAGAGCCACGTCACTATTCATTGATTCGAGGGTTCCTTCACCAGTTCACCCACTTCCTGGCCATCTTGCTCTGGGTCGCCGTCGCCCTGGCGTTCACGGCAGAATTCATGAAGCCAGGCGAAGGGATGGCGACGCTCGGCTGGGCGATCCTCGGCGTGATCGTCATCAACGCCGCCTTTGCCTTCTTTCAGGAATATAAAGCGGAGCGCGCAGTGCATGCCCTCCATCGCCTTCTTCCTGCCAGGGCATGGGTACTGCGCAGTAACCAACCGCATGACGTGTCGCGGAACGAGATCGTGCCGGGTGATGTGCTCTTGATCGAGGAGGGAGAGCAGATCTCTGCCGACGCCAGGCTCATCGAAGCCGCCGACATGCGCGTCGATCTCTCCTCTCTCACAGGCGAATCCCAACCGAAACGGCGAACAGCGGAGCCGGTGACCGATGGACATCTCCTGGACATTCCCAATCTCGTATTCGCCGGCACTCCCGTGCTCTCCGGCAGAGGCCGAGCGGTGGTGTTCGCCACCGGCATGCAGACGGAATTCGGCAAGATTGCTCGCCTCTCCACAAGCGTGGAAACAGGCCTCAGCCCGCTGCAGAAAGAAATTGAGAAGGTGACTCATGTGGTCGCGCTGCTGTCGCTCGCCATGGGCGGGGTCTTTTTCATCATCGGCGTGTCCATGGGCTTGGGCTTCTGGATCAGCGCGATCTTCGGGATCGGCATCATCGTGGCGAACGTGCCGGAAGGACTGCTCCCCACTGTGACGCTAGCCTTGGCGCTGGGCAGCCAACGCATGGCCAAGCGCAACGCGCTCATCAAGCAACTGACGTCCGTTGAAACCCTGGGGTGCACCACCGTCATCTGCACGGACAAGACGGGGACGCTGACCGAGAACCGGATGCGCGTGGCTCGTTTCTATATGGACCATCTCGACATCGAGGTGCGGGAACGCTGCCTGGTGATCGCCGGACGTGTGACCAGCGCAATCGAGGCGGAGGAATATGCGCCGCTCTTCGATGCGATCATCCACTGCCACAATGCCAAGCGCCTGCGGCGGCCCGACGGCCACCCCACAGTCACGGGCGATCCAACCGAAGTGGCCCTGGTCGAATTTGCGCTGGATCACGGACTCCTCCTCCAAGAACCGTTACCCCGGATGGGCGAACTACCGTTCGATGCGGATCGGAAACGCATGTCCACCCTCCATTGGCATGAGGGCCGACTCGTGGCCTTTGTGAAGGGAGCGCCGGAATCGCTCGTGCCTCTCTGCAATCAGATGCTCCACCACAGGGCGCTCTCATTGATGAGTCAGGAAGACCACCGGCGCATCATGGAACAAAGTCGTACCTTTGCGCAGCAGGCCTATCGGGTTCTGGCTGTGGCCATGCGTGAAATTGAGCAGGGTGTCGAGAAGCTAGACATCAACCAAGTGGAACAAAGCCTCACCTTTCTCGGCCTCGTAGCGATGATGGATCCCCCGCACCGTGAAGTACCGGAGGCCATCGCGCGCTGCCGCCAAGCCGGCGTCCGCACCATTATGATTACCGGCGACCATCCACTCACGGCCCTGGCCATCGCCCGCCAGATCGGATTGGCGCCAAAAGAATCCCGCGCCGAGCCGGACGGAGACTATCCCGTGATCGAAGGGAACCAGGTCGAAACGATGAGCGACGAAGCGCTAGGCCAGCTCCTCACGCCCAGCAGTACGGACAGAGCCGAGCCGGTCTTTGCGCGCATGGCCCCCCGGCACAAGATGCGCGTGGTGTCGGTGTTGAAAGACATGGGCGAAGTGGTGGCCGTCACAGGCGATGGGGTGAACGACGCCCCGGCGCTCAAGAAAGCCGATATCGGCATTGCGATGGGCATCGCCGGAACCGACGTGGCGAAAGAAACGGCGGACATGATTTTGCTCGACGACAACTTTGCGACCATTGTCAACGCTATTGAAGAAGGCCGGGCCGTCTACGCCAACATCCGAAAATTTTCCACCTACGTGCTGGCGAGCAACGTGCCTGAGGTCGTTCCCTATTTGGCGTATGGCTTGTTCGGGATTCCGCTGGCGCTCACGATCCCACAAATTCTCGCCGTGGATCTGGGGACCGACATGGTTCCGGCCTTGGCCCTAGGCGCCGAAAAACCAGACGCCGGCATGATGTCTATCCCGCCGCGCCCGCGCACAGAACGGTTGATGAACCTTCCGCTTCTTCTGCGTGCCTATGTATTTTTGGGCATGATCGAAGCCGGGATCGCCATGGGCGCATTCTTCTTATTGCTCCTAACGCAGGGATGGACCTGGGGCATGCCGCTCCTATGGTCCGACCCGCTCTATAAACAGGCGACCACCGCCACCTTCGCCGCCATCGTCGTCGCCCAGGTGGCGAACGTGTTCGCCTGCCGCTCAGACCGTGTATCGCTCTTTCGACTCGGCTGGTTCAGCAATCCATTGCTTCTCTGGGGAGTCGCAACAGAACTCGTCGTTCTGGCGTTCATCATCTATACGCCCTGGGGCAACGCGATCTTTGGAACCAGCCCCTTGCCTGCCTGGATCTTCGGGCCACTCGCGCTGGGCGCCCTCGCGCTGTTGTTCGCAGAGGAAAGCCGCAAGTTTATCGTGAACCGATTGGATAAGAATCGCGCAGGCTAAGTCGCGCAACACACAGGCACATCATGACCAGAAACCCCCAAGACCCGATTCGTGAGTTCCCTATCACCGAGATCATTCCTCATGGATCGACTTCGGAAACGGCGCACTTTCGCGTCCCTCAACTGCACCCGAACGTGACACAGAAAGGGCGGCCAGGGTGATCCCTAACTGCTCGCGTCGAACGACCACTATAAATGGTCTCTCCAAGCTCGCTCGTTGCTCCTCCCCACACAGCAAGGGTCGAATCATCTCTAAACAGGGAGGGAGCTGATCCGATCCTCAACTGTGCGCGTCCAACGAGGGTCTTCCTAGACCGCGCGTTGCGCGAGCAGAGGATTGGCTCAGCCGCCCTCACCTTCCCGATTCACCCCTGCTTCGCCCTATTCTGTTGCCTGAACCCCAGGATGATAGGTGCCATATACATACACAGGGATGGATAGGTGGCCGAGATGTTTTTCCAGCAGCGGCTTCACGTCCTTCCAGTCAAGCCCACCCACGCCGGTGGCCAAACGTGGAAGCGCAACACTCTTGAATTTCTCAGCTTCGATCACCTTGCCCAGTGCTTTGAGGCAGTGATTCACGTTCTCGATCGTGGCCCGGCCCGGCTTGGCTCCATGACTGGCAGCAGCCTCCTGAGTAAACAGATTCACAATCCGAACAGCTCCGACGCCGGACCACGTCCATAACTCACCGGTCTTGGGAGTAAACGTCTGAGAGTAATGCCTGAAATCCTTATACATTGCCGGCCACCGCTCTCTGAGGGCCAAGGCTAACCCGTTTGCAAAGTTGTCGTTCGGTGCGACGCCATGCGCCAGGGCTTCCGCCCTCGTCAATAAAATATCCCCTGCCACTTCCTTCAACATGTGCCGTCCTCCTCCGTCGAGTTAGTAATGAATCGCGTATCGTGTCACAGAGGGCGAGATACGTTGATCCCCCGCACACACCGCGAAATTGTCGCTGACAATCTTTTTCTCGCGTGAAGGGTTAAGACAGAAACGGTTTCACGTCACCTGACTTGCGCAACATTTTGTTCACCTCGTCAAGATGAAGCTCTTCACCGACGATCATCTCTCGCGCATATTCTTCCAACAGGACGGACTTTCCCTCGGAGACTTTCAGGAGTTCGTAGTAGGACGCGACAGCGGCCTTCTCGTGCTCCAAGCTTTCCTGCAGGATATCTCCCACATCATGCTTCTCGGTTTCCAACAGTGTCCCGATTTTCAGCGACGGGTGGCCGCCGAGTAAAGTAACCAGCTCCCCTGCTTTATACGCATGGGCAAGGCTCTCGTCAGCATTACTCTTCAGCCAAGACACGATAGGAATGCGGTTATAGCCATAGACCATGAGGGAGTAATGCGTATAGCGTACGACTCCCGCCAACTCATGCTCCATTATTTTATTGAGAATCCCAACTGCGCGTTTGGTGTCTTGATCGTTCATCTACTACCTCCTGTTAGCAACAATGTCCCGCGTGAAGAAGTTGCGAATGGCCTAGCCCGTCTGCGACGCCACGCCTTAGCAGCACGGCACACCGCCTTCAGCAATTCGTTGAGAAACCAGTCTACTGGAAACCCCTGTTTGTATCCACCTCGTTCTGTTCTTGGCGGCACGCAAGGCATTGGTTACGACCGGGCGGCTATCAGGCTCCCTTGCAGAACATACGAATGTGGATAGAAAAGCTCTTGTCTTTATTGCGTCTCTCCCCTATAGAATGACATGAGGCGCAGTTGCACAATTGTCGGCTTCCATGACGACCCCTCTCGCAATTGTATAGGAGTGCCAGCTATGAAAATGCTGCTGATCGTCTTTCGTCAGTCGATGGTCGAACACATCCATGCCCTGCTGAAAGAATACGACGTCAACGCGTTTAGCGAACTACACAATGTGGCCGGCAGGGGGGAAACCGGACCCTCCGTTCAGTTCTTCCTGTCACCCGGCGCCAACTGTATGATCCTCGCCGCGGTATCGGAACAGCTTGCCTACCGCCTCATCGATGGCTTCACACGATTGAAGGCCGAACAGGGACTGCATCAAAAGGACAATGCCTTCCCTCTTCATGTATTCATCCTTCCTTGTGAGCAAGTCGTTTAGCTACGGACAGCCGTGTCCGCCGCCGTTCGGTATCACCAGCACACAACAAGGTGAACGAGACAACCGCCCCTCGTGCCGATGAGAGCTAGATCTCTGCCGCCTGCTGGTCGGCCATCATGCGCTCTCGGAGAACCTAATTCACATCGCGCTCGGTAGAGAAGGTTCGCGGCTGCGACACCCAAGGCAACCTGACGCCTTTTCATGGCTTTCTCGTTCAAGTGTGCCCATGGACGAGGTGGGCAGGAACCTGATAGGCCTCTGTTTTTGCGGGCTTTTGTCGCTGCCTCTGATCCGTCAAATTCCGCACCATCTGCTAAGCTTGTCTTAGCAACAGCGCTGAATTCTCGGCACACAAAGAGGCATCGTGATGTGGCTTCGTTATGGATCCGGGCTCTTGATGGTGGGAATGCTCTGGGGATGTGCGATGGTGAATGAAACACCTCCACCTGGCTCCGTCCCGTTATTTCACGCTGATGCGGCAGACACCGTGCTCTTGCAAGCCGTACAGCAAGACCAAGAAATATTGTTGGGCGCTTGCGCACAACACAAGTCCTGCGATCAGATACATTTCACACGCGCGATGATCGCATTATTCCAGAATGGAGATGCGGCAGCGGCCTCGTTTCAACAAGCGATCAACGTCGCGCCGAAAGGTCCATTCGCAGACTCAAGCGCACGCTGGGTCCGGTTTCTTGCCAACCGAGTTTCCCACCCCGACTCCATCGACAAGCCCAGTGGAGCATTGGCAGTGATGAAAGGGCTGGTGCGCACTTGGTTAGAACAACAGCGTGCGGCGAGTCTATCTGCCGCGTTGCGGAGTGAAGGAACGGCCAAAAGCCCGAAGCTAACAGTGCACAGTCTTCAGCGGAGAATTCGCGATCGCGATAAGCGGATCGCGGAATTGACGGACCAACTCAGCGCTCTGAAGCGGATCGATTTGGAGACCCATCGGGCCGCTAAGCTCAACCTACCGAGCACCCTGTCCAAGTAGTCACCCGCCTACGCAGGAAGCCACGGTTGCCCGTCCTCCGCAGTAGTCTGCTACGGAGGGTGGATGAAGCCGTGGGGCTCCACTTCCCTCGAACACATATCAATCCGCAATGCACGCCAGCGAGACAACCAGAAGAGGCCGTTCGCCCTATGGACTGGTTCTCGAAAGATCGGCGAGGAGTTTTCGTCCGCGGGCGCGCATCGCGGGGGTGCCATGCGCGGTGAGATTCTGCAGCTGTCGCAGGACGGCGTGGCGACGCTCTGGGGCCTGCGTCGTGAAATCGGCCAACCCCTGCATGGCGAAGGTCTTCACGATGCTGCTGGAGTCGCGCAGATAACCCGCAAGGATGCGATACACAACTTGGCGTTCGCCAGAATTCCACTGAAGGCGAGGTAACATTTGCGCAACATGCCAACGCACTTCTTTCTGCCCGCAACGAGCGAGTTCGCCGATGAGTGCGGCTCTGTAGGGATGCAGATATTTCGGGTGGATCGCCGAAATCTTATCGACGGCGTCGGCAGCACGAGCCCGCACGACCGGATCATCGACGGAAAGGCCGGCAAACAGCGCGCCAAAAAGCTCCGGACAGGAAAGCACCTCAGCGACGACTTCGTTGGACCGACCGATCGACCGGCGATCGCCGCCTTCGAGTTTGCGCAAGATTGAGGAGGTGGTCATGTCTGGCAATTCCAGTTTAGATTCGTTGGATCACCCCATCACTCGTCGAGGCTCGGGCGAAGAAGGAAGGGCCCATAGACCACGGCAAACAGCAGATAGGCCCCACTCCAACTACCTGCCGCTACACCCAATACGAGATTGGCCGGAAGGTCCGTCATCGGACCGAATACCCTCACTACAGCACCCAGGTTGACCAGCATATAGATGAGGACCGTCAGAGGACCCGCGTGCCGGGGACGTCCCGTATGGCCCAGACTGGCACGGGTCATCACCGCCAGAGTCATCGCACCCACTGCGCCGCTGGTAAACGCGTGCATCGCGTCCTCTTTCGGCAGACCAATCTCGAGGATCGCGCCGCCTAGTAAGAGCAGCGACAATGCAAACCAGCCATATCCAACCTGCAGAATCAGCACCAACGGCTCACGCCATGTGAGCCAGCCGTACCAGCGTACCAGACGGCCCAGATTGGCCAACCCGGCTACCACGAACATCCAGCCTGTCGCCATGGAGTGCGGCTGAATAATCCAGGATACGACGGCGAATCCTACGAGCGCGACCGACAGACCATCGTAGCGGGAAAAGGGCGCAGGCCGTTCTGTCCTGCCGGATGCATCCAGGAATTCGCCGGTAAAATTGGGAGTCACGCGCCCGCCGATCAATGTCAGCAGCAGCATGACCATCGCGAGCCCCATGCGCTCGGGACGATCCGTCTCCGCCCCGCTCAAGCTGAGCACATGGAACAGGATGTTGGCGCCGGCCAGCAAACTCACCAGCACTCCCATCGGCGCACGATCCCAGCTTTTCGATGCCGCAATTTCTCGCCAGACCAGCCCCGCCACCGCGACAAGAAACCCCACGTCGACGACGGCGGACACGAGGGGCGAGAACCATGGAATGGCGATCAGCAGGCGTCCGGCCAGCCACAGAGTCACGAGCAGCATCAACTCAGGCCCCCGAATCGGCGGACGATCGGTCCAGTTGGGAATAGCCGTGAGCATAAACCCTGTGATCACTGCGGGAAGAAATCCGAAGACCATCTCATGCACATGCCAATTCCGAGCGGGAGAAAGTATGTCCGAGCCGCCGACCCCAGCAAGGATCGCAACCCAGACAGGGATCGCCACACCGGCAAACAGCGCGGCGCCAAGGAATAACGGTCTGAACCCATACGAAAAGACCGCAGCGCCCTGATAGCTGGGACTCTCGCTCGCCTGCTCAGTCATAGATGAGATCCTCAACGCTCAACACGGGCAAAACGTAACAATAATTGATCCTGCCAAGCTACGTGCAGCAGGCAGCCCTGTCAATGTATGGTTGGTCGCACTGGGAAGTTCATAGTACGGCTTGCGCTTGCCGTACAAAGCTAAGACGGTCAGGATTCCACCCTCTCGCGATTATCACCGTATTCTTGTTCATGTATAATGAGATGGATTTATACTCGGTTCTACGTACCTGACATAGCCAGCTACACATCCGGAGAGGAGGAACGCCATGAGCACCGCAACGATGGAAATCCCGACTCACCAGCAGGTCCTCACATTTTTACGCACGTCCCGGAAGATGCTGATCGGAGGCAAGTGGCTCGATGCCGCGTCCGGAAAGACTTTTCCGACCTATAACCCGGCCACAGGCGAAATCCTGGCCCACGTGGCCGAAGGCGACAACCTCGACGTTGACAGAGCAGTCGCTGCCGCACGGAACGCCTTCGAGAGCGGGCCATGGCGCAGGCTCACCGCCTCGGAGCGAGGACGGCTGATCTGGAAACTCGCCGATCTTCTCGATTCTCACCTGGAGGAATTCGCTCAATTGGAGTCACTCGACAATGGGAAGCCAGTCGGCGTCGCCCGCGCGGCGGATGTGCCGCTGGCGGTGGACCACTTCCGGTACATGGCCGGTTGGGCGACCAAAATCGAAGGCAACACGATCCCCATTTCTGTTCCCTATACACCAGACGCCCGATATCATGCCTACACATTGCGCGAGCCAGTCGGCGTGGTGGCTCAGATCATTCCCTGGAACTTTCCGCTGCTCATGGCGGCATGGAAGCTCGGCCCAGCGTTAGCTGCCGGCTGCACCATTGTCCTCAAGCCGGCCGAGCAGACACCACTATCTGCCTTGCGGCTCGGCGAGTTGATTTGCGAAGCGGGATTCCCGGACGGGGTCGTCAATATCGTGCCTGGGTATGGTGAGACCGCCGGCGCGGCGCTGGCGGCACATCCGGACGTCGACAAGGTGGCCTTCACCGGCTCTACCGAAGTGGGGAAACTTATACTGAAAGCAGCAGCGGGAAATCTCAAGAAAGTGTCGCTGGAGCTTGGAGGAAAGTCCCCGAACCTCGTGTGCGGCGACGCCGATGTAGAGGCGAGCATTCCCGGGGTTTCGAGCGCGATCTTTTTCAATCAAGGCCAATGTTGTTGCGCGGGTTCCCGGCTCTTCGTCGAGAAGGGGATCTTCGACAAGGTGGTGGAGGGCGTGGCCGAGGATGCGAAAAAAATCAAAGTGGGGCCTGGCATGGATCTCGCCACCCAAATGGGCCCGCTGGTATCGGACGAACAACAACGGCGCGTGCTTGGCTATCTTGAGGCGGGATTCTCCGAAGGCGCCAAGGCCGTGGTCGGCGGGCGTAAGCTGGGCGACAGGGGCTACTTTGTGGAACCGACCGTGCTGGTCGACACCACGCAGAACATGAAGATCATGCAGGAGGAAATTTTTGGGCCGGTTGTCTGCGCCGTGCCGTTTACCGACTTGGACGAAGCGCTCCAAGCGGCGAACGATTCCATCTACGGCTTGGCGGCGGCGGTCTGGACTCGCGATGTCGGCAAGGCCCACCGCATTGCGGCTGAACTTCGCGCAGGGTCGGTATGGATCAACTGCTACAACATCTTTGACGCGGCGCTGCCCTTCGGCGGCTACAAGCAATCCGGGTGGGGTCGCGAGATGGGACACAACGCTCTGGAACTGTACACCGAGGTGAAAGCCGTCACCGTGCGACTGTGAACCATCGCGAGAGCGTTTATGAGAACTGACAATTAGGAGGATGACATGTTCGGTCCCATTACGCTCCCATTCGGAGCGAAAATGCTGTTCAACACCGTCCGGCTCAAACCTAACGTCACGTTCGAAGACGTCGAGTTAGCCGTCGGTGAACTCTGCAGCGTCGTTAAGGAAACGTATGGGGGCGACAAGGGTGGATTCATCGCCGGGCAGGTGTTCAAATTCTCCGGCTTCGTCTCGAACGAGGGATCACTTACCGAATCCAAGACTGCCGATGATCATTATGTCATCGTCACCTATTGGCGTTCGTTCGAAGATCACGAGCGATCCCATGCCGACGAAGTCTTCACCGACAAGTTCGCCGCGCTGGCTGGCATGTGTGCCGACACCAAAGAGCTGGGGTACGATATGCTCTGGCAAGGCGCGGCAGGGAACCGATAACCAAGAGGATCATCGGCTTCATATGCAGAACGTCATCTCCGCTCAACGCCTCACACATATCGCGCTCGCTGCATCCATCTGTTTACTGTTCAGCTCGCCTCCGGCCAACGCCGCCGAGCCGCTCACACCGCTCGATAGAAAATCGTTCAATACCATCCCACCCGATCCGGCTCCCTCTGAAACAAAACGGCGAGAACTCGATCGCGTCGTGGGCCTCTGCGTCAAGACCACTGAAAGCTTGGTGCCGGGCAACCCTTTCGAAGCCTCTGTCGACGGTGGCATTGTCAACACTGCCGGTATCGATAGAATGAGATTTACATTTTGGAAGTGTATGTCGGAAAACGGGCATCCACTTGCCCCGATCAACAAATCAGACAAGGAACGACCAAGGAGACCATGAACAGTGTACGTTTTTCGAGAATGTCGATCGTCTTTCTCTCGGCAATCATGATGCAAGCGATACCGGCGATATCGGTGTTGCGCGCTGAGGATACTTCACGGACTCCGATGCACTGGACACAGGCGAGCCAGGCGCCACGAAAAGGAGGGTTCTTTGACGGCTCGCAATCAGTGCGTCCTTCTCCGAAGGAGCGAGAGGCTATCTACCAATTGCTCGCTCTCAAACCACGCCCGAAGACGCTGAAGGATGCCGACGTGAAATTCCTTCAGGGCCTGCGCGACAAAACATCATGGTCTCTGTTCGAGCACCGAGGGATGCATGAAATATGGGCCGAGGTGAACGGTAAAGCGTGGCGCGATACTGAGTGACGGATCGCACAGCATCGAGTCGGGCGACCGAGACTTAGCCCGCATTATTCATGACGATTCGTCGCGAAATCGCGCAGTCGCTAGGCGAGACAGGCGCGCGGAGGCGCGAGGAAGGGAGGCATACTTGAAACAGTATGTTGACCGACCGAGCGGCGAGCCCGCCTGCCTGGACGCTGGGCCGCCGCGTCCAGGCTTGTCGTAGCGGCGAATCCGCGATTGCAGCAGAAGCGGTCATGAATAATGCGGGTTAGGAAGCCGGTCCCAGGACCTCCTTGAAGATAGTAGCCAGATCATGAAGCGCGCGGGAGCCGTCCCCGATGTAGGTCGAACCGTGCATAGTCGCAAGCGCCTTCGGCTGCAACTCTGCCAGCCGATGGAGCGTCGGCGCTGTGAGCGTCGAGTACGGCATGTAGTTGGCCAGTGGTCCCTGCTGATATTCCACGAGCACTTGCCGGCACTGGTCTAACACGTCCGAGTGCGTCGACGCCGCGACATCGCCATTCTGGTGAAACAAATCCGAGCACAAGAGTGTACGCTGGGTCTCTTCAAACAGCATCCCCGCCTCCCAACAATGCGGCACATGGGGCGTATGCAAAAACCGGAATCGATACATACCGGTTGTCAGCACTTCCCCGTCCTGCATGCCCTTGGACGGCCGCACCGCCATGAAATCATCGATGCTGACCAACTTGCCCACAAGACTGCACACCGCCGTGGACTCCGGCGCAAGTTGCTGCCATTCGTACAGCGAGCCACATTCATCCGCTTCAAGGTGGCTAAAACCGATCCATTTGATTTTTGCCGGATCGATCACCGTCGCCACAGCGTCCCGCACCACAGCAAACATCGCGCGAGGACCGGTATGAAACAGCAGCGGTTCCTCGTCGCGCACCAGAAACTGATTGAACTGTAGATCGAATTCCTTCACGAATGTGGAAATCCTGAACAGATCCGGCGCGATCTCTGACACGGTCGTCATAGGAGCCTCCGAAGTATGGGAGAAGTAGGGAGACAACGCTATCGGCTTATGTTTGAGGTGTCAACGGGAGGATTGACGATGTACGAGAGCCTGGTACAATCGACTGCGCGCGCCGACCCCCTGCACTCCGTGGTTTCCAGCAGACAATCATATGAAACAACGTGGAGCCGCCACAATGAAGTGGGTCGTCTATATCTTGGAATGTTCGGATAAGAGTCTGTACACCGGCATCACCACCGATCTGGAGCGGCGGCTGGAAGAGCACAGGACAGGCCGTGGCGCAAAATACACGAAGCACCGAAATCCATTACGGGTGCGATATGCCGAATATCGAAGGACCAAGAGCACGGCACTCACCCGTGAAGCCGCGATTAAATCTCTCGCCCGATCGGAAAAACTCGCGCTCATCGCCGCCCAATCTGCAACGTAAGAATCGCCCTTCCGTCTCCATAATTCCCTGGATAGAATCTTGGAAACTGAATGGATCACATATGATTCCTTGGAAGCGTGGACCATGACGACTTCCTGTTCAGCCAGCAAACATCTCATCACTTCGTTATCTTTCCTGAGAGGGTCAACCAGTTTGATCCTCTCCGTTTTACTGACATCTCATGAGGAAGAGTGGAGACATCGGAGGCGACGATGATAGCCGTCTCACCACTCCCTTCCAGATCTTCCCCGCCTCTCTCGTCACAGGACAACCTGGTTGATGCTCGCTTGCGCGCTCTGCCAGCAAGAAGGGCACCTGGCCGCTCCTTTATATCCATTTCACCGTGCGCGTCCTACAAACAAGAAGGATAGTCTAGTGATTCTCTCTCCCCGCAATCTGGCTCTCTAAGCCAATCGAGAGGCCGTTGACCGAGCCTCTCCATCGGCGTAGCATAACTCTCAGACGTTCCAGTGACGGTGGCTGCTGTCTCTTCCGCACGCTACTACTCGTCATCCCGCGCGACGGAACTCGCACAGTCCTCCTCACTTCTACGCCGCATATGTTGAAGAGAGCCTTACCGCTCGGACCTGGGTCCGTTGGAACGAGAGTTCTTATGGCGACGGTCAGCCGACGAACGCTTTCCCCCTTCTTGATGCCGATACCAACGCCGCCTGTTTCTCCCGTGATTGCACCGCATCCTATTCGGACGAGCGAGACTCCGTTCTCTCCTTCGACTCCCACGCCACCGAGGAGATCGTATTGAACATTGCAATGAACGTCTCAACTCAAGAGGAGGATCTGATCATGGCTTCACAGACACCCGTCACTGATCGCATTCTCGGAGCAGTCCAACGTATGCATGGGTGCGACCTGGATACCTTGACGAGCAGTCTCTCCGACCTCTCCTGGGGCCAGGTCTTTCTTGAAGTCGATCGGCTGAGCCGGGATGGACAGGTGCTGGTAACACTCGATACCGGAGGGCGCTACATGATCCGGCTCCCGGATCACAGCAGAGTACCAGAGACCCACTACGCGCAGTCCTGATCAACGAAGAAAATTGAGGGCAAGGCCACGAAGAATCGAACAACACGATCTGTGCGCACCGATCGAGGCCTTCTGAACTCCACCACTCTCTCCAGGGGAGTGGCCGAGGCTGCCCTTGACTGCGCGCATCAAGCGAGCTAAACGCTCCCTCCAAGCTTGCAGCCTTCTCCTCTAGAGGGTGGGCTGTTTGGCCTCCCACTGCGCGCGTCCAACGAGGGCCTTCTTAGGCCGCGCGTTGCGCGAGCATAGGAGACCAACAGGCTGCCCTCCTTTTCCTCTATTCGAGAAACTTCCTCACCCCCGCTTTGATCTGATCCAATCCCTGGCGCAAGTCGGTTTCAAGCACATCGGCCTTGGCTTGTACCACCACGCGCTTCTCATTGAGCTGGTCCTTGAACGTCACCAGCTTGGCAAGTAGCTCCTCCTTCTTCCACTCCAATCGGACTTGCTGCTTCGCTTTCTCGCTTTCAAACCGGTCCTTGAGCGCCTCAAACTCGGCTTCGAGCTTGCTCGTCCGGCCCACAAGATCCTCCCACACCCTGCCTGATTCGAACACGGCCCCTTTCAGTTTCTGGTCCGCAACGGATTCGAACTCGTTGAGAGCCTTGAGAATCTTGACCCTCTGCTCCTCGAAGGTATCGCGAGCGTCGGCTTTGCCCAGCGCCAATTGCACTTGCAGGTGTTCAAGCTTGGCTTGCACTTCGGTCTTCGTCTGCTCTGCCATCTCCTTCGACTTCTGCACGTCGATTTGAACCTGCTTGAGTAGGTCCCGCAGCTGTTGTTTGCGCTCCTCCAGCCGCTGCAGAATCTGCTGCGGTGTCTGAGTCAGTTGTGCTTCCAGCGCCAAGGCCTGATGCTCCAACGCATCCAACTTCTTGTCGAGCGACGCTCTGAGTTCCTTGATTCGCAACATGGGGTCCTCCTCTGTGTGAAGTGGAACTGCAAACCAGCTACGTTCTGCCGACATAGAAGCGCGACACGAGAGACTAACGATACCGATCACATCGCGTCACTTGGCGAGGGTCCGTACATAGGCCAGCACGTCGCTGCCCTCTTTCTTCGAGAGGCGGACGTTCCAAGGCGGCATGTTCGGTTTGCCCTCATGGATCGTCTTGAGTAGCTCGGTATCGGACTTCTTCCTGGTCGCTGGCGATGTGAGATTGGCCGGATCAGGCCCATGGAGGAGCTTGTACCCATCCCCTCTACCCTCCGGCCCATGACAACCGGTACAGTATTTGACAAACAAGGTCTTGCCACGCGCCGCATCGCCGTTCTGAGCCTTGGACTCAGCTTGCCCTTGTGCCACAGCCCCGATTAGAAGACCGCTCACAATCCAGACCGTCGATATTCCGAGTATCCAGCTCCTCTTCATGGTTCCTCCAACTCGCGGTTGCCATACCAGCTAAAAGCAATCTACATTCTGCCTTCGGTTTGGCAGGGATACCTCTACCCCATCGCCAGAACACTACCCCATCGAATGGTGAAGCTCAACAGACATCCAGCGGAGCCTATAATGCTCCCTCCGAGCTTGCTCGCTATTCTCATTGTGGAATGGCACTCGTGGTGGTGTCCTACTGCGGCCGTCGAGCGAGGTTGCAGATGCTCCCTCCAAGCTCGCTCGTTATCTCTCAGGGATGGGGTCTGATTGATCTTCCACTGCGCGCGTCCAACGAGGGCCTTCTGAGGCCGCGCGTTGCGCGAGCACAGAAGATCATAAGGCTCCATCCCCTCCTGTGTTCCGCGAGCAGGGGGACAACCAGGCTGCCCGTCAACTTTCCTCTTTTTATCCTCCCCCACTTCCCGTACTCTCTCCATTTATATGGATCAGCCTACTCATTTTCTCATGCCCGGCACTCTCTGGCCCACCCTGCTCGAACGAACGGCCTATGCCCGTGAGCGGCAGACGATCCTCTCCATTCCCACGGAGCCGGTGGTGATCGAGCAGGGAGGCGTGGCATTTCAAGTTCGTGTGATCACGGCCCTTGCCATGAAAGCCCTCACGACAGCTGCGCAATCGAACGCCGACCCCTTCCTCCCTTACGATCCCGACCTCTTCGTCGCAGAGATCTCCCCGACCCATGTGGCCTTGCTGAACAAATTCAACGTAGTCGACCATCATCTCGTGGTCGTCACGCGTTTGTTCGAGCCTCAAGAGGCGCTGCTCACGCGTGAGGATTGCGCGGCAATACTGATCTGCCTTACCGAGATCGACGGCTTAGCGTTCTACAATGCCGGACCAGCCGCCGGAGCCAGCCAGCGTCACAAACATCTGCAACTGATTCCGTTGTCCTCCATGTCAAAGTCTCGATTGCCAATCGAGCCGCTGTTGCGCTCCGTGAAAATGTCTGGCGCCACCGGCATGGCGCCGGACTTGCCATTCCTTCATGCCTATGCGCCGATGAATCCGGCATGGCTCGACCCACAGAGAGACGAGGCCTCGTCGTTGCTCGCCTGCTATCGCTCACTGCTCCGCGTTGTGGGTCTGTCCGTTGAGGCACCCTCGATTCCCTATAACCTGCTCGTCACTCGGCAGTCGATCCTGCTGATACCACGGTCCCAAGAATTTGTTGATGGCGTCTCGATCAATGCGCTGGGTTTCGCCGGAGCCTTGCTGGTGAAGGATGCTGCGCAACTTGCGATGCTACGGAAGCAGGGTCCCATGACCGCGCTTCAGCACGTCGCGCTGCCCCGGAAGCCGTGAAGTATCGTTCATGAAACGTGATGGTTAACAGAGGAGGATCATGATGATGCGTCTTGTACCAACTCTCGTCGTGGCATTGATCGTCGTTGCCGGTCTGGTGCCAGGCTGCATTCCTCGACACCCTCCGCACACGCCCCAGCCCGTCCCCGAAACCCCCAAGCATGAGGCAAGTCCTCGCGATCAGCATCCAGGGATGAAGAACTGATGACAGGTGCAACCCGCGTCTCTCGTGAAGAGTGAAGCGAGTCGAGCTGACCTGGTGGTTAGTTCTTGGCTGGGGCGATTTCCGATGCCAGATGGAGGACTTCCGTCACAGCCAGCCCTTGGCCTTGTCGTGAACTGCCGGAGCGCAGGAGCTTGTCGCCCAGGCCGACCGCCAGGTTGCGGTAAATGATCACGCCGATGTCTGGGCGTCGACGGATGAGATCCGCCAGATCGCGCTGGAGTAATTCGGCCGCCTCCACATGACCCTCCGCCGTGGCAGTGGCGGAGTGGGGCCTGGCCGAGAGGAGGGAGACTTCGCCGCACGTTTCCCCGGTGCGGACAGTGCCGATGGCGGCCGTAGGGGTACCGCAGCTGATGGCAGCTTGCCCCTGCAGCAGGATGTACAAGCGGTCGGCCGGATCGTGTTCGATGAAGAGGTGCTCGCCGGCGCGTACATCCCGCACGGTGCAAGCTCCGGCAAGCCTGCTTGCTTGTTCGTTGTTCATCCCGCGAAACAACGGAACCTCCTTGATCGCTTGTGCCATGCGCGGTGCAATGACGCAGCTGGAAAAGCCGCGCATCACGACATCGGCAATGGCCTGCACCGGTTCCGTCAGCGCAAGCGGCCCCAGATCTTGCAGCTTGTTCAACCGCACCATCTTCAGGATGTCGAGCCGTTCCACTTGATAGAAAACCATAGCCGGTACATAGGCGACCGGCAGAAAATTCAGCTCCAAGAGCGTACGCTGCATCCGGGGAGCATAGGCGCTCACGTCGATCTCGATGTATTCGATGGCCATCTCTTCACGACACTTCCGTTCCAGCTCGGAGAGAAGAAACCGCACGACGTCGTCGGCCAAGGCGATGAGCTCGAATACGCGGACGGTGTGCTCGACCGGATCCATCGTGTAGCCGACAGCCCCGACGATGTGGCCGCCGGAGCGGGCCAGATAGTAACTGGTTTGCCTCGCATGGAGTTTGAAGAATCCATAATCCAGCCGCATGGGGCCGAAGATTTCCCGGTTGCGCACCCTCCCACGCTCGATGCGTAGCAGGGCCGGATACCCTTCAGCCTGGAGTTGTTCGATGGTGTAGTCTCCTCCGGCGGGGTAGGGAGCGGAATCCTCGTCGACGATGAAATCAGACGTGAGCGGCGGGTGGCTCATCACAAGATTGGCTAAGGCGTAGGCCTCGGGAATGATCCGCGGATTGTTGCGGCGTAAGGCCAGCGCGTCGCCGAAATACCGAGCCAGCAACGCGAAGCTCTCGCGGTGGCGGAAGAAATGCTTCAGCGGCAGAAAACCGGTGGGGATGAAGCCCTGGGCGAGACTGATCTGCTGGGCGTAGGGATGCACGGTGCGCGCGACCACCAGGCCGACGTGCAAGCGGGTATGAATTGCTTCAAGCCGCTTGTCCATGAGCAGCTTCCCGACCTGTAACCGGCGATAGTCCGGATGAACGGCGAGACGTCCGAACTCTCCGACGAGATCTGAATGGGCCCCGAAGTCGAAGAGCACGGAGGCTGTGCCTATCACCCGGCCCGTATTACTCTCTTCGGCAACGAGAATCAGCGCGTCGTCCGTGAAGACAGAGCGCTTCAACCAGAGTTCGTCGTACACCTCATGATGGGGATAGTCGGCCCCGTAGACCGCGAGAAAGATCTCGCGGATCTGGCCGACGTCTTCTTCGCGGGCTTCTCTAATCCGAATCATCACGGCCCTGCGCGTTGGCAGGATGCTGAAAAAGGCCGCCAGCGGCGTTCTCGCATCGCTCAGAGGCTCAACGTACCGAAGCGTACGCCTCGCCACTTCGCTCGCTGCGGCCTTGCTGAACGGCCCTTTTGAGCATCCTGCGTGGGTGTACTCCTATTATCCCAGACGTACAGATCATCGAAGTTCTCGTGTATCAAAGTAGTTTTCCCGCAGCCTGCTGGGTCAGGAAGGGGAACTTTGTTCGCTGAGCCGCTGGCCGGCGATCTTGGCAATAGCCTGGTAATAGGCCGCGCCGACGGCCAAGGCCTCTTCATCGAAATCGAACTTGCTGGAGTGGGCAGGAAAGCCTTCCTTGCCCGGAACCTGACTCCCGAACCGGACATAGGCGCCGGGAATGTTTTCCATGTAGTAACTGAAATCCTCCGCGCCCATGTTGGCCGTCTTGAGCGGCAACACGTTGGCCTCCCCCACCGCCGCGACTGCCGCGCGGCGAGCCAAGCCCGCCATTTCAGGCGTATTGATGAGTGGCGGCGTGCCTTCATTCACAGTGACCTGGATCTTGGCTCCGTGCAGTTGGGCGATCGATTCGGCAATGCGGCGGATGGAGGCGAGGAGTTGTTGCCGGACAGCAGGATCCTGGGCACGAACCGTCCCCTCCAGCTTGGCCTGTCCCGCAATGACGTTTGGCGCGGTCCCCGCATGGAACTGACCGACGGACACTACCGACGGACGGGCCGGATCGATCTCGCGTGAGACAATCGTCTGCAGCGCCATGATCATGAGACTCCCGACCACGACGGCATCGATGCTTTCATGAGGACGGGCTCCGTGTGCGCCCTGGCCGATAATCTCGATCATGAAATTATCCGACGATGCGTTCACGGCGCCTTCGGCCACGACGATGGCCCCCGGATGATAGTGGCGGTCCAGATGGCCGCCGAAAATCATGCCCGCGCCCTCCAGCGCCCCTGCCTTGATCATGGCCAGCGCACCGGTACCTTTTTCCTCTGCCGGCTGAAAAATCAATCGCACAGAAGCCGGCAGGTCTTTCTCCTCGGACAGCAGCGCCGCTGCACCGAGCAACATCGTCGTGTGCCCATCATGGCCGCAGGCGTGCATAACGCCGTCGTGGACCGAGGCGAATTCCAATCCAGTGTCTTCCTGAATCGGCAGCGCATCGGTATCGGCACGCAAGACGACGCAGGGAACTCCGGCGCGTCCGGGAATATCGGCCACGACTCCGTGGCCGGCGACGTGAGCCCGATACTTGATGGCCAGCCCATCGAGAAATTTGCAGATCACGGCGGCAGTGTTCGCTTCCTGCCCACTGAGTTCCGGATACTCGTGGAGCACTCGGCGAAGCTGAATGAGACGGTATTGTAGCGGCTCAGGAATCAAAGGCATGATTGCGACCTAGGCGATGAACATGCGACGGCCTGTCGGTACACCCTTCGCCGGGTCCGGCCAGACCGGCGTCCTGAAGAAACTGGTTCACGGTAGCATAAAAGTAACGGCGGTTTCCGCAGCGGGATTGCCACTTCTCCGCTCGCCTGTCTTCAACCCCTAGAAATGAAATGACATGGCGCCCCACTGCGCGCGTTATCCCAATCCCTCATTTCACTTTCAAGGGCGGCTTGGTCGATCCTCGATTGAGCGCATCGAACGATGTACATGATCCCACCAAGCTTGCTCGTTATCTCTCTAGGGATGGGGGCTGATTGATCTTCCACTGCGCGCGTCCAACGAGGGCCTTCTCAGGCCGCGCGTTGCGCGAGCACAGAAGATCATCAGCCTCCATCCCCTCCTCTATTCTGCGAGCAAGAAGGGCACCTGGCCGCTCCCCTCCCTCTCCTCTATTCGAAGAACTTCTTCACCCCCGCTTTAATCTGATCCAACCCCTGGCGCAAGTCGGTTTCAATCACATCGGCCTTGGCCTGCACCGCCACGCGTTTGGCATTGAGCTGGTCCTTGAACAACACCAGCTTGATAAGCAGCTCCTCCTTCTTCCACTCCAATGTGACTTGCTGCTTAGCTTTTTCGCTCTCAAACCGATCCTTGAGTGCCTCAAACTCGGCTTCGAGCCTGCTCGTCCGGCCCACGAAATCCTCCCAGACCTTGCCAGATTCGAACGCGGCCCCTTTCAGCTTCTGCTCCGCAATAGATTCGAACTCGTTCAGAGCCTTGAGAGTCTTCGCCCTCTGTTCCTCGAACGTGTCGCGGGCGTCTGCCTTGCCAAGGGCCAACTGCACTTGAAGGTGTTCAAGCTTGGCCTGCACCTCAGTCTTTGCCTGCTCTGCCATCTCCTTCGACTTCTGCACGTCGGTCTGGACCTGCTGGAGCAAATCACGCAGCTGTTGTTTTTGCTGTTCCAACCGTTGCATCACCTGATCTTTCGTCTGGGTCAGTTGAGCCTCCAGCGCCAGCGCCTGGTGTTCCAATGCATCCAACTTCTTGTCGAGCGACGCTCTAAATTCCTTGATCCGCGACATGGGAACCTCCTCTGTGTGAAATCGAGCCTACTACACTGCGACATTCTACTTTGGGTAACATTACCCCATTCTCCCGCAGAAAAAAGAAGCCTGGGAATCGAGCATATCCCTCACTTGGCCAGAGTCCGTACATAGGCCAGCACGTCACTGCCCTCTTTCTTTGAGAGACGGACGTTCCAAGGTGGCATGTTCGGTTTGCCCTCATGGATGGTCTTGAGTAGCTCGGTATCGGATTTCTTCCTGGTCGCCGGCGATGTGAGATTGGCCGGATCAGGCCCATGGAGAAGCTTGTATCCATCCCCTTCACCATCCGGCCCATGACAACCGGTACAGTATTTGACAAACAAGGTCTTGCCACGCGCCACATCGCCGTTCTGAGCCTTGGACTCAGCTTGTCCCAGCGCCACAGTCCCAAATAGAAGGCCGCTCACAAGCCCGATCGCTGCCACCCCAAGTATCCAGCTCCTCTTCATGTTTCCTCCCGCTCGGTGTTGCATTACCAGCCGATGCCATCTACATTTTACCTTCAGTTTGGTAGGGATACATCCAAACACTTGCCAGAACACTACCCCATCGAATGGTGAAGCTCAACAGCTGTGCAGCGGCCCCCTATTAATGCTCCCTCCAAGCTTGCTCGTTTCCTCTCAAAGGGGCAGGCTCGCGGGTCCTCGACTGCGCGCGTCGAACGACGACCCCTACAATTGATACTCCATCCAAGCTCGCTCATTTTCCCTCCACGGGAGGGTGGTCTGCTTGATCTCCCACTGCGCGCGTTCAACGAGGGCCTTCTCAGGCCGCGCGTTGCGCGAGCACAGGAGATCAACAGACCACCCTCCCCTCACACCCACTCCGGCGCATACTCCTTTCCCGCTTCTTTTTCTGCGAACCATCCATACAAGACCGGCAAGACCACCAACGTGAGCGCCGTCGAGGTGAAGAGGCCGCCGATGACGACGGCCGCGAGTGGCCGCTGAACTTCGGCGCCGATCCCCTGCGCAAGGGCCAGCGGGAGCAAACCCAGCAACGTCGTCATCATGGTCATGACGACCGGGCGAAGCCGGAGGACGCAACCCTTGACGATCGCCTGGTCCATCAGCTCGCCTTCACTGCGAAGCTGATTGATATAGGAGACCAGCACAATCCCGTTCCCAACCGCCAAGCCGAACAGTTCGATAAAGCCGATGGAAGCCGGCACGCTCAGATATTGCCCGCTCAGCCAGAGAGAGACGACGCCGCCGATCAAAGCGAAGGGGAGATTGATCATGATCAACGTCGCGTAACGGAGTGAGTGAAAGGCCCAAAAGAGCAGAAAGAACACGAGTCCCAGCGTAATCGGCACCACGATCAACAGCCGCGCATTGGCCCGCTCCATGTTCTCGAAGGCTCCGCCCCATGTGATGGTATACCCTTCGGGCAAGTGTATGTGTTGCTCCAGTTTCTTCCGCCCTTCATCCACGACGCCGCCGATGTCGCGCCCGACAACGTTGAATCCGATGTAAATCCGGCGCTTCGCATGTTCTCGGCTGATGCGGGCCGGGCCTTCGCGCATCTCAATCGAGGCGAGTTCGCTCATCGGGATCAGCGCCCCGGACGCCGACTTCACCCTGATCTCCCCAATGGTGCCGATGCTATTGCGTTGCGCCTCGGGAAACCGTAGCGTCAATTGAAACCGTCGCTCGCCTTCGTACACATGGGTCGCCGCCTTGCCTCCGATGGCGGTGGTGATGATCTCCTGCACGTCTGCCACGTTGATGCCGAAGCGGGCAATCTTCTGCCGATCGATATCGACGGTGAGATAGGGCTGGCCGGCGACCTGTTCGACCTTGATATCTTTGACGCCGTGGATCTGCTGCATCAAGGCAGCAATCTCCGTCGCCTTGTCGTGCAGGACATCGAGATCCTCTCCGAACAGCTTGATGGCACATTCAGTCCTGACGCCGGAGATCAGCTCGTCCACCCGCTCCTGAATCGGTTGGCTCATCAGCACGGAAATACCAGGAATCTCTGCGAGTTTCCTGCGAATCGCATCGGTCAACCCCGATTGGGTCTTCGCCGTTTTCCATGTACTGCGGTCGTGCAATGATACAATCGGATCGCTCTCATACAGGTCTTCCGGATGGTAGGGAATTTCGGCTCTTCCGATTCTGCTCACAGCCGTCTTCACTTCGGGGAATTCCAACATAACTTTCTGGGTTTGCTTTTCTATCTCGATAGACTCGGCCAGCGACACACTCGGCAGCTTCACGACCTGGGGAGTCAGGGCTCCTTCCTCAAGGAGTGGAATGAACTCCCGCCCCACGAATGGAACGAGGGCGAGGCTGCAGAGCACAAGCACGGTCGAACTGGTCAGGACAAGACTGCGGCACCGGAGCGTCCATCTCAACAGGGGCACATAGCGCTGTTTCATCCAGAGCGTGAGGCGCGTTTCCTCCGGATGGTCTCCGCGCAAGATCAGCGACGCAAGCACCGGCGACAGGGTCAACGTGACCACGATCGAGGCCAGGAGCGCAATCACCAACGTGTAGGCAAGCGGCGCGAACATCTTCCCTTCCATGCCTTGGAGCGTCAAAAGCGGCAGGAAGACGACGCTGATGATCAGAATGCCGAAGAGGATCGGCCGGCCTACTTCTTTCGTCGCAGTGAGGATCACCTCGAGCTTGCTCTTCCGCACCGCACCATTGTCCTGCGCCAGGTGCCGATAGACGTTCTCGACGACGACCAGCGACCCGTCAGCAATCTCGCCGATCGCGATGGCCAGACCTCCGAGGGTCATCAAGTTGGCCGAGAGCCCCAGCCGCTGCATCACGATGAACGTGATCAGGGGGGTGACGATGAGCGAGACCGTCACCACGACGGCGCTGCGGACGTGGCCCAGGAAGAAAAAGAAGACGAAGACCACCAGCACAATCCCCTCGATCAAGGCATCTCGCACCGTATCGATGGCCGCTGAGACCAACTCGATGCGATCGTAGAAAGGGATCAATTTTGTGCCTGCCGGGAGGACATTGCTCTGCTGCAGGTCATCCACCTTGGTCTTGACCGCTTCGACCACCTGACGCGCATTCCCCCCACGAAGCATGAGCACCGTCCCTATCACGACCTCCCGCTCCCCATTGAGGACCACCGCGCCATGGCGAACGGCGTGGCCAATGCGGACTTCTGCGACATCACGAACGAAGACCGGCGTGCCGCCTGACTCTTTCACAATGATAGACTCGATATCGTTCAGAGTTTTGATCAGGCCAAGACCGCGGACGATCGCGCGTTCCGCATAGCGATCCAGCACATTGCCGCCGGCATTGGCATTGTTCTTCGCCACCGCCTCGTAGATATCGTGGAGCGTCAAGTCGAACTTGCGGAGCTTGGCTGGATCGACCAGGACTTGATATTGCTTGACGAACCCGCCCATGCCGTTCACATCGATCACGCCCGGCACGCTCTTGAGCAACGGGCGCAGGACCCATTCCTGCATCGTGCGCTGATCCGTCAACTCCGTCTCGACGATCTTGGGATCGGTCGCCGTCGCATTCGGCCCTTCCACATAATAGTGATAGACCTCGCCCAGCCCCGTCGTGACGGGAGCCATCACTGGTTCGAGTCCCTCCGGCAAACGCTCCTTCGCCGCCATGATCCGTTCGAGCACCAACTGGCGGGCGAAGTAGATATCCACGTCGTCATTGAACACGACCGTGATCTGGGACAGGGCAAATTTGGAAAGTGATCGGATCTCCGCCAAACCGGGCAGGCCGGTCATCTGGAGTTCGAGCGGATAGGTAATGAACCGCTCGACTTCGACCGGCGAGAGACCAGGCGCCTCAGTCAGCACCTGCACCTGAATGTTCGTCACGTCAGGGTAGGCGTCGATCGGAATAGACTGAAAAGCGAAGACTCCCGCCACAGACAACAGACAGGCCAGCCCAAGGACCAGGATCCGTTGCCGCAGCGAAAATTCAAGAAGAGCAGCGATCATAGCGTCGGCTCGATCTTGTGCCGTTCCATTTCGGACTTGAGCACGAACGATCCCTTTGTCACAACCTGCTCGCCGGCGCTCACCCCATCCAGCACCGTCACGACCTCTCCCTGCTCGCTTCCTAGTTTGACCGTTCGCACTTCGAAGTCGTTCACCCCCCGTTGAACAAACACGATCTTACCGGTCGGGCCGTTTTGGACTGCCGCGATCGACACGGTCAGCGCATCCGGGGTTTCTGCCACATAGACGAGAACGAGGGCGAACATTTCCGGCTTCAACAACAGATCGGGATTCGGCACCGTCACCCGCAAACGCATCGTGCGGGTAGCAGGGTCGAGCACATCGCCGACGTAGGTAATCGTGCCCGGAAAGATGCCATGAGGATAAGCGGATACAATCACCTCGACCTTCTGGTCCTTGCGGATATATTGCACGTCTTTTTCCGGCACGTTGCCGACCACCCACACATCCGAAAGATCCGCGACGGTGAAGAGTTTCTGCTGCGTCTCGACCACTTCGCCCCTCGTGATATTGCGCATGATGACCCGGCCGTCGAACGGCGCGCGCAGGAACACATCGGCCTTGATCGTATCCTCGCGATCCAGCCTTTCGATTTCCTGCTGGGGGATCCCAAATAATTCCAGACGGTTACGCGCCTCACGCACTTCGGCCTGCGCCGTTTTCATGGCAGCCTCGCGGCGCAGCAACTCGGCCAGACTCACGACCTTTTCTTCATGCAGGCCTCTGGCCCGCTCGTACGCCAGTTTCGCTTCATGCAATTTTGCCGTCGCCTTCAGGTAGGTTCCCTCCGTCTCACCGAGGTCCGTACTGTGGAGCATCGCCAGCAAGGCGTCTTTCTTCACGTCTTGACCAATATCCACATGGACCTTCACCACCCGGCCCCTGATAAGCGCGGTCACCTCAGCCAGTTCATTTTCGTTAGCTTGAACGGTGGCGGTGTATTGCCTGGGTACCAGCACCGCCCCACGGGCAACCGGCGCCACCTCGATTGCCGTCCGCGCGAGTTCTTCGGATGTAAGATGAAGCACTCCAGGCCTGTCGGTCACAACGGCCTTCTTGGCCTCAGACGCTTGGTCGGGAGTCTTCTCGCAGGCAATAAGTCCAGCGAGCGCGAAGGCGGCAAGGGGAAACACAAGGAGTCGTGCGTAAAACGTGAAGCGTGAAGCGTCCAAATCCGGAAACGAGATACGCTTCACGAACGACGCTTCACAACTAATCGTTCTGCTAGAAACTCTTGGCCTCATAGTCATACGACTCCGGATAGAGAGAATCAGCAGGAGATGTGCCGCGGAAAGTTCGCGATATTTGAGGAGGAAATAGCCGCCCTAGGTGCCTTTTGCCACGGTACCGAAAGCAGACCGTGGTGAAATGCAACAGCGAGGAGCCAGAGGTTCCTCGCCCCTCTCTCTCACAAGGCTAACTCCTCTGTTCTTCACACGTTTGCATGTTCGTCCCAGCGAAGCATCTGTGGCACTCCCCTTGCTCACTTTGACCATCATATTTACGAACACGACTCACAACGTTGCCTATTCAACGGTGGAGGTTGCCATGCCGGTACTCAAACGACTCCAGAGTTATCTCGATGCCAACAACATTCCCTATGAAGTGGTCAACCACCCCAAGGCCTATACCGCCCATGATGTGGCGCATACACTCGATGTGCCAGGCAAACTTGTCGCCAAAGTTGTCGTGGTCAAGGCCGATCAGTACTTCGTGATGACAGTGCTCCCTTCAACCTGGCGGGTAGATGTCAAACGATTGCGGGAGGTACTGGAAGCCCGCGACGTGAGACTGGCAACGGAGGCAGAGATCGCGAATCTGTTTCCCGATTGCCAAGTGGGAACGATGCCGCCGTTCGGGAATCTCTACGGCGTGGAAGTGTATGTGGATCAGCTTCTGACGGAAGATGAATCCATTGTATTTGAAGCAGGAACTTACGTCGGCGCGATCAAACTCCGGTACAAGGACTTTGCCGATCTCGTTCGCCCGAAGGTTGCCGCGTTTCATCACGAACCGTCGAAGATTGAGGATTAAAAGAGAGGATGGTGGGGAGCGCTTGCTGCTGGAGCCGAAAGGGATAATCCTCCCGTATTTCCCAGGAATCTCCACCTCCCTTCCTCTTTGACGAGATAGTGGACCTCACGCGCCCAACTATCGATGGTGATAGGTTTCCCTGTCTGTTTCTCCACTCCCTGAAGCCCTCCTGTGCAGGTGACATAGGCTTTCCTGACGCCGTCGGCCTGGATCAGTTTCAGTTCGGTAAAGACATGGGACGAACTGATGTCTCGATAGTGTAGGAAGACTTCCTCCCATACCCTGCGCACATCCGACCGTTTTAAGCCGTGGTAGTTATAGGCCGTAGCATAGAACGTCATCAGCGAGTCAAGATCGGCCTTCTTGACCGCTGCTTCGGCTTCGTTGAACGCCGCCACCAGTTCTCTGATGACCGGCTGATCGGCATCCGCTCCCACTCCCGGTGCAAACTCCACGACAGCAGCAATAGGAGTCGGCGGTCTGCATTGAGTCAGGATCAGTGTCCCTGCCAGAATCAGAATGATCTTCATCACGCCTCGTCGCTTCATGATTGTCGCAGGACGCAATGCCGATGCCAGCACTACAGGAAGGGAAAACTCTCGATCATTCAACGAACCAAACCTCTTCGGATATTTTCCAGCTAGGCCCAGACCAATAGGATGACGCCTAACTCCCCATGTGAGGCTGCCTCTCTGCCGCAAAACGCTACGCTTACTCTTTGCCTGTGACCAACATCCGCCGTGTGACTACGGGCACATCTGATGCAGTATGATCGAAATGAATGGGTGTGTGACAATGCCTTATCCCCTACTCGACATTCGCAATCTGACTTTCGATGCGGATCGCCATGCGATACTCGACCGGCTCGATCTGGCGATCGATTCGCAGGAGATCCACGCCCTCCTTGGAGCCAATGGCTCCGGCAAGACGACTCTCGCGTATGTCCTCATGGGCTGCGAGGGGTATGCACCGAGCGCGGGAACCGTACGATTCGACGGCGCCGACCTTCTTTCCATGAAAATGCATGAACGGGCCAGGCTGGGCCTGACCCTCGCGTGGCAGGAACCGGCGCGGTTCGAAGGCGTCACGGTTCGCGAGTACCTGACACTGGGCAAGGCAGACTGCGATCCTGAACCGGCGCTGAGACAAGTCGGTCTCGCTCCTGATCGCTATCTGAGTCGGCGAATGGATAAAGCCTTGAGCGGAGGAGAACGCCATCGAATCGAATTGGCCTCAGTCTTGTCCATGAAGCCGAAGCTGGCCATTCTCGATGAGCCGGCGGCGGGGATCGACATGCTCTCGATCACCCACATTATCGACATCATTCGCGCACTGAAAGCAGCCGGTGGATCAGTCCTCTTGATCACGCACCAGGAAGAGGTCGCGCTCATCGCCGACCGGGCCTCGCAGCTCTGCGCCGGGCGCATCATTTTCTCCGGCAGTCCACGCGAAGCCGTCGATCATTTCCGCGGGCGGACCTGCGTCCGTTGTGATGGAGAGCTCTGTGACTATGTCAGACCTTGATGAGCTGAGACGAACCCTGCCGATGGTCGGAGCTGAACCGGCTATCCTCGACGATACGAGCATCGCCCATGTCGTGGCACATGGGCACCGCATCCTCAGCCATCGGACTGTTCCAGGCCTCCGTGTAGACCTGGAAGAAACACCGGATGCCATCATTGGAAAACTGATTGTTGAAGCGGGCGCACAGATCGCTCAACCGATCCATATGTGTTTCGGTCTGGCCCACCCAACCGGCGTGCAGCAGATCAAGATCGATGTACACATATGCGAAGGGGCTCAGGCACGGGTGCTATCCCACTGCCTCTTTCCCTTCGCGAAGGCGGCAGAACATCGGATGCACGCCGTGATGGAGATTGAACCGGGCGCATCACTGACCTATACGGAAGGCCACTACCATGGCCCCCATGGCGGCATGCAGGTCCTGCCTCACGCGACGGTCAAGATTGGCAAAGGCGCCCGCTACTTTTCGGACTTCTCGTTACTTTCCGGCTCAGTGGGGAACCTCGACATCGACTATCTCGTCGAAGTGGATGAGGAGGGCATCGCCGAACTCAACGCCAAGATCTTCGCGCACAAAACCGATCACATCTCGCTCAAAGAAGCAGTGATGCTCCGAGGGGAGCGATCCCGCGGTCTCATCAAGACTCGTGTCGTGCTGGAGGACCAGGCGCAAGCCGACATCGTCGGTATCACCGAAGCGTACGCCAAAGGCGCGCGAGGTCATGTCGATTGCATGGAGATCGTGCAGAACCAGGCAAGGGCCAGTGCAATACCCATCGTGCGAGTCTTTCATCCAGAGGCGAAGGTCACGCACGAAGCGGCGATCGGCAGTGTGGATAAGAAAGAACTTGAAACTTTGATGGCGCGAGGCCTCAGCCCTGAACAGGCCGTCGAACTCATCGTGAGCGGAATTCTGCGCTGAGTTCGAACCTCAACTGAGAGAACGAGGTTGTCATGATTACGTCGATTGCCTTCACAGTCTATCCAGTCTCACATATGGAACGAGCTCGAGCCTTCTATGAACACGTGCTCGGTTTGCACGTGAGCTACCACTATAAAGACGTGTGGGTAGAGTACGACCTCGGCGATTCGACCTTCGCCATCACGACAACGGAGATGGGCCATACTCCCGGAGCAAAGGGGGCCGTCGTCGCCTTTGAGGTGTCGGACCTGGACGCCTTCGTGCATAAGATGAAGGAACGGGCCGTGCCGTTCGTCACGGAAATATTCGACACGCCCGTCTGTCGGATGGCGGTGATCGAGGACCCTGATGGGAATCACATCACCATTCACAAGCGGCACGCGTGGTGAGGTGATCTTATGTATCGTCGCGTCATGGCCTTCGACTTCGATGGCACGCTCGCCGTCAACGGGACCGTGCCTGTCGAGGTTGAAACAGCCTTGGAGCAATGTCGCGCAAGCGGCCATGTACTGTTTTTGGTCACAGGTCGGCGCTTCGAGACCGTTGCCCTCGGCCATCTGGGAAGTCTGTTTGCAGGCATCGTGTGGGAAAACGGCGCGGTCTTGACCCATACCGCGAGTGGAGAATCCTATCTCCCATTCGGCCAACTCGATGCACGATTGCTCAAGGCCATCGAAGAAGCGGGGATTCCGTTCGAGCGAGGGCTCGCCATTGCCGCCACCTGGACACCCCATGACCAGGCCCTTTGGAAAATACTCAGCTCACACGGCGGCAGCACCTCGATCGAATACAACAAAAGCGCAGTCATGATCCTTCCACCAGGGGCGACGAAAGGGACCGGCCTCGAACGGCTTCTCGCCTTGTGCGGTCTCTCGCCCAGAAACCTCGCGGCGTTCGGAGACGCAGAAAACGATCTCTCGATGCTGACCTTGGCCGAGGTCTCGATCGCGGTGGCTGACGCAGTCCCAGCCGTCATCGAAACATCCGATGTTCTCGCCACAGCCCCTGGCCCCCAAGGGGTCCTTGAAATTCTCAAGCAGTACCCGCTCGGCGGAAAATTCCTCGATATCCCGCTCAAACGCGAGCGACCGATCCTGCTCGGGCAGACTGAATCCGGTGCAGCCATCAATATCCCTGCTTCGCAGCTAGCGGGACGTAATCTGGGAGTGTTCGGCGATTCCGCCACCGGCAAGTCATGGATGGTCGGTTTGATCGCGGAAGGACTCCATCACGAGGACTATCAAGTCCTCCTGATCGACCCTGAAGGGGACTTCCGCGGGCTGCGCGTCCTGCCTCGGTTCGTGTCGGTCAGCGGCGACCGGGCAACCCTCCCCCCTCCGTCCGCCGTGATCTCGTTGCTCGACGAGGGAGGCGTATCGTTGGTGCTTGATCTGAGTCAGTATCCCATCAGCCTGCGGAGTCACTACCTTGCCGAACTGATTCGCACCTTACGTCCCCTGCGCGATCGGAAATTCCGCCCCCATTGGATTGTGCTGGATGAAGCGCAGGAGTTCTTGCTCGAAGGAAGCGAGGTCACGGCACTCCTCCGTCCTCTGTTGGAGACCGGCGGTTGGGCCTTCGTTTCGTATCGACCAGATCGCCTCAGCGAGTCGGTGCTTACCTCACTCCATCATCTATTGCTGACCCGCCTCACGGACCGCCAGATCGGGGATTGTCTCCGGGCCCGCTGTGGCGTCTGCAGTTTACAAGGTGCGCGCCTGGATCAAGTCCCGATGGGGAGTGCCCTTCTCTGCGGAGGAGAAATCGTCCGCATGCGGCCGGCCATTAGGCGCGTGCCCCACGTCCGCCATCTCTATAAATATCTCGATGTGCCTCTTCCGCCTGGGAAACGGTTCTCTTTCCGAACCGAGAAAGGCCACTTGGGGATAGACGCAGCCAGTTTGTATGAACTGTCCCGCCTGATTCCGACCCTCCCGCTGGAGAGCCTCGAATACCATGATCGTCGAGAGGATTTTGTGAAGTGGGCCGATTGGACGCTCGGCGATGGAGGGCTCGCCGCGCGACTCCGGAAAGTGGCGAATCGCCGTTATCAGGGCGATGAACTCCGGGAGGCGCTCAATCAAGTTGTGTCGATGCATTACGAAGAGATCAGCCAGATGAGATAAAATCGGTTACCCCCGCCAATTTTTCAGAAAAAGCCCCGAGACACTCGCCTTGGATGATTAAGGAACGCCCATCAAGATCTCAATTCACCGCGAAAAGACACCGTCGATACTGTCGCCCTTTGCAACAATGGAATTGGGGGTGTTGAGGCACTTTGTCCTGAGATAGGAAACGGACCGTCTCTTTCTTCTTCATTCCCGCGCCTTAAGCCCGTGCGCTATCAATATTCTCTTGAGAGGGCTCTGCCATGGTCTGACGGCATGTCACTTGCTCCTTCGCGGCCATCAGGAAGAAGCTGAGCCTTTCAGTCACACACTCAAGCGCGGCAACGCCGGTATGAACCGCGTTCACGCGCGCAACCCAAGGAGGAGTCCCATGTCCGTCGCCAAGATTATCGAGATCAGTTCCGAATCGCCAAAGAGTTTCGAGGATGCCATTCAGAACGGCATCACCAGGGCATCCAAGACCATACACGGCATCAAGTCGGCATGGGTGAAGGAACAACACGTGGTCGTCGATAACGGCAAAGTCAGCTTGTATCGCGTAGACCTCAAAGTCACGTTCGTGTTGGATTGATGCCATAGGAGAATGGGCGTGCGAGAAGGGCGCGAGAGGGGAAAAATCAAAGCCCGAGATTCGAAGTTTGCGGAACTTCAAACTCAGAACTGCGGACATCGAGCAGCTCGGAGCATAGCCTTCGTCCTTCCTCTATTTCTTGCCGCTCTTACATGGACCGTTGCATTCGGCTCTTCCGGTCAACCATCGGAGTCCCCCACGGAGGTGGTCCGCTCGACGCTTACCGAAGTTTTCCGCATCCTCGAAGACGAGACACTCAAAGATCCGGCCAAGCTCATCCCGCGCCGACATATGCTGGAAGAAGTCATCGCATCCCACTTCGACTACATGGAGATGTCGAAGCGAGCCCTCGCAGCCAACTGGACTCCGCTCACAGCCGGCGAGCGGGCCGAATTCGTCGAACTCTTCAAGAGCTTTCTTTCCGATCGCTATGCTGAAAAAATTGAGAGCTATTCAGGCGAACAAGTGGCCTATCTCTCCGAGCGGATCGAGGGGAACTATGCGGAGGTGCGGACCGAGCTGCGGTCGACCAAAATCGATGTCCCAATGGATTACCGGCTGCATAGGAAAAACGGAACGTGGCATGCCTACGACCTCATTGTGGACGGGGTCAGCCTGGTGAAGAATTACCGCAGTCAGTTCGAGAAGATCATCCGCTCCGACTCCTACCAGGAACTAGTCAGGCGGCTGCGCGAACGCACCGTCGGCGAGGACAAGAAAAAGAAGGCCTCGCTCACGACAGTGCCGCACCGTCTCGCCGTCGAAGATCCCCCCTACCCTCTTACACCACAATAATTCGATGACAAGTCCTGACTTGAGGGACAGCTCCAACAATTGACCTCTCGATAAATACGGTTATCTGATAACTGAGCAGAGGCCTCGGTGAGAGGAACATTCAAGGGAATCGAGGTCGAGCGCAGGGGTGGTGTGCTGGCCCGCCGGTGAGCGGGAAGCCTAAAACTCCTCCAAGACTTCCGCTGTAAAAAAAAGCTCTCAACCCTGCCTCCGCTCGGCTTTTTTGTTCTCTCTTCCTGACGAACTCCCCATTTAATGTGGTGGTGTTTGTATGAGACTTAATCGCGGTGGGGTGCTCTGCGTCGGAAAGCTGCGCATGTTGTAGAAGACCCAGGCACATCGCTGAGAAGTAACCACACTTTGACAAACAAAACAGCCCGCCCTTGTGTAGAACACCGAGGCTGCCATCCGACTAGGGTGACATTCAGCAATCCTTCAGTCGCTCAAGGCCGATTGTCCCGCGCCTCTCTCTTCCTCGGGCTTCCTCAACGGAGCCGTGCCTAGTGGCACCGACGATCAATAGCGCGTCCCTCGAACCACCACCCTACGACCGAAGCAGAAGCTGTGCCCTTTGCACGCTGGCTGCACAAGGGCGAGTCAAACTTGCACCAAGCTGCTGCCCTCGCTAAGCTCTCTACACCTCCTTCGATACTTGCGTAACCATTCTCTCCTCGAAATCAACGAACCTGCAAAGACCGCGCACGAGAAGCCAGGCGAGGGGCACGAGGCGAGAGAAAAGACACCAGCGAGCGCAGCAGGAACAAGCGTGAGTAATACGGACTAATTCAAGCGAGCGTGACCTGAACCGGCAAAAGCCTGTTCGGTCTCTTGTGGCCCTTCCCGCCGTTGACGGTGAGCCAGAATCACCTGATCGACCCGTTCCCCGCACGTCACACAGCGCCATTCCCTTGTCCCAGTGTCAGCAGAGAACTCCGATACCATAAACCCACCGCACCGGTGGCAGCCATTGAGCGCCGGCATCTTACCGTGACTCACTTTTGTCGTCACTGTTCCTTTCATGCCTTTCTCCTTCTTTGAATACGTGAGAGACAGCCTTCGCGAAAAGGATTCTTTTATCTTTGCATTCAGAATGATGCCCTGTATGACACCCTGAAACCGGGCGTCTCTTCTTATCCGAGGCGATGGTGGCCCGAAAGATTCGTTGCTTGATAACACTGATTCGGCCTAAGTCAACCGATGTCGCGACCAGGACCACATTGGACGGAATTCGATTGATGCTGCCCTCCCATCCCTATTGCCATTTACCGCACCCCAGGCTCTCGGAGATGTGGCTCGTCGCCTCTACTGAATATTCTTCCCGCGCATCAGCCAGCCATGTTGAACTATCCCCTTGATTCCTTCCCCGATATATAGAAGCTTCCGCTCTCCAACGGCGCTGTCCTGGCTCGCCCTATGCATGTACCCAGGATGACCTCAGCGCCACTCAAGAATATCCCAGGTTCGTATAGAATGATCGAAAGTGCGGCGAGGGGGGTCTTATGCTGTCTCACAATGAAAAGGAGCATCCATGACTGAACGGTCAGGAGGCACGATCGGTAATTTCATGCATCGGAACCTGGAGGTCGTCCCGCCAGAGACCATGATCGTGGAGGCGGCTGTGCGCATGAGAGAGAAACGCCTCGGTTCCCTGTTGGTCGTGCCAACCGATGCGGGGGGCCATGTGTTCCATAGCTCGGGGATCGTGACTGAGACCGACCTGATTCGAAAGGTCCTCGCCAAAGGAATGGATGCTTCGCGAATCAGGGTTGATCAGATCATGACCAGTCCGCTGCTGACGATCCCGCCGGATCGGCCTATGCTGGATGCCAGTCATCTCATGGAAACGAACCATGTCCGCTATCTCTGTGTCTCCCATGAGCAGGACATCGTCGGGGTGATTTCAGTCCGAGATCTCGTACGTCATTTTGTCGATTCAGAAGGGGGCCCCATCCGTGACCTCGACAACGTATACCGGCCCCTCAGCGTACTCATGCACGCGAAGATAGAGACCATTGCGAGTGAGCGGACGGTGCTGGAGGCGGCGCAGACGATGGCGGAGAAGCGGATCGGCTCACTCCTCGTGCTTGAGGCTGAAAAAATAGCCGGTATCGTGACCGAGACCGACCTGGTGAGGAAAGTGATCGCGGCCGGTCTCTCTTCGAGCAACACCAGCGTCAAGACCGTGATGAATTCTCCCCTGATTCAGATTGACATCAACCGCACCGTTCGTGACGCCAGCAGGCTCATGGCCGAAGCACGGATTCGCCACCTCACAGTGACGGAAGACAACAAGGTGGTGGGCCTCTTGTCGGTGCGAGACCTGGTCAAGATGGTGTCGGTGAGAGACAGGCCGCGGTTCCTTCATGGCACATAACTTCCTGGCCTTCCCCCCCCTCACGCCTCATCGTGATGGCAGGCTCTCCCCCAAAGAGAGCCAAGTGCGAAACCTCGCTCAATTTCTTCCTCCACTCCCACCTCGTCCTTCGAGAAACTCAGACGAACGGCTTTCGGAGGGACCATTCATGGTGATCTCGTCAAACTTTGAATGGCAGCCTACACATGATTTGGTGGTCGGCTCAGCATCCCAATAAGCTCCCGCTGCATATCGATAGGCAGGCTACCCCCCCCACATTTTGTAGCTTGCATTGCGGATTCCAGAGAATTACGATACGGCACATCCGCCGTTAATTCCTACCTGGTGTTTCGGAGGCGCATCATGAACCCGGAAGAATCAAAGCACGCTCCTCAAACCCTCTCAATGAGCCCACCTTGCGCTTGTACACACAGCCGCCTGATTTCCGACAGCGTTTCGGAAGAGGAGCACACAGCCGGGAAGGTGCGTTGTGTCGAATGCGGAGCCGTCATTCCCAATCCCCATTTCCAACAGGAAGCCACAGGGTCATAACTCCTCCTGCATCCCTGTCGATGCCTTCACGCTCCACTCGTTCCGTGATGGAACCAGGCATGTTGTTATACGGTATCCCTCTCTTCACTGAGGTATTTGGCAACAGTCTCCGGGCTTGTCACTGACCCGAAACTCCTCAACCTGCCAGTGAGTCAAACGCTCTCCTCTATGCGTTCAGTCAATAACTCCCTGTGTTATCGAACTCCTGCCTTGACCATCCATCGAATCCATTCTGTGGCACCGACAATGCACAGCTACCTGCCCAACAACGCATTCCGTTCTTGAGGAGAAGTGGCAGATGACCCAACAAGCCACAGCGGAAGATCAAGTAATCGAAACGATGCATCGTCTCGGTACATGCGACCTCGAAGACCTGACGCGACGCTGCTCCACCCTCACCTGGAACCAGGTCTTTCTCGTGGTTGACCGTTTAAGCCGGACGGGCCAGGTCAAGCTGATGTACGCAAAGGGGGGTAGTTATACCCTGACACTCCTGCGCCGGCAGGGAAGACGGCAAGATCGACAGTCACTCCCATTTTAATCACAAGGAGGTTATCTCATGTCTGCATTAACTCGTTGGGAACCGATGACGCGCTGGAATCCATTCAAAGATTTGGAGGAGATGGAGCAACGTCTCTCGACCTATTTAGGTCGTCCTGCTGTTCGAGGCGAAGCCGGGAAGGAAGCCATGACTGTCGCCGAATGGTCGCCGCTCGTCGATATTACTGAGGACGACAAGGAATACCTCATCAAGGCGGATCTGCCGGAAGTGAAGAAAGAAGATGTCAAACTGACGGTCCAGGACGACGTGATGAGCATCTCCGGCGAGCGGAAGTACGAGAAAGAGGAAAAGGGGAAGAAGTACCACCGTGTCGAGCGGGCCTACGGAAGCTTTATGCGAAGCTTCACCCTGCCGGAAGATGCCGACGGCAGCAAGGTCAGCGCGGAGTATAAAGAAGGGGTCTTGAAAGTACATCTGCCCAAGTCGGAGAAAGCGAAACCGAAATCGATCGAGGTGAAGGTCTCATAAGAACGACGCAAAGGAGGCTAGGATGTTCCGACATCCCCACTATCTGGAGGTTCCGTGGGACATGCAGGGGCAACGCGCGACCAGGGGAACTCATCGCCATCTCTGGTGGTTGATCGCCTTGATGGTGCTTCTCGCCATGTTTTTGGTCGGCGTGGGGGTGACGCACGGAATCCTGTAAGGGAACAGGAAGCAGGTCTATCTTGTTCTTTTGGTCTGTCTGGTCTATCTGGTCCAATAGCTTAGTCTCTTGCGAGCAAACGACCAGATAGACCGAATAGACTGGAGAGACTAGAGGGATCAGATCAACCGACTTGTTCAAATATGCCGCAGAGCTTTCCAAGGCCTATTCGTGTAAGGAGGCAGACGCCTAATGTTCCGTAATCGGGAAGAAGCCGGCCGGATCCTGGCCGACGAGCTGAGTCGATATCGCAACGATCCAACGGCATTGATTCTGGCTCTGCCTCGTGGCGGCGTAGCGGTAGGCTACCAGCTCAGCCTCGCCCTCCATGTCCCGCTCGATGTGTTTATTACAAGAAAAATCGGCGCGCCGGGCAATCCCGAGTATGCGATTGGAGCGGTAGGCGAGACAGGATCGCACTATTTGAATCAAGAAGCGATCAACTCGTTCGGCTTATCGAGGCATGAGCTGGACCGGTTGATCCACATTCAAGAAAAAGAGATCGCCAGACGCAGGGACCTCTACCGGCAGGGAAGACCGCTCCCGCGACTCACGGGCCGCACGGTGCTCTTGGTTGACGACGGCATCGCGACAGGCTCGACCTTCATGGCCTCGGCACTCGCCATTCGGAGTTTACAACCTCACCGTCTGGTCGGTGTGATTCCGGTCGGACCTCCGTCGACGATCCGAGAGGTTCGAGCACATGTGGACGAATTGGTGGTGCTCATGACACCAGACCCCTTCGAGGCCGTGGGGAACTTCTTCATGGACTTCACGCAAGTCGAGGATCGTGACGTGATTCAGTATCTCAATCTGGCTGAAGAGGCGATGCTCGAACGCCAGCCCTCTTCAACCGCCTCATAGGATGTCTTCTCACAAGAGAGGGTATATCGTACCATGTCCACACACTCCAAGATCCCCTCAGGGTTGGGATCTCGCAGAGACCAAACGTATCGAGAATACGAACACGACACCTATAAACTGCAGGGGAAGCTCAAGGAGCCGACTGTCTGCCCAACGTGCGGGGCAGTTTTCCACAGAGGGCGGTGGACTTGGGAAGCGAGGCCTTCGGGCGCGCACGAGACTCTCTGTCCAGCTTGTCACCGGATCCACGATAAATACCCCAAGGGCCTCGTCACAATCAAAGGGCCATTTAAAGATACCCAACGCGAACAGCTGATCGGCGTCATCAAGAACACGGAGGAGAAAGAGAGAAAAGAACACCCGCTCTCCCGGATCATGGCAATTGAATCGTTGCCTGCGGGCTTAATTATTTCGACGACCGATACCCATCTGCCTCGGCAAATCGGCGAAGGGCTGAAACATGCCTACCATGGGGAGCTGGAGTTACATTACGACCGGGATGAAGACTTTGTGCGGGTCACATGGACTCGCTGAGCCCTGCTCTCAACCGTTGAGGAGAAACGTGATGTGGTCTTGCCCCAACCGATGGATACTTGTCGCAGTAGCGGCGTTCAGCCTGGTGACCACAACGTCGGGAGAGGCGACTACGTCCATTCCACCTGGCTCGATTGTGGAGGTGGATCAGGCAACCGTCAATCAGATACTCGATGTGTTTCACAAAGCTGAAGCGGCCATCGCGGTGGGGAATCTGGACGGCGTTATGGCGCTCTATGCAACCCAGTACAACTATCATGGGTTGAAACCGGCGGATATTCGTAAGATCTGGTCCAATCTGTTCGAGGAATACCGTGATATCAGCGAGGTACATTTCTTCTCGAAGATCGCCAAGGCGGGATCAGGCTCCAATGCCATCATTGAAGTGACCTGCACGGGAAGCTTGTCCGGCATCTCGAAGACCAGCGGGCTCCGGGTCCCGATCGACAGCTGGTACGAAGAAGTGCATTTTCTGACGCTTGAGAACGGCCTCTGGCGCATTCGCGGCAATGCCGGCGAAACGCCACGGGTCTTGCCGTTTGGCACAGCGCCGCATCCGTTATTCTAAATAATGGTGGGACAATAATGAGAATCGTCGTCGGGGTGGATTGGTCGGACGAAGCCTTTGCCGCCGTGGAACAAATCGGATTGCTCTACCGGCCGGACGACATCGTACTCGTCCATGGCGTGGAACTCGGTGTGCTCCAGTCTCCCATGGTGGCCGGAGCAGTCAATCTGCAAGGGTACGACGAATTCCGCCAGGCCATGATCGATGCCGGCCACAAGGCCATTGAACGCTGCCGCGCCTTACTGCCGGCTGAAATTCCCTCCGTCCGAACAATGTGCGAAGTCCAACACCCAACCGCCTTCATTCTCGACAGCGCCGCTGCAGTCAAGGCCGACCTCATCGCGATGGGCACACACGATCACAGCCGGTTGACAGAAATGTTTGCCGGCAGCATTTCGCACCGCGTCTTGCTCCATGCCACAGTGCCGACCTTGATCGTGAAAGGGAAAGCTCGACCCGTCGCGCGCGTCCTCATAGCAGTGGAAGGCCGCGAGGATGCGATCCGTCTGCACACGTGGCTGACGTCGAATCCCTTCAAGACCCCTGTCCAGGTCACCATCCTCTCGGTCGTCCCATCGCTCGCAATGGTCGAACCGCATCTGATGGTGGGATTCGAAAGCTGGTCAGAGGAAAATACGCGTTATGCTGAGCAGGCCGTGCGCGACACGGCCAAGGCGCTGGCCGGCCCGCACTTTACGGTGTCTACCGATGTCCGCCATGGTGATCCCACGATCGTTGTATGCGAAGAAGGTAAGAACTACGACCTCATCGTGATCGGCTCCCATGGGCGGAAAGGTTTTGAACGATTTCTGCTGGGCAGCGTGTCGCACGGGATCGTGCATCGGGCCACTACGTCCGTCCTTGTTGTCCGTTGAGATCAATTGACTGGATGCGACACCTCCAAACCAAGAAGAGGTTGACAGCATGAAAGTCCTCAGCATGATCAGTGTTGTGTGCTTGGTCCTGTTGGCAAGTTCCTGGGCCGCCGGGCAGACTGCCAGGGGAAATCCCAAGGAAGGGCAAGCTGTGTATCAAAAGAACTGCCTCCGTTGCCACGGGAGCACATTAGATGGGAAAGGCCCGGATAGCCAGGATTTGATCGTACGACCGGCCAGTCTTCGGTCTCTCATCACTCAATCCAAGAGCGATTGGGAATTGCTCGTGGCGATCTCGAATGGCGTGTTGTTCAGCCCGATGCACAGCTTTCGCGGCAAGCTGACGGATCAGCAAATGTTGGATGTGCTGTCGTACATCAGGGCTGTGTCGCCCCCGGACGTTGCCAGTTAAAACAGTGTTGTGTTCGTTCAGCTCACAGGCTTCAAGGGATTTACTCGGCAGCTCGGCGCATCTATTTTTCTTCTCTTGTTCTTCTTCGGAACACCTGTCCAGGCTGGAGAACCGGCTCCAGAGATAGAAGTTTTCGTTCGCGCTGGCTGCCCCCATTGCGAGGCTGCGAAAGCCTTCCTCAAAGAACTCCGTCGAGAACGTCCGGCTATTCGAATCGCCATCTACGATGTTGCGGAAGACTCAACCGCGCTGAAGCGACTCGCCACGCTGGCTGCTGAAAGAGGAATAGCCAACATTGGCGTCCCTACCTTTCTTATCGGCGCAGAGCTGATTGTCGGCTTCCTCTCAGCTGAAACGACCGGATCAGAAGTCCTCGCCAGACTCGACCAGCGTGCGCAAGGCGCCGTACCGCCTGCGGCGGTCGAGAGCATCCAGACCAAATGGTTCGGCGAGCTTCGCGTCAGAGACCTCGGCCTGCCGCTGTTTACCATCGTCATCGGGCTCTTAGACGGCTTCAACCCTTGCGCGATGTGGGTGCTGCTTTTCCTTCTCTCGTTGCTCGTCAACCTTCGCGATCGACTGAAAATGGCCCTCGTTGCCGGGACCTTCGTCGCCGTCAGCGGCCTGATCTATTTTGTCTTCATGGCAGCCTGGCTCAACATGTTTCTCCTCATCGGCCTCTCACGTCCTATCCAGATCGGTCTCGGCGGTATCGCCCTCCTAGTGGGAGCGGTCAATGTGAAGGACTTCTTTGCGCTGCGTCACGGCATCTCGCTCAGCATTCCCGAATCCGCAAAGCCGGGACTGTACGCCCGAATCCGCCGGATACTCCACGCCGACAACCTCGCCGGCGCCCTGGCAGGTATCGTCATCCTGGCAGGCCTCGTAAACCTGGTTGAACTGCTCTGCACAGCCGGGCTCCCGGCACTCTACACGCAGATTCTGACCCTGCAACAGATGCCGTCGTGGGAGTACTACAGCTACCTCAGCCTCTATAACCTGGCCTACATCTTCGATGACAGTCTCATGGTCACGATTGCGGTGGTCACGCTGAATCGCAAGAAGTTGCAAGAGCGCGCAGGACGCTGGCTGAAGTTAACCAGTGGCCTGGTGATGGCCGGTTTGGGCGCCATCTTGCTTCTTCAACCCAAGTGGCTTATGTGATGCGTCGCCTCCAAGCAGCGAACGTATGAATCCATCTGGGAATGATGTCATGCCTCAATCGCCACACCATTCCACAGTTGATTCGCTGAAACCGTTTTCCCACCCTCGTTCCATCGCCGTCATCGGGGCATCGCGCGATAGCACACACATCGGCTAACGACTGCTACAAGGCTGAGGCACCTTTCTTTACCCTACCCGAAGGACAATACTGTAAGATCGTAGAGCCGGTATCCGGTTCGACACAAAGGATGACCAGCCCTATCAACCCATAATTTGCGCGACCGGTATGCCCTGACAGAAGGAGATACCTGATGCCTCCATTCTCGTTTTGCAAGTTCCGAGATGTGCGGAGACGTCGTCCCATACCCCATCTTGTGTGGCTCGCGCTACTCCTTGGCCTTTCCGGATGCGCCACCGCACTCCCTCCCGGTCAGACAGCGGACTTTCCAACACGCTGTCACGGTCCGGGGGTCATTCGATGCGTCGGATTTGACGCTGCACCAGAAATCGATCCTCACATCGATCCGCCATGGGGACAGAAGCAGAAACTCGGCAGAGTCGTCACCGATGTGAAGGCCTCCGGCTCAGGATCCCTGCGATTTGAGATTCCGTCGAATTCAGGATCCGACTCCTCTGGCAGTTTCTGGCTGAATTTCAAAGACGACCTCTCGGCTCAATTTGGCGAAGGAGATGAATTCTATATTCAATGGCGACAGCGGTTCTCCCAGGAGTTCCTGGACACGGAGTTTCCAGGTGGTGGCGGCTGGAAGCAGTTCATCGTAGGGGAAGGAGATCGACCTGGAACCACAGCCTATTCCTGCACGCAGCTGGAGATCGTGGTCAACAATCCCTACTATCTCGGCTCCCCGGCGATGTACCATAGTTGCGGCGGGAAAGACGGGGATTTCGAAGGACTGCCCAGCACTGGCAGTGCCCGTTACTATCCCAATGAATGGATGACGTTCCAGCTGCACGTCAAGATCGGCACCTGGTACAAGAACGACAGCCGGTACCACGGGGACAGTACGATCCAGCTATGGGTGGCCCGTGAACACCAGCCGTCAAAGCTCGTGGTGAACCTCAGTCCGGAACCAGCCACTCTGTTCGGGATGCGCATCCCTGGAACCGGCACGGGTTACGACCTTGCCAACAGCAACCCCGACGCCAAGTACGGAAAGCTCTGGCTGCTCCCATACAACACGAACAAGGACTCGTCAGCCAGCCATCCGACGGCCTACACTTGGTATGACGAGTTGATCGTTTCAACGAAAAGGATTCCGTGTGGGTTCAAGATTCTAGTGCAACACCCGTATCCTGGTTCTTCCAGGATCGAAGGAGTTGC
>CXWL01076648.1_pt1 | contig 47389 bp, 45 predicted proteins | sample 590931 | NCBI WGS metagenome assembly CXWL01 (sample SAMEA3498368, study PRJEB10139) | groundwater metagenome | biome: water well; material: biofilm material | place: Germany | collected 2015-04-27 | reverse complement strand
GGGCGCAAGCGTGTGTGGTAAATGCAGCACCAAAGCCGTAATTATGATGGATGGCTGTTTGACATGTCTGAATTGTGGTGAATCTAAGTGCGGATAAAGTGTAAGTGACCCCATAAGCTGCAAGTTTTTGTTGTTGGCTGACACAGCAACATAAAATGCAGCATAATAATCAACTTGCCCTGCTACGAAATCGGGTCTAACTCACTTTAACTGCAAAACGGTAACTGCAAACCCTGTAAAATTTCACCATTTCTAGAGTCTTGTATAAAAATCACAACCCCTGCGTTACGCCCTTTCCATTCTGGCTTTAAGGTGATGTTTTTTGCAAATTCGTTATTGTTGCCCAGTTGATAGGCACCTAAAAAATCACGGACTACATAATCATGCTTAAGCTCACGGCCATTATTTTCACCTGAGTTTACCTGACTCACTAATTTATTCTCATAAATTGTGATAAAAATATCTGCATTCTTGACGTCATTTGGCTTAACAGCATGTGCAGTGGCTTTGATTAAAATTTCGCCGTTTGTTTGGTTTGTAGCATCGAGTGTTAAATTAGCACGTGCCGTTTGCTTTAAGCTATTTTCTACGTTTTGATTTAAGCGCGAACCATCCCAGCCCTTAAAGTCGCGCCCATTAAAAATAAATTGCGGCGTATAAACAAAGCCTGCGCCACCAAAAGTCGCCATTTTACGTTGTCTGTCGCTGTATTCTGCATTTGAAAATCTATCTTTCCAGCCTATGTAATCCCAGTAATCCACATGAAATGCGAGTGGTATTAGTTTGTCAGAGCCTAGCTTGAGGCTGCTCAGCCATTTATCTGCAGGTGGACAGCTACTGCAACCTTCTGAAGTGTAAAGTTCGAGTAAAGGCACTGTCGCTGTACCACTTTTAGCTGAGCATTCTGCTGCAATTAGCGTCACTGGCATGATGGATAACATTAAAGGTGCAAATAAATTGACAATAGTTTTTGGCAATTTTTTATAGTCTAGGGCCATGATTTTTCTCCTTAAATGATCAAGGGTTGGTCGCCTAATTTGAACAAAACTTACATGACAGATTAAAATTGTTTTTACTTGTTGATTGTTAACAAAAAAAGCGTTCTAATTCAGGGTGTTCTACTTTAATATGCACTAACTCGGTGTGTAGAAAGCCAACTNNACCCCAGCCCAAAGAATCCCCGCAACTATTAGCAATATTTATTCAGATATTGATATGCGTATGCGCCTTGCCACCAAACCCAATGCAAAGGCCTGTGCTGGTGAGTTATGTGGCTTGAATAGTGCGTTTGATGCGCAAGTGCAGCAATTGGGCGAGCGCTTAACGACAACAGCTTATAAGGCGTATCCAGACCTCAGAAAAAGAGTCCCGGGCTTTACGTTTATAGTTGTAGATAAAAAAGAACCTGGCATGGCTTCAAATGGGGGCGGCAAAGTTGTGATTTTTCGTGGAACTCAACATTTAGAGCTAAGTGAAGATGCTTTCAATTTTATTTTAGCCCGTGAAATGGGACACGTGATTGGGCAACATCACAACAAAAACACTTCAACCAAGATTATATTCTCGGTATTGGCGAGTGTTTTGTTTCCTGCAGTCTCTCTTATAAGTGCTTCTAATGTGGCGGCGCAAGCAACTTCAACCGCCGTAACGAGCATAGCGTCTACTGCGACCTCTTACATTGGTTCTGAAGCCGTCATCTCTAAAATTAAACCGAGTCAACTTCTTGAGTCAGACAACATCGCAATTAAATTACTAGATACCCAGGGCTGGGATATACGTTCAGTGGCAAGCATATTGCTCATTGACGATGTTCAGCCGAATGGCTGGTTGAAAGACTTAAATACTACTGCGCAATATCTTGATGGCCTGATAGATAAGGCCGACACCGAGGCGCCTCTATTGGAAGCCGAAAGCTTAGAAGTTAAGAGTTAGTAAGTTTTTAATGTGAAGTAATAAAATGCAAAGCCAGATGGATGACTATTTGACTAGCCCTTCTGCTTTCCAAGGCGCAACTTTAACGAGCAGTAACATGCCAGGAATTGCCGCAAAAAAACAAAAAATGAAAAAATTCTTCCAACCCAGGTCTTCAACCAAATAGCCGGTAGCGGCGTTGGCAAAGGTGCGCGGCACTGCGGCAAGGCTGGTAAACAATGCAAACTGTGTGGCAGTGTAAAGTGGGTGTGTAGTATGTGCAATATATGCTACAAAAGCGGCAGTGCCTAAGCCTACACCAAAAGCTTCAACGCCAATCACAACACCTAGCACGAATAAATTATGACCAACCACTGCAAGCCAGGCAAAACCTAAAATAGCCAGCATCTGCACCGCACCAAAAACCCATAGTGCGCGGTTAATACCCAGCCTTACCATCCATACACCACCTAATAGGCCGCCAATCACACTGGGCCATAAGCCTGCATTTTTGGCAATTAAGCCTATTTCTGTTTTGCTAAAGCCCATGTCTAAATAAAACGGTGTAGCAAGCGCAGTCGCCATGCTATCCCCCAATTTATAAAAGAAAATAAACGCGAGAACTAATAATGCTGATTGCCAGCCGTGGCGTGAAATAAACTCCTGAAAAGGCTCGGTGACCGCTGCACGTAAGGTTTTTGGCGCACCACTTTTTAAGGCTGGTTCTTTAACAAAGATTGTCATGGCAAGGCCGGGCAACATAAACAAAGCCGTAATTATAAATACGCTGTGCCAAGGTAAATAGTCGGCCAATATCAATGAAAGTGAGCCTGGGATCAAACCAGCAATTTTGTACGCATTTACATGTACGGCATTGCCTAAACCTAGCTCAGAATCTAGCAATAGCTCACGACGGTAAGCATCTAATACAATATCCTGCGAGGCGCTAAAAAATGCGACTACGCTGGCTAAGTAAGCAATCGTCCAAATATCCAGCTTAGGGTTAAATACTCCAAAAACTGGAATGGATATTAGTAATAAAGTTTGTGAAATTAGCAGCCAACCACGGCGGCGACCTAGTGGCGGTATATAGCGATCAAACAATGGTGCCCATAGGAACTTCCATGTGAAGGGCAGGTTAATGAGTGCAAATAAACCAATGGCTTTTAGATTAACGCCCTCAGAGCGCAGCCACGCGGGCAACAGGCTGATCAGTATGTATAGCGGCAATCCGGAACTAAACCCGGTGAAGATGCAAATAAGCATACGTTTGTTGAGTAAAACTTGCCAAACGCTAGAGTGATTTGCCATGTATTTGAGTGATATTTTTTAAGATTTGTTTAAAAGAAATTTAGTTTAGTAGGTTATCACGTGTTATTTTCTAACCGATACATCGCTAAACTACCCATTAAATTGGGCATAAACGTCACAGGTTTATTATCGGTGAGTACCAAGCGTTCTTTCACTTGAATATTGCCGTTGATGCAAAACTGATCAAAATCATTGATAGTGCACAAATGCACATTGGGCGTATTGAACCATTGGTGAGGTAAAATTTTTGAAACAGGCATATTGCCGGTAAGAATTTGTCGTCTGTTTTGCCAATAACCAAAATTAGGAAAAGTCACAACCACTTCGCGGCCTACACGTAACATTTCACGCACAATACCTTCAGTATTATGTACGGCCTGTAAGGTTTGCGAGAGTATTACGGTGTCAAATGACTGGTCTTCAAAGCCCGACAAGCCTGCCTCCAAGTCCATTTGAATGACATTGATGCCACTCGCCATGCACGCCAGCCAATTGGCATCGTCTTTTTCTACGCCATAACCACGCACTTCTAATGACGCTTTTAGGTACTGCAGTAGTGCGCCATCGCCACAACCCAAATCGAGTACTTTGGCACCAAACGGTAACCAGCCAGCAATGATGGCAAAGTCGTGTCTGAAGTCTTGCATAGTTACGATCATGCCAACTCCCCCACTGTAATGTTATTTAGGTAGCTTCGTAAAATGGCATGGTAGTGCGGGTCAGGCATTAAAAAAGCATCGTGACCATGCGCGGCCGTGACTTCGGCGTAACTTACTGTACGTTCGTTATCGAGTAAGGCTTTTACAATTTCACGTGAGCGTGCGGGGGAAAATCGCCAGTCGCTGGTGAATGACACTACTAGAAATTGCGCTTTTACATTCTTTAAAGCTTCACTTAAATTGCCATTAAATGGCAAAGCAGGATCGTAATAATCCAACGCACGCGTCATGCGTAAATAAGTGTTGGCATCAAACTCACCAGCAAATTTATCACCTTGATAGCGTAAGTATGATTCCATTTCGAATTCAGCGTCAAAGCTGTATTTAATTGTATCTTTAAGCTTGCGCCCAAACTTGGCACCCATGGCATCGTCACTTAAATACGTGATGTGGCCAAGCATACGCGCAATACGCAGGCCGCGCCTTGGTACAACGCCATGCGCATAATAGTCGCCACCATGAAATTCCGGATCGGTAATAATTGCCTGGCGAGCAACTTCGTTAAATGCCATATTTTGTGCGGTAAGGTTAGGCGCTGAGGCAATCACCAATGCATGGCGGACACGGTCAGGGTAGGCTAAGGCCCACTGCAAGGCTTGCATGCCGCCAAGGCTACCACCCACCACTGCGGCTAATTGTTTAATGCCCAAGTAATCAGCCAACAAGGTTTGCGATGTCACCCAATCTTCAACTGTAAGTATTGGAAATTGCGAGCCCCAAGGCCGCCCTGTGGCTGGGTTAATGCTGGCCGCACCGGTGCTGCCGTGGCAACCGCCTAAATTATTCACACCAATCACAAAAAATTTATTGGTATCTAAAGGTTTATTCGGGCCAATTAAGTTATCCCACCAGCCTGGGTATTTATCATCGACGCTATATTTTCCAGCCACATGATGCGTACCTGATAATGCATGACAGATTAAAACCGCATTCGATTTATCTGCGTTTAATTGACCATAAGTCTCGTAAACAAGATCGAACTGTGGCAACACCGCGCCGCTTTTAAGGGTGAGTGGTGCGCTAAAATGTGCGGTTTGCGGGGCAACAATGCCAACAGATTGCCCAGTTAAAGATGATGGAATAGATTCAGACATAGCGTGATTATACTATAGGTTTTTTATACTTAACCTTTAGCAAAACTAATCCCAGTGTGTACTGACTATGAGCGGGTTTTTAGCGATTGTTACACGATTATTGTTGCCCAAATCTTTTAATGTTGCAATCTCTACCAAACCATTTTGCGCCATTAAATCGGTTACCAACCCAGCTTGATGATAACCATGTTCTAACATTAACCAGCCTTGTGGTTTCAGGTAAACCAGGCAATTATCAATAATTTTGCGAATATCATCTAATCCATCAGCGCCTGAGGCTAGGGCGGATAATGGCTCAAAGCGTAAATCACCTTGTGTTAAATGGGTGTCATGTTGTTCGATGTAAGGCGGGTTGCTGACGATGACATCAAATTTTTCATTGGCAAGATTATCAAACCAGTTACTCAATACAAACTGTACGTTCGGTATGCCTAAATCCAGTGCATTTCTTTTGGCGATTTCTAAGGCGGCCTTTGATGCGTCAAGGGCGATGACGCTGGCTTGTGGACGATGTTTAGCAATCGCTAGTGCAATTGCACCTGTGCCTGTGCCAAGGTCAAGTATCTTCAGCCCGTCATTCCAGCGAAATCTGGAATCCAGTTGCCTGGTTGCACTGGATTCCAGATTTCGCTGGAATGACGATCGTGATGAAGTAGCGTCTTGTGGAATTTTATTTAGAGCCGCATCTACTAACGTTTCAGTATCAGGTCGCGGGATCAAAGTGTCAGGTGTGACTATCAAATCCAAGCCATAAAACTCGCGTTGACCCAAGATATAAGCAATCGGTTCACCAGCTAAGCGGCGCACAAGCAATGCCTGAAAGTCCACATGTCTATTGGCTTGCAGCGCATCGTTTTCATGCGCAATCAACCAGGCACGGTTGACGTTAGCGGCTGTTTGTAAAAGTAATTGCGCCTCAAGGCGAGCCTCATTTGGGTCCAGATTTAGTGTGTCTATCAGCAGGCTTTGCGCCTTAACCCAAGTTTCGCGTACCGTCTTAGTCAATTAGATATCTTCAAACTTAATTATCGTCACCCAAACTGGCCAATAAATCAGCCTGATGTTCAGCCGATAGCGCACCAATCAATTCATCCATATCGCCTTCGGTAATCGCATCAATTTTATACAGGGTGAGGTTGATGCGATGGTCGGTAATTCGGCCTTGTGGGTAGTTGTAGGTTCTAATTCTCTCGCTACGGTCACCAGAGCCAATCAGCGATTTACGTTCGCTTGCGATTTTAGATTGCTGTGCACGTACTTCGGCATCTTTAATACGTGCTACCAGCACACTCATGGCTTGCGCTTTATTTTTGTGCTGACTTCTATCGTCTTGGCATTCCACTACGATGCCTGTGGGTAAATGCGTAATACGCACGGCAGAATCTGTTTTGTTGATGTGCTGACCACCTGCGCCACTGGCACGGTATGTGTCGATACGGATTTCAGCGGGATTGATGACAACATCGCTTACCTCATCGGCTTCTGGCAATACGGCAACCGTACATGCGCTAGTGTGAATTCTGCCTTGTGTTTCAGTATCCGGCACCCGTTGTACGCGGTGACCGCCAGACTCGAATTTGAGCTTGGAATAAGCGCCATAACCTTCAATTTTGGCGATAATTTCTTTGTAGCCACCTACTTCAGATTCGTTGGCTGAAACAATCTCAACTTTCCAGCGCTGGCGCTCCGCGTATCTTGAATACATACGGAATAAATCCCCTGCAAATAAGCCGGATTCATCACCGCCCGTACCCGCACGAATTTCTAAAAATAGATTGCGGTCATCGTTCGGGTCTTTCGGCAGCAACAAAGTTTGCAGCGCCTTTTCAATGGCCTCCATTTTTGTTTTGCCTTGCTCAATTTCTTCTTGTGCAAACTCTTTCATGTCCGGGTCGCTTAACATTTTTTGCGCCTCATTCATGTCTGCCTCAACCTGCTCAAAAGCATGGTATTGCTCTACGATAGGTGTAATTTCGGCATGTTCTTGCGTAATTTTGCGATAGGCATCCATGCTATTGGTTGCACCTTCGGCGCTCATAAGCCTGTTTAATTCTTCTAAACGCTCGCTTAACGTGGCGAGCTTTTTAATCATGCTGGGTTTCATTATGGGTGTGTTCTTTTAGAGGCTTTTTGGTTTAACTTTTAATTTGGTAAAGTTGTTTTAAGATATTTTCCAACTTGGTATGTTCGTCACCATGTGCCTGATTAAGCGCATGACTAGGGGCATGTAAAAATTTGTTGGTAAGTGCGTTACTTAATGCTTCCAGCACTTTTTCAGGACTTTCACCTTTTTGAATTAGTTTGAGTGCTTTCTCTAGCTCAGTTTGGCGTGTGGCTTCAGCTTGGTCGCGCAATGCCTTAATAGTGGGCACTGCATCTCGCTTTTTAAGCCAGTGCATAAAATTCTCTACGCGCGCTGCCACAATTATCTCAGCATCAATTGCAGCCTCTTGGCGGTTTACCATGCCATCTGTCACTACTTGTGCAAGGTCGTCCACAGTATATAAAAATACATCATCTAACTCTGCTACTTCAGCCTCAATGTCACGCGGAACTGCTAAATCCACCATGAAAATCGGGCGATGACGACGTGCTTTAATCGCACTTTCAACCATGCCCAGCCCAATAATCGGTAATTGGCTTGCGGTAGATGTAACCACAATATCAAATTCTGCAAAGTGTTCTGGCAGGTCGTTCAGTAAAATAGCTTGACCGCCTATTTTTTCAGCCAGTTCCACACCACGTTCTAATGTGCGGTTGGCTACCACTATAGATTTTGGTTTTTGTGCGGCAAAGTGGTCAGCGCATAGTGTGATCATTTCACCCGCACCAATAAACAACACTTTTTGGTCGCTTATGTCGCCAAAAATACGTTGCGCAAGCTTGACTGCTGCCGCTGCCATAGAGATGGAGTTTGCACCAATGTCTGTGTTGGTGCGAACTTCTTTTGCCACCTCGAATGTACGTTGAAACAGCTTGTGCAGCAATGTGCCCAACGTACCCGCATCTTGTGCGATTTTGACCGATTGCTTGAATTGCCCCAAAATCTGTGGCTCGCCTAGTACCATGCTGTCTAGGCCCGAGGCTACCCGAAAGGCATGTTTTACCGCTTCATTATCGGGTAGCGTGTAAACGTAAGGCTGAATGCTGCTGGCTTCCAGTTTATGATATCTCGATAACCAGTTGAGCGGTTTTTCAGGGTTATCGGTACTGCAATAGAGTTCCGTACGATTGCAGGTGGATAAAATAGCCGCCTCTGTTGCGTCGTGCAAAGTCAATTCGCGCAAGGCGCTGCCTAGATGTTCGCTATTAAAAGCAACATGTTCGCGGATTTGGATGGGTGCGGTCGTGTGGTTAACGCCGATGACATATAACTGCATAGGTGTAATTTTGATGGATTGGCTTATGTTAAGCAAGAAATACAGTTAAAATAGCAGTTTAGTACCTATTCCAAGGTGCATTCAAACGAATACTGCGTTGTTGGGCCCTGTCTGTTTGTGTTGTTTATGACTCTCCGCCTTGTCTTACTTTGAATGCGCCCTGGAATTACTTTCGTTAATAATTTAGATAATGGATTTCGCCATGGATAAAACTTTTAGAATTGCCCCTAGTATTCTTTCTGCAAACTTTGCCAAACTTGGCCAAGAAATTGACGATGTCATTACATCAGGTACAGATTTAGTGCACTTTGATGTAATGGATAACCACTATGTGCCAAACCTGACCATTGGGCCACTGGTGTGTGAGGCTATTCGCGAAACCGCTAAGCGCGTGGGCGGTATTATCGACGTACATCTGATGGTAAAACCTGTGGATCGTATTATCCCGGACTTTGCTAAAGCGGGCGCGAACATCATCACCTTTCACCCAGAAGCTTCTGAACATATTGACCGTAGCTTGGCGATGGTGCGTGACTTGGGCTGTAAATCTGGTTTGGTATTTAACCCGGCAACATCGCTCAGCTATTTGGATCACGTGATGGATAAAGTGGATATGGTGTTGTTAATGAGCGTCAACCCGGGTTTTGGTGGTCAAAAATTCATTCCAGAAACTTTAAATAAATTGCGTTTGGCACGTGCAAAAATTGATGCATATTATGAAAAAACAGGTCGTCAAATATGGCTGGAAGTTGACGGCGGCGTGAATGCACAAAATATTGCTGAAATTGCTAAAGCGGGTGCAGATACGTTTGTGGCAGGCAATGCAATATTTAGCGCTGGCAAAGACACTGACAAAAATCGCTACAACACGATTGTGAGCGAGATGCGTGCTTCGCTAGCAACTGTAAAATAATTGGTTCAATTTATCGGCCAAAAATTTAAGGTCAAAGCCGTCATGATTGATCTTGACGGCACGTTGATGCATACCGCGCCAGAAATAGCGCGGGCTGCAAATCGTATGTTGGAGGTAATGGCTAAGCCAACATTAGACGAAAAGCAGATAGAGGCTTACATAGGCGAAGGTGCGATAACGCTAATTAAACGTTGTTTAACACAACGGTTGGATGGTGAGCCAGATTTAGCGGAGTTCGCAAAAGCGCAAAAGTTTTTTTTTGATTTTTATGCACAAATTGCGGCTGAAAGTAAGCCTTATCCGCATGTGGTTGAAGGTTTGCAGGCGATGCAAAGCGCTGGTTATCGTTTAGCTTGTTTGACGAATAAGCCAGAAAGCTTTACTTTACCTTTGTTGGAAGCAAACAATTTATTGCAGTATTTTGAGTTGGTGGTATCAGGTGATACCTTGCCAAAAAAGAAACCAGAACCAGATCAGATTTTGTATATTTGCGAAAAATTCGGGGTTTCAGTGGCTGATGCGGTGCTGATTGGCGACTCTAAAACAGATATTGCCGCCGCACGAAGTGCTGGTTGCTATGTGTTTGCAGTACCTTATGGCTATAATCAAAGTCTTGGCATAGAAGCAAGCGCTGTAGATGCGTTAATTAACAACATAAGTGATGCGCTAAATTTAATAAACCTAAATTTAATAAACCTAAATTTAATAAACCAGGCTCACATTAAAGATTTACAAAAAAGCTAAACAACATGACTATAAATTACAGTAAAACACATAGTTGGCGATGGTGGCGGGCTTAAGCGTAATAAACGCTGAATACTGCGCGCTATATGGGTGAGTAATCCGGCGCGGGTAACCCAAGCAACACCATTTAACCAATTTATATGTGAGGAAATTTATGTTCAGTACGATCAATTTAACTGAATTTAATGCGCTCAGCGCACAAGGCTACAATCGTATTCCGCTAGTGCTGGAGACCTTTGCCGACTTAGATACACCATTGTCGTTGTATCTGAAATTAGCGAATCAACCTTTTTCGTATTTACTGGAATCGGTGCAGGGTGGTGAACGTTTTGGACGCTACTCCATTATTGGCTTGCCAGCAAAAATGCGTATCGTTGCATATGGCAGTCATGTGCAGGTACTTGAGGGCGATACGGTTGTTGAATCGGTAGAAAATACCAACCCTTTGGACTTTGTAAAAAACTATCAAGCGCGATTTAAAACACCTCCTTACGAGGGTTTGCCGCGTTTTACTGGCGGGTTAGCGGGTTACTTCGGCTACGAAACTGTGCGCTATATTGAAAAGCGTTTAGCAAATGTCAACAAACCTGATGCTATTAACGTGCCAGATGTGCTGCTTATGGTTTCTGAAGAAATTGCAGTGGTGGATAATTTAAGCGGCAAACTTTATTTTATAGTTTATGCGAACCCTGACAATCCTGGCGCTTACGAAAATGCAAAAAAACGCTTAGGCGATTTAGTAAAAATGTTACGTAAAACCGTAACGATTCCTGAATCTAGCCCTACGGCAACGTCAGTAGCCGCCTCAGAGTTTGGTGAAGATAACTTCAAAGCAGCTGTAAGGCGTGCGCAGCAGTATATTTTAGATGGCGACATCATGCAGGTGGTATTGTCGCAACGCATGTCGCAAACATTTTCGGCGCCACCACTCTCTTTGTACCGCGCTTTGCGTAGCGTCAACCCGTCGCCTTATATGTTTTATTACGATATGGGCGATCATCACGTGGTAGGTGCATCGCCTGAAATTTTGGTGCGTCTCGAAAATGGTACAGTTACAGCGCGTCCCATTGCTGGTACGCGCCCGCGTGGCAAAACACGTGAGCAGGATATTGCCTTGGCTGAGGAGTTATTAGCAGACCCAAAAGAGCGCGCAGAACACGTACAGCTCATGGATTTAGGCCGCAACGACGTGGGCCGCGTTGCGGTGACTGGCACCGTGAAGGTCACAGACAACATGATGATCGAGCGTTACTCGCATGTGATGCACATTGTGAGCAATGTAGAAGGCAAGCTTAAACCTGGCATGGATGCGATTGATGTGATTAAAGCTACTTTCCCGGCAGGCACTGTCAGTGGCGCGCCTAAAGTGCGTGCCATGGAAATTATCGACGAACTGGAACCCAGCAAGCGCGGCATTTATGCAGGCGCTGTAGGCTACTTAGGTTTTAATGGTGATATGGACGTAGCGATTGCGATTAGAACGGGTGTGATTAAAAATAATATGCTCTATGTGCAGGCAGGTGCGGGCATCGTGGCAGATTCAGTGCCGCAGAGCGAATGGATTGAGACGCAAAATAAAGCACGTGCAGTATTGCGTGCAGCTGAGTTGGTGCAGGAAGGATTGGACTTGAGGTCAGACCCAGATTCAAATTTAGAGCCAGCTTCGAAAGCAGGGTATTAGCATGCTGTTAATGATTGATAATTATGATTCTTTCACCTACAACCTGGTGCAGTATTTGGGTGAACTTGGACAAGACGTACTCGTGTATCGTAACGATGAAATTGATTTAGCCAAAGTTGCGTCACTCAAACCTGGTCACATCGTCATTTCACCAGGCCCATGTACGCCAAATGAGGCAGGCATTAGTGTGCCGCTAATTAAAGAATTTGCAGGCAAAATCCCATTGCTGGGTGTATGTTTGGGCCATCAAAGTATTGGTCAAGCCTTTGGCGGCAATATTGTTCATGCCAAACAGCTGATGCACGGTAAGACGTCATTGATTTATCATAACAACATTGGGGTGTTTAGAGATTTGCCTAATCCATATACCGCAACGCGTTACCATTCGCTGGTGATAGAAAAAGAAACCCTGCCGGATTGCCTGGAAATTACCGCTTGGACAGAAGATGGTGAGATTATGGGGGTGCGTCATAAAACTTTGCGGGTTGAAGGCGTGCAGTTTCACCCGGAATCGATACTCACAGAGCATGGTCATGCACTTTTGAATAATTTTTTGAAAGAGTAAGTTCGTGACATATTCGCAAACTCTCAATCAAGTCATTAATAGCCAAGATTTAAGTTTTGATGCCATGCAAGCTGTAATGCGGCAAGTGATGGCGGGTGAATTAACGCCTGCACAAATCTCAGGCTTGCTGATAGCTTTACGCATTAAAGGTGAGACGGTAGATGAAATTGCTGCCGCCGCGAGCGTGATGCGCGAGCTTTCAATTAAAGTAAGTATTTTAGATTCAAGTCATTTAATCGACACTTGCGGCACAGGTGGCGATGGCATACAAACTTTTAACGTTTCTACAGTCAGCGCGTTTGTTGCAGCCGCAGCAGGCGCTAAAGTAGCTAAACACGGCGGTCGCTCTGTGTCATCCACTTGCGGCAGTGCCGATGTATTAGAAGCGCTGGGTGTGAATGTGAATTTATCGCCAGAACAAGTCGCAAAGTGTGTTGACGACATAGGCATCGGCTTTATGTTTGCGCCTAATCATCACAGTGCCATGAAGCATGCTGCGCCTGTGCGCCGCGAGTTAGGTGTTCGCACACTGTTTAATCTGCTAGGGCCACTTACCAACCCTGCTAATGCCAAGCGGCAAGTGATGGGAGTGTTCGCCAAAGAGCTCACAGTAAAACTGGCTCACGTGTTACAGCAGCTTGGTAGCGAGCATGTGCTGGTGGTCTGTGGCGCAGATGGTATGGATGAAATTTCATTTAGTGGTGATACGTTTGTTGCTGAATTAAAAAACGGCACGGTGTATGAGTACATGGTTAATCCCAGTCAGTTTGGTTTGCCGCTACACGATTTAAGTAGCATACAAGTGCAAAATGTCGATGAATCGAAAGCTATGATTCTAGATGTTCTGAACGGTAAACTTGGCGCGCCAAGAGATATCGTGCTGCTCAATGCAGGTGCCGCAATTTATGTGGCAGGTAAAGCTGATGGCTTGCAGGCAGGTGTCAGCAAAGCTGCAGAAGTGATTGATAGCGGTTTGGCACTAGCCAAATTAGAGGCATTGAAAGCCGTTTAATGACAAAAAAATACTTGATAGTATTGTGGGCTTTACTATTGGTTGCATGCTTTCAAGTTGAGCCGCCATCAACATCCACGTCAGTTGAACAAAGTACAAGTCAATCTGGTAAACAATCAGGCACAGAAGTAAAATCGCAAGAAAAAAAGATAGATTTACTGCCACTTGGTACACAAACCATTGACGCAGACAAGCCCGATTTACGTGGTGTTGCTGAGCGGTATGCTGCAAAAATCAGCCATGTACAGGTGGAAGACGGCGGCGTAGTAGTGAAAGTGCTATCAGACGATACCAATGGGTCGCGCCATCAAAAGTTTTTGGTAAAAATAGCTAGTGGAAAAACCCTACTATTTGCACATAACATTGATCTGGCACCGCGTATAGGTGATATTAAAGTTGGTGACCAGGTAGAATTTAGAGGTGAATACGTCTATAACCCAAAAGGTGGCGTTATCCATTGGACACACCAAGACCCACAAGGCGAGCATTACGCGGGTTGGATTAAACATAATGGCAAAACTTACAATTAACTTAGAAAAAATTATGTCAGATATCTTAAATAAAATTTTAGCCACCAAGCAGATGGAGGTTGCCGCAAGCAAAGTTGCAATAAGCTTGAGTCAGCTACAAGAGCAAGCTGAAGCACAGCCAGAGCCTCGTGATTTTGTCGGAAGCATACATGCTAAAGTCACGGCCGATAAACCCGCTGTAATTGCCGAAATTAAAAAAGCCAGCCCGTCAAAAGGCATTATTCGTGCAGACTTTAATCCAGCAGAAATCGCAAAAAGTTATGAAAAAGGCGGTGCAGCGTGCTTATCAGTACTTACTGACGTTGAGTATTTTCAAGGCAGCGCAGAATATTTGAAACAAGCACGCGCCGCTTGCAAGCTGCCTGTGTTGCGTAAAGACTTTATGATAGACCCGTATCAAGTGTTTGAAGCGCGCGCCATGGGCGCTGATTGTATTTTATTGATTGTTGCGGCTTTAGAACTAAACCAAATGCGCACGCTAGAAGATCTCGCACATGAACTAGGCATGGCGGTGCTGGTAGAAGTGCATGACGCAGATGAGTTAGAGCTTGCCTTGCAACTGGATACGCCGTTAATCGGCATCAATAACCGCAATCTTCGTACTTTTGAAGTCACGCTACAAACTACTTTAGACTTGTTAAAAGTACTGCCAGATGACCGCTTTGTCGTCACGGAATCTGGCATATTCACGCCAGAAGATGTAAAACTGATGCGAGACAATGATGTCCAAGCTTTCTTGGTGGGAGAGGCGTTTATGCGTCAACCAGACCCAGGGGTGGAGTTGGCAAGGGTTTTTGCTTAGATTTTAGTTGCCCTTCGACGAGCTCAGGGGACATGGTAAATATTGATTATCGTTCCCTGAGCTTGTCGAAGGGCCGCGAGATTCGTTTTTGAATTAAGGAAATTAATAATGAGCTACCCATATTCCCGCCCACGTNNCTGAAATAGAGGTGACAAAATGAGCTACCCATATTCCCGCCCACGTCGTATGCGTAAAGATGAATTTTCACGCCGCATGATGCGTGAAAACGTGCTGACGACCAATGACTTGATTTACCCGGTCTTCGTTTTAGATGGTGAAAATCGCACAGAAGAAGTCGCTTCTATGCCCGGTGTAAAGCGTCAGAGTATTGATGTGTTGCTCAAAACGGCAGCTGAATGTGTGCAACTTGGTATCCCTGCAATCGCTTTATTTCCCGTTGTAGATAGCCAATTCAAAAGCTTGGATGCTGCGGAAGCGTTTAATCCTGATGGACTCGCGCAGCGTGCTGTTGCCGCACTGAAAGCGGCCTATCCACAGCTTGGCGTTATCACCGATGTGGCTTTAGACCCATTCACTACACATGGACAAGATGGCTTGATTGATGATGCGGGCTATGTGCTCAATGATGAAACAATTGAGGTACTTGTGAAGCAAGCGGTTTCTCATGCCAATGCAGGTGCAGATATCGTAGCGCCCAGCGACATGATGGATGGCCGTGTGGGTCAAATCCGTGAAGCATTAGAAAGCACAGGCAATATCCACACCAAGATTTTGGCTTATTCCGCCAAATATGCCTCAGCCTTTTATGGGCCTTTTCGCGATGCAGTTGGCTCAGCAGGCAATCTTGGCTCTGGCAATAAATACACCTACCAAATGGATCCAGCCAATGGCGACGAGGCGATGCAAGAAGTTGCGCTGGATATTTCAGAAGGTGCAGATATGGTAATGGTGAAGCCTGGCATGCCTTATTTAGACATTGTTCGCCGCGTTAAAGATGAATTTGGCGTGCCTACGTTTGCCTACCAAGTAAGCGGCGAATATGCCATGTTGAAAGCAGCCGCCCAAAATGGCTGGTTAGATGAACGCGCATGTGTAATGGAAAGCTTGCTAGCGTTTAAACGCGCGGGAGCGGATGGTATTTTGACTTATTTTGCGATGGATGCGGCTCGTTGGCTTAAACCAAGTTAAATTAAGTGCACACATCAACTTATTTTAAATCTTGAGCCTGTTTTAACAAAGCTATAACACCGTCAGTATCAAGCCGCTCCGCGTTGCCACCATCGGCAGTACGCTTGGTGGAAACGCGAATGTCATCTACCTCAAACACGCTTAATTTAATTAACCCAGATTCCATTTCCAGCGTGAAAACCGGCACTTTTTTGCGATTGTCACCTTTCTTATCGCGTTTCCCATCATTTATAACACGGTATGATTTTTCATTGGTTTCAAATGGAATTTGCTGATTTAGCAAAAACATTTCCACCTCTTTTAAGCTGTCAGCAAATAAGTGAATATGCGTTTCAGCGCCCAGGCCAGCGGTGCCATCTAATACTGTACCTGTTAAATACGGATTGAATTTTTCAAGTAACTGCATTGTGAAGAGCGCACTTTTACGTAATACGCACAAATTTTCTGGCTGTTCATCACTTAAAAAAAGCGCGTTATAGCGCTTGAGTTCTTCTTCAACCTCAATGTTAGAAGGTAGGACACTATTTTCAATGGCACCCAATTGACGGCCCGCCTTTTTTTTGGCGTATGCGAAATCAGAAATACCGTCTTCTGCCATCATTCTTGCAGCCTGCTGCGCAATCAACTGCCGCAATTGCTGTAAATTTTCTCTCGCCATAATGATTAAAATAATTAGATAAAATTGGTTTTAAAACAATAATCAGCCAATCTAGTGTGGATTTAACATTTTTGACGCTGCGTTTTGAGGGTCTGTTCTAGCACCTCTAGGTGTTTGGTTAGGCGCTGTTTGGCCAGGCGTCGCAGGTGACAGCGTTATTTCAGGTTGCAATACTTGTTGCGCCTGGTTGACTGATGCTGGTTCGCCAGCGTCATCTAATAACGACGGTAACTGCATTTCAATCTGAGGGGGAGGATTTTCATGATAAAAGTATTCGAGTATTCCATTTTCATCACGTATGCCTGTTGTTGGGTCAATATAAATAGCCACCACTCCTTCTGGCATTCGCATACCTACTTCAGGCATACCTTTTAATGCCGTAGCCATATATTTAATCCAGATAGGCAATGCCGCCGCCGCCCCGGTTTCACTTCTACCTAATGGTTGCGGCTTATCAAAGCCTATCCAAGCTACAGCAACTTGTTTGGGGCTATAGCCCGCAAACCAGGCATCAATATGATCATTTGTAGTACCAGTTTTACCAGCCAGATCTCTACGTCCGAGTTGTAGTGCTTTAGCCGCCGTGCCTTGCTGTATAACGCTTTGCATCATTGAATTCATGATAAAAGCGTTACGTGAGTCAATAACGCGGGGTGCGCCATTACTTGCATGATTAAATTTGGTTGTTAAAAGGACTTTGCCATTTTGATCAACAATTTTAGCAATCAAGTTTGGCTTTACGCGATAACCGCCATTGGCAAATACTGCATAGGCCGTAGCCATTTGCCATGGCGTTACTGAGCCAGCACCGAGTGCCATGGTAAGGTAGGCTGGGTGGTTTTTTGCGGAAAATCCAAAGCGAGTGATGTAATCTTGGGCATAATTAACACCTATAGATTGCAGCACGCGAATCGCGACCGTGTTGATAGATTTAGCCAATGCCTGCCTTAAGCGTATTGGGCCTTCAAACTCATTCTCATAGTTTTGCGGTGACCATTCTTTGTTGCCTGTTTCATCAGCTGAAAAATTTAAAGGCTCATCTTCTACTATCGTGGCTGGTGTATAACCTTTTTCTAAGGCAGCAGAATAAATAAAAGGTTTGAAGCTCGAACCTGGCTGACGCCATGCTTGTGTTACATGATTGAATTTACTGCGATTAAAGTCAAAACCGCCTACTAATGCACGCACCGCGCCATTATCTGGATCCAGTGCAATCAGCGCAGATTCTACTTGTGGAAGTTGCACGATACGCCAAGCATCACCATTTTTTAACACGCGAACGACAGCGCCTATCTTTAACAAGCGTTTAGCAGGATCTTTATCATTCAACATTTTTTCTACAAATGCCAGGCCTTTGCCAGTAACGTCAATTTCATCACCATTTTTGGTATGTACTTGAATAGAGTTTGGCGAAACACTGGTGATAACCGCAGGGATAAAACCATTGAATTCTTCAATTTCATCTAATGCGGTGTCTAACGCATTTTTTTTATCAGTGGATGCCAGCGCTTCAATATCTAACACTTTTTCTGGCCCGCGATAACCATGACGTAAATCGTAGTCCAAAATTCCGTCGCGCACCGCTCTGTTTGCCGCTTCTTGGTCGGTTTTGCGAATAGTGGTGTATACCTTTAAACCGCTGCTGTAAATTTCGTCCTGATATTTTTCGTACAAACTTTCCCGCACAATTTCTGCCACATAATCAGCCGCTAAATCACGAGACTGTTTGGATGCCTTGAAGCGTAATGGTTGTTTTAATGCGGCTTGATAAGCATCTTCTTTGAGAAAGCCAAAGCGAAACATATCGCGTAAGACCTCATGTTGGCGACCAATTGCACGCTTAGGATTCACAAACGGATTGTAGCCAGATGGTGCTTTAGGTAAGCCCGCCAATAAAGCGGTTTCTGCAAGGTTTAGTTTTTCAAGTGGTTTACCATAATATACTTGTGAGGCGGCTGCAAAACCATAAGCACGCTGGCCCAAATAAATCTGATTGATATACAGCTCAAGAATTTTATCCTTACTTAAGCTATGTTCAATTTTAATAGCGAGTAAGGCTTCGTTAATTTTAGTTAAAAAAGTACGCTTTCCATTAGGCGCAGTAAAAAAGTTTTTAGCTACTTGCATCGTGATGGTGCTGGCACCCTCATGACCTTTGCCAGTAATGTTATTCTTTATAGCTCGTAATACACCTTTTGTGTCAATACCGCTATGTTGATAAAAACGACGGTCTTCAATGGCTAAAACCGCATCTTTCATATTTTGCGGCACATCTTCAATTTTAATATAGGCGCGGCGTTCTTCACCAAACTCACTAATTAAATAGCCATCTGCAGAGTAAACCCGTAGAGGCAGTTTTGGATGATAATCAGTCAGGGCATCAAGTGAAGGTAAAGCTGGGTAAATAAGTGCGGCAGCAATTGCCACAAGTGCGGCCACAGATAAGCCGCCGACAGTTGCAGCCAATAAAAGATAGTGCCACCATTTATTAGGATTCATGAAGTTTACGATTTCGATTTACATTTATATCACGCCATTATAAATTGCTCTGATAAACCCTGCTAATAAACGATGAAATAAAACGTAAAATAAAGATTTAAACGAAGTAATAATTAATAAATTGCTTTACAGGGGTTAAAGTTGTTGCTAGGATTTAATGTAAATTATTAGAATCATGCGTAACTAACTAACTTTGAGAGGGAATTTCAATTTGAAATTCAACTTTTTTACAGAAACGACCCCACCACTGATCGGTATAGATATCAGCTCAAGTGCAATAAAAATGGTTGAGCTTGCTGACGATGGTCGTGGTGGCCATAGGCTTGAGAGTTACTCAATGGCGCCATTGCCTAAAGACGCTATGGTGGATGGAAATGTGAGTGACCTTGAAAAAGTAGTTGATGCCATGAAGCTCTCCTGGAAGTTATTGGGTTCACGCGAAAAGCGCGCTGCGCTTGCCTTGCCAGCATCAGCAGTAATTAGTAAAAAAGTACTTATGGCTGCAGGTTTGCGTGAAGAAGATATGGAGGCTCAAGTTGAGGCAGAGGCAAATCAATACATACCTTTCTCGCTTGATGAAGTGAATATTGATTTTCAAGTGATAGGGCCTGCACCCAACAACCCGGATGAAGTAGAGGTGCTGATTGCGGCCTCGCGTAAAGAAAAAATTGAAGATCGAGTTGCAGCAGCAGAAGGTGCAGGGCTTAAAGTCACTATAATGGACGTTGAAACCTACGCAACTGAAGCAGCCTATACTCTGGTAGCTAGCCAATTGCCAAACTCGGGTCGCGAGCAAACGGTGATGATTGTAGATATTGGTGCAGCCATGATGCATATCAACGTGCTGCATGACAATAAATCGGTCTATACCCGTGAGCAAGGTTTTGGTGGTGGGCAGCTCACTCAAGAAATTCAGCGTCGTTTTGGCTTGTCTTTAGAAGAGTCAGAAATCGCCAAGCGCAAAGGCGGCTTGCCTGAAAGTTATGATGGCGAAGTATTGCAACCATTTGTGCAGTTGCTTGCAATGGAAGTTGCCAGGGCTCTACAGTTTTTTACCAGTTCTACGCAATATAACCGCATTGATCATATTGTATTAGCAGGTGGTTGCGCCGCTATCCCTGCGATTGATGTCATGGTACAAGACCGAACCCAAGTGAATACCATAGTAGCAAACCCATTTCACGGCATGGCGATTAGCACCAGACTCAAGCAACAGCAAGCCATGATAGATGCACCAGCGCTGCTTATTGCTTGCGGCCTCGCAATGCGAGGGTTAGCGATATGATACGCGTCAATCTATTACCGCATCGTCAAGTTAAGCGAGAGGCACATCAACGTGAATTCGGCTTGATGGCAGCATTCTCTGCGATTGCGGCAGCGGCTATTATTTTCTTGGGATATACCATTATCAACAACCGAACCGATGCGCAGGCAGAGCGAAATGGGCGTTTGGATGCAGCTATTGTTAAGCTGGATAAAGAAATTGCCGATATTAAAGACTTAAAAGATCAAATTAGTACTATGCTGGAGCGGAAGCAAGTAGTTGAAAATTTGCAAACCAATCGAAGCCAGGCGGTGGTTGTGCTTGATGAAATTAGCAGGCAGTTGCCTGAAGGTATGTACCTGAAAAGCATTAAACAGCAGGGCAATGTGATTTCAGTGGAAGGCGTTGCAGACACTAATGCACGTGTGGCTACTTTGGTGCGTAACCTTTCTACATCAAATTGGATGGAGTCGCCTAGTTTGATTGAGATCAAGTCGGTGATGGTTAATAGCCTTAAGCAAAATGCATTTACCTTAAATGTGAACATAAAAGTGCCTAAAGCAGAAACAGAAGACGTAGCAGCCACTGCACTTAAAGGTAAAGGTTAATCATGAAGTTAGATGATTTTAATAATATAGACTTAAAAAATGCTGGCAGTTTACCGGTGCCAGTCAAAGCGGTATTGCTGACAGTCCTTTTTTTGGTTGTTTTGGCGCTAGGTTATTACTTTTTATGGAGTCCTGCACTTGAATCGCTAGATACGGCAAAGGCCAAAGAGCAGGAGTTGCGACAGGTGTTTTTAGATAAAAAAGCGCAAGCGATTAACTTGGAGGGCTACAAGAAACAAATGGTTGAAATTGAAAAAACCTTTGGTGCTTTGCTAAAACAGTTGCCCGATAAATCTCAAATGGATGGTTTATTGACAGATATTAACCAGGCTGGCTTAGGGCGAGGTTTGGAGTTTGAGTTATTTAAGCCCGGTCAAGAGACGCAAGCAGAGTTTTATGCCGAGATGCCTATTTCCATCAAAGTATTAGGTACTTATCATGATTTAGGCGCATTTGCGACAGACATTTCAAAGCTATCTCGTATCGTTACATTGAACGATATTTCTGTCGCCAGCGGCAATAAAGATGCTAAGCCAGCCGCCGCAGATGCTGTATTAGTGATGGAAGCAATCGCTAGAACCTATCGGTATTTAGATGCAGATGAAATTGCCGCGAAGAGAAAAGCTGAAAAAGCTGCCAAAGATAAATCAGGTGGGAAAGGTTGACCAGCCAAGTGAATGTAAGCTTAAAACAAAAACCTGCAAAAAACATGCGGCTTAGAATGCCTCTTATTAAATCCGCTCGCCCTGAGGTTGTCGAAGGAGGGTTTAGACTCTTGTTGATTGGCATGTTGAGTCTTAGTCTGGTTGCATGTAATAACGTCGAAGGCGATGATCTTGATAAGTTCATAAGCAATGCTGGTAACGACATGCGAGTTAGGATAAAGCCACTGCCAGAGGTAAAGCCGTACCTTGCATTGCAATATAATGCCGACAGTACGCTCAGTGATCCGTTCCGGTCACGTAAGGCGGCTAATAAATCAGGCAGACTTCAACCAAATTTGAGCAGACCAAAAGAGCCGATGGAGGCGTACCCGCTTGAGAGCATTAAATACGTAGGCCTGCTATCAAAAAGTAAGTTGACTTATGCGTTACTTAAAACACCTGATAATGGTGTGCAGCAAGTAAAACTAGGTAATTATGTAGGCCAAAATTTTGGCATGGTAACGCAAATTAACGATACCGAAGTGGTACTAAAAGAGATAATACAAGATGATCTTTCGGGTGATTGGGTCGAGCGAGTTTCTAATTTGGCACTGCAAGAGTAATTAGCAACAGTAGAAGTTTAGAATTTCTAGAGAAATTATGAATCCTGGAGAAATTAAGAATCCTGGGAAGATTAAGAATTAAGGTGAAATAATGAAAATGCATACGTGGATGTTTAAATTTTTACAAGCGACATTGCTAATAGGGTTGACTGTGTTCTCAGGCTTGTCGCAAGCAGAAGACCAATCTGAGCTGGCTAATAAAATCGAAAGCGTAGATTTCTCATCTTTACCAGGTGGCAGGGTTGCCATTCACATTAAAACTACGTTGCCACTCGCAAATCCACCCGCTGGTTTTACGCTCAATAATCCGGCACGTATTGCACTCGATTTCCCTAAAGTTGGCAATGGACTTGCCAAAACCAATATTCCTGCTGAGCAAGGAGCATTAAAAAGCGTGACCCTTGCTCAGGGCAAAGAGCGCACTCGACTGGTGCTTAATTTGTCTAAAAACGTAGGTTATAGCACCACAATAAATGACAATGAACTAACAGTCATGTTGCAGGCAAATGAAGCCAATGCAAACGTGGCTGTTGAAACTAAATTTGCAGAATCTAGCCTCAGTAATCAACAGGTTGCAATCAATAATGTAGATTTTGCACGTGGTAAAAATGGTGAAGGTCGCATTATTGTCGATTTATCTGATGCATCTGCAGGCATTAACATCAAACAAAAGGGCAAAACAATTGTAGTAGATTTCATCAACACTGAAGTTCCGGAAAAATTACAACGTCGCCTCAATGTCACCAATTTTAATACGCCAGTCATTTATGTAGATACCATGAAACAGGGTAAAAATGGACGTATGGTGATCGAGCCTAAAGGCAACTGGGAGCAATCAGCCTACCAGGCCGATAAAAAATTCATCATTGATGTACGCCAAGTGGTTGATGACCCAAATAAATTAGTACGCGGATCTAAGCCAGGATATGCTGGCGAAAAACTCTCATTGAATTTCCAGAATATTGAAGTTCGCTCAGTGTTGCAGGTTATTGCAGACTTTACCGGACTCAATATTATTACCAGCGACACTGTCACAGGTAACTTAACCTTGCGATTAAAAGATGTGCCATGGGATCAGGCAATGGACATTATTGTTCAAAGCAAGGGTCTTACAATGCGTAAAACAGGCAATGTAATTTTGGTGGCACCTGCAGATGAGGTGGCAGCAAAAGAAAAACAAATGCTCGAGGCCATACAACAAATTGACGATTTAGAGCCGCTCCGTACGGAAGTATTTACTTTGAAATACATGAAGGCTGAAGCACTTAAAGATATTTTAAGTGACCCAAAACAGAAAATATTATCTAAACGCGGCAATGCGGTGCTTGATCCACGCACTAATACCGTATTTGTACAAGATACTGCTAAATATCTTGAGCAGGTGCAGGCGATTATCAACAAAACTGACGTGGCTGTAAGGCAGGTGATGATTGAGTCACGCTTGGTGATTGCTGATGATAAATACAGCAAGGCGTTGGGTGCAAGGTTTGGGGTAACGCAAACTGGTACTCCAGGTAGAACTTTCAATACTGTAAGTGGAACAGTAGGTAACAGGCCAACTGCATTTACACCCTCAACTACTCCTGGAACTCCTGGAACGTTAACGCAGGGTACGCATAATGGATCAGTTCAAACGGCTCTTACAGATGGCAGTGTTCTTACAAGCTCTGATGGCCAACCTGACTTGATGTCCAACTTGCCTGTGGCTAATGCATTCGGCTCATTTGCTTACACCATATTTCATCTGCCAGCTGGATTGCTGCTGAATTTGGAATTAACGGCGATGGAATCTGACAAGCGCGGCAAAATTGTTTCTAGTCCGCGTGTAACAACTGCAAATCAGCATAAAGCTAAAATTGCCGCAGGTACTGAGATACCTTACTTGGAAGCAAGTAGCAGCGGTGCTGCAACTGTATCTTTCAAGGCGGCGGTACTTAGTTTAGAGGTGACGCCGCAAATCACGCCTGATGACAAAATCATCATGGAGCTTGATGTTAAAAAAGATAGGGTGGGACAGGTGTTCAGCGGCATTCCTTCTATTGAAACGCAAAATATCCAAACTCAGGTGCTGGTAGGGAATGGAGAGACTGCTGTGCTTGGTGGAATCTTTGAGCAAATAGAGCGGGATGATGTGGAGAAAGTACCATTCTTTGGCGATTTGCCAATTATGGGTAATTTGTTTAAGCGTAAAACAAAACAAAGCGACAAAACTGAATTATTGATATTCATTACACCAAAAATTATGGATGAAAGTTTAGGTTTGCGTTAATAGAAAAATGTCAGTTTTGTGAGTGGTTGCGATTTTCTAACTATTTAAAATCAGCAAAATCTGACAGATATTCGAGATTGTCATAAAATGCCCATCATAAGTAGTGATGGGCATTTTGTTTTAAAGGCTTTTGTATTAAAAGCTAAGGCATATTAAAGGTTAAGGTAAGCGAAATTGGACAACATCTTTTTTATAGGGTTAATGGGTGCAGGTAAAACCACCATAGGCCGATTAATTGCTAAGCAAATGGGTATGGTTTTTTACGACTCAGACCATGAAATTGAGCGAAAAACAGGTGTAAAAATCCCGCTCATATTTGAACTGGAAGGCGAGCAGGGCTTTCGTAAACGTGAAACCGCAGTGATTGAAGAGTTAAGTCAGCTAAATAACATCGTGGTGGCCACCGGCGGTGGCGCAGTTTTGTTACCTGAAAATCGGGCTTTTCTAAAAAATAATGGCAAAGTGATTTATTTACGTGCCAACGTGCATGATTTATGGCTACGCACTCGCAATGATAAAACTCGTCCCTTGCTGCAAGGGGGCAATATCAAACAAAAGCTAGAGCAACTGTATATTGAGCGCGACCCAATTTACACAGCGCTGGCTGATTGTATTGTGGATACTGGGCCGCAATCGGCGAATGACATCACAAATTACATTGAGCAATTGTTAATAAAACATAATGCTAAAGAAAACGCCACTAAAGAAAACTCTAGCGCGGCATAAATTCAGCGAATCCCAATCTTAAGTCAAATATCAAGATGCAAACACTAAAAGTAGAATTAGCCAATAGAAGTTATCCAATCCACATTGGGCGAAATCTTATCGCCGATACCAGCCTGATATTGCCCTACCTAAAGCGTAAGCACGTCGCGATTGTAACCAATACCACGGTTGCGCCATTATATTTAGAAAAGTTAAGTCAATCCTTGCAAACAGCGGGTGTGACTGTGATCCCAATTGTTTTGCCAGATGGTGAGGCATATAAAAACTCAGAAACCCTCAACAAGATTTATGATGTTTTGCTGCAAAACCGTTGCGAGCGCAGCACTACGCTCATTGCGCTTGGCGGTGGTGTGATTGGCGATTTAACAGGCTATGCTGCCGCCACATATTTACGTGGCGTGCCTTTTATTCAAATTCCTACCACCTTGCTTTCTCAGGTGGATTCTTCAGTGGGCGGCAAAACAGGCATCAATCATCCGCTAGGTAAAAACATGATAGGCGCCTTTTACCAGCCGCAACTGGTGCTGGCTGATATTGATACGCTGCAAACATTACCAGCGCGCGAGTTTTCAGCAGGCATGGCTGAAGTCATTAAATACGGCTTAATCCGCGATGCTGATTTTTTTGACTGGCTAGAAACTAACATGTCAAGCTTAATGCAGCTAAGTGAACAAGTGTTGAGTTACGCCATTTACCGATCATGTCAAAACAAGGCAGACGTTGTCGCTAAAGATGAACACGAGCAAGGCGAGCGCGCACTACTTAACTTAGGCCACACTTTTGGGCATGCCATTGAAAATGCGATGGGTTACGGCGTTTGGCTACATGGAGAAGCGGTAGCAGCAGGCAGTATGATGGCGGCTGATTTATCTCAGCGCATGGGTTGGTTGACGGGAACAGAGATTGCCAGGATTAAAAATAGTTTTGAGGCCGCCAATTTGCCAACTGTCGCGCCAAATTTGGGTGTAGAAAAGTATCTCGACTTGATGGGTTTAGATAAAAAAGTTGAAAACGGCAAAATCAGGTTGATATTGCAGCAAGGCATAGGTAAGGCGGTGATTACCAGTGATTACGATGCTGAGAAATTAAAAGAGACCTTGGCATTGAGTTAAGTAAAGCATCCTTTCGACAAGCTCAGGTAACGAGTGATGCCGCGTTCCCTGAGCTTGTCGAAGGGAAATACATAAAAGATGTCCTAGTGAATTAAATAATGGTGACTTATGATAACCCTCGCCCCTTACGCCGCCAACCCTACCGAATCTAAAGGCCGCCATTTCGACGAGCCGCCTTCTGAAACTCGCAATGCATTCCAGCGTGACCGCGACCGCATCATTCACTCCACCGCCTTTCGCCGCCTGGAATATAAAACGCAGGTATTTGTGAACCATGAGGGTGATTTATTTCGCACGCGCTTAACGCACAGTTTAGAAGTCGCCCAAATGGCGCGTGGTATTGCCAGAACACTCAATTTACATGAAGACCTAACCGAGGCAATCGCACTGGCACACGACCTCGGCCACACCCCTTTTGGTCATGCCGGGCAAGATGCGCTTAATGAATGTATGCGCGATTTTGGTGGTTTTGAGCATAATCTGCAATCGCTGCGCGTTGTTGAGAAACTTGAGCAACGTTATGCTGATTTCGATGGCCTGAATCTCACGTTCGAAGTGCGCGAAGGCGTACTAAAACACTGCGCAATTAAAAATGCAAAACTATTGGGTGATGTAGGTAAACGCTTTTTAGATAAAACCAGCCCAAGCCTGGAAGCGCAGCTGACCAATTATGCCGATGAAATTGCCTACAATAATCACGATATTGATGATGGTTTACGTTCAGGCTTAATCACCATCGATCAATTATCAAAAGTAGACTTATTTGCGCATAATTTGGCGCTCGTAAAAGCCAAATACACAAAACTTGAGCAAAAAAGACTGATACACGAAACTGTACGCCGCATGATCAACACGCTAGTGGTTGATTTATGCACCCACAGCGCCCAAAACATAGCGCAACATCAGCCCCAAAGCATCAACGACATTCGCCAACTACCGCAATTGATTGGTTTTAGTAGTGAAATCGCGGAGCAAAACCACAAGCTCAAACAATTTTTACGTAAAAATTTATATCACCACTACAAGGTAAACCGCATGAGCGCAAAAGCCGCCCGTATTGTGCGGGAACTATTTGCAGGATTTTTTGAAAACATCGGCTTATTACCCGACGAGTTTCAAGCCTATGCTGAAATTGATAAAGCACGCGCGGTAGCCGATTACATTGCTGGCATGACGGATCGTTTTGCCATACGCGAGCATCGCAAGCTGTTTACGGTAGAAGAGTATTTGTAGAAGGACAGGCATCGCGAATAAATTCGCTCCTACAATACATCTTTCGCTGTAAGAGCGAATTTATACGCGATAAAAACTAACTGAGAAAATATGCGCACCTACAACACATCTGTCGCTGTAAGAGCGAATTTATTCGCGACAAAAACCTAACTGAAAAACATGTGCCCATTACCACACCAAAGTAATCTGCGCAGGGGGAGATACACTCAAGCCAACCAGATTTATCACGTTATTAGCAACACCAAAAACCGACAACCTATATTTGAAAATCTAAAATACGCACGCATCATCATTCAAAATTTAATGATGCAAGACCAGCAGGAATATACAAAAACTTTGGCTTTTATCGTCATGCCAGACCATATACATTGGCTTCTAGAATTAAAAGAAACCAAAACATTAGCCAATGTAGTAAAAAGTGTCAAAGCCAAAACCGCCCAAACTATCGGCAAACCCATTTGGCAGGCAGGATACTATGACCACGCAGTACGCAAAGACGAAGATATACAAACGATTGCAAGATATATAGTAGCTAACCCGATACGTGCAGGATTGGTTAAAAAAGTCGGCGATTATTCACATTGGGATGCGATCTGGCTATAAGTAAAATGTAGGAGCGAATTTATTCGCGATAAGTAACTTGCCAATCGCGAATAAATTCGCTCCTGCAAACCTCCAATGTTGCAAATTTACAACAAATGTAAATAATTGTGACTAAAATGCAAATAATTGGTTGTTTCGCGTCCAGTGCTTGTGCATAATCCTATTCACCTTCTTAATGAGTTAATACATTAAGAGAGTTTGCAAACTCTCTTACCAGTAATGGTAAGGTAATTTAGAAGTACAAATAGCAATAAACTTTTAGGAGATTTATATGAATAACACAATTAAATTAGCAGTTGCTTCAGCTTTATTAGCTGCAGCTTCAAGCGCTAACGCTGGTATCATGATTCCAGCTGGCGATTGGACTTTAGATATCGGTGGTGTTGTAAACGCTTACTACACACACACAAACTTCAGTGGCGACACAGGTGCTGGTGCTGGTCCTCTAGGTCTTGGTGATGGCGATGCAGACAGCGTTAGCAACATCACAACAGGTTTGTTACCTAACTACTTGTCAGTTTCTGGCAAAACACGTCAAAACGATTTAGATGTTGGTTTCACAATCAGCATCAACCCAGGTGCTTCAACAACATCTGCTGGTAAACAATCAGCTCACCAAGAAAACCGTCAAGCATTCTTGACATTCGGTGACAAATCATGGGGTTCTATCAAATTAGGTAAAGATCTAGGCATTTATGCTTCAGACGCTATTTTGAATGACATGACATTGTTAGGTGTTGGTTCATCTGCTGGTTCATTAGCTGGTAACACAACAACACTAGGCCGTATCGGTACTGGTTTTATGTATGCTGACTGGAAAGCACAAGTTGCTTACTCATCACCAAACTGGAATGGCTTCAGCTTCACAGCAGGTGTAACACAAGCTTGGAATTCTGATAACAGCACAGGCCGTGGTGGTTCATCACCAGCATTTGAAGGTAAAGCTTCATACGAGTGGGCTGGCGATGTAGGCGGTAAAGTTTGGGTTTCTGGTATTACACAAAAAGTTGAAAAAATTGGTGGTTCAGCAGCTGTAGCTGCGTGTACTGCGTTCGTAACTCCTGGATGTACCGTAACTACACTAGCTGCTGCTGCAGTTCCTTCTACAGATGACCGTGCAACAGCTTTTGATATCGGTGCAACTGTAAATGTTGCTGGCTTTGGCTTGACTGGTTACTACGGTACAGGTGATGGTATTGGCCAAACAGTACAGTTGAACGGTGGTTTTGATCATGAAGGTAGATCACGTGATTCAGATCAATGGTACGTACAAGCTACATACACTATTCCAGGTGTAGGTACTAAAATTGGTGCTTCATACGGTCAATCAACGCTTGATGGTAATTCAAGAACTGATGATTTCAACGACATCGAAGATTCAATGTGGGTAATTGGTGCTTACCATCCGCTTACAAAACATTTGAACTTGGTAGCTGAGTACTCAAATACTGAGCGTGAAGTTGATAACAGAGGTGCTGTTTCTTCTGATAATGCAGAAGGCAAAACTATCTCTTTAGGCGCAATCTTGTTCTTCTAGAATGTCATTGCGGGCTTGACCCGCAATCTCGTCTAACTCGAGATGCCGTATCAAGTACGGCATGACAGAGAAAGAAGCATTAGTAAGCTTAATGCAATAATAAAAACGGCAACTTCGGTTGCCGTTTTTTTATGCACTTTTGTATCATAAGGGTAACCCACTTTAACATGTGTGTTTTTGCAACGTATAATTGCTTGTGTGGCTTTTTGATATACTGCAGTTTGGCTGATTAATGTGGCTTCTTCGTTCCGACCCTGATGAGTTTAAAATATGAATTTATATCCAGTAACAGTAGTAGAAAATTTTTATGAAAATCCTGATGCCATCAGGAAGTTTGCTTTAGCACAGGAGTATAAGTTTTGCGGTGATCAAGAGAATCCTGCTTATGGCTGGCCTGGTTCTAGAACCAAAGATTTGTTTGCTTTAGATAAAGTTTTGTTTGAAAAAGTCTGTAAAAAGCTGGTTTCAGTGTTTCACAACACCGAGCATGACCATATGCGCTGGGTAATTACCACTAGCTTTCAAAGCTCGACCGCAGATTATGGGGAAGGGGTAATGCATACGGACACCAATACCATATTTGCCGGTGTACTCTATTTAACACCTGATGCACCATTAAATGGCGGCACCTCTTTGTACAGAAAAAATGCGACTTTTGATCAAGATAAATACCAGCATGCGCTAGAGCTGAATGATAAAAAATATAAGGCCAATGAAAAAATTGTGCCTACCGATTACCACAGCATGTTTGATGAAGTGGTTAGGATAAATAATGTGTACAATACGCTCATTTTGTTTGAGGGTCAAAATTTTCATACCGCCAATCAATTTTTTGGTGAAACACTAGAAAACTCAAGACTGACGCAGGTGTTTTTTATCAATAAAATTGATGCGCAAAAACATAGTGTATTTCCGTTGAGTAGAGTGAAGGCTGTGAAGCTATAAATAATACAGCGTGTTAGCAAGCGTAGCCTCGATGGAATGAAATGTAATCGAGGGGAAATGTAACTACAACCCTCGATTCCGCTACGCTACATCGAGGCTACAAATTCTGTTGGTAGAAAATATGTGCAATATTTTAATTTTACGTATAAACGAAGCGGCACCCTACGGGAGGGGCGCTATCGCGCAACAGTGGTGGATAGTGAGCACTATTCGTTTTTAATGAGGTCAGTCTGACACAATTTTTACTGATATTACTAAAATACCAACACTTTGCATATCTTCAGCATCAAAAATGGAGAGTCTTCAAAAACACTGTGAGCGATTAAAAAAACCAGCAAGCGTAGCCTCGATGGAATGAAATGTAATCGAGGGGAAATGTAACTATAACCCTCGATTCCGCTACGCTACATCGAGGCTACAAATTCAGTTGGTAGAAAATATGTGCAATATTTTAATTTTACGTATAAACGAAGCGGCACCCTACAGGAGGGGCGCTATCGAGCAACGGTGGTGGATAGTGAGCACTATTCGTTTTTAATGAGGTTAGACTGAGCTAATTTTTACTGATATTACAAAAATACCAACACTTTGCATATCTTCAGCATCAAAAATGGAGAGACTTCAAAAACACTGAGAGCGATTAAAAAACCAGTAAATCCGATGATGGTTAAGTATTTTTCAAATTAAAAAATGCCTCGTGTAGGATTGATTAACTAAAATCGCTTCGAGCAAAGGTCTCAATTTATATAATCAACAATCAGTGGCGCGTGGTCACTAAAGCGCTCATCCTTGTAGATACTTGCTGTAGCCGCCTTGGCTGCGATTGCAGGCGTAGCTATTTGATAATCAATTCGCCAACCTACGTTCCTGGCCCAGGCCTGCCCACGGTTACTCCACCAGGTGTAGCATTCATCTGTTGTATTCGGATGTAATCTTCTGTAAACATCCACCCAGCCTACCTGGTCAAATAGCTCCGTTAACCATGCGCGCTCTTCAGGCAGAAAACCGGAGTTTTTCTTATTGCCTTTGTAATTCTTAAGATCAACTTCTTTGTGTGCAATATTCCAGTCACCACAAATCACTACTTCGCGACCACTCGCAATAAGCGCTTGTAAATGCAGCATAAAGCGCGTCATCACGCTAAATTTGAAGGCCTGACGCTCCTCACCACTTGAGCCAGAAGGCAAATAAAGCGAGATAACGCTTAAATTGCCCATTGTTGGGTGATTGTTAAATTGGCACTCTATGTAGCGACCTTCCGCATCTATGTCCGCCAGGCCGACATTGGCGTAGCCTGTATTTGAGTTGCCTAAACCTTCTATCACTGCATCTGGTTTAATTTTAGAATAAATACTAACACCGCTATAGCCCTTTTTTTCAGCATAATGAAAATAGGCATAATAGCCTGCGGGACTGAGCATTTCAGCTGTCATATCCGCTTGTTGCGCTTTTATTTCCTGCATGCAAACAATGTCTGCATCTTGTTTTTGTAGCCAGGCTTGCACACCTTTATTTGTGGCAGAGCGTATGCCGTTTAGGTTTAGCGATATAATCTTCAAAACTTTATCCTTAAATTTACAATATGACCCCAGATAATACAAAAGCTAACGGCACAAAAGAGAGTCCGAATCATTTCAGGCAAGAGTTTATCGCATTTGCCATTAAAAAAGAGGTATTACGCTTTGGTGAATTCAAAACCAAGGCAGGTCGCCTAAGCCCATATTTTTTTAATGCAGGCCTGTTTAATGACGGTGAAAGTTTAATGAAACTCGGAGAGTTTTATGCGGCAGCTATTACAAATTCTGGCATTGAATTTGATATGTTATTCGGCCCGGCCTACAAGGGCATTACGCTAGTTGCCAGTATTGCCATCGCATTTGCCAAAAATGGTCACAATATTCCTTACGCTTATAACCGCAAAGAAGCAAAAGACCACGGCGAAGGCGGGCTGATTGTTGGTAGTCCGTTAAAAGGGCGAGTGCTCATCATTGACGATGTGATTTCAGCTGGCACTTCGGTTCGGGAATCAGTTAAACTTATCACTGCCAATGGCGCCAATGCTTGTGGTGTAGCCATTGCAATTGATCGACAAGAAAAGGGTTCGGGTGAACTTTCTGCCGTGCAGGAGGTGGTCAAAAACAACCAGATACCCGTTTGTGCGATTGCAAACTTGAATGATTTGTTGGATTACTTGCAAAATCAACAAGATATGGCGCAAAACTTGCTTTCAGTTAAAGCATATCGCCAACTATATGGCGTTGTTTAATTTTATAGGACCATAATGAATCAGTTGCTGAAAATGAACATCAATAAGCATATAAAAGAATTAGCAGGTCTGTTTTTACCAGGCTTGCGTTTGTCTAGCTTGTGTTTACTTGCAACCTTCGCTCAACATGCTAATGCAGAAAATTCCAGCAGTATTGTAAAGTGGAGGGATGATAAAGGCGCGACACATTATGGTGACAGAATTCCTGCGCAATACGCAAACCGTGAAAATTCCATCATCAATCGGCAAGGTATCATAGTAAAACACAACAAACCAACCAGCTATCAAGATGAAGTTTTAGATATAGCGAAGCTGGAGCAAGATAAAAAAGATAAAGCGCTGCTTAGCGCGTTTACCAGTGAAAATGAAATTGATTTAGCACGTGATCGTAATTTGCAATTAGATAAAATGATACTTGAAAACCTGCAACTAGAAAAAAGTAATAGTCAAAAACGTCTTGCAGAAAATCAGAAATATGTTGACAGCTTTATCAAAAGAAAAAAACCTGTTCCGGCAGATTTAAGTGATGATATTAAAACCAATCAAGCTGAACTTGCAAAACAAGACCAACAAATAGCTGAGCGAAAAGCCTCAATGGAAATTACCCGTAAACGTTTTGATGAAGACAAAAATCGCTACATTACCCTTAAAAACCATACTAATGTAATTGGTGCTTCACTTGAAGCACCACCTACCGCTAAGCCGTGAGCTTTATTGTCTCAAGCATTTTAAGTCGCAAGTTTTTTCTTCAGTAAATCGTTTACTTGTGCTGGGTTAGCTTTACCTTTTGAAGCTTTCATGGCTTGACCGACCAGTGCATTAAAAGCTTTTTCCTTACCCGATTTAAACTCTTCTACCATCGCCGGGTTAGCGGCTAATACTTCATCAATAATTGCTTCAATCGCACCGCTGTCGGACTCTTGTTTAAGGCCTTTTGCTTCGATAATGGTGTCTACATCACCTTCAGCATTCCACATCGCTTCAAACACTTGCTTAGCAGCGTTATTTGAAATCGTACCGTCAGCAATACGTTTTAGTAGCTGCGCCAGTTGTTGTGGGGTGATTGGTGAATCGTTAATACCTTTATCTTCTGCATTTAACTTAGCCGAAACGCTACCCATTACCCAATTAGCGGCTTGTTTTGCATCTGCGCCTGCATTAACAGTATCTACAAAATAATCTGCCAAATCACGTGAAGTTGTTAATGCACTTGCATCATAACCAGATAAGCCGTATTGGGCTTCCAAACGCGCCTTCATGGCTTCTGGCAGTTCTGGCATACCTGCTTTTACGCGGGCTTTGTCAGCTTCTGTAATGATTAATGGCAACAAATCAGGGTCTGGGAAGTAGCGGTAATCATTCGCTTCTTCTTTGCTACGCATCGCGCGCGTTTCGCCTGTATCAGGGTTAAATAACACCGTAGCCTGATGAACTGTGCCGCCATCTTCCAGCGTTTCAATTTGCCAACGGGTTTCATATTCAATCGCCTGTTGCATGAATTTGAACGAATTAAGGTTTTTAATTTCACGACGCGTACCCAGCTTTTCACTGCCCTTATGGCGTACTGACACGTTCACATCGCAACGAAAACTACCTTCTTGCATGTTGCCGTCACAAATACCTATCCATTGTACGAGCTCATGTAATTGTTTTGCATAGGTTACCGCCTCTGCCGCTGAACGCATATCAGGCTCAGTAACGATTTCCAATAACGGCGTACCAGCGCGGTTCAGATCAATGCCGCTCATACCTTCAACAGCACCATGAACAGATTTACCGGCATCTTCTTCTAAGTGCGCACGGGTAATATTGATGACTTTTTCATATGCGGGATTTTTACCTACCGCAGGCACTTGTATTGTAACCGCACCTTTACCCACTACTGGCAACTCAAATTGGCTGATTTGGTAGCCTTTTGGTAAATCCGGATAGAAATAATTCTTACGCGCAAACACTGAACGCGGCGCAATCTCTGCATTGATTGCCAAGCCAAATTTAATTGCACAATGTACGGCTTGTTTATTCAACACAGGCAACACACCTGGCAAAGCAAGGCTCACCTCACAGGCTTGCGTGTTAGGCTCTGCGCCATATTTGATGGGGGCACCTGAAAAAATTTTAGTATTAGTTTGCAGTTGGGTGTGTGTTTCCAACCCAATAACGACTTCCCATTCCATATTATTCCAAACCTTCTGGCATGCGGTTATGCCAATCCGTCACTTGTTGATACTGATGCGCTACATTAAGCATGCGCGCCTCATCAAAATAATTGCCGATAATTTGCAAGCCTACTGGCAATAACTTTCCATCGTTACTTGGCGCAAAACCCGCAGGTACGCTCATGCCCGGCAAACCTGCCAAATTGGTTGAGATGGTATAAATATCCTGCAGATACATCGCTACCGGATCATCTACTTTTTCACCTGCCTTAAAGGCAGTTGACGGCGCGGCTGGACCCATAATCACATCGCATGTTTTGAAGGCTTCAACAAAGTCTTGCGCAATTAAACGGCGAATTTGTTGCGCCTTTAAGTAATAGGCATCGTAATAGCCAGCACTTAATACATAGGTACCTATCAAGATACGGCGTTTAACTTCTGCGCCAAAACCCTCTGCACGACTCTTACAGTACATATCCATCAAATCGGTATATTCAGCAGCACGATGTCCATAACGCACACCATCATAACGAGATAAATTGCTTGAGGCTTCAGCCGGCGCTAGCACGTAGTACACAGGAATTGATAAGCCCGTGTTTGGCAGTGAGATTTCTACAATTTCAGCACCTAGTTTTTTGTATTCTGCGATTGCGCTTTCAATGACTTTGCCAACACCGGCATCCAGGCCTTCTGCAAAAAACTCTTTTGGCAAGCCAATTTTCAAGCCTTGCAGTGGCTTGTTCAAGTCTCTGGTGTAATCTTCTTTTTCACGATTTAAACTGGTGGAATCACGCTCATCAAAGCCCGCCATCACGTTCATCATCAAAGCGCAGTCTTCTGCACTTTTAGCCATAGGCCCCGCTTGGTCTAAGCTGGATGCGAAAGCAATCATGCCGTAGCGAGAAACCACGCCATAGGTCGGTTTTAAGCCAGTAAATCCGCAAAGAGAAGCCGGTTGGCGGATTGAGCCGCCAGTATCCGTACCTGTCGCCGCTGCGCAAAGCCTTGCTGCGACTGCTGCCGCGCTGCCGCCACTACTGCCGCCAGGCACACGGTCAAAACTCCATGGGTTTTTAACACCACCAAAATAACTGGTTTCGTTGGATGACCCCATCGCAAACTCGTCCATATTGGTTTTACCCAGATTCACGGCACCTGCAGCGTCAAATTGTGTAATCACGTGCGCATCATAGGGTGCAACAAAATCGGCCAGCATTTTAGAGCCACAAGTCGTGCTCCAGCCTTTGGCACAAAAAATGTCTTTTTGCGCAATAGGTATGCCAGTTAAAGGCACAGCATTGCCAGAGGCGATAAGCGCATCTGCGGCTTTAGCCTGCGCCAATGTTTTAGCATTGTCTAATGTGATGTAGGCATTGATGCCGGGATTATGTTGCGCTATGCGTGTAAGAAAGGATTGCGTTAATTCAACACTAGAAATTTTCTTGGTTTGGAGCATGTCTCCAAGCTGCTTTAGGCTGCTATTTATCATATTTAATACAATTTAAGTTTTTAAATTTTATAACTCTAATTTTATTCAATTACTTTAGGTACCAGATACAGGCCACCTGCTACTGCAGGCTCCGCCGAGCCGTTACCCAAAGCAGGTGCATTTTTTTGGAAATCATCCCGTTGGTTGATTTTAGTCACCACATCATCACGCAAGCGCTGGCTTAACTCTTGCGAGTGAGACATAGGCTCAATGCCTGTAGTGTCTACTGTTTGCATTTGCTCGATTAAGCCTAAAATTCCAGTAAGCTTAGTTAATGTGGCCGCTGCGTCGCTATCACTCACCTCAATGCGAGCCAGGTGCGCGACTTTTTTAATATCTTCAATGCTAAGTGCCATGCTTCAATAATCCGAAATTTAATTGGTACAGTTTTGATGTTTTAAATTTTAGTGACTTAATGTTTTGTAACAAGATGTAATCACATCTTAATTTTCAACAAGATATGCGGTATTATACCTTGATTTTATGCGCACCTTAATCGTGTTTGAAGAGATTAAGCTAGCGTCTTACATTGATCTTGTATTAACCATGCATCAAATCACAGGAAAAACATAATGTTCGGTTTTATAACTAGTTATTTTTCAAATGATCTTGCCATTGATTTAGGCACTGCAAATACCCTCATTTATTCTCGCGGCAAAGGCATCGTGTTAGATGAGCCTTCAGTTGTAGCGATTCGTCTGGAAGGCGGCCCTGGCGGTAAAAAAATTCTGCTGGCTGTTGGCACCGAGGCAAAAGGCATGCTCGGGCGCGCTCCTGCCAATATTCAAGCGATTCGCCCGATGAAAGATGGCGTGATTGCAGACTTTACGATTACAGAGCAGATGCTCAAATACTTTATTCGTCGTGTGCATGATGCACGCTGGTTTTCACCCAGTCCCCGCATCATTATTTGTGTGCCTGTTGGCTCTACCCAAGTTGAGCGCCGTGCAATTAAAGAATCAGCCGAGCGCGCTGGTGCCAAGCAAGTATTTTTAATTGAAGAGCCAATGGCGGCTGCGATTGGTGCTGGCATGCCGGTTTCAGAGGCAACGGGGTCAATGGTGGTAGATATTGGTAGTGGCACCACTGAAGTAGGGGTGATTTCACTGGGCGGTATTGTTTACGCTAAATCAGAGCGTGTTGGCGGCGACAAATTTGACCAAGCGATTATTGATTACATTCGTCGCAACTATGGCATGCAAATTTCCGAGCCTACTGCGGAAGCTATCAAGAAAAAAATTGGTTCAGCCTTCCCAGGTTCTGAAGTGCTGGAAATGGAAGTGACTGGTCGCAACCTTGCTGAAGGCTTGCCACGTAAATTTACTATTTCCAGCAACGAAATTCTAGAGGCTCTGACTGAACCATTGAACGCAATTGTAGGCGCAGTAAAATCGGCACTAGAACAAACACCGCCAGAACTGGGCGCTGACATTGCAGAAAAAGGCATGGTACTCACCGGTGGTGGTGCATTATTGCGTGATTTGGATAGGCTGTTAGTAGAAGAGACCGGCTTACCTGTGATCGTTGCAGAAGACCCGCTGACCTGTGTAGCCCGTGGTTGTGGCCGCGCTTTAGAAGAGATGGATAAGTTAGGCAGTATATTCGCTTACGAATAGTTTAGGCTTATAGATCATACCTACTTGAGATTTGTTATTACATTTAAGCTTTAAAATAAATCAGGTAGTTATAGTATTAAATTTTAGGCCGTTTAATACGGCCTAATTTTATGTGTTAGCCCATTAGAATAATTGATTAACTTACCGTTTTTCAGACTCAGCAATTAAACATAATAAAATTTTGAGTAACAGAGACATTTAAATATAGCTTAACCAATGGTACGAGGCTTTAATCACAAACTTGAGCAGCAACAAGCCCCGGCATTTTTTGTACGTGGCCCAAGTGCTTTTGCACGCTTAGTGTTTTTTTCAGCCCTGTCATTGGCGCTGATGGCAACTGATTCACGACTACAATATCTAACTGGCCTGCGCCAAAATTTGGTAGCTTTATTACACCCGCTACAAGTGCTTGCTAACGCCCCATCTCAACTATACCGTGATACAGATGAGTATTTTTCCACACACCATCGCCTGCTAAATGAGAATCTACAGTTAAAACAGCAAGCACTAAAAAAAGATATCGCACTACAACGACTCAATACACTGACACTAGAGAATGACCATCTTCGCAATTTGCTTCAAGCCAATAAAGCTTTGGTAGAAAGTAGTGTTTTGGGCGAGATTATGCATGTAGGCCGTGACCTTTTTACTAAAAAAGTCATCGTTAATCGCGGTGAAGCACATCAAATTGTAGCAGGTGAAGCGGTGGTCGATGCTACGGGCGTCATTGGTCAGGTGACGCGTATCTACCCATTAAGCAGCGAAGTGACACTCATTACTGACAAATCACTCGCGATTCCAATTCAAGTAGAGCGTAATGGTTTACGAGCGATTGCATTTGGCCATGGCCGCGATAACACATTGGATTTGCCTTACCTGCCAACCAATGTAGATATACGTCGCGGCGATAGATTGGTGACATCGGGCATAGATGGCGTTTATCCTGCCGGCCTTGCAGTTGCAACAGTTTCACAAATAGAAATTACCCCTGATTCGCCTTTTGCGCGCATTGTTTGTGTGCCTATGGGCGGAGTAGAAAATCATCGGCAAGTGCTTTTGGTAAGCATTCCACGTGCTGAAGTGTTGCCAGATAACGCTGTTACTAGCGATACAACTCCAAGTAACCTTGCTAACCACAATGAAAAAATAGATCCTACCAAGAAATCGCCCAAAAAATCCCCAGAAAAAAACTTGGGAAAAAACTTGGAAAAACCCACAGAAAAAACTATAGCAACACAACAACCCAACAATAAGAGCAAATCGCATGCACCCGAGTAAGCTCAAATCGATTTATTTCTCACTCTTCTTGGCTTTTATTTGCCTGTTATTACCCTGGTCAGGATTTGCCCTGAAAGTGCGACCAGATTTTTTATTGCTCGTCATCATATTCTGGCTAATACGTGCACCCAATTTATGTAACGTAGGTACTGCATGGCTTGTTGGTTTGTTGGTAGATTTAGCAACGGGAGGAATATTTGGTCAATATGCATTGGCTTATACCGTCACCGCATTTTTTGCGGTCGTTTATCAACGGCGCTTAGTATTATTTAACCATACACAACAACTATTCTACGTGTTCTTGCTGCTAATTATCTCGCAGGTAACCTTATTAATTCTTAAGACTTTTGCTGGCGCAAATTATTTAGGTTGGGCTTACTTTTTACCCAGCATCACAGGCGTTTTGTTATGGCGTATTGCCGTAATGTTTGGCTTAAATACCGGCGGACGTGCCCGTGGTAAATAATATAGTTTTAAATCATAGAGTAGCGCCTAAAAGCGTGATACCTAGCGTTTAAGCATGCGCGCTGAACTTAAAAATTATCAGCATGAGCAATATTATTTCAGGCTCAGATTAGGCTTTACTGCATTTGTAGTGCTGGGGATGTTTGGCTTGCTTGCTTCTCGCTTTTTTTATCTCCAAATTACCCAATACAATCATTACCAAACACTCGCTGAAAACAACCGCATATCGCTAGTACCCATCGTACCCAATCGCGGTTTGATTCTTGATAAAAATGGCGTGGTACTCGCCCACAATTTTTTTGTGTATACCCTGGAAATCACTCCATCAAAAGTAAAAAATCTGGAGGCAACAATTACTGAAATCAGTCAATTCGTTGAGGTAAGCTCGCTCGACCGTAAACGTTTTAACAAACTTCGAGATGAAAGCCGCAACTTTGAAAGTGTGCCAATTCGTACACACCTCAATGAAGTTGAAGCTGCTAGCTTTGCTGTCAACCGCTACCGTTTTCCAGGTGTGGAAATCAAATCTCGGTTATTTCGACATTACCCACTGGGAAAACTCGGCGCACACATGGTAGGCTACATTGGGCGCATCAACGATAAAGATTTAACGAATCTTGAAAAAATAGGCGATCTCTCTAACTATAAAGGCTCAGACCACGTTGGCAAAAGCGGTGTAGAGCAGTTTTATGAACGCTATTTACATGGCACCACAGGATTTCAACAAGTGGAAATTGATGCTGATGGCCGCGCAGTGCGCGTGTTATCAAGCACTCCACCCTCACCAGGCGATAATCTTATTTTATCTGTTGATCGCAAACTGCAAGAAATTGCTGAAACAGCCTTTGGTGAACGACGCGGTGCTTTAGTGGCTATCAACCCTAAAACAGGTGAAATATTAAGCTATGTCAGTCAGCCAACATTTGATCCTAATTTGTTTGTAGATGGTATTGATGTTGATAATTGGAAGTCACTCAATGAGTCATTAGATAAACCTTTAATCAACCGTCCAATTCGCGGCATTTATCCGCCTGGCTCTACATTTAAACCGTTCACTGCATTGGCAGGCCTGGAGGCAGGCAAACGTGCACCACCTTTTTCAATTCATGATGCAGGTTACTTTACTTTGCCCAACAGCACACATCGCTATCGCGACTGGAAGCCAGGCGGCCATGGCGTGGTAGATATGCAGCGCGCCATTACTATTTCTTGCGATACTTTTTTTTATGGCCTGGCAATGGAATTAGGTATAGAAAAATTAACTTCATTTGTACGTCACTTTGGTTTTGGTAAAAAATCAGGGATTGATATTCAAGGTGAAAATGGAGGGCTGCTGCCGACGCCAGAATGGAAGATGCGCCGCTACAAGCAGCCATGGTACCAGGGTGAGACGGTGATTGTGGGCATAGGACAGGGCTATACTCTTGTCACACCATTACAGCTAGCACAAGCCACAGCAACATTGGCAAACAATGGTGTAGCGATGAAACCACATTTAGTGACACAAATTCAAAATGCGATTTCTGGCAAAACCCAAGTCGTACCAGGCGTTATACTGGATAAAATCGAACTTAATCCTGACAATATTGCAATTGTGAAGCGCGGCATGATTGATGTAACGCTACCTGGCGGCACCGCAGCGAGTGTGGGCGCAAACGCTAGCTACAGTATTGCCGCAAAAACCGGCACTGCACAAGTGATAGGCATTAAGCAAAATGAAAAATATAATGAACACAGTATCAATGAACGTCATCGCGATCATGCCTTGTTTATTGCTTATGCGCCAGCTGATGACCCAAAGATTGCTTTGGCTGTGATTGTTGAAAATGGTGGGCACGGAGGCTCTACGGCCGGCCCTATTGCCAGAAAAATGATGGATTATTATCTGCTAGGTAAATTGCCGGCACCTGAACCTACAAAAGAAGACACAAAAATTCCAGCAAAACTTGCTGGGAATGCCGCTATCACCGAGCCGATACCCGAAGAAGAGTTACATGATTAGCAAACTATTCCAGCATTTGGTTAAACACATCGACTCTTTTTTGATGGCGTGTTTATTTTTTACTTTGTTGGTCGGTCTATTTGTACTTTACAGCGCATCCGGGCAAAATCTTTCACGGGTTTACGGTCAGGGCATTAACATAATCGTGGCATTAAGTTTCATGTGGGCAGCTGCCAATATCGCCCCCAATCAACTTGAACGTATAGCCCTGCCGCTTTACACCCTAGGCGTTTTACTGTTAGTTGCCGTGGCTTTATTTGGGTCAATCAGCCACGGTGCACGCCGTTGGCTGAGTTTAGGCTTCACTCAAATTCAACCTTCAGAGATCATGCGCATCGCCATGCCGATGATGCTGGCTTGGTATTTTTCTAAACAAGAAGGCAAGCATAAGATGGCCGATTTCACCATTGGCGGGCTATTACTATTCGTACCAGTCGCCTTGATCATGAAGCAGCCTGATTTGGGTACTTCATTACTCATCACTGCGTCAGGTTTTTATGTATTATTCTTAGCAGGTTTAAGTTGGCGATTACTGCTTGGAGGCACCGTGTTATTCACTGCGTTAACGCCTATATTTTGGTCTATGCTGCATGATTACCAGCGTCGGCGTATCGAAATTTTGCTAGACCCGACCCAAGATCCGCTTGGCGCAGGTTACCACACCATACAAGCGATTATCGCGCTAGGTTCTGGCGGTGTTGCGGGTAAAGGTTGGCTAAAAGGCACTCAAGCACAACTGGATTTTTTACCTGAACGCAGTACCGATTTTATTTTTGCAGTATTTGGTGAAGAGTTTGGCTTATTAGGCAACCTATTACTACTGTTGCTTTTTAGTTTAATTATTATGCGCGGCTTAATGATTGCATCCCAAGCACAAAGTACGTTTTCCAGATTATTAGCCGGTAGCATCACATTGACTTTTTTCACCTATGCCTTTGTGAACATGGGCATGGTAAGCGGTATTTTACCTGTGGTGGGTGTACCATTACCCTTAATTAGCTATGGTGGTACTTCTATGGTTACGCTATGTTTGAGTTTTGGTATCTTAATGAGCATACAAACACATAAAAAACTGGTGGCAACATAATGTTAAATCGACAAATAATTAGTCTGCGAAAATACACCATATTATTTAGTGTCGCGTTACTTGCTGCTTGCGGTGGAAACTTTGCCACCAAACCTACGGCTAAATCGCCTTCAGTTCCTGCTGCTTCATCGCAAACACCAAGCACAAAAGCAACACCACCTCTAATAAAACCATCATCAACTAATGGTGGTGGTTATTATTTAGATGATGGTCCAGGGGATAATGCACCAGCTGATATTGACAGCATTCCAGATGCTCAATTAAAGTCCGAGGTGCCCTTACTGCGCGCTAACAAACCGTATATCGCCTTAGGCCAGCAATATACGCCAATGACCACTTATACACCTTACAAAAAACAAGGCATAGCCTCTTGGTATGGTAAACGGTATCACGGCAACAAAACCTCTACTGGCGAAATTTACGACATGTACGCAATGTCTGCCGCACATACTGTATTACCTATACCTAGTTATGCAAAAGTCACCAATCCTGCCAATGGTCGCTCTGTGATCGTTCGCATCAATGATAGGGGCCCGTTCAAACATGATCGATTGATTGATTTATCTTATGCTGCTGCGTACAAATTAAGGTTGATAAGTCAAGGCAGTGGTTTGGTTGAGATAGAAACGATAGATACTAGTGCCGAAGCGATGCTAAATACATCTAATAAAAATCCTGTACAGCCAGTAAACACAGTTCTTACCACAGCACCCCCTGCAGACCTAACCGTGGTAGCACAAACTTCACCAGCAGCACCTGCCGTTGCATCCACGTCCGCTGTAAATTCCTCACCTGCTATAGCTCCTGCTACCAACGGCGCAAACACCTATAACATACAGTATTACGTCCAAGCTGGTGCTTTCAAAAATGAAGCGAATGGTCAACTTTTACAGAAAAAAATTCAGAGATTATATCTAGCCAAAAATGTAGATGTTGCTAACGTGTATAATAACGGTCTGTATCGAGTAAAGCTTGGGCCTTATGCGAGCAAAAAAGAGGCTGATGCTTCAGCTGGTAATATTCGCAAGCAATTAAATATTTCTGCTATCGTCCAAAACCAATAAATCAACCAAACTTCATGCAAACCCACACACAAACAATGTCGCGCACTATTTTAAATAATGTTGTTTTAACTTTCGTTATAGCCAGCATCACACTTACCCCGTTCGCACAAGCTGGCGACGCGCAGATTGCGCCACCGCCTAGCCTGGCAGTTAAAGCTTATCTGCTTAAAGACTTTAACAGTGGCTATGTAATTGCTGCACAAAAAAGCGATATGCGTATTGAACCAGCGTCACTCACTAAAATAATGACCGCTTATTTAAGCTTTAAAGCGCTTAAAAATGGGCATCTGCAACTCACGCAAACACTACCTGTGAGCGAAATTGCCTGGAAAGTTGAAGGCTCTAAAATGTTTATTGAGCCGAATCGACCTGTAACCGTAGATGAGCTTTTACACGGCATGATTATTCAATCAGGCAATGACGCTTCTATTGCATTAGCTGAGGGCATTGCCAGTACGGAAATGCAATTTACAGAAATGATGAATAAAGAAGCGCAACGTTTAGGCATGAAAGACACGCAATATGTGAATGCGACCGGTCTGCCTGACCCACAACATTACACCACCGCGAACGATTTATCGATTCTGGCCACCGCCTTAATCAGCGATTTTCCTGACGAATATAAACGTTTATATTCGGTAAAAGAATATACCTATAACAAAATTACGCAACCCAACCGCAATCGTCTGCTATGGCTAGACCCCAACGTAGATGGTATGAAAACAGGGCACACAGAATCAGCTGGGTTTTGTCTAATCTCTTCAGCAAAACGCAATGGTATCCGCCGTATTTCGGTAGTACTAGGTGCGCCAACCGATGCCGCACGTGCGATAGAAAGCCAAAAATTACTCAATTACGGATTTCAATATTTTGATTCAAGCTTGGTCTACAAAAAAGGGCAAAACATCAGCCAGCTGAAGGTATGGAAAGGCAATGAAAACCAAGTCGCCTCAACGGTCGCAAATGATTTATTCATCACCTTACCCAAAGGTGAATATGCGAATGTAAAAGCGGTGGTGTCTAGCACGCAGCCTTTAATTGCACCGATTAAAAAGGGTCAGATTGTTGGCAGTGTAAAATTTCTACTCAATGGCAAAACAATTGATGAACACATTTTGGTTGCCGCAGAATCAATTGACGGCGCTGGCATTTTGGGCCGTGCGTGGGATTCAATTAAATTACTATTACAGTAGGTACTGGCAATAAGCTATCTCTAAAAATCATGGCCGATATGGAAGAAAATACTGCACCGCCCTTAATCGATTTTCCGTGTGATTTCCCTATTAAAGTGATGGGTGAAACTCACAGCACGTTTCCTGGAACAATAATTAGCGTTATCCAAACCATATTGCCTGAATTTAACGCAAGTCAAATTGAATCGCGGGTAAGCTCTACCGGCAAATACACCAGCCTTACTTGTACTGTGCACGTAATTTCACAAGCGCAGTTAGATAATATTTATCGCTTGTTAAGCGCACACCCACTCGTTAAGTTTGCGCTATAAGTTTTTATAGCCCACAAACCCCTGATTAACTTCACCATGCAACAGCCTTTGACAGTACGGTGCCCTTTATTAGTAAGGCATTTGGGTCTTACTGATTTTGAAACGACTTGGCATGCTATGCAGCAATTTACCGCCGAACGTACAACAAGCACGCCAGACGAGCTATGGCTAACAGAACATCATCCTGTATATACTTTGGGGCTTAATCGTAAGAACATACGCTTACCAAATCGTGACGATATTCCATTGGTGCATACTGACCGTGGAGGAAAAATCACCTATCATGGCCCAGGACAGCTCATTATTTATGTATTGCTAGACCTAAAACGTCACAATCTTAATGTCCGTAAGTTGGTGAGTATGCTAGAAAATACCGTGATAGGATTACTGGCAGACTATGGCGTTATTGCGACTACCAAGGCAGATGCGCCAGGCGTGTATGTAAATGAGTCAAAAATCGCATCTTTAGGTTTACGCATTAAAAATAATTACTGCTATCATGGCTTAAGTCTCAATATAAACATGGAGTTAAAGCCATTTGGCGCAATAGACCCATGTGGTTATGCTGGCTTAAAAATCACGCAAACTAAAGACTTAAGTATTGATGCCAACACACAAGATGTTGGTGAGTTATTGATAGAAATACTCACCACTCATTTAGCAAATGGACATAAGCATGACTGAAATAAGCTCTCGTAAAGTTGCTGGTGTAAAAGAAATTGATGCTGCGAAAACATCGCGTATTCCAATCAAAATTATTCCACAGCCTATGCAGCGTAAACCAGGGTGGATACGTATGAAAGTGCCAGACTCAGCCCGTTATCAAGAAATAAAAAACATACTGCGTGACAATAATCTGCACACGGTATGTGAAGAAGCCAGCTGCCCCAATATCGGTGAGTGTTTTAGCGGTGGCACCGCCACCTTCATGATTCTTGGCGACATTTGTACGCGTCGCTGTCCGTTTTGCGATGTGGCACACGGTAAACCATTACCGCCAGACGTCAATGAGCCAGAGAACTTAGCGCGTACCATTGCTCAAATGAAACTCAACTACGTGGTAATTACTAGCGTAGATCGCGACGACTTACGCGATGGAGGTGCCCAACATTTTGTCGATTGTATACGCGCAGTGCGCGCGCAATCACCGCATATTAAAATTGAAATTCTTGTACCGGATTTTCGTGGTCGCTTAGATGTTGCCATGGAGATTTTAAGCAAAGCGCCGCCAGATGTTATGAATCATAATCTTGAGACTGTGCCACGACTTTACAAACAGGCAAGGCCAGGTTCTGATTATAAAAATTCACTTGCATTGTTAAAAACGTTTGGTGAAATGTATCCCAATGTGCCAACAAAATCAGGCCTAATGCTGGGCCTCGGCGAAACGGATGAAGAAATTTTAACTGTGATGCAGGATTTGCGTGCGCATAATGTGAGCATGCTCACGCTGGGCCAATATCTACAACCCAGTGTGCATCATATACCGGTGATGCGTTATGTTGAGCCACAAACTTTTGAAGTGCTGAGGCAAAAAGCGGGGGACATGGGCTTTAATAATACGGCAAGTGGCCCCATGGTAAGAAGCAGCTATCACGCTGATGCTCAAGCTCACAGTAATATCATGTGAGCTAACGCTAATTAATGATAAATTATTATAATAAATGATAAATTTATACTAATTAATGATACAAATGCTAAGTAACTTGAATGCTGGAAATTCCAAGTAACCGACAAATGATTTACAATTAAGCATCTCTGTATACCGAAGTGATGAAAGTCACGCAGAGATTCCGCCTGCAAAGGTTTCCGCCCAAGTGTAGATATTTTAAGAGATTCGGTTAGCATTAAAACAAAGACTCCATATGAACTGACCCCCAAAAGTTGGACATTAATTTAGGTTTAAACTTAAGGACTGATTTCTGTA
>CXWL01071925.1_pt1 | contig 47507 bp, 43 predicted proteins | sample 590931 | NCBI WGS metagenome assembly CXWL01 (sample SAMEA3498368, study PRJEB10139) | groundwater metagenome | biome: water well; material: biofilm material | place: Germany | collected 2015-04-27 | reverse complement strand
CGAGAATCAGGGACATACTCTCCGCCGGGCCAGGCGAACCGTTGGCGCAGTGAGGGACGGCGAGGAATTCCTTTATTCAATCCTTGGCGATCCAAACTCGGAACACAAGCGAATCATGACCTACAAATTCGTATTCGAAGCCAACAATGAGATTGGCAGCGCCGCAACGCCGCTCATTCGCGTCGACTTCGACAATGGCGAAATAATGCCCCTGCCAGAGCCGGCTGAAGGTGCGCCTTCACCCCCACCAATCGCCCGTGCCACGCTCAGCGAAGCGGAGGCAATATCCATGTGGGACGCTGTAATTCCGACCATTCGCCCAAGGCCAGGTGCTTTCTAGACCGCGTTAGTGCTGGGCCAGGCGCCCGCGCAGTTTACCGACGATGCCGGTAGGGAAGAAGTAGATCGACAGCACGAACAGCACGCCCAGCCACAGCATCCAGCGGTCCGGATGCAGCGCTTCGGCCAACACGGGAATGCCGGCCAGCGCCGACGCGCCGTCGGCCATCAGCGTCTTCAGGTAGTTCTGCGCCAGGATGAACAGGGTGGCGCCGATCACCGCGCCGTACATCGTGCCCATGCCGCCGATCACCACGATCAGCAGGATGTCGGTCATCACCTCGAAGCCGAGCATGGTCTTCGGCCCCACGTAGCGCAGCCACAGCGCCATCAGCGCGCCGGCCAGCGCCGCCACCAGCGCGGCGAGCACGTTGGCCCAGATCCGGTACAGCACCGTGCGGTAGCCCAGCGCCTCGGCACGGAACTCGTTTTCACGGATCGCCTGCAGAACCCGGCCGAACGGCGAATTGACCAGCCGCAGCAGGAACAGGAATAGCAGCAGGCAGCCGAGGAATACGATGTAGTAGGTAATCAGCTTGCCGTCGATCGCACGCCCGAAAATCTCGTTCTCGATCAGGCGGAAGCCGGGCGAGAGCACCTCAGGCACGCTGAAGGTCTTGCCGTCTTCGCCGCCGGTGAAGTCCGACAGCTGCGACGCCAGCACCGCGAACGATGACGCTACCGCCAGCGTGATCATGGCGTAGAAGATGGCGCGNNACCAGGCCGACCAGCGCGCCGCTCCAGCTCGGGTCCCCGCTCGATAATCCGAGCCCGATGCCGTATGCGCCGATCCCGAAGAACATGGTGTGGGCGAACGAGACGATGCCGGTGTACCCGAGCAGCAGGTCGTACGAGGCGACCAGCACGATGTAGACGCAGATGGTGGCGGCGGTGTTGAGCGGGCGCGCTCCCGAGGTCAGGAACGGCGCCAGCGCCAGCCCGAGGAATACGACCAGCAGGGCGGCGCCCAGCGCGCGGCTGCGCGGCAGGTCGCCGGAGAAAATACGGTTCAGTACAGGGTTGGTCATCGGGGATCCTAGCGCCGTGCGTTGGAAAACAGTCCGGCCGGGCGCCACAGCAGCACGGCGATCATCAGGACGATGTTCGACACCAACGCGAATTTCGGCGCCAGGAAGCCGGCATAATTGGTCACCAGCGCCATCAGCAGCGCGCCGATGAAACAGCCGCCCACCGATCCGAGGCCGCCGATGATGATGACGATGAATACCATCACCATCATCTCGCCGCCCATCGCCGCCGTCAGGGTTTCCTTGTACAGCCCCCACATCACGCCGCCCAGGCCCGCCAGCGCGGAACCGGCGGCGAACACCGCAACGAACAGGCGGCGGATCCGGTAGCCGAGCGCTTCGACCATCTCGCGGTTCTCGACCCCGGCCCGGATCAGCAGGCCGATCTTGGTGCGGTTCAGGACCAGGAACATGACGGCGAACACCAGCAGCCCCACCACCACCGCCACCAGCCGGTATTTTTCCACCGCGGCGTCGCCCAGCACCAGCGCGCCGCGCAGGCTGGCCGGCAGCGGCAGCGGGATCTGCTCGGCGCCCCAGATCACGTTGATCAGCTGTTCAGCCACGATCATGCCGCCCATCGTGATCAGGATCTGCTTCAGGTGCTGGCCGTACACCGGCATGATGATGATGCGCTCGAACGCCCATCCCAGCAGCCCGGTGACGACCATCGCCACCAGGATCGCCAGCCCCAGCACCCCTAGGTTCAGCAGCAGCGAATCGACTTCGAGCCAGCCGCGCATCGGCAGCAGCACCATGGTGGCGGCATACGCGCCCACCGAGACGAAGGCGCCATGGCCGAAATTGAGAACGTCCATGAGGCCGAACACCAGCGTCAGGCCGCTCGACATGATGAAGATCATCATGCCCATCGCGAGGCCGGCGACGGTGAGCGTGATCCAGGTGGGGAAGCTGCCGACCAGCGGCAGCATCGCCAGCATCAGAACCGGCACCAGCAGCAGCGGCGCGATGTCGCGCTTGGCCGCCGGCAGCACCGCGTCGGGCGCGGCGGGCAGCAGCACTTCGGGCAGGACAGGGGGAACGAGGGAGGTCACGATGGCGGGTCCTATTGGTGGGAGTCGAGCGAGAGCCCGAGCAGGCGCTGTTGCAGGTCCTGGTCCTCGACCAGTTCGCGCATGGCGCCGGCGTGCACGATGCGGCCGTCGTCCATCACGGCGACGCTGTCGCCGAGCGACTTGACGAAGCTGAAGTTCTGCTCGACCAGCAGGATGGTGGTGTCGGTCTCCTTCAGTTCCCGGAAGGCGGCGATCAGGCTCTGGATGACGGCCGGGGCCAGGCCCTTGGTCGGTTCGTCGACCAGCAGCAGCTTGCGCGGCTCGACGATGGCGCGGGCGATCGCCACCATCTGCTTCTGGCCGCCGGACAGGTTCCCGGCCGGGTAATTCCAGAATTTCTTCAGGGCCGGAAAAAAACCGAAGATCCATTCGACCCGGGTGTCGTCGAGCGGGCCGTTGCGCGCGGCCAGCAGCATGTTCTCGCGCACCGTCAGCTCGGAGAACACCGCCATGGTTTCGGGGACGTAGGCGATGCCTGCCTGCGCGATGTCGGGCGTGGCAAGCTTGCCGATTTCGCGCCCGTCGAATCGCACGCTGCCGGCGCTGGCCTGCCACAGTCCCATGATGGTGCGCAGGGTGGTGGTCTTGCCGGCGCCGTTGCGGCCCAGCAGGACCGACAGGCCGCCGCGCGGCACCACCAGGTCGACGCCTTGCAGGATGTGGTACTGGCCGATGTGGGTATGCACGCCGGACAGCGTCAGCAGAGGTTCAGACATGTTCGGGTGTTCCAAGATAAGCTTCCTGTACGATCTTCGAGGCCATCACTTCGGCCGGATTGCCGTCGGCGACCAGCGCGCCGTTGTGCAGCACGATGATGCGGTCGGCCAGCGAACGCACCACGTCCATCTTGTGCTCGACCAGCAGGATGGTCTTGTTGCGCTCGGCCTTGACCTGGTGGATCAGGTCGAGCACCACCGGCACCTCGTCGACGCTCATGCCGGCGGTCGGTTCGTCGAACATCATCACCGCCGGTTCCAGCGCCAGCAAAATGGCCACTTCGAGCTTGCGCTTGTCGCCGTGCGACAGCGCCGCCACGCGCGCGTCGCGCCGCCCGTCGAGCGCCACCCGTTCGAGGTAATGGCCGGCCCGCTCGATCAGTTCCTTGTGGCTGAACCAGACCGAGAACATGCTCATGCCGATGCGCGCATGGCTCTGCACCGCCAGCCGAACGTTTTCCAGCACCGTCAGGTTGGGGAACAGGTTGGTGAGCTGGAACGCGCGGCCGATGCCGAGCCGTGTGCGGTGCGCCGCGCCCGAGCCGGTGATGTCGACGCCGTTCAGGTGCACGCTGCCCGAACTGGCCGGCAGCTGGCCCGACATCAGGTTGAAGTAGGTGGTCTTGCCGGCGCCGTTCGGGCCGACGATGACGGTCAGGGTGCCGGGATAGAAAGCGGCCGTCACCCGGTCCACCGCGACGTGGCCGCCGAAACGGATGGTCAGGTCGCGGGTCGACAGGGACGGCGTGGGCGTGCTGCTGCCGGTCATCTCAGCGCTTGTTACGGATTGGCAGCGGCATCTCGCTGGCCGGGATTTCGCGCACCAGTTCGAGCAGGTCCCACTCGCTCTTCTGCTCCTTCTTGACGCGGAAGTGGTACATCGTCTGCATCGCCTGGTGGTCTTCCTTGCGGAAGCTCATCTTGCCTTTCGGGGTCTCGAACTCCATTCCTTCCATTGCCTTGATCAGCTTTTCGCTGTCGCCGGAGCCTGCCTTGCCGAGCGCTGCATAGACTGCGCTGGCGGCCGCGAAGCCGCCGGCGGTGAACATGTCGGGCGGCGCCTTGAAGCGCTTGGTGTGCTCGGCCACCAGCCAGTCGTTCATTTTGTTTTTCGGGAACGCGTAGTAGTAATAGATCGTGCCCTGGGTGCCGGCGAAGGTCTTCCAGGTTTTCATCACCGGCAGGATGTTCCCGTTCGGCGCCAGCGTGATGCCGTAGCGCTCGGGCTTCATGTCGGCGATCTTGTTCATCGGGTGCGGGCCGGCCCAGACGATCGACAGCACGCGCGGCTGCGGCTTGTCCTTGAGGGCGTCGAAGATGCGCTGAGCGGAAGCTGTGAAGTCGGTCGCGGCGGCCGGCGCGTATTCTTCGTGCACCACCTTGGCCTTGCCGCCGGTCGCGGCCAGCGCTTCCTTGGCGGCCTTGACGGCATCGCGCCCGAACGCATAATCCTGCGCCAGGAAGGCGTAGCTGCCGGCGGGGGAGCTGGTGGCCGCGGCCATCGCATCCTGCATCGAATTGCGGGCGGTGCGGAAGATGTAGCGGTTCCATTTGTCGCCGGTGATCGCGTCGGCCACCGCCGGCTCGACGATCAGCACCTTCTTGTATTCGAGCGCCACCGGCAGCATCGCGATGGCCGAGCCGGACGAACTGGTGCCGACCGCGATGTCGACCTTGTCGTCGCCGTACGCTTCGGCCAGCAGGGTGCGCCCGAGGTCCGGCTTGCTCTGGTCGTCCTTGACAATCACCTTCAGCTTGCGGCCGTTGATTTCCATCTTCCCGCCGGTCAGGTACTCGAGGCCCATCATGAAGCCGGTTTCGGTCTCCTTGGCGTACGCTTCGAGCACGCCGGTCTTGCCGGCGATGAGGGCGACCTTGAAGTCCTGGGCCTGCGCCAGGGCAGGGGCGAATGCGGCGGCGATCAGCAGCGGTAGCAGTTTTTTCATGGTGTCTCCGTCAAAGTGTCAGCCCGCCCGTTACTTCGAGCGTGGCACCGTTAATGTAGCTTGCTTCGGCCGACAGCAGGAAAACGGCTGCGGCGGCGATTTCGCGCGGTTGCCCCATGCGCTTTTGCGGGATCTGCGACACCATCTCGTCGACCAGCCGGGCCGGCATCGACGACAGGATCGGGGTCTCGATGAAACCGGGGCAGATGGCGTTGCTGCGCACGCCCTTGCGTCCCAGTTCGCGCGCCCAGGTCTTGCTCATGCCGAGCACGCCGGCCTTGGCCGCGGCGTAATTGGTCTGGCCGTAATTGCCCGACAGGCCGACGATCGAGGAGATGTTGACGATCGAGCCGGTGCTGGCCAGCAGGGCGTCGACGCTGGCGCGGGTGCAGTTGAACACGCCCTTCAGGTTGATGTCGATGACACGGTCCCACTGCGCCTCGCTCATCTTGGTCAGCTGGGCGTCGGCCACCACGCCGGCGTTGTTGACCAGGCCGTCGATGCGGCCGAAGCGCGCCAGCGTTGCCTTGACCGCGTCGTGCACGGCCGCCAGGTCGGAGACGTCGACGATGAAACCGGCGGCCTGCGCGCGCGGCGCGCGATCGGCGATCCGTTCGAGCGCGCCGGCGATGGCGTCGGCCTGATAGTCCCATACCGCGACGCTGGCGCCGTTTTCCGCGCAGCGTTCGGCGATGGCCAGGCCGATGCCCTGCGCGCCGCCGGTAACGATGATGACTTTTCCCGCGAGGTTCATGGAGGTTCCCGGTGTGCTGTTCAATCGACTCGCCCGAGGAATTCGCGCAGCGCGGCCTGGGCCTCGCTCTCCATCAGCATCGGCGCATGGCCGACGTCGGGCACTTCGGCATACGCCATGTTCGGTGCGGCCGCGCGCATCAGCGCCGCCTGTTCCGGCTCGACCAGGTCGGACAGGGCGCCGCGGATCAGCAGGGTGGGACGGCGGCGCGCCAGGCGGCGGAAGGCGAAGCGCGCCAGCATCGAGCTGGGCTTGATGTTCCCTTCGCGGATGGCGATGCCGATGTTCGGATCGTAGCGCATCGCCAGCTGGCCGGGCGCCGTCTCGGTGAATGCGCGGCGCGCCCACTTGTCCCAATCCTGTTCGGTATTGTCCGGGAAGGCGGCCTGGTTGATGCCGCGCAGGTAGGCTGCGGCGTCGCTCCAGGAAGCGAGCACCTCGCCCTTGCCGGCATAGCCTGCGATGCGCTGCAGGCCGCGCGCCGACAAGGCCGGACCGATGTCGTTGAGGACCGCCGCGGCGATCAGGTGCAGGTGGCGCATCGCCAGCGTCATCGTGATCAGGCCGCCCATCGAGGTGCCGATGAAGACCGCGCGCTCGATGCCCAGGTCGTGCGCCAGCTTGACGACGTCGCCGGCGTAGACCATCAGGTTGTAGTGGCTCGGATCAGGGTCGTAGGCCGAGTTGCCGCGTCCGCGCATGTCGAGCGCCAGCACGCGCCGGCCCTGGGCGGCGATCCACGGCGCCAGTTCGTCGAAGTCGGCCGAATTGCGGGTCAGGCCGTGGATGCAGATCACCGGCAGGCGCGCCGGGCCGCTGTGCGCGGCGTAGTCGCGCGCGTACAGGCGCAGTCCGTCGGTGCTGGTAAAGCTTGTCTCTGTGTAGTTGGACACGTTCGCCCCGTTTGATGGGTTTCTAGTTGCCGCAGTGTGCGCCAAAAGGCTGCTGTTCGAAAGACAAGGCCGCGCCCACCCTTTGTGCATTTATGCACAATCGGGCTGCCGGGCGTTCCCGCGCAGGTGCCTGACCGCGCATGGCGATGCCGGTTTCGCGTTGCGCAAGCGAGGTGCGGAATAAATTGCCATCCACCTGTGCACTGATGCACAATAGCCCGCATGAAAACCTTGCCTGAATGGACAGACCTGCGTTACTTCCTCGAACTGGCGCGCGCCGGCACCCTGTCCGGCGCCTCGCGCGGACTCGAGGTCGAACACACTACCGTAGCGCGCCGCATCGACCGCCTCGAAGTGCAACTCGGCTCGACCTTGTTCGACCGCTCGCGCGAAGGCTACGAACTCACCGAGATGGGACTGGCGCTGCTGCCGCATGCCGAGGTGATGGAAAGCGCGGCGCTGGCGGCGCAGGACCAGTTGAGCGGCAACCAGGTCGAGGTGCGCGGCGTGGTGCGGCTCGGCGTGCCCGAAGTGCTGGGCGTGCGCGTGATCACGCCGCTGCTGGCGCGTTTCCTGCGCGAGCACCCGGACCTGTCGATCGACCTGCTGGTGCAGCCGCGATTCGCCAACCTGGCCAACCGCGAGGCCGATCTCGGCGTCACGCTCGACGCGCCGAACACGGGGCGCTACATGGTCACGCGGCTGGCGTCGTTCCGGCTGTATTTATATGGTTCGCCGGATTACCTGGCGCGCCATCCGCCGATCCTGCGCCAGTCCGACCTGGCCGAGCACGACTTCGTCGATTACGTCCAGGACCGGCTGGCCAGCAACGAACTCAATTTCCTCGACGCGCTCGGGTTCACGCCGCGCCGGCGCCTGTGCTGCACCGGCATGATGGCGCAGGCCGAGGCGGCGGCGGCAGGACTGGGGTTGATGATGGCGCCGCCGTACGTGATTCCCGACGATGGCCGGCTGGTGCCGATCCTGCAGGGCGAGGTGTTTGCCGAACGTGCGTACTGGATGGTGGCGCCGGTCGACCTGTACCGCTTGCCGCGCGTGCGCGCGGTCTGGAACCTGCTGCGCGAGTATGCCGATGCGCAGCCCGAGTTGTTCGTCCACGGCGGGACGGCCCCGGCCACGCGCCATGCCGCCGCCCGTCGGGAAGAGAGTCTGACCCCGCAGAACCGGGGTCAGACCTAGCTCTGACCCCGGTGTGACATTCGCGCGCGGTCGAGCGCGCAAGAAAAAAAGGGCGCCACATGGGCGCCCTCTTCGTGGTGCGTCTTGCTTAGAACTTGTAGCCCAGGGTCAGGCGCACGGTGCGTGGGTCGCCGTAGAACGTGGTGACCGTGTTGAAGAAGCCGGAAAAGTTATAACCGGCCACCTTGTAACGCTTGTCGGTCAGGTTGCGGCCGTGCAGGCCAACCTGCAGCCTGCGGTCGCCACTGGTCCAGACCACGCCCGCATCGAGCAGCGTGTAAGCATCCTGCGCCAGCATCAGGTTACCCGGCACGGTCGCGTCGAGTGCGGCGTTGGCGCCGGTGCGGACAAATTCGGTCTGGTACACCTGGCTCTTGTGCGACGCGCTGCCCATCAACGACAGGGTGCCGGAGCGGCCCATCATCGCCAGCGGCCAGTCGTAGGTTGCCGACAGGTTGGCCGAGTGCTTCGGCGTATTCTGGAACTCGGCCTGCTTCGCCACGTTGATCAAGCTGGTGCCGCTGGCGACCAGCCACTCGTCGTACTTGGCATCGGTGTAACTGTACATGCCGCTGATGTTGAACGCGGTGGTCAGATGCGCCATCGCCTCCAGTTCGATGCCCTTGATCTTGGCTTTGCCTGCGTTGGTCAGCGAGCCGGCAAAGCCGTTCACGTTGCCCGCGGCGTCGTAGGTCGGGATCGAACCCGGAATCTGCACGTTCTTGTAGTTGGTGTGGAACACGGCGACGTTGGTCTGCAGGCGGCCGCCGTTCATGCTCGACTTGACGCCCAGTTCGAACGCGGTGACTTCTTCCGGATCGACGCCCTTGCGCTTGATCAGCGACGCAGCGCTGTTTGGGTTGCCGCCGAGGTCCATGCGCGGATCGTACATGCCGCCCTTGAAGCCTTGCGAGGCGGTGCCGTACAGGTTATGTTCCGGCGCCATTTTCCAGCCGAAGCCGAGTTTCGGCGTGAACTTGGTGTCGGTGCGATTCAGCGCATCCGGTCCGAGGTCGGTGTTCGCCACACCGCCAACCGCGGCCGGATTGCCCAGCGTCGGCGAACCGGCCAGGCCGAGGTAGGTCTTCTTGAAGATGCGTGCACGGCGTTCGTCGTCGGTGTAGCGGCCGCCGATGTTGACGTTGAAGGTATCCGATACGTTGTAGCTGACGTCGGCGAACGCGGCCCAGGCCTTGGAATCGATATCGTCGCGGGTATACAGCGACAGGCCGCCGGCCGCGTTGTACAGCACGTCGAATTCGTTGAATGCGTTGGACTTCATCCAGAACACGCCCGCCACGCCCTGGAACTTCGAGCCGGTGTAGGTGAACTGGAATTCCTGGCTGGTCTGGTTGTCCGAGTAGATCGTTGGCGCTTCGAACAGCGGGGTGTTGAGCGAATCGAAGTCGATCGGTGCGTAGGACTTCGATTTGCGGTAGGCGGTCACCGACTTGAACGACAAGGCCGGATCGATCTGGTATTCGCCCACCAGCGAGGTGCCCTGGGTAATGACTTGCTGGGCGTGGCCGTTGACGGCGTTCAGGTTGGCGCGCGTATCGTAGTCGCCAGCGAGGACCGGCAGGCTGGTTGGCGCCGGGCCAGGGGTCAAGCGGTAGCCTTGCTTCGGATTCGAATCGTCTACCGTGCGATCGGTCGCCAGGCGGAAGAACAAATCTCTGGTCGGGGCCAGCTCGACGCTGATGCGGCCAGCCAGCACTTCCTTGTTGTAGTTTTCCTGGCCGGTGATGACGTTGTGGCCGAATCCGTCGCGGTTGAACGTGGCGACCGTGCCGCCAATGCGCAGCATGTCGGAGATCGGCATGCTGCCCTTGAGGACCAGGTCCTTCTCGCCGTAGTTGCCGATGGTGGCCTTGGCGTCGAAGGTCGACTTCGGCGCCAGCTTGCGGGTGACGTACTTGATCGCGCCGCCGATGGTGTTNNCTGCTGGCCGACGCCGCGGATGAAGGCGGTCAGCGTGGTGTTGGTGCCGCGCGAGCTTTTCAGGGTGGTGCTTGGCACCACGTCGGTCAGCGCGGTGAGGTCGGGCAGCGCTTTCTTGTCGAGTTCGGCGCCCGAAATGGCCGTGACGGCGCCCGGCACGTCCTGGATCAGCTCGGTGCGGCGGCGCGCCGTGACCATCACTTTTTCGATATCGCGGTTCGCGCTCTCCGTGGAGGTATCTGTTTGTGCGTATGCCGTGGTCCACGACACGGCGGGAATCGCCAAAATCACCGCGACAGAGCGACGCAGCACCGTCTTTTGTTTGTTCGACAAACGCATTACAGTCTCCTTCAAGTTGTTTTGTTTTTTTTATGCGGGGGTTATACGCAATGCAACGGAGTGTGCCCGGTTTGCCTATTGAATAAAAGGCAGAGGCTTGCACGGCCTGTGTGCAAAATTGCACAACTGACCGTCCGGGTCGGCGTTTTAGCAGGGAAAAGGGGGCCGGCGGGGCGCTTCGGCAGTGTACCTACCCATTGTGTCAGCTCAAGGACAGGCGTCGCGAACGCGCAACGCCGTGCATTTATGGGGTGTTGTATAAATGATATTGCGACGATGGGCTGTCAGTCGCGTGCGCGGAACGGGTTGCGGTCGTTGAGCTCGTCGATGTAGTCGTCGATGCCGCCGGCCTCGCGTTCGAGGAAACGTTCGACCGCGTCGGCGAAGGACGGATGTGCCAGCCAGTGCGCCGACCAGGTCTTGGTCGGCAGGAAGCCGCGCGCCATCTTGTGCTCGCCCTGTGCGCCGCCTTCGAACACCGCGATCTTCTGCTCGATGCAGAACTCCAGCGGCTGGTAGTAGGCGGTCTCGAAGTGCAGGCAGGGCACGTGTTCCAGCTCACCCCAGTAGCGGCCGAACAGCGTGTCGTCGGAATGGATCACCATCGAGGACGCCACCGGCTTGCCGTTGCGCTCGGCGATCACCAGCAGGATATTGTCCGGCATCGTGCGCCCGATGCGCTGGAAGAAATCCAGGTTCAGGTAGGGCGTCGAGTGGTGCGCCGCGTAGGTGTGCTGGTAGCAGCGGTTGAACAGGCGCCAGTCGGAATCGAGCGCATCGGCCCCGCGCACCCGCCGCAGCGTAACGCCGGCCTCGCGCACCTTGCGCCGCTCGGCGCGGATGTTCTTGCGCTTCTTCTGTTCGAGCGTGGCGAGGAACGCGTCGAAATCCTGGTAGCCGGCATTGAGCCAGTGGAACTGCACGCCGCTGCGCAGCATGAAGCCGGCCTCGGCCAGCAGTTGCGCCTGGTCCTCGGGCGGATACAGGATGTGGGTGGACGATACGCCGGACGACTTCTGGGTCGCGCGCAGCACCTTGACCAGCGCGGCGCGCGCGCGGGCGTCGATCGCCATCAGGCGCGGGCCTGTCACGGGGGTGAACGGAATCGCCGACAGCAGCTTTGGGTAGTACTCGAGGCCGTTGCGATGGTAGGCATCGGCCCAGGCCCAGTCGAACACGTATTCGCCGTACGAATGAGCCTTGACGTACAGCGGCATGGCGGCGGCCAGGGTAGCGCCATCGTACAGCGCGATGAATTGCGGCTGCCAGCCCGACTCGGCGCTGGCGCTGCCCGACTCGTGCAGCGCGTGCAGGAAGGCGTACGACAGGAACGGGTTGCTGCGCTCCTGTGCCAGGGCCAGTCCATCCCATGCTGGCTGGCCGATGTCGGATAGGGAAGAAACGATATGCGTGCGATAATTCATTTTCCACATTCAGGTGCTATCAGGTATTACCGTTATGACAGTCAAAGTCGCTATCGTTCAAATGAACAGCACCGTCGGGGATCTCGCCGGCAATCGCGCGCGCATCCTCGCGGCGGCGCGACGTGCGGCCGAAGCCGGCGCCGACGTCGTGCTCACGCCCGAGTTGTCTCTGGTCGGCTATCCGCCCGAAGATCTGCTGCTGCGCAATGCATTCTACGCAAAATCGCAAGAAGCGTTGGCGGGCCTGGCCGTCGACCTGGCCGCCTTCCCCGGCCTGCACGTGGTGGTCGGCCATCCGCTCGCCGAAGGCAAGTCGCGCTACAACGCCGCCTCGGTGCTGCTGGACGGCGGCGTGCTCGCCACCTACCGCAAGCACGACCTGCCGAACAGCGCCGTGTTCGACGAAAAACGCTACTTCGAGTCAAGCGACGAGCCGCTGGTGTTTGCCGTCAAGGGTGTCAGTTTCGGCCTGAACATCTGCGAAGACACCTGGTTCCCGCACGCGCCGGCGCGCGCCAAGGCGGCCGGCGCCGAAGTGCTGCTGGTGCCGAACGGCTCGCCGTACCACATGAACAAGACCCACCTGCGCTACGAAACCATGCGCCAGAACGTCACGGCGCAGGGCCTGTCGCTGGTGTACGCCAACCTGGTCGGCGGGCAGGACGAGTTGATCTTCGACGGCGACTCGTTCGTCATGGACCAGCAGGGCGAAGTGCGCGCGCAACTCAAACATTTCGAGGAAGACTTGCTGGTCGTCGAATTCGACGGTGCGAAACCGGTGGCGCAGGCGCTGCCGGCGGCGTTGTCGATCGAGGCGCAGGTCTACCAGGCGTTGGTGCTGGGGGTGCACGACTACATCGGCAAGAACGGTTTTCCGGGCGTGCTGATCGGCATGTCGGGCGGGGTCGATTCCGCGCTGACGCTGGCGATCGCGGTCGATGCGCTGGGCGCCGACAAGGTGCGCGCCATCATGATGCCGTCGCAGTACACCGCCGACATCTCGTGGATCGACTCGCGCGCGATGGTCGCGCGGCTCGGCGTGCGCTACGACGAAATCCCGATCCAGGCTTGTTTCGATGCGTTCCGCTCCACCCTGGCCGAGGAGTTCGCCGGCCTGAAGGAAGACGCGACCGAGGAAAACATCCAGGCGCGCATCCGCGGCACCTTGCTGATGGCGCTGTCGAACAAGCACGGCAGCATCGTCCTCACCACCGGCAACAAGAGCGAGATGGCGGTCGGCTACTGCACGCTGTATGGCGACATGGCCGGCGGCTTCGCCGTCATCAAGGACATCGCCAAGACGCTGGTGTACCGGCTATGCGACTACCGCAACGGCGTGTCCGACGTGATACCGCAGCGGATCCTCACGCGCGGCCCGTCCGCCGAGCTGCGCGAAAACCAGCTCGACCAGGACTCGCTGCCGCCGTACGAAATCCTCGACGGCATCATGCGGATGTACATGGAAGAGAACCATTCGATCGCCGAGATCGTCGAAGCAGGGTATCCGGCGGCCGACGTGGCGCGCGTGACGCGGCTGATCAAGATCAACGAATACAAGCGGCGCCAGTCGCCGGTCGGCATCCGCGTCACCCACCGCGGGTTTGGGCGCGACTGGCGCTACCCGATCACGTCCCGATTTTACGAGTAATTAAAAGGAGTTAGCGATGAAACAGATTACCTGTGTGATCAAGCCGTTCAAGCTGGACGAAGTGCGCGAGGCGCTGGCCGACGTCAACGTGACGGGGCTGACGGTGACCGAAGTGAAGGGTTTCGGGCGCCAGAAGGGGCATACCGAGCTGTACCGTGGAGCCGAGTACGTGGTCGACTTCCTGCCGAAGGTGAAGATCGAAGTGGTGGTCGACGATGCGATGACCGAGCAAGTGGTAGACGCGATCATCAAGGCCGCGCGCACCGGCAAGATCGGCGACGGCAAGATTTTCGTGCAGGACGTGGAGCAGGTGATCCGCATCCGTACCGGCGAGACCGGGCCGGAAGCGGTGTAGTAAAAGTTTAGGTATACCCCCTGGGGTCAGTGCCGACATTCGGACATTCACCGCATGAATGTCCGAATGTCGGCACTGACCCCAGGGGGGCTTCTCGAATTTAGCGGCCGAGCCGCATGTCGAATTTCCAGCTCAGCAGGCGCAGCGCGCTGATGAAGGTGGCGCTCGACCAGAGCGCGAAATCGTGCGGCATCTCGAGCTTGCGCATCATCAGGAACATCCAGCTGCCGAGGAAAGCGCAGATCGCGTACGGTTTACCGTCCCGGAACACCATCGGCACCTCGTTGCAGACGATATCGCGCAGCACGCCGCCGAAAATCCCCGTGATCACGCCCATCATCGACGCGATAAACAGCGGCATGTTCGCGTCCAGCGCCGCAGCCACGCCGGCGATCGAAAACAGGCCGAGGCCGATGGCGTCGGCGATCACGATCAGGCGTTCCGAAACCATCTGGCGCAGGGTGCGGATGAGGGGAGAGGCGACCAGGGCCAATACGAAGATCAGGATCGCGTATTCCTGGTGCGTGACCCAGAACAGCGGGCGGCGGTCGAGCAGGATATCGCGCAGGGTGCCGCCGCCGAACGCGGTGATGAAGGCGACGGTGAAGACGCCGACCAGGTCCATGCGCTTGCGGCGCGCCTCGATAAAGCCAGAAAACGCCCCGACCAGGATCGCCATAATTTCAATAAACTTAATAAGCGTCATGCGGTGCGATTTACTGGTGAGGAATATTGACAGCCTAACATGCCGGTCCAGAAAACAGCAAAAACGTGCGCCGCCGCTGCGCCAACACCGGGGTCAGACCTAAGTCTGACCCCGGTGTTGGCGGTGGTTGTGGGCGGTTTGGGACGTCAGAGGTCGAGCGCGGCCTTCAGCAGGACGATCAGGGCGCCATGCCCGCCATCGCCCTTGTTGGCCACGCAGAATGCGACCACTTCGTCCTTCTGCACCAGCCAGCTGTGCACCATCGAACGCAGCACCGGCTCGCCGCCGGCCGAGCCGTAGCCTTTGCCATGGATGACGCGCACGCAGCGCAGCCCACGCTTGGTCGCGCGGCGCAGGAAGTCGCCCACCTGGTCGCGCGCGGTGTCGCGGTTCATGCCGTGCAGGTCGAGCTCGTCCTGCACCGGCCAGTGCCGCTTGCGTAACTTGCGCACCACGTCCGGCCCCACGCCGTCGCGCGAATAACTGAGGGTCGGGTCGTCGTCCAGCAGGCCGTCGACGTCGAACTGGTCCGACAGCGATTCGCGCAGCACCGCCGCATTGTCCTCTTCCGNNCGGTCCGACTCGGGAATCGGCCTGACGTCGCCGATCGCGCCGCGGAACACGTTCGCTTCTTCCCTGGCGATCCGCTCGCGCTTCTCGCGCGCGGCTTTCTCCACCGCGCGCGCGCGCTCCTGTTCCTTGAGCGTCTCGCGCAAGGCTTTCAGGTCGGCGAAGTCTTTCAGTCCGGCCATCGCAGTGCTTAGTCTTCCAGGCTTTCCAGGTAGCGCTGGGCGTCCAGCGCGGCCATGCAGCCAGTGCCGGCGCTGGTGATCGCCTGGCGGTAGATGTGATCCTGCACGTCGCCGGCCGCAAACACGCCCGGGATGTTGGTCGCCGTCGCCATGCCTTCGAGACCGGTGCGGGTCTTGATGTAGCCGTTGTGCATGTCGAGCTGGCCTTCGAAAATGCTGGTGTTCGGCTTGTGACCAATCGCCACGAACAGGCCGTGCACCGCCATCGGCGTGACTGCGCCGGTCTCGGTCGACTTGATGTTGATGCCGGTAACGCCGCTGTCGTCACCCGTGACTTCGTCCAGCGTGTGGTTGTACTTGATGACGATCTTGCCTTCGGCAGCCTTGGCGTTCAGGCGGTCGATCAGGATCGCTTCGGCGCGGAACTTGTCGCGGCGGTGGATGATCGTGACCTTGGTGGCGATGTTCGACAGGTACAGCGCTTCCTCGACCGCGGTGTTGCCGCCGCCGACGACGGCGACTTCCTGCCCGCGGTAGAAGAAGCCGTCGCAGGTGGCGCAGGCCGACACGCCCTTGCCCATGAAGGCCTGCTCGGACGGCAGCCCGAGGTACTGGGCCGAGGCGCCGGTCGAGATGATCAGCGAATCGCAGGTGAATTCATGGCTGTCGCCGAGCAGCCGGATCGGCGTCTCGTTGAGGAACGCGGTGTGGATGTGGTCGAAGATCACGTCGGTCTTGAATCGCTCCGCATGCTGCAGCAGGCGCTGCATCAGCTCCGGACCTTGCACGCCCATCGGATCGCCCGGCCAGTTTTCGACGTCGGTAGTGGTCATCAGCTGGCCGCCTTGTTCGACTCCGGTCACCAGCATCGGGTTCAGGTTGGCGCGCGCGGCGTAGACGGCTGCGGCGTAGCCAGCAGGGCCGGAACCCAGAATCAGGACTTTGGCGTGTTTGGTAGTGGTCATGGAGAGCTTTTGGTCGTGTGTATGGAAAGAAATTGGGGCCGTTTCCGGCAAGATCAAGGTCGGCGTCGACCCCGCGATTATAGACGATGATGCGGCCAAGCATGAATGATAGGCCTGTCGAACAATATATGGCTTAGAATGGGCGCATCGCATTTTCGGCATCAAAACACCAGCAACAAGTATGACAAAGACTAGCCAACCCACAAACTCCAGCTACACTCGCAACCCGACACACCGGCAACCGCTGCCGAACCGTCTGGTGCGCCTGCTGTCCGAGGCGCGCTGGATCGCGCTGGCGGTGCTGTTCCTGTATTTCGTCATGATCCTGCTCACTTATAACAAGAGCGATCCTGGCTGGTCGCACGACGTGGTGGTGTCGAAGGTGGCGAACCTGGGCGGGCGCGCCGGCGCCTGGCTGGCCGACCTGATGCTGTTCATCTTCGGCTTCTCGGCCTGGTGGTGGTGCGTCTGCTTCGCGCGCCTTCTGTGGAAGGATTACCGCCAGCTGACCCAGAAATTCGTGATGCAGTCCGAATCCGACCCCGAGCACCAGCACGAGGCGCTGATCCGCTGGATCGGCTTCACGCTGTTGTTCGCCGGCAGCGTCGGACTGGAATACCTGCGCCTGTACTCGCTGCAGGCGCAATTGCCGCGCGCGCCGGGCGGGGTGCTGGGCCAGCTGATCGGCCATTCGTCGCACGTGGCGTTCGGCTTCACCGGCGCGACCTTGCTGCTGCTGCTGCTGTTCGGCGTCGGCGCAAGCCTGTTTTTCCACATTTCCTGGCTGGCCGTGGCCGAGCGCATCGGCGAGTTCGTCGAGATGACGATCGACTGGTTCCGCCTGCGCTACCAGGACCGCGAAGACCGCAAACAGGGCGAGGTGGCGGCCGTCAAGCGCGACGAGGTGGTGGTGCACGAGCGCGCCAAGCACGTCGAGAAGCACGTCGCGGCGCCGCCGGTGAAGATCGAACCGCAGGTGTTGGCGGTGGTCAAGTCCGATCGGGTCGAGAAGGAGAAGCAGGCGCCGCTGTTCCGCGACCTGCCGGGCGATTCGGCGCTGCCGCCGCTGTCGCTGCTCGACGAGCCGGCCGAATACCAGGAAACCGTGTCGGTCGAGACGCTGGAATTCACCAGCCGCCTGATCGAGAAGAAGCTGTCCGACTTCGGCGTCGACGCCAAGGTGGTGGCGGCCTATCCGGGCCCGGTCGTGACCCGCTACGAGATCGAGCCGGCCACCGGCGTCAAGGGCAGCCAGATCGTCGGCCTGGCGCGCGACCTGGCCCGTTCGCTGTCGCTGACTTCGATCCGGGTGGTGGAAACCATCCCGGGCAAGAATTACATGGCGCTCGAGCTGCCGAACCCGAAACGCCAGATCGTGCGGCTGACCGAAATCGTCGGTTCCAAGGTCTACAACGACAGCGCATCGAGCCTGACCATTGCGCTGGGCAAGGACATCGCCGGCAAGCCGGTGATCGCCGACCTGGCCAAGATGCCGCACTTGCTGGTGGCCGGCACGACCGGTTCGGGCAAGTCGGTCGGCATCAACGCGACCATCCTGTCGCTGCTGTACAAATCCGACCCGGCCGACGTGCGCCTGATCCTGATCGACCCGAAAATGCTGGAAATGTCGGTCTACGAAGGCATCCCGCACCTGCTGGCGCCGGTGGTGACCGACATGCGCCAGGCCGGCCACGCGCTGAACTGGGCGGTCAACGAGATGGAGCGCCGCTACAAGCTGATGAGCAAGCTGGGGGTGCGTAACCTGGCCGGCTACAACACCAAGATCGCCGAGGCGGCCAAGCGCGAGGAGCACATCCCGAACCCGTTCTCGCTGACGCCCGATTCGCCCGAGCCGCTCGAAAAGCTGCCGACCATCGTCATCATCATCGACGAGCTGGCCGACCTGATGATGGTTGTCGGCAAGAAGGTCGAGGAGCTGATCGCCCGTATCGCGCAGAAGGCGCGCGCGGCCGGCCTGCACCTGATCCTGGCGACCCAGCGGCCCTCGGTCGACGTGATTACCGGCCTGATCAAGGCGAACATCCCGACCCGGATCGCGTTCCAGGTCTCGTCCAAGATCGACTCGCGCACCATTCTCGACCAGATGGGCGCCGAAGCGCTGCTCGGCATGGGCGACATGCTGTACATGCCGCCGGGCACCGGATTGCCGGTACGGGTCCACGGCGCGTTCGTCTCGGACGAAGAAGTGCATCGAGTTGTAAAACATTTACAAGCGATGGGCGAACCGAATTACATTGAAGGCATTCTCGAAGGCGGCACGCTGGAGGGAGAAGGCGGCGCCGATGGGGCGCCGGCGGGCGAGGGCGGCGGCGAGGCCGATGCGCTGTACGACCAGGCGGTCCAGGTGGTGCTGAAAAACCGGCGCGCCTCGATCTCGCTGGTTCAGCGTCACCTGCGGATCGGCTACAACCGCGCCGCGCGCCTGCTCGAGCAAATGGAAAACAGCGGCGTGGTTTCGGCCATGCAGTCGAACGGCAACCGGGATATCCTGGTGCCGGCGGCCAGCGCAGAATAGCAAAGGAAACGAATGAGCATCAAACTGAATATGACGATGGGTTCGCTGCTGGTCGCCGGCGCACTGGCTTTTGCCGGCGCGGCGCATGCCAGCGCGATGGAACAGTTCAAGGTCTTCGTGGCCAGCACCAAGGCGGCGCGCGGGGAATTCACCCAGCAGCAGTTGAAGAAATCCGACACCAGCAAGGCGGCGCCAATTTCCACCGGCACCTTCCTGTTCGCCCGCCCGGGCAAGTTCATCTGGACCTACGTGAAGCCGTACGAGCAGTTGCTGCAGGCCGACGGCGACCAGCTGTATATCTACGACAAAGACCTGAACCAGGTCACGGTGAAGAAGCTGGGCAACGCGCTCGGTTCGTCGCCGGCCGCTATCCTGTTCGGCAGCAACGACCTGGACAAGAACTTCACGCTCAGCGAAGCGGGCACCCGCGGCGGCCTGGAGTGGCTCAAGGCGGTGCCGAAAGCGAAGGACAGCACCTTCGAGCAGATCAGCATCGGCCTGCGCAACGGCGCGCCGGAAGCGATGGAGCTGCAGGATGCATTTGGCCAGACCTCGGTGCTGTTGTTCAAGAAGTTCGAAAAGAACCCGCCGATGACGGCGCAGCAGTTCAAGTTCGTGATGCCGAAGGGCGCCGACGTATTCAACAACTGACCCATTCCTGATCGGCACGATATGCATGCCAAACGGGTGTTCCTGACGATGAATTCGCTGTTGATGGCGCTGTCCGCCGGAGCGCTGCACGCCGGCGAACCGGGGACAGGCGGCCAAGCCGTACGATTTCGCGCCAACGAATCCGCGCCAGCGGCTGCGCGAGCTAATTTCGCCCCCCTCAAAACCGTCATCCTCGCGNNAAGAACCGTGGCGACAGGGAACCGCCGCGGACGATTGCCGGTCTTACAATGAACGCACCCAGCGCGCATCCGTTAGACTAGCGGCTATCGTTCAATCCAGCACTTCCGACCAGTTCATGCGCACACATCGTTTATCCAGCTTTGCCAACCCACGTTCGCCGCGGAGCCGCGCGCATGGATGACCTTTTCAAGAATGANNCCCGGCAAGCCGCTGAACCTGGTGTTCAAATCCGGCAAGCCGCATTCGATGATCCTGTGGGGCCCGCCCGGCGTCGGCAAGACCACGCTGGCGCGCCTGACCGCACACGCCTTCGACTGCGAATTCATCGCGCTGTCGGCGGTGCTGTCCGGCGTCAAGGACATCCGCGCCTCGATCGAACAGGCCGAGCATTACCTGGCCGGCGGCAAGCACACCATCCTGTTCATCGACGAGATTCACCGCTTCAACAAGTCGCAGCAAGACGCCTTGCTGCCGTTCGTCGAATCGGGCCTGGTCACGCTGATCGGCGCAACCACCGAAAACCCTTCTTTCGAAGTCAACTCCGCGCTGCTGTCGCGCTCGCAGGTGTATGTGCTTAAGGCGCTGACCGATGCCGAGCTGCTGCAACTGCTGGCGCGCGCGCAGGAGCGCGTGCTCAAGCACCTGACGTTCGACGACGTCGCCATCGCCACTTTGATCGGCTACGCGGACGGCGACGCGCGCCGCTTCCTCAACCTGCTCGAGCAGACCAAGACCTCGGCCGAGACGTCGGGCATCACGCACATCACCGGCGAATTCGTCGACAACGCGCTGACCTTGAACTCGCGCCGGTTCGACAAGGGCGGCGACAATTTCTACGACCAGATTTCGGCGCTGCACAAGTCGGTGCGCGGTTCGCATCCGGACGCCGCGCTGTACTGGCTGTGCCGCATGCTCGACGGCGGCGCCGACCCGCAATACTTGTTGCGCCGCATCGTGCGCATGGCATGGGAAGACATCGGCATCGCCGACCCGCGCGCGATCCAGATCGCCAACGACGCAGCCGCCACCTACGAGCGGCTCGGCTCGCCCGAAGGCGAACTGGCGCTGGGGCAGGCCGTCATCTACCTGGCGATCGCGGCCAAGAGCAACGCCGGCTACAACGCGTACAACCGGGCGGTCGCGTTCGTCAAGAAAGACAAGTCGCGCGAGGTGCCGGTCCACCTGCGCAACGCGCCGACCAAGCTCATGAAGGAGCTCGGCTACGGCCACGAGTACCGCTATGCGCACGACGAGCCGCATGCATACGCGGCGGGCGAAACCTATCTGCCGGAAGGCATGGCCGAGCCGGGCTGGTACGAGCCCGTGCCGCGCGGGATCGAGGCCAAGATCGCCGAGAAGCTGGCGTGGTTGCGCGGGCTGGACGCCGACGCGCGGGGATAGCCGGGCGCCAGTTCGGGCTTTTTTGTGGGATCGGTCGTCAACGCGGTTTCATTCCGTCGTTTTGGCAGACTGTCCCGCATTTCATGCGCTTCGTCGCAAGTGGCTGGAGAAAGAGGAGGCGGGTGGCTAAAGTACCAGCATACCAACTCACTTCACCACCAGGAGCGCATCATGAGAGTCGTTAAAAACTTCGAAGCACTGTTCCTTGCAAGCGCTATCCTGGCAACCTTCGCCAGCTACGCTACTGCCGATGAACCCGCCCGTTATTCCGCCGCGCCGGTAGCCGCAAGCGCCGTGGCCACGGACAGCACGATGCAGGTTGTGGTCATCAAAGGCCAGCGCCTGAGCGCAGCGCAAAAAGCCGATCTGGGCTGACACGGCAGCGCTGGCGAGCGCGGCGACGGGAGCTCCCCGCCGAAGTTCGCTGGGAATGGCTGTCGGCTTGGTACAATTGCGGTCTCGACAAACCGGCAATCCCCATAATGATAGACATTCAACTTCTCCGCAAAGACATTGACAATGTCGCCACCCGACTGGCAAGCCGCAAATACGTGCTCGACGTGGCCGCTTTCAACGCCCTCGAAGCCGAACGCAAGGCGATCCAGACCCGTACCGAAGACCTGCAGGGCAAGCGCAATTCGCTGTCCAAGCAGATCGGCATGCTCAAGGGCAAAGGCGAAGACACCGCCGGGGTGATGGCCGAAGTGGCAGGCCTGGGCGATGAGCTCAAGGCCAACGAAGCGTCGCTGTCGGAAGTGCAGGCCAAGCTGGCCGCCTTCATGGAATCGGTGCCGAACCTGCCGCACGCATCGGTGCCGGTCGGGACCGACGAGAGCGGCAACGTCGAAGTGCGCAAGTTCGGCGCGCCGCCCGCTTTCGATTTCGAAGTGAAAGACCACGTCGACGTCGGCGCCCGGCTCGGGCTCGATTTCGAGGTCGCCACCAAACTCACCGGTTCGCGGTTTTCGGTCATGAAGGGCGGCATCGCCCGCCTGCACCGCGCGCTGGCGCAATACATGCTCAACACCCACACGGGCGAGCACGGCTACACCGAATGCTATACGCCATACCTGGTCAACGCCGATTCGCTGCGCGGCACCGGCCAGCTGCCGAAATTCGAAGCGGACCTGTTTTCGGTAAAAAAAGGCGGCGCGGAAGGCGAGGGCGAGACTTTCTACCTGATCCCGACATCGGAAGTTTCGCTGACCAATATCGTGCGTGACGAAATCGTCGCGCTCGACGAATTGCCGATCAAGATGACCGCGCACACGCCGTGCTTCCGTTCGGAAGCGGGCAGCTACGGCCGCGACACACGCGGCATGATTCGCCAGCACCAGTTCGACAAGGTGGAAATGGTGCAGGTGGTGCATCCGGAGCAGTCGTACGAAGTGCTCGAAGAGATGGTCGGGCACGCGGAAGCGATCCTGAAAGGGTTGGGCTTGCCGTACCGCGTGATGTCGCTGTGTACCGGCGACATGGGATTTGGCGCGACCAAGACCTACGACCTGGAGGTTTGGCTGCCGGCGCAGAACACGTACCGCGAGATTTCCTCGCTGTCGAATTGCGAAGCGTTCCAGGCGCGCCGCATGCAGGCGCGCTTCCGCAACGCGCTGGGCAAGCCGGAGCTGGTGCATACGCTGAACGGCTCGGGCCTGGCGGTGGGGCGTACGCTGGTGGCGGTGCTGGAGAACTACCAGCAGGCCGACGGCAGCGTGGTGATTCCGGAAGTGCTGCGTCCGTACATGGGTGGGTTGGAGCGGTTGACGCCTGCTGTTTGACTGTGAAAGATGGGAAGAAGCAAAATTTTCAGACTTTTCGTGATTTTGCCCTTCCGTTTCTCAATCAGTTTGCTATAATTCTGTCCTCGCAGCAGCAAGCGAGAAGAAGTAAAGACCGAATCAGGAAAGGTGGCAGAGTGGTCGAATGCACCGGACTCGAAATCCGGCGTAGGATTATGTCCTACCGTGAGTTCGAATCTCACCCTTTCCGCCAGAAAATCAAGCACTTAGCTTGTTGGAAAAGCCCTTAGAAATGAGGGCTTTTTTCATTTGGTGTGCAGTTTTTTTGCCATCAGTTCGCGAATTTCCTTTTCGCATCTTGCGTCGCCGACCGCACGGTGCCATTGGTTGTCTGAGCGCGGATCAGGTGCCGTGCGCGGCGCGGCTGAGTGCAACCTCGAGCGAGAAACCGGCGCGCAACTCTGCGAACGCTCCAATCATTTTGCGTCACACAGCTCTCCCCCGATAATCAAGACTTCCTGAAGCCGGTCGCCGTCACGCAGCACGAACAGCGCATCCATGCCCCGTTCCCGGGCCAGTGTCACGCCGTCGCTCTCACCCAATACCAGCAGCGCCGTCGCCCAAGCGTCGGCAAGCATGCAGGTGGGCGCGAGAACGGTGACAGCGGCAAGACGGTTCGACAAGGGTTGTTGCAAGCCCGGGTTCATCGTGTGCGCATAGCGCTTCCCGGCAATTTCAACCCAACGGCGGTAATCACCGGAGGTTGCAATCGCCGTATCCTGGAGTTCCATCACGCCGGACACCTCACGTAAGCCGAAAGTCGGCTTTTCGATCGCGACGACCCACGCCTCGCCGCCGGGCTTGCCCCCGCGCGCCCGCATTTCTCCGTCAATGCCGACCAGGTAGCTGGCAATTCCCCAACCATCCAGGCAGTGTGCGAGCTGGTCGACGCCGTAGCCTTTTGCGATACCGGAAAGGTCAACGGCGATCGGCGCCCGCTTGCGCACCTGCTGGCGTGAACAGTCCACGTCCAGTGTTGCGGTGGCTGGGCGGTATTTCGTTTCGTGCAGTGCTTTGAGCTGCGGCGATGGCGCCCGTTGTGACGGGCCGAAACCCCAGGCCTCGACCAGCTTCCCCACACCAATGTCGAAGGCGCCCTTTGATTGCAGGCTTATCTGCACTCCCGTCGCGAGGACATGGGCCAGTTCCTCCGGTACGGCAATCCAGGTATTTTCGGCAGCGGCGTTAAGGCGGCACAGATCGGACGCGGGGTTCCAGGTCGACATTTGCCGGTCGACCTGGTCCACAGCGGCAAACAGGCTTGCGGCGATAGCTGGCGCGTCCGCTCCCTCGGGCGCGTAGAAAACGGCAGTGTAGCGCGTACCCATGGTTTCGCCGTTCAGGCTGTAACGCTGCAAAGCGGCGCCGGTTGACTGTTCAGAAAACGTCTTCACGGTACCTTCCACTGGTCCTGAGTGTCTGAACGCTCATGTTGAGAGGGGCAAGGACATCGTCCAGGGCCAGCCTGACGCTGCTCGCCATCGCGCTGCTGCCGCAAACCAGCACCTGGCCGCCGTTTACGATCAGCTTGCGCATGTTGTCGGCATCGTCCATTAGTCGGTTCTGCACGCGCATGCCATTCGTTATCCGCGAGAAGGCCGTGTGCAGCTGCGTCAGCCGCCGATCAGCCAGGTAATCCCGCAGTTCGGGTTCATACAGGAAATCGGATTCGGGGTCGCGACCACCCCAGTACAGGTACATCGGATGCTTGCCGGTATTGTTCCGGATGAATCCGGCGAGCGGACCGATCCCGGTACCGGCGCCAATCAGGATGACCGGTGCCTTGCCGGACGACGGACGGAATTGCGGATTGGGCTGGATGAAGGCCTCGATACAGTCGCCCGGCTGCAGTCCATGCAGGTAGGTCGAGCACACGCCCCCTGGCTGCTTGCGCACGCAAATTTCAAGGATGCCGTTACTAGCGCCGCTGGCCAGAGAGTAGAACCGCGGCATCGGGCTGCCTGGCGGGATGACGCCGGCCAGGTCGCCAGCTTCGAAGCGTGGCAGTCGGTGCCTCCTGAACAGGCGCTCAAGCAATCGGGCAGGTTCGCGCGCCGGGCCAGCGGTAAAGCGCAGGACGACGGTCGGTTCCTGTTCTTGCCGGCCGTAGTCGATGCGTTCATGCAGGCGCAGGGAAAACGTCCGGGGATGTGCCGGCGTATGTTCGAGTATGAGTTCGAGCCCCAGCAGCTCGCCGACGGTTACGCCCCATCGTGCGAATTCCTGCGTCGACTGGCGGTCGATCGTGGCCAGATCAAGCGCACGGCGCCATCCATGCGTGAGCATCTCCCGGTCCACATCCTTTGCGAACTGGCAGAACTTCGGGAACTGGCGGTCGCCAAAACCGAGGACGGCAAATCCGGCCGCCTGACTGGCGGGCACCCGGTCGAGCTGCGGGAGGAACTGGTTGGCCGAGGCGGGGGCGTCGCCGTCTCCATAGGTTGCCGTAAGGATGAACAGGTTGCGGGCGGCGCTGTACCGCGACGACAGCCGGTTCATCGGCGCCGTGTGGACCCGCTGCCCGGCCTTGCGCAATCCGTCGTGCAGCACACGGGCGAATCCCCATGTGCTGTTATTCTCGCTGCCGACCATGATCACTGTCTCGGCTGACTGCGCAGCGCTGTTGCCGGCGATGCGGGGTTTGGCGCGCTGCCGATGCCACCAGACTGTCGCGCCTGTTACGGCCAGCCAGGGGGCGCCGAGCGCACACAGGCCGAGCATGAGGCCAAGCCACCACAGGCCCTCGCCCGTGTGCAGCTGATAGACCAATTCATAGGCTTCGCGCACGCCGCTGTGCGCGCGATAGGCAAGCAGCGCACCGGTTGATTGGTCGACGTAAGCATCTCCCTGCACGGTGCGCAGGGTGTACACGGCGGACGGATCGCCGGGGATCGGAAATACCAATTCGCGCAAGTCGGCAAGATCGGTCGCCATCAGCGCGGGCAGACGGGAGGCAGGCACTGGCGCCCCGCCGGAAGTGGTGGCAGGGAAATCGGGTTCGGCCTGCATGCCATCGGCAATCAAGCCGAAGGTCGCCGCCGACATGTAAGTGCCCGTCAGCGCCGACAACAGCAGACCTGCAACGGCAACACGGCCGACCTCGGCATGCAAGCGCTGGCTGCGGCTGCCGTGCAGGGGCCGGACTAGCTGTTGCCATCCTCCGACGCGCCTAATCAGCAACAAGATGCCTGATATGGACAGCAGCAGCATCACCAGTGCCGTGATGCCGGATGCAATGCGACCTGGGGTGTCGAGGAACAAGGACCTGTGCAGTTGCTTGACCCAGCGCGAGAATGCCGAGGGCACATGGGGCGCGATCGCTTTGCCGCTCACGGGGTCGACGCGGTCCGCTCCGGCACCGACGTCCGCACTGTAGTAAACAATGAGCGATCCGGAAGGCGTGCGCTGGATCTGTTCCGCGCCCGGGTAATGGCGCGCTACCCGGCCCACCAGTTCGGCCACGCTGACGCCTGCCGGAACGCTGGTGCCGAGCCGGTCGAGCGCAGGATCGACCGACAATAATGCGCCGCTGATCCCCAGCAGCATGACGAGCAGCGCGCTTATCAGGCCGGCGAGAGAATGGAACTGACGCAACATGCTGGCAGCGTTTACATGTCGTAGGTGAAGGATTTGATGTAACCGCGCCCCTTGACCGACTTGCCGGCACCTTGCTTTGTTAGCGGTGCGCGCGCATCGGCAGGGTTGTCGCGACCGTCTTCAACCGCACTGTCGACCCGTATCTCATAGCCGGCATCGATCAAGGCGTCCGCCAGTTCGACCGACACCTTGAGAGATTTTCCACTGCCGACGCTGGCGCCAGTGAGCCCGTCAAATTCGCGCGCATTGAGCCCGCTGCCGCGCGCCCAGTCGCTCATGTGCTTNNCTGCGTCGGTGACATAGAACGCGAGATAAGCGCCGTTGCCGCCGTAGTTTTGCAGTTGGGTGGTGAGCACGACAGGGCGCGCGTGGACGAGGCCGGGCAGCGCCAAAGCGCCCGCCAGGCAGGCGCCAGCTATGATTTTTTTCATGGAACATTTCCTTTGCTTGTAGGGCCGGTTCGCTCCCGGCGGTTGGCCCTTGACTGCACCGGTCCGAAATAGTCCGAGGCGTCGCCGGTTGGTCCGAAGTCCACCTCAAGGCTACGAATGCGCAGCGAGGCTGGCGCGTACTTGGCCTTGATTTTGTTACCCATGCGGTCGACTCCCCTGACCTCATAACAGCCGTCGTCAACCTTGATGCGCTGGACCGTCCAACCGCGCCGTTCGACTTCTTGCCGCAATAGTTCACGTGGCTTCCACTCGGCAATGGGATCCGTACAATCGGTCTCGGCGAACGCCGCGCCGCTGGCGGCAAGAATGGCCAGTGCGGCGAAAGTACGGAACAGGGTCATCGCTTGCTCCTCGTTAGAAATACATCTGAACCGACAAAGGAAGGAGTCGATAAAGAGCGCGCAAAAACAGCGAGCGAGCGCCACCGGAACACGTTTCCATTGAATCGAAATCTTTGGCGAAAGTGGTTTTAACAAGAAGGGGTGGCACGGATGACGACTGATACTCGCGCTACGACGTGCGTCAGCTTGCTGTTGCCAAGCGGCTATGCCGACTATAGATCCTGGGTAAGAAAAAAAATATGATGCACATCAAAAATGGCGGACAACGATTCTCGCTGCGGATATCAAGTCTACGCGCGGGATGTAAAGAATAGATCCAGACTGCAGTCGACATTTTTTTCCATCATTTCCGGAGCAGCAGCGCCACCAATTCAGCTACGGGACGTCTCGATTATTCGTCAAGGCAATGCAAATCGTCTAGCAAGACGTGATCCTTGAAGGTGAATCCTTTTCTGCTGCCGGATCCACGAACCCGGATGGGAACGCGAGCAACAGGGTGGCGTTGGCGGCATGGATCGACCTTGAGTAAATATACATATACCCGTGATAGACTGGATCGAAGTGTTCCCGCGTGTGGAGCCGCGCTACGGAGGCGCCCTTGATAAACCTTAACGACCCTGAAGACACTCAGCACACCCCCGCCGAACGGGCCGCCGCCGCTTCGCGCAGTATCTGGCTCAGTGTCGCCGTCAACATCGCGCTGAGCGGCTTGCAGATTACTGTCGGCGTGCTCGCAAAATCGCAGGGCCCGATCGCAAATGGCATTCACTCGCGGTCCGACATGATCGCCGCTTTCGCGGTGCCGTTTGCCAGCCATCACGGCGCCAAAGAAGCCGATGCGGACCGTCAGTATGGACGCCAGCGCTTCGAAAACGCCNNCTATCCGGATTTTCCAACTTGCCGATTGCCGAAAAAAATGGGCGACATGATCGTGGTCGACGCCCACGTTGACTCATGGCGCCGGCCCGACCTGGATCATGCCAGCGAGCACACAGCGGCAGAGCGCGGCGGCGCCGCGCCATGACTACCACGGTGGTCGCCGATGGCAGCCTGACGGAAGCGGAGGCCGCCCGCCGCCTGCTGCAAGATGGCCCGAACGAACTGGCCGCCTCGAAGCAGCGCACGCTGCTGCGGCTATTGGCAGAGGTGGTCACCGAACCCATGTTCCTGTTGCTGGTGGCGTGCGGCATGATCTATCTGCTACTGGGCGATCGCGGGGAAGCGCTAATGCTGCTCGGGTTCGTGTTCGTCGTCATGGGCATCACGTTTTCCCAGCAGCGGCGCGCCGAAAATGCCCTGGCCGCGCTGCGCGACTTATCCAGTCCGACCGCACTGGTGGTACGCGACGGCGTGGTCCGTACGATTGCCGCCAGCGCGCTGGTATGCGGCGATGTTGTGCTGATTTCCGAGGGCAATCGCGTTCCCGCCGACATGCGCCTGCTCGAGTCATCCAATCTGACGATGGACGAATCGATGCTCACGGGCGAATCGGCCACAGTACCAAAATTCTTCAGCGCAGCAGACGCCGGCAATCCGGCACCGCCCGACACGGAATCGGCATCCCATGTCTTTTCGGGGACCCTGGTCACGCAAGGGAGCGCACGCGGCCGGGTTGTCGCTACGGGGGCACGCAGCGCGCTCGGCCGGATCGGTGCATCGCTCGCCACCATCGGCACCGAACCGACACCGATTCAGCAGGAAACGCGGCGCGTGGTGAAGCGGGTGGCCCTGGTGGGGCTCGCACTGGCGGCCGTCTTGACCGTGCTGTACTGGTACTTGCGGGGCGATTGGCTTCACGGGCTGCTCGCCGGGCTGACCCTCGCGATGGCGATCCTGCCCGAAGAGCTGCCGGTGGTGCTAACCATTTTCCTGGGCCTGGGAGCGTGGCGGCTGGCGCGTGAGAAGGTGTTGGCGCGGCGCATTCCGGCGATCGAGCTGCTCGGCGCCACTACCTTGCTATGCGTCGACAAGACTGGCACCTTGACCATGAACCGCATGGTCGTGCGCGCGCTTTGGACCGAAACGGCGGCATACGACGCCTCCAGCGCTGGCGTCGCTCCACTCGAGGAGGCGCTGCACGGTGTGCTGGAGTTCGCGGTGCTGGCCAGCCATCGCCGCGCGTTCGACCCGATGGAGTCGGCCATCGGCGACGCCGGCCAGCGCTTGCTGGCCAATACCGAACACCTGCACCGCGACTGGACGCTGCTCAGCGACTACCCGCTGTCGAAAGAGATGCTGGCCATGTCACGCGTCTGGCAATCGCCGGACCAGAGCGCGAAGATGATTGCCGCGAAGGGCGCGCCGGAAGCGATCGTCGATCTGTGCCATCACGATGTCGACCGCGGCGCAATGATTGCGCAACAAGTGGCGCGCATGGCCGGGGAGGGCCTGCGAGTGCTGGGCGTGGCCCGGGCCATCTTCGACGCATCCACCCTTCCTGGCAGCCAGCATGATTTTGATTTCGAATTCCTTGGCCTGATCGCGCTGGAAGATCCGGTGCGCCAGGACGTTCCTGCGGCGATCGCCGAATGCCGGCGGGCAGGGATTCGTGTAGTCATGATCACAGGCGATCATCCCGCGACGGCAATCTCGATAGCGCGACAGGCAGGCCTCGCCACCGGTGTCGCCATGACCGGTGCCGAACTCGCCGCCATGGACGAAGACGAACTCGGAGGCCGGCTCGCCGATACGGATATATTTTGCCGTGTCCAGCCGGCCCAGAAACTGCGGCTGGTGCAGGCGTTTCGCGCGCGCGGCGACGTCGTCGCGATGACCGGCGATGGGGTCAACGACGCGCCGGCGCTGAAGGCGGCCGACATCGGCGTCGCCATGGGCGCGCGCGGCACCGACGTGGCGCGCGAGTCGTCCGCCCTGGTCCTGCTCAACGACGACTTCGCTTCGCTGGTGACTGCAGTGCGCCATGGGCGCCGCGTGTTCGCCAACTTGCGCAAGGCGATCGTATTTGTCGTGGCGGCGCACGTGCCGATCGTCGGCCTGTCTATCCTTCCCGTCTTGCTCGGATGGCCGATGCTGCTGATGCCAGTTCATATTCTGTTCCTGCAACTGATCATCGACCCCGCGTGCTCGGTGATTTTCGAGGCCGAACCGATCGAAGCGGACGCCATGAGTGCTGCTCCACGCCGGCCCGATGCACGCCTGTTCGACCGCGAGGTCCTGTTGCGCGGTCTCTGGCAAGGCAGCGGCCTGTTGCTCGCGCTGGTTGGCGTCAACACCATCGCCCGCGCGTTGGCCGATTCGGACGACGCCGCCCGCACCACCACCTTTTGCGTGCTGGTGCTGTCGAACCTTGGACTGATCTACGTGAACCGCTCATGGTCGCAATCAACCTGGAGCCGGCGCGACAGCAGGAACCCGACGTTTCCATTCATCGCCGGAGGTGCAGTGGCATTACTTGCCTTGGTTCTTGGCATTCCCCTTTTGAGATCGCTTTTCGTCTTTGCAGTTCCTTCATGGACCCTGGCAGGGATCGGAATTTGTGCGAGTCTGCTCAGCCTGCTATGGTTCGAAGCAGTCAAGCGGTATGCCCGCGCGCGTCGATTCGCCAGGGGGAGCGAAAGGGGTGCGGCCTTCGTGCATACCCCAGACTAAAAGGGCGCAATTTTTTCGATTTTCACCAGCGAACGTCTACACGACGGCCACGCCGGCATCCAGGCTTGGCGAAAATATATTTTAAATAAATGGAATAAGACGCCGGCAGATCCGTTCACCTCGATGACAGCCGAACTTTTCCAACCCGCCGCACCCACCAGGACATCCTCATGAAACAAGCTACCTTCGCCGCAATGGTCGTGCTCGCCTCAATCGGCAGCGCTTTCGCCAGTCCGTCGAGCGACGCCGCCCAGATTCACTTCACGGCAATCGGCGCCGGCGACACCGCGATCATCATGCGCGGCTACGGCGATACCGCCCAGCTTACCTGGGTCGGCGGCCCGCTGGACGGCACATACGCCGGGGCCGACGCGATCCGCGCCACCTGGGAAAAATTCGGCAAGGCGGTCGGGCCGGCGCGCGTGACCGTGCTCGCGCTGGACGAATCGGCGAACCCGAAGGGCGTAACGGTCGTTGCAAAAGTGCAGTTCGACGGCAAGACGCAGGTGAAAGTGCGCTACGTGCTGACTTATCGCGACGGCAAGCTGGTCCACGAAACTTGGCAGGTCGATCCGAACCTGGTCGCTGCGGCCTACTGATCCGCGGCCATCCGTCAAGTCGCGTGAGCGCCATGTCCGAACCCCGCGAGCAATTGCTGGCCTGCATTCCCCGCCTGCGCCGTTACGCGCGCGCGCTGGTGGGCGATCGTGCCGGTGCCGACGACCTCGTGCAGGACACGATGGAACGAGGATGGGCGCGCTTGGCCTCGTGGCAGGGCGGCAGCGATATGCGGGCGTGGCTATTCAGCATCATGCACAACGTTCGTATCGACCAGGTCCGGCGCCCGCCGATCCCCACTGAATCGCTGAACGAGGAGACGTCAATGCCTAGCGCACCGGGCAGTCCGTCTTCCGGGCTCGAACTGCGCGACATGGAAACGGCGCTTCGCCAGCTGCCCGACGAACAGCGCGAGATATTGTTGCTGGTGGCGTTGGAGGAAATGAGCTATGGCGACGTTGCGCACGCGCTCCAGATCCCGCTCGGCACGGTCATGTCGCGCCTGTCGCGCGCACGTGAAAAGCTGCGCGCAAACATGGAAGGCCGGCCGTATGTGTCGGCATTGAAGGTGGTCAAATGAATACCCTGCCAATCACGGAAGCCGATTTGCATGCCTATGTCGACGGCAAACTGCCCGCGGCGCGCCGCGCCGAGGTCGATGCCTACCTCGCGCAACGCCCGGAAGAAACGGATCGGATGCGCGCCTACGCCGCGCAAAATGCCGAGCTGCGCGCGCTGTTCAATCCGGTGCTGGAAGAACCCGTGCCAGCAAGGCTGGCGGCGCCGAGGAAGGCGCCCTGGCAGTGGCAGCGGCTGGTGGCCGGTTTTGCGATCGCCGTGGTCAGCGGCAGCGCCGGTTGGCTGCTGCACGGTGCCGGGTCCGGCGACGTCCAGTTCGCGCAAGGCGGCACGCTGCGAACCCGGCCGGCAGTTTACGCCTCGGGCCTGGCGCACCAGGCCGCAGTCGCGCACGTCGTCTACAGCCCGGAAGTGACGCGTCCGGTTGAAATCGGCGCCGATCAGGAGGAACAATTGGTGGCATGGCTGTCCAAGAGGCTGGGCAGTACGATTCGCCCGCCGCGCCTGGGCAAGCTCGGCTACGAGCTGATCGGCGGCCGCCTGCTGCCGGGCGCGCAGGGCGCGGTCGCCCAGTTCATGTACCACGATGCGACCGGGCAGCGCCTGACTTTGTATGTATCGACTGAGCAATCGCGCAACAAGGACACCGGCTTCCGCTTCGCCCAGGAGGGGCCCGTGAACGTGTTCTACTGGATCGACGGCAAATTCGGCTACGCGCTGTCGGCCGGCATCAACAAGGGCGAACTGGCGCGCGTCGCCACCGCCGTCTACGAACAATTGGAGAAACCNNCGCCAGCGCCGCCGGGCAGGATATGCACCACCAGCACGGCGCGCCGACGGCCGGCAAGGCGCCGGTATTCATTGCGAGTACCGCCAAGCCGTTCGGCGCGCTGATGAACGATGCGATGGCCGTGATGGACGACGGCATGAGGCGGGCGCCAATGAATGGCGTTGCGGAACATGATTTTGTAACAATGATGATTCCACACCATCAGGGCGCCGTCGACATGGCGAAGGCGCTGCTGCTGACCACCAGGGACCCGGAGTTGCTCAACCTGGCGCAAGGCATCATCACCGAACAGCAAAACGAAATCAAGGTCATGCAAGCATGGCTGCAGCGGTACCAGGCGGCCCAGGCCAAAGTTGTTCCCACCTCGATCACCAAGAAAGAATAAATTATGCAATCTCATAAATTCCTCTTCGCCGTCACGATCGGCAGCGCGCTCGCGGCCTCGGCATTGGCCGCGCCTGGCGCGCAAGACCGCGTCTACACCGCGGACCAGAACTCGAATACCGTTTCGGTAATCAATCCGGCGACCAACACGCTGCTCGGCCAGATCAAGCTGGGCAACCAGCGTCCGGACGTGCTGTCGCCGCTGTACAAAGGCGAGATCAACGTGCACGGCCTGGGATTTTCGCCCGACCACAAGACCCTGATCGCGATTTCGAACGGTTCCAATTCGGTCGCCTTCATCGATACGGCGACCAACAAGGTCAAGGGCATCACGTATATCGGGCGCTCGCCGCATGAGGGCTTCTTTACCGCCAATGGCCGCGAGGTATGGGCCGTCGTGCGCGGCGAGAATTACATCTCGGTGATCGACCCGGTCACGTTCAAGGAGAAGAAACGGATCGAAACCACAGCCGGCCCCGGCATGGTGCAGTTCCTGCCAAACGGCAAACTGGCCTTCGTCGTGTCCAGCTTCAATCCGGTGGTCGACGTCGTCGACATGAAGTCGCACAAGGTCATCAAGCACATCAAGGTGGTCAGCCCGTTCTCGCCGTTCCTGCAGTTCACGCCTGACTTCAAGGAAATGTGGATGACGCACAAGGACGTCGGCAAGGTCACCCGCATCGACACGGCGACGCTGGAAGTGAAGGGCGTCATCGATACCGGCTTCATCACCAACCACGTGGCGTTCGCCAAGACGGCTGCCGGCACCCGCGCCTACCTGACGATCGGCGGCGAGAACGCGGTCAAGGTCTACACCACCGATGACAAGCCCGCCCTGGTCGCGACGATACCGACCGGCGCGCTGCCGCACGGAATCTGGAACTCCGACGACGGCACCCGGCTGTATGTGGGACTGGAGAACGGCGATGCTGTCGACGTCATCGACAGCGGCAGCAACAAGGTGATCGCGCGCGTGCCGGTCGGCCAGGCGCCGCAGGCACTGGTGTACNNGTGTACGTCACCGGCCAGGCCGCGCCGGTGGCCAGTTTCAAGACCAATCCGATGGGCATGGCGAACGGCACCGCCATCGGGCCGATGCGTGAAGTGAGTAACACCCTGAGCGGCAAGCCCGTGAGCGCGAGCCGGGTGCTGGTGATGGAAGGCGATGCGGACGCCGATCCGCAAAAGGCGGTATTAAGCAGCGTGCAGTAAGTATCGTCGCTATATTTTGTCTGACGGCGGAGGCGTTGCGGCGCCCCGGCGCGCCGGCGGCGGAAGCTGTTCACGTCACGCTGCCGTTCGAAAATGGTGAACGCGCGCGTCAAAAAGAGGCGTAGCCTGCCCCAGAAATGTACATCGCGCCTACGCTTCCGNNGGACCTTCAACCATCAGGAGTATGAAATGCAAGCCAAACTTTTCGCTGCTGCCTTGATCATCGCCCTCAGCACTTCCTTTTCCGCCAATGCCGCGCCGCCGCCCGATGAAGCACAACGTTTTGCGCTGCAGCAGGCTATGGCTGCGAAGGCCAAGCTGAAGCAGGCCGAGGCGGCGAAAGGACCCAAGCGCAAGGTCCTCATGGACGAGCATATGAAAATGATGAAGGACGTGATGGACAAGATCGCTGCAATGAAGCCGAAGGCAGGCATGACCGCAGCGGAACACGAGGAGTGGATGACTGAGCACCAGGCGCTGATGCAGCAGATCCTGGAGCAGATGATGGCTGAACATCACCTGATGATGAACACAAAATAGCGTGATGGGCGCCGCGAAATCGGTGCCTGGCCATCCTTTCTATCGAAATAATGGGACTGCTCGGATTGAAGTCGCTGCCGGCCGCTGACTACGCAGGGGCTCCATCGGTTTCGACGCATTACCGTGGGGCGTTCGATCCCCGATAAGCGCCCTATGAAGTTTCCGTTCTCCGCGAGATCGTCAATCCCCACACCGTCGTCGATGCACCCGCCTGATCGGTCCGCTGCTCCCCCGCGATAAGGGTAGAACGGGGCCTGATGCAACACCCTACCTGTACATCGCTACCATCCGTGTCTTGATGCCGTGGCATCAGGAGCTACATGTGTACTACTTGATTTACATCAACGTTTTCCAGGGCTTGATTTGCATAGAATGAAGTTGTCAGTGTGCCATTGCTCAATACGGCGATGAACGCACGATTCAGCGTGTGCTTTTCCATTTCAAGATCAGGCGCGGAGCGAGCATCTATCCGGCGCCTTCCGCTTCACAAATGACTGCATGGGTGCGAGAGAACTGGTTCGGGAATTGAGGCCAGGAAGGCTGGCCGGGCCACGCATGCGGGTTCTGCGAGCTGACAGGATCATTTTTCGGGTGAGCCATCTATGAGCGTTAGGTCAATTCGTCAACCGCGCGCCTGCGCCTTGCTGTGTTTGGCATTGGCGTCGGCGGCAATTACCGCTACCTCGGCGAGCGCAGCGGCGCGGTTCGGGAGCGCCATCAGTTTGAGCGATGCCTTCGATGTGGCGCGTGAACTGCGCGCCGAGATCCGGGTGTCTGCGGCCCGAGTGGATGCCGCCAGGGAACGCCCGGCAATCGTCTCAGGGTTGGATGATCCCATCATCGCCCCTTCCATTGACCATAAACCCTTTGACTCCATGATGGGAACCGATCGGAGTATCACGCTCGAGCAGAGTTTCCCCTTGTCGCGAATCCGTTCGCATCGACGTCGGGCCGCGGAAGCGGACGTGGAGAAGTATCAGGGAGAGGCCGGCAAGAGTGCATTGAAAATACAGTCGGAAGTGGCGCAGGCGTTCTTCATGCTCAATGAACGCCGCAAAGTTCGAGAAATTTTGGGGCACCAAGTATCGCTGGCCTCGCAACTGGTGAAACTGGCCGCCGCGCGTCATTCGGTTGCGACGGCGGGGCAAGCAGATGTGCTGCGCTCCGAGATCGAGGAGGCCCGACTTCGTAGTCGCCTGGCCCTGATCGGATCGGAAGTGCGCGCGGCTGAAGCCATGTTCAACACAACAATGGGGCGGGCTTCGAATCATCCCGTGCCGCCGCTGATTTTCGATGACGTCTTTGGCCGCATCGCTCACATTCCGGACTCTGAGGGATCGCTTGACGTGGCATTGGAACGGCGCGCTGAACTGCGCGTTAGCAAAGCCGAGATACAGCGCGCCCGGGCTGAAATCGACGTGATGAAGTCGATGTATGCGCCCATGGTGATGGTCCGGGCAGGTGTCGCCAATACCGTGGCCGGGGGCCGTGGCTATATGTTGATGGTGGGTGTGAGCGTGCCGATCTGGTTCAATCGGCTCAGTGCCGGCGTGCGCGAGGCAAATGCCATGGCATCCATGGCTGAAGCCGATCGAGAGGCGATGCTGCGAATGATCCAGGGCGACGTGGCAGCATCGCTGGAATCGCTGCGTGGGGCTGCAGCCAATTATCACACCTTCCAGCAGGATCTGACACCCAGGGCAGAACGGGCAATCGCGCCGGCGATGGCTGCCTATGCCAACGGGACACTCCCGTTGGCGAGCGTATTGGAAGCGAGTAAGGCCTTATGGTCGATACAAGAAGAGTCGGCCATGGCGCAGACGGCGCTGGGCATGGCGTGGATCAGGCATGGAAATGCGATCGGCTTTTTCGGAGAAGTAAAGTGACAGCGACAACGAGACAGTTGCTAGCCTTTGCATGCGGCCTGCTTACCGCCGCGCTGGTGGCGGGGGGCTGGTTTGCGTACCAATCCAGATCCTCCCCCGGCTCGCCAGCCCGGCAAAGGCTTCAAGACTCGGCAGGGCCGGCGCCAGTGCGCCAGCCTGAGCGCGCCCCGGTGACGATGGAAGCGGCGCAAGTTCGCGCACTAGGCCTGCAAGTGGCCTCGGTGACGAAAAATGACCTCGTTGAAGACCTGAAGGCCGTCGCTACCGTGGTCCCGGACGAGTCCCGCATTTCACACATCCACACGCGCGTAGCCGGATGGATCGAAAAATTACATGTCAGCAATACCGGTGAGCCGGTCCGCGCAGGCCAGCCTATCGCCGATATTTTTTCCCAGGAGCTGTTCGCGTCCCAAGTCGAATATCTTGCCGCGCGGGCGTACACTGGGCCGCCGAGCGCTGTCGCAGAAAGTGGGCGCACGCGGCTCAAATTCTTCGGCATGAGCGAGCGNNCCGCGCTCCGGCATATTGGCGCATCGTGGAATATCTGCAGGAACGGCGGTCGATCCTTCGACCGAAATTGCCATCGTGCTCGATCTGTCGCGTGTCTGGGTGTTTGCGGAGGTGCCCGAGTTTGCCGCGGCCAACATCAGGAAGGGTATGGTCGCGCAACTTGAATTTGGTACGCATCGGCAAACCGGCATCCCGGCAACCGTGGAGTTCATCGATCCGATACTGACCGAAGCTACCCGCACATTGAAAGTGCGTTTTTCCGTTCCGAATGCGCAGGGGGGACTTCGTCCTGGAATGTACGGGACTGCTGTTTTCAAGTTGCCGTCGCGTCAAGGCCTGACCGTGCCGCGCGACGCGGTGGTGGACACTGGCAGTGTCCAGTATGTCTATGTCGTGAAAGCCGACGGCGCTTATGAGCCGCGCGCGGTGCGGGTCGGCGCACGCCTGCAGGAAAAAATAGAAATTCTGGAAGGTCTGCGCGAAGCAGACAAAGTGGTCAGTTCAGGCGTTTTCCTGCTCGATTCCGAAAGCAGGCTGAGAGCCTCCGGCGGCCAGGGAACCTCTCACGGCGGACATGGGGCGCCGGCACCGGGTGGTGATAAGGCCGCAGCAAAAAGCACCGCACCCGCGAACACGGAGCATGCGGCCCATGATTGAGAAAATTATTGAATGGTGTGCCTACCACCGGCTGGCTGTTTTCATCGGCGTAATTTTGCTGGGTCTATGGGCCCTGGACTCGCTGAGGAATACGCCGCTCGATGCCCTGCCTGACCTGTCGGACCCCCAGGTTATTGTGTTCACCGAGTGGATGGGGCGCAGTCCCGATCTGCTCGAGGAGCAGGTTACGTTTCCTCTTGTGCGGGCACTGCAAAGCACGCCCGGTGTGCGCACGGTGCGCGGCTATTCGATGTTTGGAATGAGTTTTGTCTATGTCATATTCAAGGACAAGACAGATATATATTGGGCGCGAACCAGGGTGGTCGAGCAGTTGGGGCGGGCCAGGCAATACCTGCCCCCTGAAGTGTCGCCGCAGTTGGGCCCGGATGCCACTGGCATTGGCTGGGTCTTCCAGTATGTGATCGATGACACCAGCGGGCGCCTGGATCTGGCGAAATTGCGCGAGCTGCAGGATTTTACGATTCGCCCCGCGTTGCAAGCCGTGGGAGGCGTGGCCGAGGTTGCGTCGCTTGGTGGATATGAACGTCAGTACCAGGTCGTGGTCGATCCGCTGCGCCTGGCCAGTTATGGCGTCACCGTGGGCGATGTCGCGCGTGCGGTCAAGGGCGCCAACTCGGAGGTCGGGGCACGCGTCATCGAAATGGCCGGACGCGAATACGTGTTGCGCGGACGAGGCTATGTGAAGTCGCTTTCCGACCTGGAGCAGAGCTTTGTCAAATTGGGGGCGGGCGGCGCGCCGGTCCGCCTGCGCGACGTCGCGGTGTTGCAGTACGGTCCCGAAATACGGCGCGGCGCCGCTGACTGGAACGGCCGCGGTGAGGCGGTGGGCGGCATCGTCGTCATGCGTGCCGGGTCGAATGCCCTGGAGGTCAACCGGGCCATCAAGGAGGAAATCAAACGGCTCTCGTTGCCGCCTGGAGTCAGGCTGGTACCGACTTATGATCGCTCGGAACTAATTGAAGGAGCAATTGATACGCTGACCGGCACGCTGATTCANNTCGGCGCTGGTCGCCATGATCATCTTGCCGATGTCCGTGCTGCTTTCATTTATTGTCTTCAGGTACTTGGGCCTGACCGCAAACATCATGTCGCTGGGCGGGATTGCGATTGCGGTCGGAGAGCTGGCGGATGCCGCTATTGTGCTGATCGAGAACGCGCATGTCCGCCTCGCGAGCGCGCCACCGGGATCGGATCAAAAGCGGATCATTGTCGACTCATGCAAGGAAGTGGGACGTCCCATCTTCTATTCCCTGTTGCTCATTACGGTGAGCTTCTTGCCGATCTTTGCCTTGACGGGCCAGGCCGGGCGGCTGTTTGATCCTTTGGCGTACACCAAGACGGTGGCCATGTTTGCCGCGGCAATCCTGTCGATCACGCTAGCCCCGCCGCTCATGTTGCTGTTGCTTCGGGGCCGGTTTCGCACGGAAGCGCAAAATCCCGTCAACCGGGTCCTTTCCCGGGCTTACAGGCCGATTGCGCAACGCGTCATCAAGTGGCGCGGCGCGGTCGTCGTCGGGGCTGTGCTGGTGATTGCCGCCACAGTGCCGGTGTTCATGACCCTCGGATCGGAATTCCTGCCGCCACTGGATGAGGGATCACTGCTTGTGATGCCCACGACTTTTCCTGGCATTTCAATTGAGGAAGCCCGGCGCGCTTTGATCGAGCAAGATCGAATCATCAAAGGATTCCCGGAAGTCGCCTCGGTCCATGGCAAGACCGGTCGGGCCGANNCGGTATGGCCGGAGCAGCGCCGTTTCACATTGGATGAACTGTCCCGGGAAATGTCGATGGCGCTGCGTATGCCAGGATTTCAAATGGCGGTCGCACCGCCGATACGCACGCGTATCGACATGCTTTCGACGGGGGTGAGAACGCCGGTCGGTATCAAAGTGTTTGGCAACGATCTGGCGGAAATCGAACGCCTGAGTGTGCAGTTGGAAGGGATGCTGAGAAACGTTCGTGGTACCAGGAGCACCTTTGCAGAGCGCCAGACAGGACGCGAGTACATCGACGTGGTGCCGCGCCGCGATGCGATTGCGCGCTATGGCCTGACGGTTCAGGATGTGCACGATGTGCTCGAGGCCGCTGTCGGGGGAATGCCAATCTCGACCATCATTTCAGGGCGTTCGCGGTTCTCGGCGAACGTTCGGTACGCATCGGATTACCGCACCGATCCCGAGGCGCTGCGCTCGATCCTGGTTCCGGTCGGCGCCAGTACCTCGGTATCCGAGATCGGACCCGGGGGCGGCGGCACGGGGGCGGCGCCCGCCGCGACGACGAGTGCGGGCGCCGGTTCGGCTGGCGGCATGGGCGGCATGGGAGGCGGCGCGGCGAGTTCGGACGGCGCCAGGCGCCCCGCAGCGGGCGGCATGCAGCCCGCAGGCATGGCAAGCGCAGGGCAAGCGGCCGATCCAGGCCAAATTGGGCGAGGCCGGTCCCCGACCGTGCCACTGGGTGAATTGGCCGACATTCGTGTGGTGGGCGGCCCTCCCATGATCAAGGACGAAAACGGTGTACTGGTGGGATTCGTGTTCGCCGATATCGACAGCACGCAACGTGACCTGGGTGGGTGGGTCAAGGACGCCAAGGCGCTGGTGAGTGCCGGCCTGGCAATGCCGCCAGGATATCGCCTTCAGTGGACCGGCCAGTATGAATTCATGGCGGAAATGGAGGAACGCCTGCAGATCATGCTACCCATCACCCTGGCCCTGATCGTCGGTCTGCTCTATATGTCAATGCGTGGATGGCCTCAGACTTTGCTTGTCCTCATGTCGATTCCTTTTGCATTGGCGGGAAGCGTATGGCTATTGAAGCTCATGGAGTACAACCTTTCTACCTCTGTGTGGGTGGGGCTGATAGCGGTCGGGGGCGTTGCTGCGCAAACCGGAATAGTGATGGTGGTTTATCTTGACGAGGCCTATGCGCGCTATCGGAAGGAAGGTCGCTTGCGCAGCCCGGAGGACGTGGATGCGGCGGTGCTGGAAGGGGCGGCGTCGCGGGTGCGGCCGCTCATCATGACGGTTGCGACGACGGTGCTCGGCCTGCTGCCTTTGCTCTGGGAGAGCGGTGTCGGGGCCGATGTGACGGCAAGGACCGCGGCCCCTGTGGTCGGTGGCCTGCTGTCGTGTACGGTCTTGACCCTGTTGGTGCTTCCTGCGGCATATTCGATTTGGCGCCGGAAGCAATGGTCACGGGAAACCACAGGGCGATCGGTGGCGCCATGAACTACATCGACCAGGCCGTTCCAGGCCCGCCGGCCCGCGGCGCAGATCCCGCATTGGGGCTCACCCAAGATGAAGCAGCTGCCCGCCTGGCGGAGGTCGGACCGAACGAGTTGCATAGGGAGCAGTCGCGTCCAATATGGCGAATATTGCTGGCGCAGTATGTCAGCCCCGTCATCGGATTGTTGTTGGGCGCCAGCATCGTGTCCGCCGCTTTGGGGGAATTGGCGGATGCGATGGCAATCGGCGGCATCTTGATCATCAATGGACTAGTGGGCTTCTTCCAGGAATATCGGGCGGAAAAGGCGATGTCCGCTCTTCGCTCGCTGACGGCGCCGCGTGCCCGTGTCGTGCGGGGCGGACAATCGACGGTGATCGCGGCGGCGGAAGTCGTGCCAGGCGATATCTTGCTGCTCGAGGCCGGCGATGTGGTTGCCGCCGACGCCCACCTCCTGGAGGCGTATGCACTGCAGGCAAACGAGGCGCCGCTGACCGGAGAGAGTTTTCCTGCGGAAAAGTCGCACATGCCCGACGCGGTTGCCGCTGCGCTGGCGGAACGCCATAACCAGGTCTTCATGGGCACGTCCATCACGAACGGCACTGGTGTTGCCCGCATTGCCGCCACGGGCGGCAACACAGAGTTAGGAAAGATTGCGCATTTGCTGGCGACGGCGCAGGACAGTGTTACACCGCTACAAACGCGCCTTGCTGTCGTCAGCCGCACGCTGATACGGCTCTGCCTTGGCGTAGTCGTCCTGGTGGCGATCATCGGCCTGGCGCGCGGGCTACCCTGGACGGAAGTATTGCTGTCCGCCGTGTCGCTGGCGGTCGCCGCCGTGCCTGAGGGATTGCCGGCCGTGGTGACCATTGCATTGGCCTTGGGAGTACAGCGCATGGCGGCGCAGCGCGTGCTTGTGCGACGCCTGCACGCCATCGAGACGATTGGTTGTGCCACGGTCGTTTGCACGGACAAGACCGGAACGCTGACAACCGGCACGATGACCGTCAGGGAACTATGGAGTGCCGACGAACATGCGCTGCTCTTTGCCGCGGCAGCGTGTTGCGATGCTCGGCTGGACGCCAGCGGTCAGGCGGGAGTAGGGGACACCACTGAACTTGCGCTGCTGTTGGCCGCGTCGGAGCGTGGCATTCGTCGCGACGATATCGAGCGCGAATATCCGAAGACTGCCTCATTTCCATTCGACTCGGTACGAAAGCGCATGGCGATCCGGCGCGCCAATGGCGTCCTGTATGTCAAAGGGGCGCCGGAAATGGTGTTGGCGAAGAGCGTTTCGGTGCCGGAGGGGGCGGACGAGGCGGCGACCGCGATGGCCCGGCGCGGGCTACGCGTCCTCGCAGTGGCGACCGGCGAGGGTGATACGGAAGAACGGCTGACTGTGCTCGGTCTGGTTGGAATAGCGGATCCACCCCGGCAGGAAGCGATTGCTGCCGTTGCAGCCGCTCGCCGTGCCGGGGTGCGCACTGTCATGATAACCGGCGATCATCCAGTTACGGCCCAGGCCATTGCAAAGGAACTCGGCATCATCGCGGAGGGCGAGTCGGCGACCGACCGCGTGCATGCGCGTGCCACGCCGGAGGACAAACTACGGATCGTCAGAGACTGGAAGTCGAAAGGGGCAATCGTCGCCATGACTGGCGACGGCGTAAACGATGCGCCCGCTTTGCGGGAGGCCCATATCGGGATCGCGATGGGTATCACCGGAACCGAGGTGACGCGTGAAGCCGCCGACATGATCCTAACCGACGACAATTTCGTCAGCATAGTCGCCGCTGTTCGCGAGGGGCGCGGCATATTTGAAAATATCAGAAAAACGATTGCATATCTTCTGGCCGGGAATGCGGCGGAACTGGCCGTCATGTTGATCGCATCGCTTCTTGCGCTTCCCCTGCCTCTGCTTCCGCTTCACATCCTTTGGATAAATCTTGCCACTGACGGGCTGCCTGCATTGGCGCTCGTCACCGATCCCACAGATGCCGACGTGATCGGGCGTCCTCCTCGCGATCCTGCCGAACCGCTGCTGCGACGGAAGGAATGGCGCGGCGTGCTGGCGATCGGGGTCCTTCAAGCAACCGTGACCTTGACGGTATTCGTATGGGCTTTACAGGCGCGAGGCTTGGACGAAGCCAGAAACCTGGCCTTCACGACACTCGTGTTTGGTGAGCTTTTCCGGGCCTTCGGAGCCCGCAGTACCACCAAGACCTGTTGGGAAATCGGCTTCTTTACAAACGTACGTCTACTCGCCGTCGTTGTGGTATCGGCGGCGGTGCAGATCGTCATCCACCACGTGCCGGTACTGCAGGAATTGCTGCAAATTGGTCCGCTTTCTTTCGCGGACTGTGTGATGGTCTTCCTTATAGGCCTGGTTCCGCTGCTTTCGATTGAGATCTGGAAACTGCTCTCCAGGGAAACGCCGAACAATTGACATTTCCTGCGCGCCAGCGACGAACGGCGAGTCCGCAATTTTTCAGCATTCGGAATTTGAAATGATCGGCTGCGGCCAATTACGCGAATGTAATATTTATCCTGAGTAGATAACGTAAATATAATCTGGCGCGCGCGGCCTAAGAGGGCTAATATAAAAATATCAAACTACTTTAGAGGAAACTGAAATGCTCAAGAATCTATTGGCAGTTGTTGCAATGAGTGTCGTTGTTAGTTCAGCCTTTGCCGACGACGCGAAGCGGGCTGCGGTGCAGCAGACTATCGAACTCAAGAATGGTGCGACCATCTACATTTTCAAGGATGGGAAAATGGCCATGGAAGATAAATTTGGCCGTGCCGTCAGTATGAAAAAAGACGTAGTGATGGAGACCAAGGATGGTAAGAAAGTCATTATGCATGGCAATGAGGTGATGCGTCTCGATGCACTCATCAGCGAGGGGCACAACTGATGTAGGGTGCATTCCTGTCGATTCGTATTTGAGTCGAGGGCGTATCCGCCTATTTTTGCAGGATGATGCATAGGGGCGCTCAATGCCGGGAAAGGCTGCGCGCGCCACATCGACTTGTCGCAGTAAGTAAGTGGCGCACCGCGCGGCAGGCCGTGCTCGATGTCGGCTACGCGCGCTTGTCCGTAGCGTTCGCGCCAGCGCCTGAGCTGTCCACGCCACCCGTCAAGTTCCTCTGCAATGGCCTTCAGCAAACCGATCCCGCGGTTTCAATTGGCGCAGGGCGGCTCCCTATCTGGCAATCCGAGCGCATTTGATGCAAGTCAAAGTTTAACGCTTGTACATCCAACTACACTGGGATGCTTGAAGTAGGCGAGGAGCGCCGCGAATTGCCCGGATGGGCCAGGACTTGCGGGTAACCACAGGACGTCAATGTTAACTGAGCACAAGACGAAATCCCAATCGGAGACAGCCTTGAANNGGGAATTGCCCTAAATGCGGCATGACGCTGGAGCCCTTGATACCGGAACTCGAGGCCGACGAAAACAAGGAGCTGCGGGACTTCAGCCGGCGCTTCTGGTGGACATTGCCGCTGACTGTCGTGGTCACCTTGCTCGCCATGTTCGGCCATCGCGTTGCTCTGTTCGAACTGCGGACCCAGACCTGGGTCGAATTGGCCCTGTCGATACCGATAGTGCTGTGGGCCGGCGCGCCGTTCTTCGTCCGCGGGTTACGATCGATCGTAAATCGTAGCCCCAACATGTGGACCCTGATCGGTCTGGGTACCGGCGCCGCATTCGCTTACAGCGTGGTGGCAACCGTCGCGCCCCAGCTGTTTCCGACGTCGTTCCTGTCGATGGGACGCATTGGCGTCTATTACGAAGCGGCCGCCGTGATCATTTCGCTGACCTTGCTGGGGCAGATGCTCGAACTCAAGGCGCGCTCGCAGACGTCCGCCGCAATCAAGTCGCTGCTGGGCCTGGCGCCGAAAACTGCGCGGCGTATCAATGCCGATGGCGGCGAGCAAGATGTGCCAATCGCCGAAGTTCATGTTGGCGATGCTCTGCGCATACGGCCAGGCGAAAAGGTGCCGGTCGACGGCGTGGTCATTGAAGGCAGCAGTGCTGTCGACGAATCGATGTTGACCGGCGAACCGATCCCGGTGACCAAGCGCGCCGGGGACAAGGTGATCGGTGCGACACTCAACACCAGTGGTGCGATGCTGATGCGCTCCGAAAAAGTGGGCGCCCAAACCATGCTGGCGCAGATCGTGCAAATGGTGGCCGCGGCACAGCGCTCGAAGGCGCCGATGCAACGGATGGCGGATGTCGTCGCGGGCTACTTCGTCATCGGCGTCGTGACGATCGCGGTGCTGACCTTCGTCGCCTGGGGAATGTGGGGACCGCAACCGAGTTGGGTCTTCGGGCTGATCAATGCCGTGGCCGTTCTGATTATCGCCTGCCCCTGTGCCTTGGGCCTTGCCACGCCGATGTCGATCATGGTCGCGACCGGCAAGGCGGCAACGCACGGTATTCTGTTTCGCGACGCGGCGGCGATCGAGAAGCTGCGCGAGGTGGATACCGTGATAATCGACAAGACCGGAACTTTGACCGAAGGAAAGCCGGCCTTTGAGCGTGCCATCGCTGCCGCGGGATTCGCCGAAAACGAGATACTGCGGCTGGCGGCCAGTCTCGACCAAGGCAGCGAGCATCCGCTGGCAGATGCGATCGTGCGCGCCGCGCGCGATCGCCAGCTGACACTGGAAAAGCCCGACGGGTTCGAGTCTGGCAGCGGAATCGGGGTGCGTGGAACGGTCGGGGGCAGCGCGCTTGCATTGGGCAATACCACTTTGATGGAACAGATGGGGGTAGATCTCACGCCGCTGCGAGCAGAGGCGGAAACGCTGCGCGCGGAAGGGGCCAGCGTGATGCACCTGGCGGTCGATGGCCACCTGGCCGGGCTGCTGGCGGTATCGGACCCGGTGAAGGCGAGCACGCCGGAGGCGCTCGAGACGCTGAAAGCGGCGGGCATCCGGGTTGTGATGGCCACCGGCGACGGACTCACCACTGCCAGATCGGTCGGCCGGCGACTTGGCATCGACGAAGTCCATGGGGAGGTCAAACCTGCCGACAAGCTGATCCTGGTCGACCGGCTGCAGCAGGAGGGGCGGGTGGTCGCGATGGCGGGCGACGGCATCAACGACGCACCTGCGCTGGCGAAAGCCGACGTGGGCGTGGCGATGGGCACGGGTACCGATGTGGCGATGAACAGTGCGCAGATCACGCTTGTCAAAGGAGATTTGCGCGGGATCGCGAGCGCGCGCCTGATTTCCGTGGCCACCGTACGCAACATGAAACAGAACCTGTTGTTTGCGTTGCTCTACAACGCCTTGGGCATCCCGATCGCCGCAGGCGTGCTGTATCCGTGGACCGGCTGGTTGCTGTCGCCGTTAATTGCCGCGTTGGCGATGAGCCTCAGTTCGGCTTCGGTGATAGGCAACGCCTTGCGGCTCAGATGAAGCAACTCCAAACTGGAGGGCCAGCGATGGACTCACAATCTCATGCAGCCGATGATCACCGTGCGAGTGGCGGGAAAATCGACCGGTGGATGTTCTGGGGTTTTGCGCTGGTCGCAGCCTATTTCCTTTTTATGGAACATCGCGCCCACATGTTTCGCATCTTGCCTTATCTGCTAGTGTTGGCGTGTCCCCTGATGCACCTGTTTCATCATGGCCGGCATGGTCACCACAAAGGCGGCAACCCTTCCCGCGACCTTGCCGGGCCGGATGCAGGCAGCGGGCCGGGCGCAAGCAGCGAGGCGCCCGATCGCCTTGATCAATAGCGATTTCGTGAAGAGTCCACCATGGATCATGCAAATGCGGCGCCCGCTTATGGATTGTGGTCGCTGGTCGTCCTTAATTCGCTGGTGTTCATTATTTTCGCCTTCAGTTTCGCGAAGCCGCAAAGTCGACGCGACTGGCGTTCCTTCGGCGCGTTCTCGGCATTCCTGGTGGCGCTTTTCACGGAAATGTACGGTTTTCCGCTGACGATTTACTTGCTGCTGCCGTGGCTCTCGAAGAAGTTTCCTGGCATTGATTTCTTGTCGCACGATGCCGGGCACTTGCTGGAAACGATGTTCGGCTGGCAAATCAATCCACATTTAGGACCGTTCCATATCGCGAGCAATCTCCTGATCGTCGCCGGCTTCTTGTTGTTGTCCGCCTCCTGGCGCGTGCTTTATCAGGCGCAGCGCAATCACGCCCTGGCGACAGATGGGCCTTATGCGCGCATCCGGCATCCCCAATATGCCGCCTTCATCATCATCATGTTCGGATTTCTGCTGCAATGGCCGACGCTCGTGACGCTAGTCATGTTTCCGATCCTGGTGATCGGGTACGTCCGACTTGCCCATTCAGAGGAGAGGTGGGCGTTGCAAGAGTTCGGCGACGCCTACAGGCGCTATCAGGCGAGGACGCCGGCCTTCATGCCGCGCTTCGGCCAGCCTTCGAACGCCGGCGTGTGACCGTGCCGCCAAGACAGGTGCCGCAGCCTCGGCCGCCGCCGCCGCCGC
>CXWL01002256.1_pt1 | contig 47523 bp, 50 predicted proteins | sample 590931 | NCBI WGS metagenome assembly CXWL01 (sample SAMEA3498368, study PRJEB10139) | groundwater metagenome | biome: water well; material: biofilm material | place: Germany | collected 2015-04-27 | reverse complement strand
TGTACGGCTTCTTCAACCAGAGGTTACGCTTTTCAATTTTCCACAACAACCGGGACGGTGCCCTGTGGGCTAGGTTTTTTTTTGCAATCGTTTGTGCTAATTCTCGTCCACTCATACCGGGCATCACTACATCTGTGATCAGCAAGTCCACGGGCTTGCCGTGCCGCTCTAGCACCCTCAGCGCCTCCTGCCCGTCCGCGGCGGTTAGGACGAAATATCCGTTGATGGTTAAAGCGCGCGCCGCAAGACGGCGAATGCTCTCGTCATCCTCGACCAACAGGACAGTTTCGTTACCCTGGGGCACGACGTCCTTGTCCTTGTCCTGCGCTTTCTCATCAATCTGGGGTAAATAAATCCGAAAGATCGTACCGTGATCCGGCGCGCTCTCCACTTCTACAGCGCCTCCGCTCTGCTTGATGATTCCGAAAACCGTGGCAAGCCCCAGACCCGTTCCCTTCCCCTGTTCTTTCGTGGTGAAGAACGGTTCGAAGAGGTGCGTCTTGACCTCATCGGTCATGCCGTAGCCCGTGTCACTCACGCTCAAACACAGCAAAGACCCGCGAGGCATATCCGGATGTCTTGATGCGAAATCTTCCGCGGGGGTCACAATTCCCGTCGCAAAGGTCAGCGTCCCGCCCTTGGGCATGGCGTCGCGCGCATTGACCGCAAGGTTGAGAAACACCTGCTCGATCTGACCGTTATCCACCTTGACTAGGCACGGGTACGGGGCGAGCTGGGTCTCGAGCGTGATGTCCTCGCCGATAAGCCGCCTGAGCATGTTCACCGTAGCACCCACCCCGGCATTGATATCTAGAACCTGCGGATTAAGAATCTGTTTGCGGCTGAAGGCCAGAAGCTGCCTGGTGAGTCGGACGGCCCGCGCGCCCGCGGCGAGAACATCGAGGAGATCCGCCCTCCGCTGATCGCCCTCGGGCAGCCCGGCCATAGCGAACCCGGCGTAGCCGTTGATGGCGGTCAGGATATTGTTGAAATCATGCGCCACTCCTCCGGCGAGGCGGCCCACGGACTCCATCTTCTGGGATTGGCGTAGTTCCTCCTCCAGACGGATATACGCCGTGACATCCCGTTTGACCGCCACATAGCTGATGATCTGGCCGGCGGCGTCACGCACCGGCGAAATGGTGGCGTCCTCGGTAAAGAGTGTGCCATCCTTGCGTTTGTTGACCAGGCGTCCCTTCCAAGTGCGGCCGGAGGAGACCGTTTCCCATAGCTCGCGGTAGACCGCCTCATCTTGCTTGCCGCTATTAAGAATGCGCGGATTAGCACCCTCGATTTCCTGGCGACTGTAACCGGTCGCCGCCTCGAACGCCGGGTTGACGTACAGAATCGAGCCCTTGGGGTCGGTGATGATAATGGCTTCACCAGACTGCTCGATGGCGGCCCTGACGCGTTCGAGTTCCGCCTCCGCCTGTTTGCGCTCGGTCATGTCTTCAATGATTGAGATGAAATGCAGGGGAACACCGGCTTCATTCCGCAACAGCGTCACCGTAATGTTGGCCCACACTTGCGACCCATCTTTTCGGATGTATTGTTTCTCTCGCGAATAGGCCTGCAACTCGCCTGACAGAAGTTTGTCCCGATTCTGGACATCTATGGCCACGTCCTCTGGCAGCGTTAAATCCTGGAACGACTTCGTCAGCAGCTCCTCGCCGGCATAACCCAGCATTTTGCATAACTGCTGATTGACTTCCAACCATTTGCCCTTTATGGAAACATTGGCTATGCCGATCGCGGCCTGCTCGAACGTGGTCCGGAATCGTTTTTCACTTGTAGCCAACTCCGCAGTAGCCATTTTCAAATCATGGATATCCGTGCAGGTGCCGTACCATTTGGATATTTTGTCGTCGGCGTCGACCATCGGCACGCCTCGGACAAGCCACCAGCGGTAAACCCCGTCGGCGCGCCGCAAACGGCTTTCCAAAGAGTAGACGCCGCGCTCCCTCGTCGCTTTCTGCCAGGCGTCCCACGCCGTCTGGCGATCGTCCGGATGGAAAGGCTTGTTCCAGCCGTCCCCCATGCTTTCTTCACGGGTCATCCCCGTATAATCCATCCACTTTCGGTTGAAGAAAATGGTTTTGCCGTCCGGTCCAGTGATCCAGACGATCTGCGGCATGGCTTCGGCCAAAGTACGGAATTCCTCCATGCTCACCCGCAACGCCTCCTCCGCGTGGTTGCGCACGGTGTTGTCCCGGATATTGCACTGAATCACATCGCCACGATCCTCTCGATATACGTTACTGACGAATTCCACTTGAACCTTACGACCATCGACGGCCTCCAAAGGCAGGTCGTCATAGCGAACATATCCCACTTTCTGAAGTTCCAGGAACTTTTCCTTGCTGGCAAAAACGTCTTTGAAAGTCCCGATCTCCCACACTTTTTTCCCGAGAAAATGCTCCCGCGATAATCCCAGGAGTTCGATAAGGAACGGATTTACATCGACGATGCCTCCGGTCTCGGCGTCCACGATGAGAATGCCATCCCTAGCCGCTTCAAATAGCCGCCGATATCGAATCTCCGAGACGAGGACCGTCTTCGCGTCTCGGTTATTCACAATTATTCTCTCCTCCCCGACTCGCATCTACGGCCAAGTCGGGCACGATTTTCCTGGTGCGCAGAAAAGGCTAATGCCAAGCATGCTCGCCGACGCGCACCCCGGCGCAATTATCACTCCGATTCTTTGATCCAGCTATAGTCCTATTGTCAGCTTATTGCCACCGTTTCGTGATACGCATGACCCTGGCAGAAACGGCGGTGATCGAAAATTTGTTCTCGATCGCTTCCTAGAACTGCGTCCAAAAGGGCGGGCCGGTGGACCGCTGCATGCTCTACGTCTTGCGATGTGCCGTTTATTTCGCTTCGACCATCAAACCGAATCCACAGCTGCTCAAATGGTGGAACTGGAAAGACTCTCCGTCCCACGGGCCGCGCAAAAGAGGATCCATAATGCCTGTGCCGGTCAAGACATCGCCGCTTTCTCCTGGACGGGTACGCAATCCCTTTTTTCCAAGGCCGGTTTCCGAATTGTCGGAAACAAAGATGGCGGGAAGCAACGCGTCCGACTATGCCTTTAGATTCTGATCCAAGCGGAGATCGGTGGTATTGCTCCCGACCACACTGGGAGGAGACGATGGGATTTGAACTATCGTCCTCGGATCGGCACATGAAGCAAATCTAAGTCGACGTTGACGGGCCCGCTTCTGGGTTGATACAATATGACTGGTTGATCATATGAACAATAATGGGAAATCGACCGACGCAGCAATGGTCTTCAAGATCAAGGCGGACTTCTTGAAGGCGCTGGCCCACCCTGCTCGCCTGGCGATCATCGAGCACCTCAAAAGAGGCGAGGCGTCAGTCGGGCAAATGGTCAAAGACCTCGGTCTCGAGCAGTCCGGTCTTTCCAAGCACCTTGCCGGCCTTCGCCAGTCTGGAATCCTGACGTCTCGCCAGGAGAAGGTCAACGTGTACTACTCGATCAAGGACCAGGACATCTTCTTGGTCCTCAGGCCGATCGCCGAGATGCTGCGCAAGAAGCTGCGAGAGAGCGAGGATCTCCTCGCCCGGCTCGGCCGCACTTAAAATTTTTTTGACCTATATATGAATAAGAAAGCATATAATCATAAGCGCAAGTCCGCAAAGCGCGCGCGGCCGCCTCTTGAGCGGCCGATCGTGGAGGTGCGGCAGATCACCATCGCGATCTACGGAGTGCGCGTCGCGCCTGGCTTTGTCGACCGGGTCAGCCGGGTGCCGGGTCTGCGCCGGGCCAAGCCGGATAGCGACATGTTTTGCGTGGAAGTCGCGGGACTCGAACGCTCCGAGGAAGGCGCTCTTCGCATGTTCAGGGAGGCGGTCGCCGCGGCCGGCCTCGGCCGGCTCTTCGGAGTCGCGAAGGAGCGGTCATGAGCTCGGGCCCCGTCGCCGCTGGTTGGGACCCGGCTGAGCGGAGGCGAGAGCTGATCGCGGGCTGCCAGGCTCGTCTGGAGGGGCCGGGCGTCCGTGTCGAGGAACTGCTCGAGATCGCGCGGGTGCATGAAGCCTTCGGCTCCGGCGTCGTACATCCTCACCGTCTCCGAGGCACGCCGCTTGCTCGGGCTGCGCGAGTCCTTGGATAAGGGAGAGAGGACTCACTGATGGCTCCGCACCGGCCGCTGGACCAACTGCTCACCGACGGCGCCGAGCCCGCCGCCTCGCCTAAGCGCGCCATGGAGGCCGTATGATGAAAGACTCGAGCCTCGCGACGGACACCTCCTTGAGAGTCCCCACCGCTCACGTCAAGCTGCGGGCCTGGGTGGACGAGATGGCCCGGCTGTGCCAGCCGAAGGCAGTGGTCTGGGTCGACGGCTCCGAGGGCGAGAAGCGCCGGCTCGAGACCGAGGCCGTCGCGCGCGGCAAGCTGATTCCCCTCGACGACAGGAAGCACCCGGGCAGCTTCTATTCCCGCTCGGCGCCCAACGACGTCGCGCGTACCGAGCATCTGACTTTCATCTGCACGAAGAAGAAGGCGGACGCGGGTCCGACGAACAACTGGATGGCCCCGGCCGAAGCGTACGCCAAGGCGCAAGGCATCTTCAAGGGCTCGATGAAGGGCCGGACGATGTACGTCGTCTCGTTCTCGATGGGACCGGTGGGCTCGCCCTTCGCGAAGATCGGCGTTGAGCTGACCGACTCCATCTACGTCGTCTTGAACATGCGCATCATGACGCGCGTCGGCGCGCCGGTCTTGGCGCAACTCGGCTGCGACGGCGAGTTCACGAAGTGCCTACACTCGAAGGCCGACCTCGACGTCAAGAAGCGGCTCATCCTTCACTTCCCCGAGGAAAACACGATCTGGTCGGTCGGCTCGGCCTACGGCGGCAACGCCCTGCTCGGCAAGAAGTGCCTGTCGCTGCGGATCGCGTCGTGGCAGGCCAGGAAGGAAGGCTGGCTCGCCGAGCACATGCTCATCCTCGGCATCGAATCTCCGGACGGGCGCATCGAATACGTGACGGCCGCCTTCCCCTCCGCCTGCGGCAAGACCAACCTCGCCATGCTGCTGCCGCCCGAAGGCCTCAAGGCCAAGGGCTACAAGATCTGGACGGTCGGCGACGACATCGCCTGGCTGCGCGTGGGTTCGGACGGACGCCTCTGGGCCTGCAACCCCGAGGCCGGCTTTTTCGGCGTCGCGCCGGGGACGAGCTCGAAGACCAACCCCACCGCCATGGCGACGATCGGCAGGAACACGATCTTCACCAACGTCCTGCTCGGCGACGACAAGACGGTCTGGTGGGAAGGCGGCGAGGGCGAGCCGCCCGCCTCAGGGACCAATTGGGAAGGCAAGCCGTGGCGGCCGGACATGAAGGACGCCGCGGACAAGCCGGTGCTGGGCGCGCATCCGAACAGCCGCTTCACCGCGCCGGCCGGACAGTGCCCCTCCATCTCCCCTCGCTGGGAGGACCCGGCCGGCGTGCCGATCTCGGCGATCATCTTCGGCGGCCGGCGTGAGCGCGTGGCGCCGCTCGTGTTCCAGGCCCTGGACTGGGCGCACGGCGTATTCCTGGGCGCCACCGTCGCCTCGGAGCGGACGGCTGCCGCCGTCGGTGCCGTGGGCGAAGTGCGTCGAGACCCTATGGCCATGCTGCCGTTCTGCGGCTACAACATGGCGGACTACTTCGGGCACTGGCTCGAGATGGGCCGGCGCATCCCGAACCCGCCGAAGATCTTCCACGTCAACTGGTTCCGCAAGGGCGAGGACGGCAAGTTCCTCTGGCCCGGCTACGGCGATAACCTGCGCGTTCTCGAGTGGATATTGGCGCGCTGCCACGGCAATGGCGAGGCTGCGCAGACGCCGATCGGGTTCGTTCCGGCCAAGGCCGCCTTGGACCTCTCCGGATTGAATCTTGCGGCGGGCGCCATGGACAAGCTCCTGGAGGTCAAGTCCGAGGAATGGACGGCCGAGCTCGACGGCATGAAAGTCTTCTTCGATCAATTCGGACCGGCCCTTCCCAAGGAGCTCTGGAGGCAATTTGACGGCCTCAAGGAGCGCCTGAAGACGCAAGTCGCATCAACCGCATTATCAGGACCGGGTGTATAATCCGCTCAACGGCGGCGTGCTGCGCCGGCCGACGCCCGAGGGCGTCCATCGTGACGGCGTCGACGACCAGCGGGTCGCGCACGGCGTCACGCCCATAACGCCGCTGGTGGCCGGCCGTCCAGCCTATCGCGACGTCCTAGTCGTGACCTACCGAGAAAGCGCGGGAGCGGCCGCGGAAGTGGAATACGAGTGCAGTTTGTTCGACCGTCATGCCCGGCGACGCTACGCCTTGGCTCCGCCGGAGCCGCCGCAATGCTGCGGCCGGCCGATGATCATGCGGGCGGCCGCGAGGACTGAACCGAACGCCGATACCTAAGCGTATGGTCCAATGAGCTATTCACATCGCAACGCGTCGAACGCGCGCCGCAAGTTATCCGGCTTTAAAAGGGCATAAATAATTATCGGAGTTTCCCGCCCGAAGCGATATTCCGCTGCTCAGGACTTCCCGAGAAGAGCCACGATCTTGTTGGGGGCGTTGGCTCCCCTCATTACGCGCAGGCGCTTCGGATTGACCCCGAGGTGCCTGGCCAAGAGCGCAAGGACGGCTTCATTGGCGCGGCCCTGCTCAGGCTTGGCGCGAACCCAGACCGCGAAGGCGGTGGGGTTCACGGCAACGAGCAGATCGTGCTTATCTCCGGCATGAACTTTAACTCGAAACAGTACAGGCACGATTTTTCACCAATTCCTATCGTGAGGGTCTTATGCCGAGCAAATCGGCGATGGCACTAATGAAAGTTAGGGGATGGGGAGGACAGCCGGGAACATACAGCACGGGTTTGACGCGGTCAAGGAAACCTCGGTCGAGCGCGGGCGACTGCTCGAAAGGCCCGCCCGAGATCGCGCAGGCACCGAAGCTGACGACAAACTTCGGCTCGGGCATGGCGTCCCAGGCGAGCTGAACGGCGTCGGCCATGTTCTGGGTGAGCGGGCCGGTCAAGACAAGGCCGTCGGCGTGGCGCGGGGACGCCACCCACTCGATGCCGTAGCGTTGGATATCGAAGTTGACGTTGGCAAGCGCGTTGAGTTCGAGCTCGCAGCCGTTGCAGCCTCCCGCCGAGACCTGCCTCAGCCGAAGCGAGCGGCCGAAGAGCTTCTTGAGCGCGACCGAGGTCTCGACGGGCTTGGGCGGCGCGCCGCCGGGGTAGACCATGAGCCCCTCGCGCGTGGCCGAGCCCATCCGCGTTTCGGGCGTGAACTCGATCTTCTTTTCCGGGCAGGCCGGCGCGCAGTCGGAGCAGAACAGGCAGCGGCCCAGGTCGATGCGCACGGGATCGAGCGAGATCGCGTTAGCGGGGCAGGCATCCTTGCACGCCGAGCAGCCCTCGGCGCAGGCCTTCTCCGAGATGACCGGCCGGCCGCGAAAGCCCGTCGGGACCGCCTTGAGCGGGTCCTCGATGTATTGCCAGCCTTGGTTCTTGCGAACTTTGATGGATTTGAACATTAGAGGTCGTTTCCGCAGTACGAAAGATCGAAGCTCTTGTTACAGATCGGGAAGTCGCTGATGTCGTTGCCGCGCAACGCCTGCGCCAAGCCGAACCAGTTGCGCAACGAGGGGTCCTGGACCTTGTACTGAAGCAGGCTGCCGCTCGGGCCGGTCTCCAGGCAATGAACGACCTCGCCACGCCAGCCTTCGCAGAGAGAGACGACCAGTTCGCAGGGTGCGAGCGCCTCAACGGGCCTGACGGACTCGCGGGAGATCGCGCCTCGGTCGAAGGCCGACTTGAGCCAGGTGATAGAGGCGTCCATCTCCCGGATGCGCAGGAGCGCCCTCGCCCAACAATCGCCGCCCTCGATGACGATCGGCCGCGCCGGGAGCCGCGAGTAGACGCCTCTCCGGAGTGAGCGCTGGTCGAGCGCCACGCCGCAGGAGCGCGCGGCCATGCCGACGAGGCCCAGGTCGCGCGCCTGCTTGGTGCTGAGCGCCCCTACGCCAAGGAAGCGGTGCCGCACGGTGACAGCGTCGAGGAAGCGCTCGTTGATAATCGCCAAGTCGCGCTCTAGAAGGCCGAGGTTCTCGCGCACGAGCATGGGCACGTCCTCGCGCATGGCGGCCGAGCTGCGTCCGGGCCGCAGCCAGCCGCGGCCGAAGCGGCTGCCGCAGAGGCGCATCGAGGTGTTGATGGCCGTCGTCCTCAGGCGCCCGTAGGTCGCCGCGCCCTGCAGAAAGCCGATGTCGGCGCACAGGCCCGCCAGGCCGGAGAGGTGCATGGCGACGCGCTCGAGCTCGAGGCCGAAGGCGCGGGAGGCCTCGGCGTCCTCGCTCATCGGCGTGCCGGCAAGCGCCTCGACGGCCGCGCAATAGGCCCAGGCGTGGGCGATCGTCGTGTCTCCGGCGATCGTTTCGGCGAGATGGGACAGCCGCCGCGGGTCGCCGCACAGCAGGAGTGATTCCACGGCGCGGTGCTGGTAGCCGATCTGGATTTCCAGATGATGGACCGTCTCGCCCAGGCACATGAACCGGAAGGAGCCCGGCTCGATCACGCCCGCGTGGATCGGGCCCACGGCCACCTCGTGGACGTCCTTGCCCTCGAGCTTGTAGAAGCGGTACTCCTTCATCTTGCGCAGATTGGCGCCTTCGAAGCGGACGGGCTTGAGCCAGGGATGGTCGGCGATCTTGAGGCCGAGCTGCTCGTGGAGCTCGCGCTCGAAGCAGTGCGCGGCGGGGAAGTCCCGGCTCAGAGTATGGTAGCCGTGCTCCAACGAGGCCGTCCCACGGACGGCCTCGAGCGCGCCGCTCTCATCCTGCAGCACGGCGGTCAGCAGCGCGCTTGCGGCGTCCGCCTTGCGCCCGAAGAGCGTAACGAGCCTGCGGCCCTCCTTGAGCGAGACGCGGACCTTGTCGGCCCAATCCCGCGCTTCGAGAACGGGCAGGTCGGCGGTCTTTACGCGGAGGATCGGCAGCGAGCTCACGGCCCCCCCAAGGACGCCGCGACGCTGCGAAACAGCGCGTTGATCGGGACGGGCAGATAGATGCCCATCGAGACTATAGCGGCCAGGAACACGAGCTTGGGAACGGCGGCGACGAAGCTCTGGCGGGGCCAGGACACACTCATCTTGGCCTCCCCCCAAATCATCGGGAAGAGCGCACGGCCTGTCGCCACGAACGTGATCGTCAGCAGTATGCAGAACATGGTGAACACCACGAGAAAGTCGGCTCGCACGAGCTCCGAGAGGATGAGCAGCTCGCCGAGAAAGCTGCCGAAGGGCGGCAGGCCCAGCAGAGCGAACGCTCCGACCATCAGAAAGAGGCCGGAATACGGCAGGTCCTTGATGAGACCGGAAATCTCGCGCATGTCCTTGGTCCGGTAGTAGGACTTGATCTCGCCCGCGGTCAGGAAGAGGATCGCCTTCACGAAGGCGTTGCTCACCACGTAGATCAGAAGGCCGTAGGAGGCGGAATGGCCGATGCCGAGCCCGATCGCGATGACGCCGGCGTGATTGATCGAGGCGAAGGCCAAGAGCCGCTTGTAGTTCTTCGTGGCAATGATGCCCAGCGCCGAGACCGCCATCGATAGCAGCCCCAACGAGACGAGCTGCGCCGTGATAAGCCGAGGCTCCCAGGCCCGCGCGATCTGGACGACGCGGAAGAGGCCCACGAGCGCGCAGTTAAACTGGACGGCGCCGAGCAGCGCGGTCACGGCCGGCGGCGCCTCGTCGTAGGTCTCGGGCAGCCAGGAATACATCGGCGCAAGGCCCAGCTTGGTACCGTACCCGAGCAAGAGCAGCGCCACGCCGAGCGTGAGCCAGAGCCCCGACGGCTTCGCCTGGGCGAGATGATCGAGAAAGAAGACAGCAGGCCCCGCTTCTGGCAGGCTCCTGGCGACGCAGGCAAAGCCGAGCAATGCCAAGCCGAGCCCGACCGAGGAGAAGAGCAGATACCGCCAGGATGCCAGCAGCGAGGAGCGCACGCCCGGCCGGATCACGAGCGGCGCGGCGAACAGAGTCGTCAGCTCAAGGAACAGCCAGCCGACAAGAAGATGGCTCGAAACGATGGCGAGGTTGGCCGCGGCCATGAAGCCGAGTGTCAGCGCGACGAGCCGCCCGATGCCCTCCCGCAGCCGCGGCGCCATGCGGACGCGGGTCCAGACGTAAGTGGCGACGCCCAGGAAGACGAGGTTGACCAGCAGCAGAAACAGGCGGGATGTCGCGTCGAGGGCAAAGTAGCCACCGAGGAGCGTGGCGTGCTCGAAGTGTCCGGGCGCGGCCAGCACGGCCGCCAGCGCCGCCGCGGCCGCAGCGCCGACCACGAGCAGGGAGACCGGCCAGCAGCGCGCGGTCTCAAGGCGCGAGGCGGGCGCCTCGATGGCGATCTGCGCGCTCAAAGGGCGGGCTCCTCGGCCCGCGCATCGGCCGGCTCGGGCTCGGGCGGGACCGACAAGCGGCGGACGTAGAAGGCGTACAGCGCGCCGGTCGCCACGAACAGCGCCGCCAAGCCGATCTCGACGGCGAAAGGCGTCGCCTCGCTCTCGTGGGTCAGCTCGAAAAGGGCGATCGCGTTCTCGACGCGCAGCGCGGCCGCCGCCTGGCTGAAGACCCCCGTCTGGTGCGCGAGGGCGAAGAGGCCTAACAGGAGCCCGGCCGCGGCGACGGCCAGCGCGGTTTGCGCCTCCCCTCCCACCGGCTCGAGCTTTCCGGCGAAGCGGAAGGCGACGGCCACGAGCGCGGCGACCAGCGCCCAGGAGAGCATGTTCGGCGCGACGACGTCGCCGCGGTCCGCGTCCCGCGCGTGCATGGCCCGCCACAGGAGCCACGGGACGAGCACGCCGCGCGAGACGAAGAGATCGAACGCAGCGAGGGCGGACTCGGGAGAATGCAGGGGCTCGCGCCGGAGCGCGAGCCAACCCATGAGCAGTCCTTGGGCGCCGAGCGCCGCCAGGTTCGCGCGCCAGCCCGACATGAAAAAGGGAAGCAGGAGCGCGACGAGCAGCGCGAGCAGCAGCGGCGTCATCCGCGGCCTCCGGCAAGCCAAGCGCTCGAGAGCGCCGCGATGAAGGCCGCCGCCATCCCGGCAAGGATATACTGTGGCACGGACCTCATCTTTAGCCTGGCGCTCAGCGACTCGATCGTCCCAACGAGAGCGGCGACGCCGAACATCAAGGCGGCGTTGAGCGCCGCGTAAGCGGCCGGCGCCGCGGCGGGATCGGCCGGGTTGAGCAGAGCGGCGATGAGCGCCGCGCAGATCGCCATCTTGAGCGCGGAGGCGTACTGAATCGCGGCGAGGTCGGGCCCGCTGTGGTCGAGGATCATGACCTCGTGGATCATGGTGAGCTCGAGATGCGTGTTCGGATCGTCGACTGGGATGCGCGCGGACTCAACCTGGAGAAGTACGAACAGAGCCGCTAGACAGCCGAGCCAGGCGACGACTCCGGCCGGGCCGTCGGGCCGAAACCTGAGAAGCTCAGAGAGGCTCGTCGCGCCGACGGCCGACGCGAGCGTTCCCGCGGTCAGAAAAAGCGCCGGCTCGACGAGCGCCGAAAACGCCGCCTCGCGGCTGGCACCCATCCCCTCAAAGGCGCTTCCGGTGTCGAGCGCCCCGAGCATCAGGAAGACTCGACCCAAAGCCCAGGCGTAGGCGAAAAACACGAAGTCGAAGGAGAAGGACAGGGGCGCGGGCGAGGAGAGCAGCGGCGCGACGAAAGAAGTCACGAGCAAAGTGCCGAGCAGCACGTAGGGCGCCGTCTGAACCAGGCCGGTAGAGACCTCGCTGTAGACCGGCCGCTTTCGTGTCAGCCGGGCCAGGTCGTACGCGAGCTGGAGGATCGGCGGGCCTCTGCGCCCGGCCCAGAGCGCCTTGACTCTGTTGATCACGCCCGTCAGGACGATCGGCAGCGCCAGAAGCGCGGCGCCTTGGAGTAGGAGACTCCCGGTCACGGCGCGCCTCCGTCCGAAAGGATGGCCCACGCGATCGCCGCGAGGACGACGAGCCCGCCGGCGAACGCCAAGCGCGGCTCGTCCGGCATGCGCTCGGACAGCCGAGTGACGAACGCCTCTCCCTCGCCAATCACCTGGAACATGCGCCGCTCGACGGCGTCGACGTAGTGGGTCGCCAGTTTCCCATCGTGCGGGAAGTAGCCTTTCGGCAGTTCGGCGCGCGAGAGACGCGGCAGGACCGACTCGAAGAGCGCGGCGAACTGCGCGGAAAACGAAGCGCCGGTGTATTGCATGCGGACGTTCGGCGCCGAGTAGCCGCAGCCCCAGGTGACGTGCCGCGCTCCCGCCCGCTGCGCGCGGCGCGCGAGCAGCCACAGCAAGCCTACGACGGCGGCGAGCGCGGCGGAAGCGGCGACCACCGGAGCCAGGTGCGAGACGGGATCAAACTCGGCGCCCGCCGGGAAGGGACAGAGCGCCGTGAACAAGTCCGCGGCACCGCGGACGAGCCAAAGGCCCGCCGCCGGCAGGAGCCCCAAGAGCACGACGCCCGCCGCATGAACGAGCATCGGAACCGAGAGCGCCGCGGGCGCGTCTTCCCCGACGTGGACCTGGGAGTCGCGCAGCTGGCCGAGGAAGGCCATGCCGTATGCGCGCGTCATCGACAAGGCGCTGACTCCGCCCACGAACGCGAGCAGGGCGGCGACGCAGCACAGATAGAAGCGTGTGGGCCCCGACGGTGCCGCGGGATTGAGCAAGGCCGAATAGATCAGGAACTCGCTGGCAAAGCCGTTGAGCGGCGGGAGCGCCGAGATGGCGAGCCCTCCGATTAGAAAGAACGCCGCCGTGCGCGGCAACCGGCGGGCCAGGCCCCCCAGGCGCTCGATGTCGACGGTGTGCGTGGCGTGATAGACGGCCCCGGCCGCGTAGAAGAGCAGACACTTGAAGAACGCGTGGTTGAGGACGTGGAAGATGCCCCCGGCAAAGCCGAGCGCGACCAGGGCGGGCTGCCGCCAGCACAGGCCCAAGACGCCCACGCCGAAGCCGATGCCCGCGATGCCGACGTTCTCCGTAGAGGAGTAGCCGAGCAGCCGCTTGAGGTCGCGCTGGGAGCTCGTGTAAAGGACGCCCAACACCGCCGAGAGCGCCGAGAACCCGATCAAGTACCAGCCCATCCATTCCTCGGGGGTCCGGATCAGCAGAATGAACCGGAGCATCGCGAAGAGCCCGGCCTTGTGGATAACGCCCGACATGAGGGCCGAGACGTGCGCCGGAGCGGCGGAATGGGCACGCGGAAGCCAAGTATGCAACGGAAAGAACGCCGCCTTGAGCCCGCAGGAGGTCACGAAGAGCACGAAGACGACGTCGCGGATCGTCCCCGGCCGGCCCAGGAAGGCCGAGAAGGCCTCGAAGTCCATGGAATTGGTCTGGCTGTGCATCGCCATGAAGGCGGCGACGAGAAAGAACATGCCGACGTGGGTCGAGACGAGATAGTTGAAGCCCGCGAAGCGGATCTTCTGGTTCTTGTAATCCCAGATGACGAGCAGCCAGGCCGCCACCGCCGCGATCTCCCAGCCGAGCAGGAAGACCATCGCGTTCTCGACCGTGTAGATCATGAGGAATGAGAGAGAGGTCACGTTGAGCAGCGCGAAGTGCGACCCTCCGTTTCGACCTGCGTCGAAGTAAGGGCGCAAGTATCCGGAGGCGTAGACCGTGCCGAGCAGGGTCATCGGCAGCGACCACGCGAGAAAGAACGCGCTCAGCCCGTCGGCCCGTACCCGGACCAGCTCGATGGGAAACGACCACATCCACTGCGCCGCGAGCGCCGGTCCGCCGCGGAGAACCGGGAGGATCGCGGCAAGCACGAGGGCCGTGGCGGCGGCCTGAGAGATGATGGAGGCCCAGGCGCGGGCCCGGTTCGTATGAAGGACGAGCGCTAGGACCGCTCCGGCGGCAAGAGTAAGCCCGGCGGCGAGGATCAGGTTCATCCTTTTCCTCGGACGGCCGCGGCCATGATCGCGACTGCTTCACCTGCCGGGCTAAGCGACCCGGCCACTAATGGGAACCGGGGGGCGCTCCCCGCCGGAAGTCGCTCGTCTAGTCGCATGACGACCACGGGAATGATGCCGTTCGCCCTCAGGCGCTCGACGACGCGGCTCACGAAACGCGAAAGCGCCGAGCAGTCGAACGGGCTCTCGATTGGGAAGCGCTTTCCGCCGAGAATTCCGATCCCGTCGTCCTTCATCGGCCCAGGTGCCCCAGCACGGAACGGCTTTCCGCGAGCTTCTTGCGCAGAATCTCCGCGATCGGCCGCAGCACCTGAAAGATTCCGCGATCCTTAATCGAGTAATAGACCGTCACGCGGACCTGCCGCGACGCAACGATCCCGGCCTGCCGGAGCAGCGCCAAGTGCTTTGAGACGCTCGATTGCTCGGCACCCACCGCTGAGACGATTTCACCCACGGACGCTTCCTTGGATTTTAGATACTCGATGATGGCCAAGCGGACTGGATGCGCTAGAGACCGCAGGAAATCCGCCTTGATTCTGAAAACCAGTCCTGGTGGTGAAGTTATGATGATATGAATATATTACCATATATAGGATCGGCAAATAAGCGCGACAGGGGGACTTGGCGTCATTGTCCCGATCGGACCGGCTGTCGCCGTCGATGTCGCCGGCTGAAGCCGGCCTCCCAGCTATCCCAGGCTCAAGCCTTCTTCACGAAGCAGGCTTTCAAGAAAACGGGGATTCCGTCCATCTTGTATCCCATCCTTGCGTACCACCACGCGCTTCCTGAAGGCCAGCCGCGCCTCCAGTTGGACCGAGTGGGCCTCGAGCGTTCGCTTCGTCTCTTCCAATCGACTGACTTCCTCGGCGGCGTTACGCGACGCCCCGCCCTGCTTGGCCAGATTTAACAATCCCAGGATTTCCCGTTGAACGCCCTGGAGACGGTCATCAACCGCACGACGCTCCTTTTCAAGCGGCCGGATCGAGGCCTTGGAAAGAACATCGGCCTTAGCTGACCTGCTTATCCCATTCCCAGAGGCCTCCCTCGACTCCGCAGACACCGGGATCGAACACCTGGATCTTGGACATGTTAGGCCTCCCGGAGCCTCAACGAGAACGGAAAGCGTTTGCGCAGATATAACGACGCGTCCACCAGCAGGATGAGGGCCGGGACCTCGACGAGCGGGCCGATCACCGCGGCGAAGGCCTGGCCGGAGTCGATGCCGAACACGGCGACGGCGACCGCGATGGCCAGCTCGAAGTTGTTGCTGGCCGCAGTGAAGGACAAGGTCGCCGTCTTCGCGTAATCCGCCCCCGCCTTGCGGCTCATCCAGAAGCTGAAGAAGAACATCGCGACGAAGTAGAGCAGCAGCGGGACCGCGATGCGCAGGACGTCGAAGGGCAAGGTCACGATGAGCTTGCCCTTGAGGCTGAACATCACGACGATGGTGAAGAGCAAGGACAGCAAGGTCAGCGGGCTGATCCTCGGAATGAAGACCGTCTCATACCACTCCCGTCCGTGCGACCGGAGCAGGAAGAAACGCGTCGCCATCCCCGCGACGAAAGGGATACCGAGATAGATCGCCACGCTTTCCGCGATCTGGAGCATGCTCACTTTCACTGCGGCTCCCTCCAGGCCGAGCTTGGGCAGGAGGAAGCCAACGAAGAACCAGGCGTACACGCTGAAGAAAAGGACCTGGAAGACGCTGTTGAAGGCCACCAGCCCCGCCGCGTATTGCGTGTCGCCCTCGGCGAGCTCGTTCCACACAATGACCATGGCGATGCAGCGCGCCAGGCCGATCATGATCAGGCCCACCATGTATTCCGGATAACCGCGCAGGAAGACCACGGCCAAGGCGAACATCAGGACCGGCCCGACGACCCAGTTCTGCGCGAGCGAGAGCGCGAGGATCTTCTTGTCCCGGAAGACCCCGCCGAGCTCCTCGTACTTCACCTTCGCAAGCGGCGGGTACATCATCAGGATGAGCCCGAGCGCGATCGGGATGTTCGTCGTGCCGATCTGGAAGCGATTGACGAAGCCCGGCACGCCCGGGAGGAAATAGCCGAGTCCGACGCCGAGACCCATCGCGGCGAAGATCCAGCCGGTGAGGTAGCGGTCGAGGAAGGAAAGCCGGGAGGCGCTCATGCGGCCGCCTTGACGGCCCGGTCGACAAGATCCTTCACCTTAGACTCGACGAGGTCGCGGATCTTGCGGAACTCGTTGGGCGGCAGGTGCTTGGGATCGGGGATGGCCCAATCCTCCTTGGCCTTGGACGGCACGAAGGGGCAGACGTCGCCGCAGCCCATCGTGATCACGTAATCCCACGTCTGCTTGGGGAGATCATCGAGCCCTTTAGAGCGGTGCGAGGACATGTCCACGCCCTTCTCCTCCATGAGGGCGACGGCCGCCTCGTTGACCTTGCCGCTGGGTTTGGAGCCCGAGCTCCAGGCCGCGATCTTCCCCGCCCCGTGACGCCGGGCGAAGCCCTCCGCCATCTGAGAGCGGCAGGAGTTCTCCACGCACACGAAAAGGACGGTCGGCAGGTGATTCACGAGCACTTCTCCTTGGCCCGGAGGATCTTCCGGAGCTTAACATGGTCGCGCTTCAAAACATCAATCTCGGCGAAGCACTCGCTGAGGCACCCCACGAGGCGAGCGTGAACGCGGCCTGTGGGCTTGGCTAGGGTGTAGTGACGCCACTTCCCCTCGCGCCGGGCAACGACCAATCCTGACATGCGCAAAGATGCCAGGTGTTGGGAGACCTTGGATTGTGGCTCGTCTAGAACCTTCAGCAGGTCGCAGACGCACAACTCCCCGAGAGATAACAAACCGAGCATGCGAAGACGCGTCCGGTCGGCAAAGGCCTTGAAGAGGTGGTCAGCGCGTTTCACATATTCGATTGTATGAATATGTCATAAAGAGCGCAATGGCTATTAAAGGCTATCCCCAATCCAATTGTTTAGTTTCGAAGAGGCCCTAGGAACGCTGCGGCTGATCGTGCCCCAGGCCAGCGACTTATGACGAAATATCTCCTGATTTGCTCGACAGCCTTTTTTACTTCGGGACTAACGCTATTCTCCGGCTTTGGACTGGGGCACTGTTGAAAAAAACGCCGGGCAGCAGCTCGGGCCTGCGGCCGTCCCAAAAGAGCAGCGTGCCGGCGAGAGCGTCCAAGGTCCCGTGAGGCCGAGCCCATACCTGCCGATCAACCCGGCCCATGGACTAGGCCCGCCTGTGCCGACGGTCTCCCGCGATGACAAGCCCCCTGGCAACTTCTACCTCCGACCATTCAGCGACGGCCGGCGGTCGGTTCGCGAAGATAAAGGGCGCTCAAATAGGAGTTTCCAACAAAACTACCGCACATAATCCGAAACGACAGACCAGGTTTCTTGAATTTCCCTTTCAAGTCTGCGTACTTGTTGGTGGGCTCGCACATTAACAGAATGCGCCAGGGATCGGCTCATGGTCTGGTTGTAATTTGGCCAAAGGCTCGTTTCCTCCGTATGGAAATGCAGCCGTAATTTTTCGCAAAGCGTAAATATCAAATCCCTGAGACGGCCCAAATCATATTGACCCTCGGTCCTAAGCAGCTCCGAGATTTCTTCGTGAATCGCCTCCAGCTTGCGGTGCTGAGAATCGACCATGGCCAGAAGTTTGGGGGCCGCTCTATGATTGCGGCAGATCGGATCCTGAAATATCAAATCTTCGAGCTCCTCATGCCTGCTTAAAGCGGGCAACAGCACGAGTAAAATCCGCCGCAGTTCGGTGTGCGAGTTCTTCTCATCGTATTTGAGGCAGTGCTCAAGCCTCGTGATCATCTGCTGGAACAGCTGATGCTCCTTGGTCAAAGTCAGGAAGATGCTCATTAGGCCCCCATGCGAGCGGCGTTGGTGAAAGCGTCGCGCCCGGCCTCCATAGATCTACCGCAACGAATTTTCTCGCCGGGCCCGGCTCAACTGGCTTAGTCGCAGCACTCCGCCGCGCCGGGTGAGGAAGCGCTCGCGCTCTGGCAGGGCGAGCTTGATTTAAGCCCGTATTCCTTGAGCTTTCGGCCCAGCGAGGCGCGGGAGATCCCAAGGATACGAGCGGCTTCTCCGGATTTCCCCCCGCATTCCTCCATTATTTTCAGGATATGGATCTTTTCGATCTCTTCCAGACGCGCCGACGCGGTCTTATCGCTCCTCATTTTTTCGCCATTCTCCTCGGGGAGATCGCTGACCTTGATGCACGCGCCCGAACAGGTGAGGACCAATCGTTCCACGTAATGCCGCAGCTCGCGCACGTTGCCGGTCCAGCGGCGGGCTTTAAGCGCGCCGGCGGCTTCGGCCGAAATGACGGGCATCGGGCGGTCCAAATGCGCGGCCGCCTTGTGCAGGAAGTATTCGACGAGAAGAGGGATGTCGGAGGTTCGGGCGCGCAACGGCGGAATATATATCGGGAAGCTATTGATACGGTAATAGAGATCCTCTCGGAAACGCCCCTGACGAACCAGCTCGAATATGTTTTTGTTGGCTGCCAAGAGAATGCGGCAGGACACCTTCACTGGATAAGTGTCTCCGACGCGCCTTATCTCCGAGCTGTCGATGGCGCGCAAAAGCTTGACCTGCAGCGCCGGGCTGGTTTCGCTGATCTCATCGAGAAATAGCGTTCCGCCGTTGGCAAACTCGAAGAGGCCGCGCCTGTTTTCCTGTGCACCCGTGTAGGACCCGCGCTTATGCCCAAAGAGCTCGTTCTCGAGCAAGGTCTCTGGGATGGCGCCGCAGTTGACGGGCACGAACGGCCCTGAACGCACCAAGCTGTTATGGTGAATGGCGCGAGCGACGAGCTCCTTGCCTGTCCCCGATTCACCCTGGATCAAGACGACAGTGTCGGTGGGTGCCACCAGCAAGGCCTGCTTGAGAGTCTTTTTCATTTCCGGGCTGGTGTGAATGATCCCCTCCAAGGACTGGGGCGCCTCGAAGAGACGCCGTCCTCGGCCGTTGCCGGCCAGGAAACGCACTATATCGGTTGGATGCGGCCCCGAAAGACTATCGTCGAAGGCCTCGGGCTTGAGCAGGACCAGGGAGCGCTGTCCCCGAATCTCGCCGGTTATAAGCAGGATTTTCGTCTCCGGCCTGCTCTTTTTGAGCGCCTCCCCCAGCTCCGTCAGGCAGCGGCCGTCGTTCAAATCCGCGATGACAACATCGTAGGACTCCGGGGCCGGCGCTCCGCCGGAGGACTCATCATGTTCCGTCTTTTGAACCGCATAGCCGAGGCCCTCCAGATCGCGAACGACCTTCTCCATCAGCGGCAAATCATGCCCAATAAGCCGCGCCGAGTTTTTCATTAGCATACTCACCATCCAGGCCGAAACGTTGCGATATTTATCAATACACGACACGCAACGGTAGTGCCAATCCATGGATCAAATCGAAGTCGGCGCCAAAACGTTCATCCTTCCCTCCCAAAAGATGGAATTGAGGGGTCGCCTCCAAATGGCGGATTGGATCGCAATGCCCGAAAGCTCCTTCGCTCGGGAAATCGCCAAGCTGGAGAATAACCCGCTTTTCAGCAAGCTCCGCTTCGCGGCTGCGGACCGCCCGGTTGCGATAGGCCGGTCGCGCTGGCCGCGCACGCGCTTCAACGCCGATTTTTACGACTTGGCGCAGTTCATTCCCGCCGCCGGAGATCGCGTCCAGGTAGAAGAACTGCTTGAAAAGCACCAGGGCTTGATCGCCAGCATCAAGAAGATGGGCCGAGAGGCCTTCGAGCACTATTTTCTATATGGCGCCGAGGCCTTGCCGTTGGAAGAGATCGCGCGGGTTTGCGGGATCGAGCTCGGCGAGGCGCGACGGGTCCACGAGCTTCTTCTTGATATCGGCGCTCAAGCCGAATTCATGGGGCCCGCCCCTCAGCCGGAAGTCGCGGCGGTGACCTGCCTGGCGTCCGTTTCCATTGAGAACGGCGAGCCCGATTTCCAGTTTTTTTCCCCGCAGTGGGCGCGAGGCCTCTATGAGATCCATTACGACGCGTTAGAGCAGTGGAAAAGAAGCGGCTGGCTTTCGCTCCAGGAAGCCAAGCAGCTTCCACATCTGCTACGCCGCATCGAGACGATCAATCTCAGACAAAACACGCTTTTTCGCATCGTGGACAATCTGGTACGGCTGCAAGCGCCCTATTTGAAATCCAGGCGAGCGGAGCATAAGCTGCCTCTAAGCCTGCGACGGCTGGCGTCCCATCTCGAGTTGGCCCCAAGCACGGTTTGCCGGGCGGTGGCCGGGCGCTCGGTCAAGATGCCCTGGAACGTCGAGATCCAGCTGAGCGGGCTGCTGCCGGGACGCCGCAAAGTCCTGCGCGCCATTCTCTCTCGCTGGCTCGATAAAGAACCGCTCAGCGACGAGGATTTACGCCTCCGGCTCAAATTAGAGCGCGGGATCACGGTTTCCCGGCGCACGGTCAATGCGGTGAGACATGAGTTGCCGGCGTTTTGGCAGCCGCTTCACGCGAATAGGTAACAGCCGCCGGAACCGAGCCCCCCTCCTCTCAGCCGCCGCCGGCAACCGTATCCGAAATTCGCTGCCCTTTCCAAGAGTCGATTCCACGTCTATCTCCCCACCCATGGCCCTCAGAGCCTCGCGGCAGAAAGCCAGGCCTAGCCCCGTTCCCCTGATTTCGCCCTTACGCTGGGCCTCGACCTGATAGAAGCGGTCAAAGAGCAATGGTAACGCCTCGGTGGGAATGCCGGGGCCGTTATCCTTGAAGGAGATGATCATGGAGTCAGCCGCATCAGCCGAGGCGTTGATCTCCAGCCTTCCTCCTTCTTGGACGTATTTAATGGCATTATCGATCAAGTTCTGGCAAACGCGGACGAGCAGGGCCTCATCAGCCCGCACTTTAACGCCCGGCTCCGATGTGATGTTGACCGTAATACTTCGCTTGGCCGCCTGCAACTCTTGTTCCTTAGCGGCTTCGGTCAGCAGGTCCAGCACGTCCACTTCCTCCAGCATGACGGGCAGCGAGCCCGCGTTGATTTTCGCCAAATCCAGATAGAGATCGAGAAGCTCGGTCATCTTGCCGCAGCCCCGCAACCCCATTCGGATCAAGTCGATATCATTGGCGTTCAGAGGCTGACCAGGCGACACTCCTTCCAGCAGCTTGAACGCGCAATAAATGTTCATTATGGGGGAGCGCAGATCATGCGCGACCATGCTTTGCCAATCCTCCTTTCGCGTTTGACGATCTGCTTCCAACGTCGCATCTTCAATGATGGCCACATGCCTCTCTTTTTCAGCGTCGGAGGGCGCATCGCTTTCGATCCTCAGGCAATGCGCACGGAGGTTTTTCCAGACTTCATGGCGCTCGACGCGCGCACCGCACCAGTTGAAGCTCGAGTGCGGGCCATGGCGACCCACAAAAGTGACCGCGCGTTGCCGCGATTTTTGGTCACGCAATGGGCAAGAAATCGCGCAGTTACGTGAATTGGAGTCAACGAGTCGACTGCACAGTAATCGGCAGAGGTTGAGTATCTCCTTGGAAGCGTGGGAGAGATTAAGCAAACGCTCGGCCGCGGGGTTCATATAAAGCAGATTGAAATCGGAATCGGCAACGGCGATACCTAAGTCCATCCGGTCGAGCAGCGGGTCTAAGATATTCATATCGAATTCCCCATTAACAAATCACCGCAGGCCGCATCTAGCGTGATATTTCGCCCTATACGCCCCATTCCCGCAACGAACCATCTCGCCGCAGGCCCGAGGGGAGCTTTAAGCCCAAAGAAAGGAATCTGGCAAGACTTCTAGACATCGCTGGCCTGAACCGATTTCTGGAGCTCCAGAATAAGCTGGGAGGAAAGAGAATCTCAATTCCCAGGTCAAATGCCGCCCGGCCAGGGTTATCAAAGAACTGAATCCAGGCTAGCTGAAGTGTTGCGCGAGAGTTGAATAGGAGGGAAATGGTGTTCGACCCACGGTGAAAGGAGGTTCGTTATGAACGCCCATTCAATCATCAGCATCGCCGGCTCTATGGCGCTGCTTCTTTACTCACAGACGCTCACGCCTCAATCACCCCTGGAACTGAGGCCGCCCTTGACGCCTTCGTTTCCTTCAAGGTCGCCTGTTATTACCAGGCCCGGATTTTCCGCGCCACATGACTTTTTGGCCTGCCGCTACGTGCTCGACGAGCTCCTCGCGCAATCTCGCTACCTGCAATACGAGATCAAATTATTTCGCATCGACGCCGACTATCTATGGAGGACATGGAAGACCAATTTTGGCGTCCAGGGAGGGCAAACAGTGGAGTGGCTCTGGCAGGTCGCGCGTCCGACAACGCCGCTGGAACAGATGCGCGCGGACCGACTTCAGTCGAAGCTTTTTAACCTCAAGACCGGCGCGGCGCAGCTTGAGGGAAACGCGAACGAACTTGCGATCGGGCTCGAAAACGCCGACAAGAGTTGGTGGGGCATCAGGGCCTCGGTCGCCGCCGACCCGAATCGAGGAGAGGCCAGTGATAGTCTTTACTCCCAAGCCATCTTCGATTTGCGCTCCACCCTGGCCCGTCTGGCCCAGCGGCGAAACACCCTGGACGCAGGGATCGCCAAGCAACAGCAGGAGCTCGATAAAATCCAGCCGCAACTTCAGTTGCGCTTGCGCCAGCTCGCTCCCGAAGCGCCGAGCCTGCCGCTGCCGTGGCATTGGAAGTATATTTTGAGCGACCAACNNATTTTGAGCGACCAACCGCGCCATTCGCTTCAAGAAGACTTCGATACCCGATACGCGGAAGCTCTCCAAGCCGCGCGCCAGGAACTCACCGACCGGAAGACGCCCGCCGCAAAGAGATAAGCCTTTAGAAATCTTTGGCCATTCCGCAAATGAGGTCCAGCTTGCGCTAGACATTTCGTTGCGAGTTACAACAGAGATCCTATCCCATTTAATCTTTCTAAAGAGGTAAACGCATGAACTTTAACGGAGCGGTAGCGCTCAGCGCCAAACGACCTCGCTGGTGGCGCCCCCAGGCCGATATGGCTTTCGATTGTCGAGCGATCGGACCGGACAAGCCACCGCTGATTAAAACCGTGTTGGACGCCATCCAACTCCTGGAGTCCGGCCAGACTTTCTCATTCAACCTGGACAACCAGTCCGCCTTGCTTTATCGCATTCTCGATCAAAAAGGTTTCGCTCACTGGACGGAGCCGCTGCAAGACGGCAAATGGCGTATCGACGTCTGCTTGTCACCCAGGAAGCCATCGAATTGGCCTATCGCGGCATGCCCAACGTGAATTTTTCCCGCGACCTGCTCGAACCGCTGGCCGCCATCGGCGAACAGGGCGCTTTTACTCCGATAAGGACACCGCTTACAACTCGAATACGGGCCACAGCATGATTCCGGGGAAACTTTCATGGTTCTACGGATGATCGGCGGCATGGCCGGATTCTTCATGGGCAGCCATTGCGGCCGTGGCATGTGCCCGCTCGCGGACATCGATGAGCCTCCATAACGAAATGCCCCCCGACCAGCGGGCGCGCGGTGCGAGCTGCTCGGTCGGGGGGCGATTCCGAAATTAAGACGATTCAGGTCTTCACAAGGTGTGTCCTCTCCTTGACCGCTGCAATCGCCTCTTGCGCCCGCTCCTTCGCATGCTCCATGGAGGCAGGCGCTTCTTTCCTCATGCGAGCGAAAAACACCTTACCCTCCTCTCTGCGCTTCTCCGTCCAGTCCTTGATGTCGGCACGCAGCTCGCTGCCTTTCTTCGGCGCGAACAGAATCCCGATCGCTCCCCCCGCGGCAATACCGCCCAGCAAGTATGCCCACGGCGGCACTCCTTTTTTATCTTCGTTCATACAACCTCCTTTCACGACTCATGCCACACAGATGGCCTCTGCCGATAACGGGCGTCCGCGATGCCGGGCTGATTTAAGCCGGAGAAGGCTGCGGTCCGCCATTTCGCGCAGTCCGACTCGCCGCGGCCCGCTGGCGCATGACAATCCCACCTGCGCGCCAAGGGCGGGTTCACCGGGGTGAGCGGCGTTATCCGCGAGAATCAAATTCGCTATTCGCCTGACAAGTCTGCGCGCGACCGCCCTCTCTGCGCCCGGACAATAGATGGCGAACTCGTCGCCGCCCACGCGCCCTATGATATCCCCGCGGCGAGCGCTGGCGGCCAAGACGCGCCCGAGACGCTGGATCAAACGGTCTCCTGCGGCATGGCCGAAGCGATCATTGACGCTTTTTAGACCGTCTATGTCGACCATGAAGAATGCGGCTGGCTGGCGTCTGCGTTCGGCGTTCAAGGCGCGCGCCGTAAACGCGTCGAAACTACGCCTGTTGAAGACGCGGCTGAGGCCGTCGAATTTAGCTTCGCTGCGCAAGGCATCGATGCGCTTGAAGTAAGCCGTCGCCGGCCCCGTCAAGATAATCGCCCGCCGATGACCGGCCGCGTCCTTGAAGACGGAAATGCGTTCTATTGCGCGGCCATGGGGCCCGCCTTGCGCAACCTTGGCGTGATGCACCGACCCGCGCCGCACGGCTTTGAGCAACGGACAGCGTCCTGACCGTATCCGACAACGCCAGTATTGCCGGCAGGTCTCGCCATGAATGGGCTTTCCCGCCAGGCGCCTGGCCTCCGCGTTGGCTTCAAGAACGCGGCCATGAACGTTGACGACCGTGGCGGCCGCCGGCAGATGTTCGAAGAGATTCTGCCCGGCACCACCGCGGCCCTCCGCGCAAGCTCCTTTCCCCGTTGTCACCCACATAGTTGCCCCTAACGATTATGAGAGCTCGGACTGCCGGCACGGCTTGCCCCACACGCGGCGAACGGTCAGCCAAGTGTGTTTGGTCGTGCAATAGAACCGACGACGTCCGCCGCCTCGCTCATAGCGGCACCAGCGGCAGTCGACCCAGCAATTGCGATGTCGCGTTCGTTCTTTCTGAGCTTTCATCGCCCTCGCCTCCTGCTATTTCACACTCGCAACGGAACGACTCGAAGGTACACTCGTTTATCGCGCGGGAACATATGGTCCTTTCGTTGCAGCGTCAGGAGGTGGAGGCGCTCGCCGAGAGCGCCGCAGCGCACAAAAGGGCGCGTAAAAACCGCCGTTTGACAACAGGCAGGCAGAATCCGATATCGTTTGCGCCGTTGGCAAAGGCGAGGCCAGCGGCGGCGGTCAATCCTGTGATGGTCAGTGCGTTCCTTAGGGCTCCGTTCTCGCTAAGTGAGTCCGCCTGGCCCCCCATTTGTTACAGCCGATTTCGGGTCGATCCGCTTAGAATGGTAAAATGGCTCGTGGCGAAGAACGATCTTTTAAGCGTTGCGGCCCTGCGAGCGCGAAATCCAGAGACGCTCAATGCGCTTGTCACGGAGAACCTGCCTACTCTGTTGGCGGGCGCCCTGGCCATTGGTCTGTCTCGGCCCGATGCGGAGGAGGTCGTCCAAGACACCTTCGTCGCCTTTCTGTCGGGCTGGACCGATTCGAGGGCCGCTCCAGCCTACGGATCTATCTTTTCGGGATTCTTTATCATAAGACGTCGAACATGAGGGCCAAGGCTCGGCGCGAAGAAGGGCGAGAGGACATCGAATCCGTAGTCGAAGCACGCTTTAATGCCGAGGGCATGTGGTCGCGCCCGCCGCGCGGGCCGGAGGCGATCTGTAACGTTCTGGGCGTTTCGACGACCAACCTACGAGTACTCCTGCATCGGGCTCGGCTTAAGCTGCGGGAGTGTCTGGAAAGGAATTGGGAGAAGAAAACGCCATGATGAGGCTGATGTCCGCCATGATGCCCTCGTGCCGCGAGGTGGCCAATCTGCTCTCCTCCGGCGACGACGCCTCGGCCTCATAGATGAAGCGCATCCTGGTGCGCGTTCATCTCTCGATGTGCGAGCACTGCGCGCGTCTTTCCCGGCAGCTCCGAGCGATCTCCGCGGTTCTTCGGCAGACGTGGGCTCCCTTGCCCGCAAGCGACGCTGAGCCGTTGAAGCGGCGCGTATTGGATCGCCTGCGCACCGGCTAAATGCCCCTTCGGTATGCGTTGCTGGGCGGTCTGCTGTTGCTCGGGCTTGCTTTTGAGAGCCTCTGGCCGCTGCGACGCTCGACGCATTCAAAGTCAAGGCGGGTCCTGATCAATTTGTCGCTGGCCGCCGTAGCGGCGCTGATCATGCGCGCGAGCTTCTATCCTTTCGTCATGAGAGCGGCTGTCGCCGCTGGTCAGCATCGATGGGGGCTCATGGAGTGTCTGTCTCTTTCGGGTTTCTGGAAAACCGGCGTTCAAATTCTGCTCCTCGATTATACCCTCTACCTCTGGCATCGCCTCAATCACGGGCCAGCCATCCTCTGGCGATTCCACAATGTCCACCACGCCGACCTGGACATGGACGTCTCGACGGCGTCACGGTTCCATTTTGGAGAGCTTGTTTTCTCGGCTGGTTTTAGAATCGGGCAGATCGTGATCCTCGGCATTGATCCTTTCACGCTGGTTCTGTTCGAAACGCTGATCACGTCGGCCGCGCAATTCCATCACGCGAATATATTTCTGCCGATACGGCTCGAGCGCTTGCTTAACGTCCTGTTCGTCACGCCGCGGATGCACGGCATCCACCATTCGCTCGTGCGTGGGGAAACTGATTCCAATTACTCGACTATTTTTTCGTTTTGGGACCGGCTCCATCGCACGAGTCGGCTGGATGTGCCCCAGCGGGATATCGTCATCGGCGTGCCCGCTTACCGAAACGAAAGAGAGCTGACCATCTGGGGTTGCCTCATCCTTCCGTTTGGCCCTTTGCGGCCCTGGCGCTTGGAAAATGGTTCGGCCGCGAAACGGACTCATTGATATGGGCATCGCGTCGATCATGATGATGGTTGCTTTAATTCCTTTCGCCCTCGTTTGCGCGGCCAAAGGCTGTCCGCCGCTGAGCTCCGAAGCGTATGACGAAGCGCGACTGGATGCTCCGCTCGATGAGCAGGCGCGCGCCTTCCTATCGCAAAAGGCCAAGAACAGCGCGGACGCGGGGATGAAAACGGCTGCTCTTTCGCCGATTTTCAAATGGTATCTGGAAGACTTCGGCGGATCGAAGAAGTCCGTGCTGAAGTTTGCCCGGAAATGGCTGCCGGTCGAAGAAGATTGGACCGTCACGTGGACGGATTACGATTGGTCGCTCAACGAGGATAATAAATGAGGACGTTTCTGGCTTCGGCGTTGGCTTGGACCGCGGCGGCCGGGACCTTGGGTCAGGCCGCTTTCGTGGGGCTCTATGTCCTGGCCTGCGTGGCCTTCCTGCCGGGCTCTGTGCTGACCTTGGGCGCGGGGGCCGCGTTCGGCCTCTGGAAAGGGTTCGTGCTCGTCTCGATTGGCTCGACCGTGGGCGCTTGGGCCTCGTTTCTCGTGGGTCGTTACCTTCTGCGCGACTGGGTGGCGCGGCGTTTGGAAAAGATTCCCGCTTTCGCCGCTGTCGCCGGGGCCGTCGGCCAGGAAGGCTGGAAGGTCGTACTCCTGACGCGCCTGTCGCCGGTGCTTCCATTCAACCTGCTCAACTACGGCTACGGCCTGACAACGGTGGGCCTGGGCGAGTACACGCTCGCGTCCTGGATCGGGATGATGCCTGGGACTTTCCTGTATGTCTATCTCGGCGCCGCGGCCGGAGAAGCCGCGCGGGGCGGCTCGCGCGCGCGCACCCCCGCCGAGTGGGGGTTGTACGCCGGGGGCCTGGCCGCCACCGTCATCGCGGCCTGGTTGGTCGGCCGGACCGCCAAACGCGCGTTGTCCGCCAAGGTTCCGAGGAATCAGAAGGAGAACTGAATGTCGAATGAACTGCTCTCGCCCATGGACGAGCACAACCGAAAGCTCCTATCCAACGTGCATCCGCCGGACTGGGTGAACCCCGAGCCTGCGGACCGCTACAACCTCATCGTCATCGGCGGGGGAACGGCCGGCCTCGTCACCGCCGTCGGCGCGGCGGGCCTGGGCGCCAAGGTCGCCTTGATCGAGCGGCACCTGATGGGCGGCGACTGCCTCAACGTGGGCTGCGTTCCGTCCAAGGCGTTAATCCGGGCGTCGCGCGCCGTGGCGCAGGTGCGGGGCGCGGGTGCCTTCGGCGTGAGGGTGCCGGACGGCGTCACTGTTGATTTCCCAGCGGTGATGGAGCGTCTCCGCCGCCTGCGCGCGGAGATCAGCGCGAACGACTCGGCGGCGCGCTTCAAGAGCCTGGGCGTTGACGTTTTCGTCGGCCAAGGCCGTTTCACGGGCTCCAATACCGTCGAAGTCGGCGGCAAGACCTTGCGCTTCGCCAAAGCCGTGATCGCCACTGGCGCGCGCGCCGTGACCCTGCCCATTCCTGGACTCAAGGAGGCCGGGGCGCTTACCAATGAGACGGTCTTCTCCCTGACCGAGCTTCCCAAGCGACTGCTCGTCATCGGCGCCGGTCCGATCGGAGTGGAGATGGCCCAGGCCTTCGCGCGCTTCGGCGCGCAGGTGACCTTATTCGAAGCCATGCATGGCCTCCTAACGAAGGAGGACCAGGACGCTGCCGAGATCGTGCGCAAGTCGCTCGACCGCGACAAGGTCGAGTTCCTGTGCTGCGTTGATATCGAGGGCGTTGAACGTGCGGGCACCGTGAGTGCGGTGCGCTTCAAGAGTAAGCACGGGCCATCCGGTGTTAAGGAGTTCGACGCGATCCTGGTCGGTGTCGGACGCGCACCAAATATCGAGGGACTCGAACTCGACGTAGTCGGCGTGACCTACGACAAGTTCGGCGTCAAGGTTGACGATCACCTGCGCACCACCAACCCGAAGATATACGCCGCGGGCGACATCTGCCTGGCGCCCAAGTTCACTCATACCGCCGACTTCTCGGCGCGCATCGTCATCCAGAACGCGCTGTTCATGGGCCGCAAGCGCTTCAGCGCGTTGACTATCCCCTGGTGCACCTACACTGACCCGGAGATCGCCCATGTCGGACTGTATGAGAAGGAGGCGCTGGCCAAGGGGCTTAAGGTTCGGACCTTCGTGCAGAAGCTCGATGAGGTGGACCGCGCGATTCTCGATGGCGAAACGGAGGGATTCGTGAAGATCATAGTCGAGGACGGGACCGACAAGATCCTGGGCGCGACCGTCGTGGCTTCCCATGCGGGCGACATGATCAGCGAGATTTCCGTCGCGATGAACAACGGCGTGGGGCTTGCCGGCATCGGGGCGACCATCCACCCGTATCCGACCCAGGCCGAGGCCATCCGCAAGCTCGGCGATGTCTACAACCGCACGCGCCTGACGCCGTTCGCTAAGTCCGTGCTAGGGACTATATTGAAGTGGAGCCGCTGACGGACAATCGCTGCTCAGGGGTCACCGGATATTATCGTATCTTCACCCAGGGGTAGCGCTGCCGCCGAATTCGCTTTATACGCGGCTCGGCTTGCTGGCACGATCGTTGCGAAAGCCTGCCTCTTATGAGAAGAACAATCGGCGTCTGGCTGCTGGCCTGCTCGGCTTGCGTGTGGATCGTCCTCGTGACGGGCGGGGTGACCCGCCTCACGCATTCCGGCCTCTCCATCGTCGAATGGAAGCCCGTCGTGGGGATCGTGCCGCCGCTCAGCGAAGGGCAGTGGCAACGGGAGTTCGAAAAATACCGGCAGACCCCGGAATACCTGATCGTCAATGCCGGGATGACCGTCGATGGCTTCAAGGCAATCTACCTGATGGAATACTCCCACCGCCTTCTGGCTCGCGCCGCCGGGCTCGTCTTCGTCGTTCCCTTCCTGTATTTCCTGTTCAAGGGCCGCATCGACCGGCCTTTGATCCCGAAGCTGAGCGCCGTCGCGCTTCTCTGGGCGATGCAGGGCTTCCTCGGCTGGTACATGGTCGCCAGCGGCCTGGTCCGCGAGCCGCACGTAAGCCATCTCCGCCTGACGGTGCACCTGCTGGCGGCTTGCGCACTCTACGCGGTCATGCTGTCGGCCGCCCTCGGCCTTCTGCGGCCGGCCGAGGCCGCCGGAACGCGGCGCCGGACCTGGTTCTCCGTGCTCTCCTGGATCCTCGTCGGGCTGTCCTTCCTTGCGATCGCGTCGGGCGGCCTCGTCGCCGGGCTGCGTGCCGGGCTGGCCTTCAACACGTTTCCGCTCATCGGCAACTACTGGGTGCCGCCGTACCTGCTGGAACTGCGGCCGATCGTGCGCAATTTCCTCGAGAACAGGCTCACGGTCCAATACGACCACCGCGTCCTGGCGGCGCTGCTGGCGCTCGCGGCGCTCGTCGGATGGCTTGGCGGACTGCGTTGCCGACTTCCCCGGCGCGCGATGACGGCGCTGCACGTCCTCGCCGGCGCGACGGCGGCGCAGGTCGCCCTCGGCGCCTTCACGCTGCTATACCGCGTGCCCGTCGCGCTTGCAGCCGCCCATCAGGGCGTCGCGCTGCTGCTTCTGGCCGCCGCGCTGCTTGTGCGGCATGAGGCGTCCGTTCTCCCGGCCTGCGACCGATAAAAAAGCCGGTCACATCAGGTCGTTCGGGACACCGACCGTCAGTATTCTCATTTGTTTTCTCTCACTCCCAAGATGCGATCCGGGTCGAGCACGAAGGCGCGCTGCTGCTCCTCGTCCTCGAAGAAGAATGTCTTGCCGCCCACGACGGCGCGCGGCGTGGCGGGCGTCACCTCCAGACGCCGGCNNCCTCCAGACGCCGGCCGCCGATGGGTGAAACGGCGAACGTAGGGGCTTTCGCGGGCGCCTGCCGGGATTTCCATAGTGACCCGAGGCCGACTACCCCCATGACGCCCATCATCACTCCCATGATCAGTAGCGAGCCCATCTCAGTGCCCCTCGTGGGAACTGGAGGCCGGAACCTGCTCGGACGCCTTGAACGAATCCGGTGCCGCGGCGAAGCGTTTAAGGTGCTCCTCGCTGGCGAAATACAGCTGCCGACCCTTCCAGGTCATGCTGGGAGTATCGGCCTTGATCTTGACCGTCGCGCCGCTGACCGGGCAGATCGCCTTGGACGGGCCGCCGTGCGAGCCATGCATCAGCATACAGCCCGAAAGAAGCAACGTTGGAACGAGGGCGGAAAGCGTGAGTCTCAATGATTTCACCATATGAGCACGACCTCCTTATCAGTCTTCCATCACCTGCAAACCGGTGACGTCGGGTACGACCGTGCCCTTCTTCATCTCGCCGTGCCATTTCCAGAGCAGAAATATCGCGGGGTAAACAACCAGTTCCATCGTGAAACTCGTGAACAGGCCGAAGATAATGGGCGCGGCGATGCGCTTCATTAGATCGGAGCCCGTACCTATCGCCCACATCACCGGCATCAGGCCCAGGAAATCGGTAAACACCGTCATCATTTTAGGACGGATGCGCTTGACCGCACCGTGGACCACTGCCTCCTTCAGGTCCGCGAACGTGCGCATGCGGCCCTCGCGTACCGCGTCGGCGTAGGCCAGGTCGAGGTAGAGAAGCATGAAGGTTCCGGTCTCAGCGTCCAGGCCCATTAGCGCGATCATGCCCACCCATGCCGCCACGGAGAGGTTGTAGTCGAGGAGATAGAAGCCCCAGAAGGCCCCGATCAGTGAGAACGGGACCGCCAGCATCACGATCCCGGTCTTGACCCAGGACTTGGTGTTCATGTACATGAGCAGGACGATGACGACCAATGTCAAGGGAAGCAGCAGCGCCATTTTCTCCCGAACGCGGGAGAGATTTTCATATTGCCCGCTCCATTGGAGGGAGTAGCCGGCGAATAGGGGCACCACTGCCGCGACCTTCTTCTTAGCCTCATCGACGTAGCCTCCTATGTCGCGTCCGGCAACGTCCACGTAGACGTAGCCGGTCAGCAGGCCGTTCTCGTTGCGGATCATCGCCGGGCCCATCGTCAGCTCGATGTCGGCCAGCTGTGCCAAGGGGATTTGCGCGCCGTCCATCGTCGAGACGAGAACGCGCCGCAGCTTCGGGAGGTTATCGCGCAACTCACGCGGATAGCGAACGCTGACGCTATAGCGTTCGCGCCCCTCGACTGTCACCGTCACCGGCTCGCCGCCGATGGCCGACATGATCACCATCTCGACTTCCTTCACGGACAAGCCGTAGCGCGCCAGCTGGTCGCGCTTGAGCTTGAAATCGACGAAGTACCCCCCGGACGTTCGCTCGGCGTAAACCGACCGCGTCCCGCGCACGTCGCGCAGAGCCGCCTCGACCTCCAGGCCAAGGGCCTCGATCTTTGCGAGATCTGCTCCCTGCACCTTGATGCCGATCGGCGTGCGCACGCCCGTGGTCAGCATGTCGATGCGCGCCTTAATGGGCATGGTCCAGGCGTTGGTCACGCCCGGAAACTTCATGTGCCGGTCCATCTCCGTCACCAGATCTTCCCAGGTGATTCGGTCCCACCAGACACGCCGCAATGGGGCCTGCAGGAACTCGGGTAGACCGGAATACCATCGCTCCTTCTTGCGCCATTGCTCCATGGGCTTAAGGAGCACGGTGGTCTCCATCATGGAGAACGGGGCTGAATCGGTCGAGGTCTCCGCGCGGCCCGCCTTGCCGAAGACGCGTTCCACTTCGGGGAAGCCCTTGAGCACCTCGTCCTGTTTCTGGAGCAGGTCGGCAGCCTGGGTGACGGATATTCCCGGCAAGGTCGTCGGCATGTAGAGAATCGTCCCCTCGTTGAGCGGCGGCATGAACTCCGAGCCGAGCTTAAGGTAGATCGGAACGGTCGCTAAGGTGACAAGTGCGGCGGCGCCGATCACCTTCCACGGCCGTTCCAACACCCAGCGGCAGACGGGGTCATAGACGCGGAAGAGCCCCTTGCTGATCGGATGCTTTTCCTCCGCGTAGTAGCGCCCGACGACGACCTGGTTGACGGTCCAAGCCAGCCACTTCGGTTTGAACACAAAGAAATCCATGCGCGAGAACATCATGCGCACCGCCGGATCCAAGGTTAGGGCGAGGAAGGCTGCAAGAAACATCGTCAGGTTCTTCGTGTAGGCCAGCGGTTTGAAAAGACGGCCTTCCTGGTCGACGAGCGCGAAGATCGGGAAAAAGGCCACGGCCACGACCAACAGGGAGTAGAACACCGATGGGCCGACTTCTTGCATTGCCTCCAGGCGCACGGCATGATAGTCGCCCTTGCGCCCGCCCGCGTCCCAGAGCTGGAGCTTTTTATACGCGTTCTCCACCTCCACCATGGAACCGTCGACGAGCACGCCGATGGACAGCATGATCCCGGCAATCGACATGATGTTGGCGCTGATGCCCATGTAGTAGAGCGGGATGAACGCGAGTAAAGTCGAAATCGGGATTGTCACGATCGGCACGATCGCCGAAGGGATGTGCCAGAGGAAGACGAGCAGCACGAGGCTGACCAGGAGCATCTGGGTGAAGAGCTCGTCTTTCAGAGTCGCGATGGCGCCATTGATGAGATTGGACCGGTCGTAGGTCTCGACGATCTCGACGCCCTCTGGCAAGGAGGGCTTGATCTCCGCGATGCGAGCCTTCACCTTCTCGATGACGGTCAGCGCATTCTCGCCGTGGCGCATGACGACGATTCCTCCGACCGTGTCGCCCTCCCCGTCCAGGTCGGCTACGCCGCGACGGATGTCAGGGCCCAGCGCCACCTTGGCCACACTCTTGACGAGGACGGGAGTGCCTTTCTTGTCACGGCCGACGACAATCTGCTCGAGGTCCTCCACCGACTTGGCATAGCCGCGGCCGCGGATCATGAACTCGGTACCCCCGAACTCGACAAGGCGACCGCCCACGTCGTTGTTGCCGTCACGGATGGCGTCGACGACTTTAGCCAGCGGGATGCGGTAGGCCGCAAGTGCGTTGGGGTCGACCTGAACCTGATACTGCTTTTGGAAGCCGCCGATGGAGGCGACCTCGGCCACACCGGGGACCGACTGCAGGTGAAAACGCAGATTCCAATCTTGGAAAGAGCGGAGGTCGGCGAGGCTGTGCCGACCCGTCTTATCGACAAGAGCGTACTGGTAGCCCCAGCCGACGCCAGTGGCGTCTGGGCCCAACTCGGTGCGCACGCCCTCGGGCAACTGCGGAAGGATCTTGCTCAGGTACTCGAGCACCCGCGAACGCGCCCAGTACAAGTCGGTGCCGTCCTGGAAGATGACATAGACGTAGGAATATCCAAAGTCGGAGAAGCCGCGCACGGCCTTGACGTTGGGCGCGCCCAGCAGAGCCGTGACGATCGGATAGGTGACCTGATCCTCGATGATGTCCGGCGAACGGTCCCAACGAGAGTAGACGATGACCTGCGTGTCGGACAGATCCGGGATCGCGTCGAGCGCGATGTTTTTCATGCAGTACCAGCCCACCGCCATAGCCACACCCGTCAGGGCCATGACAAGGAATTTATTGTGCGCCGACCAGGCGATGATTTTCTTGATCATAGGAGAGCCTCAGCGTTTGTCCTTCGCGGGCGAGACAAGCGACTTCAGCTTCGATTCGGAGTCGATGAGGAAGTTGGCGGTCGTCACGACCTTCTCACCCTCGCGCACGCCCGAGAGCAGCTCATAGTAACCGTCGGCTTCGCGACCCACGCGAACCTCCCGCGGTTCGATGCGGCCTTCTCCCAAGTCGACGAATACGAGCTTGCGCGCGCCGCTGTCTAGAAGCGCGCCTTCGGGGAGTGCGAGCGCAACCCCGAGGTCCGCCTTAATGGCGGCGTTGACGAACATCTCAAGCTTGAGCATGCCTCCGGGGTTGGGAACCTCGATGCGCACCCGCAGCGAGCGAGTTTCGGGCGACAGGTTCGGGTCGATAGCCTTGACCGTGCCGTGGAAGACGCGTCCGGGATAGGCGGGTGTGGTGATCTCGGCCTCCAAGCCGGAACGGACAGAGGCGATCTCATACTCATAGATCTGCGCGTAGACCCATACGGTGCCGCCTGTACCGCCGAGGAGGAGATTCGTCGGAGCGGCCTCCATGCCGGTGAACGCCGCGATCTGGGATTCGGAGAGGCCGAGCTGACGCAAACGCAGGGCGGCGGAGCGCACCAGGGCCTCAGCTCTCTCGTGGACGTCGGGCCAAGGGCTGCCCTTGACCTTCTCGCGCGCGACCATGGCGGAGTGGTGCTCCGAGATGGCGTTGTAAAGTTCCGGGTCGTAGGCCACGCTGCCGGAGGCCCGCACGGTGAACTTGAGGCGGCGCTTGGCGACCGCTTCAGTTTTCATGCCTATAAGCTGTCGCTTCTGCTCGGAGACGACCGTGGAGGCCTGCCCCGAGACGGAAGTTTCAAAGACGTCTTCCGCGTAGACCGGCACATAGTCCATGCCCATCGAGTCCTTCATGGGCACGGGCGAGGTCACAGCCGGATTCATGGGATTGCGATAGTAGAGGAGCTTGCCGGCCGACCCGACGGCAGGTGCGGTGTGGGTGCCGCAGATGGGGCAGGTCACGGTCTCACCCGGCGACAGGGACAGCTCCATCTTGCAGTTCGCCATCGTGCATTTGTGCAGGACGCACATCTGTTTTCCCGTCGGCATGGCGGCACCCGACGGCGCCTCCGCAGTTTCGATGGGAACGAGCTTCATCCCGCAGATGGGGCAATCGTCCTGCTTCTTCGATGTGTAGCTGGGGTGCATCGGGCATTGGTAGCCCGCCGTCTGAGGCGCGGCATGCGGCGACTGGCTGCGGCGATAAAGGAGATACCCGCTGATGGCCCCGCCTACAGCGACGAGACTTGCGATCAAGACGATTTTTTTATTCATAAAATTCACAACTCCTCACCGATCACGCGCTCGAGTTCCGCGACACGCTGCTCGTAGTCCGCCAGGTATTGGTAGTACTCGAGCTTGAAATTCAAAAGCGACCGTTGGGCGTCGAGCAGATCCAAAAAGCTGGACCGTCCGGCCTGGTAGCCCGACTCGGCCACCGTCAGGGCCGACTGGGCCTGGGGCAGGAGGCTCGTCTTGTAGCTCTCAGCCAGCCTCTGCGCCGCCATCACCCGTACGAAGGCCGTCCTGAGGTCGGCGGCGGTCATAAGCCGGGCCGACTCCAATTCGGCCTCAGCCATCTCCTTCTCGGCCGAGGCTTCCGCGACCATGGCCGTCGGTTTCCAGAACCACAGAGGCAGAGACAGCCCCAAAACGGCGTCGCTGGTGCGGCCGCGCATCGGGTCCTTGCGGCTACGGTACGACAGCATGATGTCGGGCAGGAACTCCGACTTCGCCAGGGACAAGGACGTATGGGAGAGCTCGGCGGCGAGAACCGCTCGGCGCAGTTCAGGGCGGCGAGTAAACGCTGTCGCTTCGAGCTCCTCACGGGCTTTCTCCAGGCGTCCCGGCTCAAGGTCTCGCGGCATCCCGAGAGGCTCGCCCGCCGAGCGCCCCATCAAGGCGTTGAGCATGGCACTCGCCAACTCCCTCTCTTGCTCTACGACCAAACCCATGTTCAGCATCTTCGTCAGTTCCACCTGGGCCTTCAATGCGTCCGACCCGCTGACGGAGCCCGCCGAAAACTTGGATTCCGCAACCTTGGCGAAGCGACGCATGAGCTCGATGTTCTCATCTAGAAGCCTGCGGCTCTTGAAGGAAAGGTACAGCATCGCATAGGAGGTACGCGTCTTGGATAGGACCTCGCGTATCTTGGCGCGATAGGCCTGCTCGGAGACCTCGGCAGCCTTCGAGGCGCGGCTTCCCCGCAGGTAAAGCGTGGTAGGAAACGGAAACTCCTGGGTGATGGAAACGGACTTCTCATCGGCCCCGTTGAGCGGGGTCTTACCAGAAGGTGCGTACATTCGCTCGATGTCGAGGCGAGGCTTATCGGGCGTGGCTTCGGAGAAAATTTTCTTACGCGCCGCGTCCCAGCGCTTAAGCGCCACCCGAATATCCGGATTGCCGCGTCGGGCCGCATCCAGGGCCTGAGCGAGGCTAAGAGAACCCGATGAAATCGCGACGGTTTCAGCCGCCGAGAGCGACGCGGCAAACGACACCCAGGCGAAAACGAACGAAACCAATAGGGAATATCTCATTCCAGTATCCATCCTCTTCAAATTACTTTACGTTTGCTGCCGTGCCCATGTTATGGGTGAAAACACTCAGGCCCAGGAATTAACACGCTGGGAAAGACGACAACTTCAAACGACTTTGGGTGTTTACAGGACGACGGTGGGAAACGGCGGGGCCCGAGGGCCGCAGGAGGACGACGCAAGAATCCGCGAAATGATCAGAGGCGGGCCACGATCCTCCCAGAAGGACGGCAAGCGCGGCACTGGAAGCAGCATCTTAGAAACGGCATTTGGTAAGTCGGCGATGAGAAAGGGAAAATTCTGAAGGGTGACGTCGGTTGGGAGCAGCACGGAATCGCAATCGAGATGGGTCGCGCAGCACGGCGCGGAATGATCCTTCTGGCCGTCGGACTGATCCTTCGACTCGTCCTGATGATGGCAAGCGCCAGCATCGTTTGTATCGTGATGTTCGGCGACAACGGGGGAACGACCCGGCATTACCATCGCGCAAACAAAGCGACAATTGGCCGCAAAGAAATAGCCAGCAACCAAAGCCATAGCTAGGAGTTTCTTTGCTTTCACAAGAGCAGTATAGCCCAATTTGTCCTATGTCGCGCCTTCTTCAAAGAAGCCAGCTGCAACAATGCGACCACTCTGATTACTTTGAAGGCGGAGCGATGAGACGCAGCGCTACGAAATAGACCGTCATCATGACGAGTCCGAGCGGAATGGCGGCGCGCGCCCACTCCCGGCTCTTGATGCCGAGCTTTTCCGCGGAGATGATGTTCGGGATATTCCCTGGAATAAGCATTCCTCCGGATACGAGAAGAGCGATCAGGACGGCCTTGATCCGGTCAATGTCCATGCTCGGCGACAATTCGGCGGCAGCCAGGGTGGCGTTATCCAAAGCGGCCGAGGATAGATTCGCCCAATAGAGCGCATTCACCGGCATGCGGACCAGCCAGCGTTCGACCAACGGCGACAGGCCGCGACCAAGCAGTACAAGCGCCGCCACGAAGACGTAGACCTTCAAGGCCCGATGCAATACCGTCCACGCGTCCTCGCGCGCGTCCTGGGTCAGCCCCTTGGAGCGCGCGACAATTCCGCTGCTGCGCCGCGCCGCGAGGGCTCCGAGAATCAATATTCCCGGCAACAGCCACGGCCACAAGAGATTTGCCAGGAAGAAGAAGTCGGCGTGATAAGGCGGGCCGGCCAAGCGCGCCGTGGCGATCGTGGACAGCGGCTCTCCGATGGGAGTCAGCACGGCTCCCAGGCCGATGGAGTAGCAGGCCAGGATCACGAGGGAACGTTCCGTCTCGCGGTCGAGGCGCAGAGCCGATATCGCTTCCACAAGCACGAGAGCGGAGACGATAGCCGTGACAACGCTCGACGCCAGTCCAAGCGTGACTACCAACGCGAAAGAAAATATGGGAAGGCCCAGTTTGGCCGAGAGTGTCAGCACGCCCTTGGCGATTGCGCCGCGAAAGCGTCGGAAGACGAGTCCGAAGAGCAGCACGGCGCAGGATATCCTGAGCGGCTCGGTCAGAGCCTCGGCAACAAGATGCCCGGTCCAAAGCTGCGAGATGCTGACTGCCAGGCACCCCATCACAAAGAGGAAAGCCTCGAGTTCCTCCTCCACCCAACGCACGGAGAAGGGAAGCACCAAGACAAGGACCATGATCACACCAAGGCCGATGAGGGCCGAAAGTCCGTAGGACATGAGCGTCTCCTTAAGTGGCGGCCTGAGGGGCTTGGCCGAGGTGCCTTTTCAGGCCCCACATTCCCGGGCCAAGCAAGAAAACGACCGCCATTTAGCGGGTCACCGAGCCAGGCTCTGCAACTCCGCGACCTCAGACTTTCCCAATTCCGCCTCATGGCGTTCGGCCTGGGTGCGGAAGGACTGCCATGAGGCGAGAAAAGCAGCGCCGCGCTTGCCCAGGCTGTATTCAATTCGGACCGGGCCCTTTTCCGCTGGGAGAGTCTTGGGGACGATCCAGAAGCCTTTCCGCAGAAAAGTCAGCGCCCGGTCCACCTGCGTTGGGTTCAAACCGAGAGCCTTCTGAACCTCGGTGAACCGAAGAGGCTTCTTGTCTACGGCCATCAGAATCCGAAGGTAGTCCTTGTGTCCAAGCAGTTCCATAATCATAAGAGCATTATACTTACAAATTGTAAGCAAGTCAAGAGACACACTCCCAGGCCATTCCGTTGCGTTGCATACGCACGATGACGGACTGGATCGGCTACGTCGGCCTGGGCGCGTTCGCCCTCGCGTGGGTCCCGCAGTGCTGGGAGACCGTGCGCTCCGGCCGCTGCGGCGCCAACCGTTCGTTCTTATCGCTCTCGGCTCTGGGCAGCCTGTCGCTGGCGTGCTACGCGTTCAAGCGCGGCGACGCTGTGTTCTCGAGCCTCAACGCGCTGACGACGGTCGGCGCGGCGGTCAACATCTGGTTCAGCGTCTTCCCGCGCGCATTGACCCGCTGAACTGGCACGCCCGGAAGGCCGCGCACACGCTCGAGCGCGCGACGCATGATGAATGGATATGGCAGCTTTGTTGCTTGTGAGCCGTTTACCATGGAGCCCCCGCTTGTTGCGGCGAACGGATGCGAATCGACCTGCAGCAACGGAGAGCGGCGTGCGCCTGCAGACGGCGGTCGGCTACAATCGCAGTCGCCCATGAACGCCTCAGAACGGATGTTCATCGTGGGACTCAACCACCTGAACGCATCCGTCTCAGCGAGAGAAAAGGCAAGCATTTCCTCCAAGGACCTGCCCGCGACTCTGGAGCAGCTGAAAAATCTTGTTCCATTGGAAGAGGTCGTCGTACTCTCCACCTGCAGCCGCGTGGATATCTTCGCGGTGAGCGCGGACCCGCGCCGCGGACGCGAACTTATACGCGAGTGGTTCACGGCCCGGGCCGGCGCCGATATCCAGCCGGCGCTCTACGCGCGTGAGGGCGCCGACGCCCTGCGCCACCTCTTTCGCGTCGCCTCGGGCCTCGACTCGTGGATCATCGGAGAGACCGAGATCCTGGCTCAGGTCAAGAAAGCCTACCAGTCCGCACTCGACTGCGGCTTCACGAGCCGGATCTTGAACCGCGCGTTCCAAACGGCGATCGCGGCAGGCAAGGACGTGCGCGCCGCCACGGGCATACAGAACGGCATCCACTCCATCGGCGGCGCCACCGCCTTGATGGCCAAACGTATTTTCGGAGAGAAAGCGGGCGGCGGGATTCTCGTGTTCGGGGCGGGACAGACGGCCGAGGCGGTGGTCCGCCACCTGGCCGCGAAGAAATTCGACCGCCTCATCGTCGCCAATCGGACCCTCGAGAACGCCAGCGCGATCGCCGACAAGCTCGGCGGCACCGCCGTAACGCTCGAAGCGGGGCTTGCGCATCTAGAGCACGTCGAGGTCGCCGTCTTCTCCACGGCCGCGAGCGAACCGTTGGTCACCGCCGAGGCCCTGGCCCGCATTCTTCCGCGGCGCCGAAAACCCCTCTTTCTCGTCGATCTCGGCGTCCCGCGCAACGTCGATCCCGCCTGCGCGAAGCTCGAATCGATCTACCTGTACGATCTCGACGATCTCAAGCGCATGATCCAGGACAGCATGGCCGGAAAGCTCGCCGAGAAGGACCGCGCCGAGGAGCTGGCCGCGCTGGCGGCACATGCCTGCGGCCAGGAATTGGACAAGCCCCCGCGCGTCGCTCGCGCGGCCAGCCTGGAGGAAACCCCCGCATGAACATCCTCATCATCCTGTCGCTGCTGCTCATTTCGACGCCCGCGCTGGCACAGGAGAGATTCACTCCCGAACAGCGGGAGGCGCGCTTCTACTACGACCTGGGCCCAAAAGAGGTGGACGTGACCTCCTACCCCAAGGCGCAGCAGGAGAACTACCGGATATTCGCCAAGACCTGCTCTCAATGCCACACGTTGGCGCGGGCCGTCAACTCCCCCCTCATCGCACGCGAAGACTGGAGACGGCTCATCAAGCGCATACACCAGAAGACCAAGGTGACCGCAGGCACAGCAATGGGCAAAGAGGCCGCCAAAGCGGCGATCGACTTCTTGGCTTATGATTCGCAAGTCCGCAAGGTCAAGGACAAGGCCGCCTTCGCGGCCAAGACTCAGGAACTCAAGACGCTCTTCGCGGATGTCCGCCGGGAACGATCCAAGGTTCAAGTGGAAGCGGATAAGAAGAAAGTCCGAGATGCCGGCAAATGAAGCGAGGAGATCCTTTGGACGCTCGAAGCAGTCGTGGAATCCGCCTGGCCGCTAAGAATTGGTAGAATATTCACATGAGATTCCGTATCGCGGCGTTGATCCCGGTCCTGGCGGCTCTCCATTTGACGGGCTGCGGCGAGGAGGCGATCACACGCGCGCGCGTGCCGAAAGCGGAGGCGCCCTCCGCCGCATCTCCCCACGCGGGTGACCAAGCCATAGGCGAGGGAATGCCCCTTCCAAAATTTGTGGGAAGGGGCCTCGTTTGGACCTTGCCGTCCGGCTGGACCGAGGTCGCCGGCAATGGCATCCGCCTCGCGACCTTCGTGCCTCCGGGCGGCCTCGAGACGAAGGTCACCGTCGTCTCCCTTCCCAGCGATTCCGGAGGAGAGCTCGCCAACGCCAATCGCTGGCGTGGACAGCTCGGCCTGGCCCCGACCGATGAGGCCGGGATGGCGGCCGCGCGCACGACGTTCGCCACGAAGGCGGGCCTCGCGAAGATCTATGACTTCACGGGCACGGGCGAGGTCCGCACGCGCATGATCGTCGCCGCCATCGACACGGGCGGCACGATCTGGTTCTTCAAGCTCATGGGCGAAGCCGCGGCGACCGAGTCCGCGCACGGCGACTTCCTCGCGCTCATCAAGGGGCTGAAACCCGATGCCGCGAAATGACCAGCTAGGCCGTCTGGCCGTCGCGCTGAGCTCGTTGAAACTCACGATCGCCTGCCTCGCCCTGCTCATGGTCCTAGTCGTCGCCTGCACCTTGGCGCAGGTCGACCTCGGCACCCACCTGGCCGTCGAGCGCTATATCCGCGCCTTCATGGTCTGGTGGACGCCGGAAGGCTCCGCGGTGCGCATTCCCGTGTTCCCGGGCGGAGGGCTGCTCGGTGGCCTTCTCCTGCTGAACCTGATCTTGGCGCAATTCCGCCGCCTCGAGCTGTCCTGGCGCAAAGGCGGGCTCTGGATCATTCACATTGGTCTCGCCCTGCTGTTCATCGGCGAGTTCGCGACCGCCCTGCTGCAGGTCGAGAGCAACATGGCGATCGAGGAAGGGCAGACGAAGAGCTTCAGCGAGGACTACCGGCGCATGGAGCTTGCCGTCATCGACGAGACCGACAAGGAGTTCGACGACGAGCGCGGCATTCCCGATTCCCGACTGAAGGCCAACCGCGAGATCACCGACGACTCCCTCCCCTTCAAGCTGATCGTGCGCGCCTACCACGACAACGCGGCGCTGTCGATGCGCTCTCCGGGCGGCGCGCCATCAATCATCACCCAGGGCGTGGGTGCCGGCATGACCTTCCAGCCCCTGCCCCCCGTGACGGGCGACAACGAGCAGAACACGGCCGTCGCGGTCGTCGAGCCCGTGCGTAAGGACGGGCGCAGCATGGGCGTCTATCTGCTGTCGAACGCCCTGGGCGCTCGTCAAGGCTTCATAAATGAGGGCCGAAGCTGGAGGCTCTCCCTGCGCCTGCGCCAGTACCAGCACCCGTTCTCGATGACGCTCAAGGACTTCAAGCACGACCTTTATCCGGGAACGGATATTCCTAAAAACTTCTCGAGCCTCGTGCACCTGAAGGACCCTCGGGCCGGCGACGATCGCGACGTGCTGATCTATATGAACTCCCCCTTGCGCCACGACGGGCTGACCTTCTATCAAGCGAGCTTCGGCAAGAACGACACGCTCTCGGTGCTGCAGGTCGTGCGCAATCCGTCGTGGACGCTTCCGTACCTGTCGTGCGCGCTGGTGGCCCTGGGCCTGCTGTGGCACTTCGGCGTGATGCTGCGCAAGTCGCTCGGCGCGAGGGCAGCTTGACGCCCAAGCGGCTTCAGGCGGCGGTGTTCCTGGGCGCGTTGGCGCTGGCCGCCTGGCCCGGCGCGGTGCCGGCGCCGAAATCCGATTTCGATCTCGAGACCTTCGCCCGCCTTCCGGTCCTCGAGGGCGGCCGCATCAAGCCGATGGACAGCTTCGCGCGCACCGCCTTGCTCTCCATCCGCGGAAAGCAAAGCGTGCCGGTGGACGGCAAGGCCATCCCCGCGGCGCGTTGGCTCCTCGATTCCGCATTCAAGTCCGAGGCCGCCGACACGTACCCCGCATTCGTCGTGGACGATCCCGAAGTGCTGGGGCTGCTCGGCCTGCCGCAGGGCAAGAGCCGCTATTTCGCCTACTGGCAGCTCGAGCCCAAGCGCGAGGAGGTTTCAAAACAAGCCGCCGCCGCCGACCAGGTATCGAATGGGAGGCGCTCGCGGTTTCAGGACGCGCTGTTGAATCTCAACCAGCGGCTGACGCTCTACGAGCGCGTCAAGAACACCTTCATGCTCTCCGACCAGGACGATCCGGCGATGGAACTGGCTGCCTTCACCTCCATGCTTCCGGGCGCCATGCGCGCCTTCCATTCGGCCGCGCCCACGGCCAAGGACCGCGCCGCCATGAAGGCGTTTTCCGATAAGCTCCGGGGCTACCAGTTCCTGGCGCAGGCGGCCGCTTTCAGGGCGCTCCCCCCGAAGGAGGGAGCGTCCGCCGACGCCTGGACCAACACGGGCGAAGCCTTATCCGACCCGAGCAACGGCCAAGCCCCGCATCCGAGCCTCGCGTCGTTCGCCATGATGGGACGCGCCTATCGCGCCGGCGACGCCGCCGGCTTCAACGCGGCGCTGTCCGAGCACGCCGCTTGGGTCGCCCGAAACCGGCCCGCCGACGCGCGCGCGGCGCGGGTCGAGACTCTATTCAACAAGGCGTCTCCGTTCATGTCCGGCATGGCGCTCTACCTCACGGCGCTGCTGCTCGTGTTCGCCGCCTGGGCGAGCCCCTTTTCAACGGCGGGTGGAAGGGGCGCTTCCTTGCCTTTTGCCTCGGTCGCGCGGTCGGTGGCGTGGGCCGCCTTTCTCGTGCATACGGCCGGGCTGCTCGCGCGCACCGTGCTGCAGGGCCGGCCTCCCGTCACCAACCTCTACTCGTCGGCCGTGTTCGTGGGCTGGGCGTCCGCGTTCCTGGGCCTCGTCGCCGAGCGCATTCACCGACGCGGCTTCGCCGTCGCGGGCGCCTGCGCCATCGGCTTCACCACCTTGCTGATCGCCCATCACCTGAGCGCCACCGGCGACACGATGGAGATGATGCGCGCGGTCCTCGACTCGAACTTCTGGCTCGCGACCCACGTCGTCACGATCACGATCGGCTACAGCTCGACGTACCTCGCGGGCATGCTCGGCATCGCCTGGGTCGTAAGGCTTCATCTGCCGCTCAAGCCCGATCCGGAAGCCTCGAAGGCGCTCGCGTCGCTCGCCTACGGCGTGATCGCCTTCAGCCTGCTCTTCAGCTTCGTCGGCACGGTCCTCGGCGGCATCTGGGCCGACCAGAGCTGGGGCCGGTTCTGGGGCTGGGATCCCAAGGAGAACGGCGCCCTCCTCATTGTGCTCTGGAACGCGCTGATCCTGCACGCGCGCTGGGGCGGGTTTGTCCGAGAGCGCGGCCTCATGCTGATGACGATCTTCGGCAACATCATCGTGAGCCTCTCCTGGTTCGGCGTCAACATGCTGGGCATCGGCCTGCACTCGTACGGATTCATGGACAAGGCCTTCCTCTGGCTTTCCTTATTCACCGCGCTGCAGCTCGCGCTCATGGGCTTGGGCGCGCTCCCTCCGCGCTTTTGGGTCGAGGACCGGTAAGTCCACGCGTGGTCATCCATGTAGCGCAGTTTAATGGATTCGAGTCACGATGACGAACAGGACGGAATAGGCGACTTCCAGGTAGCCGAGCGAGCGGAAGTCGACGCGTTCGGGCGCGCGGGCGCCGCGCAGGATGGTCTTGATGAAGGCGGCGGCAAACGGGGNNCCGCCGGCAACCCCCCGGAGGCTGCCCAGCCGCCGACGACGGCCAGGGCCAGGCCGTGATAGACCGCCGACTGTCGGCGCATGCGCTCAAACATTGGCAGCGCCGCCCGGTCCATGACGGCACGATGCTGGAGGGCGGCCATCTTGACGTGGAAGATGGGCCCCAGGAAGAAGGCCGAGCACAGAAACCAGAGCCCCCAGGCCCGGGCGCCGAGTTCGAAGGAGGCCGCGTAGAAGGCAGCCGGAGCGCCCAGGCAGAGGCCTAAGACACCGGCGGCCTCGTTGAAGGCGCTGAACCGCCGACCCGAGCTGTTCGCAGTCAGGTTCTCCGCCAGCAGCAGACCGGCGGGCACGGCGAAAAATAGAAGCTTCCAGCATCCCAGCAGCACAATCAGCGGCAAAAAACTCCCCGCCGTCAAAACGGCGTAAAGGATCAGCCAGCGCAGCGCCCGGCGATCATTGGGGCGCGCCCACAGGACTTGGAGCGGCACGCGCAGCAGGAAGGCCGCCAGCGCGCCAAGGACGAAGAGGCCGGAGGCAAGCGGAGAGAACGCAGGGGCGCCCAGCAGTCCGACCAGGATCGGGGCGATCAGAATGGCCCAAGCACCATGTTCACGGGGCAACATGCTCAGTTATTGCGTCCTAAGGGCCCCAGTGGCCGGAGGAGCGCGGAAGCTCGAAGCGGTCGCACGCCGGCCGGGATGTGACGTTGACCGGCAGCGCGCGCTTCTTGAGCGCGCAATGATGGCGCGATCCGTTCTTAGGATCGATAATCATCTCGCAATGGCGACACTCGACGCATTTGTTCTCGCGTGTCATGGCTTTCACCTCTTCTCCCAAAATTCGTCGACGCGGCGCTGAAGGTCCGCGACCTCGTCGGTGGGCATATTCTTGAACCGCCCCTGCGCCTTGAGGTACTCCTCCACCGACTTGCGCTTGGCCACCGGCATGTTCAGGCGGGTCTGGCCGTTTTCCACCTCGTAGAGGCGGAACAAGCCCGTCTGCACGGCCAGTCGCGACAGCTTCACGGTGTCCATCGGGTCGCTTTTCCAGCCGGGAGGGCAAGGGGACAGGATATGGATGAAGCGGAAGCCCTTGACGGCCTTCGCCTTGGCGAATTTGCGCACCATATCTTCCGGATAGGCGGGCGTGGCGGTCGCGAAGTAGGGGATGTGGTGGGCCAGAACGATCGTGTCTAGGTCCTTTTTCGGGCGAGCGCTGCCGGAAGCGCCCGGCGTCGACATCGTCCACGCACCGGCGGGCGTGCCGCCGCTGCGCTGGACGCCGGTGTTCATGTACGCCTCGTTGTCGTAGCAGACGTAAAGGATGTCCTCGTTTCGGTCGGCCGCGCCGGACAGCGCCTGCAGGCCGATGTCGAAGGTCCCGCCGTCACCGGCCCAGGCCACGACCGTCGTCTTGGTGTCGCCGCGCGAGACGAGGCCGGCCTTGACGCCGGTCGCCGTCGCCGCGGCCGCGGCCAAGGGGCTGTGCAAAAGCGGAAGATTGATGGAGCTTCGCGGGTTGGCTCCCGAGATCACGGTCCAGCAGCAGGCCGGAACGACCATGACGGTCTGCGCGCCGAGTCCTTTGAGCGCGTAGCGCATCGCCATGGTGGCGCCACAGCCCTGGCAAGCCAAATGCCCCGAGCTCATCAGCTCCGGAACGGGGATCGAGGTTTTGGTTTTCATCGCGCGTCCTCCACCCAGGTGGCGACGGCGGGCTCCGACTTGGGCGCGCCGTCGACGCGCTCCCAGATTTCTTGGAGAAGCTCAACGGTAATGTCGCCGCCGCCGAGGCCGGTCACATAGCCGTGCACGGTGACGCCGGGGCGCGGGTACAGCGCGGCTTTGATCTTCTGGGCGAAGATGCCGCCCATGCCGGGGGAATAGTTGCGGTCGACGACCGCGAGCTTCATGCCCGGCTTGACGAACGCGCGCAGCGCCTTGGCCGGGAAGGGCCGGAAGGCGCGCAGGCGCAGGTTGCCGGCCTTGAGCCCCTTCTCCCGCATCGCGTCGACGGCCGCGCGCGCCGTCGAGCCGACCGCGCCGCTCGTCACGAGGATGGTCTCGGCGTCCTCGCAGCGGTAAGGGTCGAGCTGGCCGTAGGATCGGCCGAAGATCTCGCCGAACTCACGCCCGACCTCCTCGATCGCGTCCTCGGCCTCGGCCATGTCCGCGGCCATGCGCCGGCGCAGGCGCAGGTAGTCCTTGGGCTGGGTCAGGGAGCCGAAGGTGATCGGCTGTTCGGGATCGAGCTTGAGCTCCGGCCGGAACGGGGGGAGGAATGAGTCGACGTCGGCCTGGCTCGGCACGTCCACGGGTTCGTAGCTGTGAGATAAAGTGAAGCCGTCGAGCACGACCATCGAGGGCAGCATCACGCGCTCGGCGATTTTAAACGACATCAGCACGGTGTCGAGAACTTCCTGGTTGGTCGAGCAGTAGGTCTGCATCCAGCCGGTGTCGCGCTGGGAGAGAGAGTCGGTCTGGTCGGTCCAGAGATTCCACGGCGCGGCCAAAGCGCGGTTGACGTCGATCATCACGATGGGCAGGCGCGCGCCCGCGACCCAGTGCAGGACCTCGTGCATGTAGGCCAGGCCGTGGGA